>Ga0310697_10002259_pt1 | contig 20760 bp, 16 predicted proteins | sample 172DNAGHGlowgp2_FD_203883 | JGI IMG/M metagenome (GOLD analysis project Ga0310697, IMG submission 203883) | Sheep rumen microbial communities from Palmerston North, Manawatu-Wanganui, New Zealand - 1728 DNA GHGlow gp2 (v2) (version 2) | ecosystem: Host-associated > Mammals > Digestive system >... | reverse complement strand
GCGAAGCCTGTTGCTCCGGAGATGCGAACCTTGAGTGGCCAGCCAAGAAGGCCGCTGTCCACGAGTTTCTTCAGTGGCTTAACCTCTGTGCCGAGGCCGTAGAATGTGTCCTTGAAGCGGAACCAAGTGTTGAGGCGGAACACTCTTCCGTTGCGCTTGATTGCTTCTTCCACACGTTTGCCCTCGCCGATTGTACGGGTCATGGGCTTTTCGCAGAAGACATCCTTGCCTGCATTGGCAGCGATGACCGACATGAGTCCGTGCCAATGGGGTGGAGTAGCGATGTGTACGATGTCGACATTGGGGTCGTTAATCAGTTCGCGGAAGTCGTGATAGGCTTTGATGTCGTCGCCCCATTTCTGTTTAGCTGCGCTAACGGCAGAGTCGAGATGCTTCTGGTCCACGTCGCACAGAGCAACGAGACGGCAGTTCTGGTCGCTGACGAAGTGAGAGGCGGAGCGACCGATACCGCCCACGCCAATCAAACCTCGCGTCAACTGGTCGCTGGGAGCAATGTACGAGTTGTTGCCTCCCATTTTGCCCAGCACTTCGCGGGGCATGATGCTGAAAAGCGCAGCTCCTGCTGCACCTTTCGTGATAAAGGAACGTCTGTTCATTTTCATGGTTAATATAGTTAAAAACAATTGTTTTCGCACCCAAAATTACTTTTTTTTCACAATACTTCCAAACTTTGCTGTCGAAAACTTAATGCAGAGAGGCAAGAAAGATAAAATTGTAAATTGTAAATTGTCAAATTGCAAATAAAAGTTGTACCTTTGTGGCGAAATGAGACGCATAATGGAGAAGCAAGTGAGTTTACCGGAGGAGTTTGTTCAGTTGATGCGCGAACATTATGATGATGCAACGGCTGATGCGCTCTTGGAGGCTTTGACGATGACCGAACCGGAAGTGTCCGTTCGCCTCAATCCCCGCAAGTTCTCTGCCCAGGAGCTGCTCGCCTTTCGTCCTGACCTTGAGCGAGTTCCGTGGTGCCCCAATGCGTTCTACCTCCAGGGAAGGCCTGCTTTCACCTTCGACCCCTTGCTTCATGCCGGAGCCTATTACGTGCAAGAGGCTTCGTCGATGTTTGTGGCGGAGGTCTTGAAGCAGTTTGTGCCTCTCGACAAGCCTTTGGTTGCGCTCGATCTCTGTGCCGCTCCAGGTGGAAAAAGCACGCTTCTGCAAAGTCTTTTGCCGGATGGGTCGCTCCTTGTCAGCAACGAGCCGGTTGCCAAGCGAGCCCAAGTGCTGGCGGAGAACATGCAGAAGTGGATGACGGGACAGCCCGAGACGGCTCCGACGAGCATTGTGACGCAGAATTATCCCTCGGACTTCGGGGCTCTCGCAAATAGCGTGGATGTCCTCCTGACAGACGTTCCCTGTTCAGGCGAAGGGATGTTTCGCAAGGATGAGGACGCCAGAAAAGAGTGGAGCCTTGACAATGTCTGGATGTGTCAGCAGCGACAACGGGACATCCTGCACGACATCTGGCACGTTCTCAAACCCGGTGGCCTGCTCATCTACAGTACTTGCACTTTCAATCGCTATGAGGACGAAGACAATGTACGCTATTTTTGCGATGAAATGGGCGCTTTTTGCATCTTCGAGCGACATTTTCTGCCTGGTCGCGACCGCGGTGAAGGCTTCTATATTGCAGCTTTGAGAAAGGAAGATTCCCTCCCTGCTTACCCTCCAGGGGAGTGCCAAGATGCTATTGCTAAAGCGCGACGGACCCTTCGACTGCTCTTCGACTCGGCCAATACTCCAGAGCCCGAAGGTCCTCGCATTGAGTTGAGTTATAGTGAAGCCCTGCAATACCTGCGTCGTGAAGCCCTTCGGGTAGAGGCTCCTCGCGGGCCAGTCACGCTTTGCTATCGTGGCTTGGTGCTCGGTCCGGGCAAAGGCGTCGGCTCTCGCATCAATAATCTCTACCCGGAGCAATGGCGCATCCGAACCACTTATACAAAGCCTTTCTCCCTGCTCGGCATTGGGAATTGACACTTTTCCCGTGGTGTGTTGCCAAACTCAGCGTGCCGTGTTGCCAAACTCAGCGTGCCGTGTTCGTTATAGATACATGTATGTATAATTAAATGTACATGTATGTATAATTGTAGATACATGTATCTATAACGAACTTAACGTGCGGCGTTTTGAAAGCCCTCGTGTCGAAACAAGTAATGTCACGTTTTGAAGCACCTCCGCCCTTGCTTCGTGAAACGGCTCCAAGCATGTGGTAATTGGCCTTGTGCAGGGGCGACTGAAGTTGTTTCTCCATGTTTAAGCACATTTTTTTCTCGCTTTCTTTGTCCAAAAGCGCAGAAAGTGTTATTTTTGCAACTCATTCTTCTAGATAATAAGGTACGCTATGGAAGTACACGATCATTTGGTAATCATGGCAGGCGGCATTGGAAGTCGCTTCTGGCCGATGAGTACACTCGAGAAACCTAAGCAGTTCGTCGATGTCCTAGGTTGTGGAAGGACACTTATTCAACTGACCGCAGACCGCTTCAAACCGCTCATTTCAGTAGAAAACATGTGGGTTGTAACGTCGGCAAAGTACGTCAACGTTGTTCGCGGGCAACTGCCCGAGATACCTTGGAACCATATCCTTTTGGAGCCTTGCCGCAGGAACACAGCTCCCTGCATTGCCTATGCCAGTTGGCGCATCAAGTCGCAAGACCCGAAGGCGAATATCGTGGTCACTCCAAGCGACGCCATTGTGATGGATACTGCTGAGTATCAGCGTGTCATCAAGTCGTGTCTGAAGTTCGTGGCAGAGAGCGATGCGATGGTTACGCTTGGCATGAAGCCCACACGACCCGAGACGGGTTACGGCTACATACAGGCCGACCTTTCCTATTCGACAGCCCGCAACAAGGAAATCTTCCGTGTGGATTCCTTCAGGGAAAAGCCCGACATCGATACTGCGAAGCGTTACATACAGAAGAACAACTTTTTCTGGAACTCTGGCATCTTCATCTGGAACGTCGGCACGATTGCCAATGCCCTTCGTGTTTACCAGCCAACTCTCTCGAAGATCTTCGAGGACTTGCTTCCCATATACGGCACAGAAAAGGAGCAAGACGCGATAAACAAGGTCTTCCCAGAGTGCGAAAACATATCCATCGACTATGCCATCATGGAGAAGGCCGAGGAGATTTATGTCTTCCCTGCAAGCTTCGGCTGGAGCGACCTTGGCACTTGGGGCTCACTTCTCGAGAACTCGGAGCGCGACATCCACGGCAACTCGCTTATCGGAGAGAACATCGATGTCTATGAGACCACGAACTGTATCGTTCACGCCACGCAGGAAAAGCGAGTCGTCGTGCAGGGCCTCGACGGCTTCATCGTTGCAGAATGCGACAATACATTACTTATATGTCGCCTCTCAGACGAACAACGCATCAAGCAATTCAGCGAAAGCAAGTAATATGAGCAATAAGATAGCGCTAATAACGGGCGTTACAGGACAGGACGGCTCGTACCTGAGCGAGTTTCTTCTCGAGAAAGGTTACGAGGTGCACGGCATTATCCGTCGCTCCTCTGTTGACTTTCGTGAACGTATCGCCCATCTGGAAGGACAACCACACTTCCATCTGCATTACGCCGACATGGGCGACTCGATGTCCCTCGTCAAGCTTGTCGGTTTAGTACAACCTACTGAGATATATAACCTGGCTGCCCAAAGTCACGTACAGGTCAGCTTCGACGCGCCAGAATTCACGGCCGATGTCGATGCCGTGGGCGTGCTTCGTGTCCTAGAAGCCGTGCGAACCAATCATCTGGAGAATACTTGCAAAGTCTATCAGGCATCTACTTCCGAACTTTATGGCAAGGTGGAAGAAGTCCCGCAGAACGAGAACACGCCCTTCCATCCCTATAGCCCTTACGCCGTTGCCAAGCTTTATGGCTTCTGGATCGTCAAGGAATATCGTGAAGCGTACGGCATGTTCTGCTGCTCTGGCATTCTCTTCAACCACGAGAGCGAGCGCAGAGGCGAGACTTTCGTGACCCGTAAGATTACCCTTGCCGCAGCTCGTATCGCCCAAGGCAAGCAAGAGAAACTCTTCTTGGGGAACCTCGACAGCCTTCGCGACTGGGGCTATGCCAAGGATTATGTGGAGTGCATGTGGCTCATCCTGCAGCACGAAACGCCTGAAGACTTTGTAATTGCCACAGGTGTGCAGCACTCGGTTCGCGAGTTCACAGACCTCGCCTTCCGTCACGTCGGCATAGAGTTGAAGTTCGAAGGCAAAGGCATCAACGAGAAAGGCATTTGCGTGAAAGGTCCTGAGCAACTGATTGGCAGGACGTTGGTCGAGGTGAGCGAAGACTTCTATCGTCCCACCGACGTCGTCAACCTTTGGGGTGACCCGACGAAGGCAAAGGCAAAGCTCGGTTGGAACCCGAACAAGACCACTTTCGAGCAGTTAGTAAAGCTCATGGTGGAGCACGATATGGCCAAGGTCGCTGCCGAAGGTGCTGCAGCTAAAGTAAGGACAAACCTCGCAGAATACCTCGAGAAGGGCGTAGTAAAATAATGGAAAAGAGTTCAAAGATTTATGTCGCAGGCCACAGAGGCATGGTCGGCTCTGCTATAGTCAGGGAGCTGCAGCGGCAGGGATACACCAATATCATAACACGAACGCATAAGGAACTCGACTTGACCAGGCAAGATGCCGTTGAGAAGTTCTTTGCCGAAGAGAAGCCCGAGTACGTCTTCCTCGCCGCAGCTAAGGTGGGAGGCATCGTAGCCAACCAAAGTGCTTTGGCAGACTTCATGTACGACAACATGATACTTGAGATGAACGTCATTCATGCTGCTTGGCAGAACGGGTGCAGGAAGCTGGAATTCCTTGGGAGTTCCTGCATCTATCCGCGTATGGCGCCGCAGCCCATGACGGAAAGCTGCTTGCTGACTGGCGAGTTGGAGAAGACAAATGAAGCGTATGCGTTGGCGAAGATAAGCGGCCTCAAGTATTGCGAGTTCCTTAACCGTCAGTACGGTACCGACTACATCTCTGTGATGCCCACGAACCTCTATGGTCCTAACGACAACTACCATCCCGAGCATAGCCACGTTCTGCCGGCATTGATACGCCGTTTCCACGAAGCCAAGGTTGCAGGATTGGAAAGCGTAACCTGTTGGGGAGACGGAAGTCCTCTAAGAGAATTTCTCTATGTTGATGACTTGGCGAATCTCTGTGTGTTCTTGATGAACAACTACAGCGGCAACGAGACCGTCAATGCAGGCACAGGCAAAGAGCTCACCATTAAGGCTCTTACAGAGTTGGTGGCAAAGGTCATCGGCTACAAGGGCAGGATAGAGTGGGACACCACCCGTCCGAACGGTACGCCGCGCAAACTGCTCGACGTCTCGAAGGCTGCTGCACTGGGCTGGACATATAAGACAGAACTGGAAGACGGCATCCGACTAAGCTATGAAGACTTCCTTCATAACCCGATGAGGGCAGAAAGATAATTCCCTAAACCCTATTAAATTCTTTGACAAATGAAAAAAGGCACACTTTTACTTCTCATGTTCGCTTTGGCTTTGCAAGGCCAGGCACAAGGTTTGAAGGACGTCTTCAAGAAAGACTTCCTCATGGGCGTCTCATTGAATCCTCGTAATGTGCGTAATGCAGCAGAGCAGGATCTTATCCGAAAGGAGTTCAACAGCGTGACCTGCGAGAACGCCATGAAGCCCGGTCCGCTTCACCCTTCGCCAGGTGTGTGGAAGTGGGAAGAAGCAGACCGCATCGCCAACTTCTGTCGCGAAAACGGCATCAAGATGCGAGGCCATTGTCTTGTTTGGCACAACCAGTTCGCAGACTGGATGTTTTATGATGAATCGGGCAATCCTGTCGATAAGGAAACCTTTTATGTTCGCCTTAAAGACCATATTCAGACCGTCATGAATCGCTACAAGGACGTCATCTATGCTTGGGATGTCGTGAACGAAGCAATGTCCGACGGAGGCGACAATCCCTATCGTAATTCCAAACTCTACCAGCTTTGTGGCGACGAGTTCATTGCCAAAGCGTTCCAGTTCGCTCGCGAAGCAGACCCGAACGCCATTCTCTTCTATAACGACTACAACGAGTGCGACCGCCGTAAGAGCCGCAATATATATAATATGGTACTGAAGATGCGGGCAAATGGCGTCCCCATCGACGGTATCGGCATGCAGGGACACTATAACATCTACAAACCAACGGTCGAAGAGCTCGACGCCGCGCTTGCCCTCTATGCACCGCTTGTGGAACACATTCACGTTACGGAACTCGACGTTCGAGTCAATCAGGAAATGGGTGGACAACTGCGTTTCAGCACCGATGGCGCAGCGCTGAGCGATAGCATACAGGCTCTCCACACGCAGCAGTACGAGCGGCTCTTCAAAACCTTCCAGAAGTATGGCGACAAGATAGACTGCGTCACCTTCTGGAACCTGCACGACGGCTGCTCATGGCTCGGCGAAAGGAATCATCCGCTCCTCTTTGATAAAAATCTTCAACCCAAGCCGGCATACTACCGCCTCGTCGGGAAGTAACTTGTGAGGGCAATACTAAAAAAAAGATACGTTTATGAGGAAATCCCTGTTTATGCTTGCTACGGCCATCGTTGTTGTGATGACTGCGGGAATGACGAGCTGTGCAGATGCAGAGAAGGGCGAGTCCTGGTCAGATTGGGAGCTTCGCAACTCTATCAATGGATTTGGATGGCATGTGGATATGCTGAAGGATGCTAACGGAAATTGGGTGAGGTGGGAAAACTCACTTACGCTTTATTTCGAAGTGAAGTTCAGTGCCAGTAACCATAACTTCTCGTCGCGGAAGTTCCACTATAATAAAGATGGCGTTAGCGATGAGGCAACAAAAGAGGAGTACAGTTCCAGCAACACCGCCTACACCATCAAGGATGCTAAAATCATTGAGGGCACCGTCAATGGCGAACCTTACTTCCGCATTACGCTTAGCAAAAAGCCTTCCTCATCGATGGAATGCTCGCTCTATTTCTATAGGGAGAACAAGAGTTACGAGGTCATCATGACACGATAATAAAGCTGTAACATAACCGATAATGGCACGTTCTCGTCAAGAGGGCGTGCTTTTTTTGCCTTTTCACTTGCAGCATTGCGTAAATAATCGTAACTTTGCAGCGCAAATGGTGATACCCGAGGACCTCGTAACCCCGTTTGGGGAAGTGAGGGACGAGGGTAGAGAGGGAATCCGGTGCAAGGCCGGAGCAGTGCCCGCTACTGTATTTGCCTTATTGGTGCAGCGCACACAACGTCACTGGGACAGCTTCCTGGGAAGACGCGCTGCCGGGCAAGAGCCAGGAAACCTGCCGTTTCGCAAGAACATAACATGTGTCCTCGGGACAAGGGCGACGTAATAATTAATAATGAAGTTAAAAGAGGGAGTTAAAAAAGAAGTTAACTCGCTACGCTCGTTGGAGTTAAAATTGACGACAGCTTTCCCTGCGAAAGTCGTGTCATTATGCATTATGCTTAATATAATAAGGAATTACTATCTGCAAGCGATTCTGGCTATCGTATTGGCATTTGCTGTGAAAGCAGGTGCCAATGCGCAGAGTCCAACAGACAGCATAAAACAGTTAAATGAGGTGACAATCACGTCGAAGCTGCCGGTTCGCACTATTGCGACGTCTCAGACTCTGAGCGGTGCCGACCTGCAAGCCTTGAGTACCACGTCGGTTGCTGATGCCTTGAAGTACTTTTCGGGCGTACAGATAAAGGATTACGGCGGGCTTGGAGGCTTGAAGACCATCAACGTCCGTTCGCTCGGTGCACAGCATGTGGGCGTTTACGTCGATGGTATTCGGCTGACGAATGCGCAGAACGGAACCGTCGACCTTGGCAAGTTCTCCCTTTCCTCAATGGAAAGTGTGTCGCTCTACAACGCCAACAAGCTCGACTACTGCCAGTCGGCAAGCGAATATGCTTCGGGTGCGACGGTATACTTACAGACTAAACGGCCTACGAACGACTCGTTGTCTGTTCAGCTTCGCAACGCTTCCTTCTTTACTTGGATGGCAAAGGTGAACGGACAGTTCAATTGGAAAGGCTGGCAAGGCTTTGTTGATGGCGAGTATTGCTCAAGTCGAGGTGACTATCCCTTCCGTTACCATTCCGAATATGAAGACACCGTAGGGCGTCGTGCGAACAGTGACATCCGCTACGGTCGCGTTGAGGCTGCGCTGTTTCGAGGTGGCTTCTCTTCACACATTTACTATTACGACAGCGAGCGCGGCTGCCCGGGAGGTATCGTCCGGCGTTTGTCGGACAAGTACACGAATGTAGGCAGGGAGTGGGACCGCGATTTCTTTGTGCAGGCAAGCTATCAGGAACAGTTCCTCAAATGGTTCCGCTTCAAGGCGAACGCCAAGTACACCAACGAATATCTGCGTTACAACACAAAGTATCCGGAGAATCAGAACACCGCTCGCGTCGATAATCATTATCGCCAGCAAGACGCTTACGGAGCCCTTTGCGCTGCCTTTATGCCTTGGAGCTGGCTGTCGCTCTCGACGAGTTATGATGCCAGATATAGTATCATGAAAGCCGACCTGAAGCGTTTCGAAGACGTAAAACGAGTGGATCAAAAGCTTGTGTTTGCCGCTCAAGCGAGCTGGAAAGGCATACAGGCTGCGGCGTCGGCATTGCATCAAAGGTATAGCGACTGGACTTTTGTGCAGGCAGGTGCAGCAGAGCCTATCGACAGATGGACGCCTGCGGTGTCGCTCGCCTACACCTTCTACGGCATAACAGTGCGCTGGTGGTACAAGGAAATCTTCCGCGTGCCGACCCTCAACGACCTCTATTACACGCAGGTAGGCAACAGAAGCCTTAAGCCGGAAGACACCAAGCAACTCAATCTCGGCTTGGAATACCATTGGAACAAGAAGGCGTGGGCTATCGATGCGCAAGCCGACATCTATCGAAACAAGATAGACAACCGCATAGTCTGCCTGCCGCTAAAGGGTACGTACACCTGGTCGATGATGAATTACGGCAAAACCTTCTGCCGAGGATTGAACGCGACACTCAAGGGACACTACAATGCGAAGCAGTGGCACGCTTCGCTGCTCTCGTCGATTACGTGGCAGAAGGACGTCGACCGCACCGACCCGACCGACGAAGACATGTATAACAAAGCGATATGTTACTCGCCGACCTTCTCGACAGGCCTCACTGCAATAGCAGGTTGGCGGGCACTTCAGTTCACGACGTCGTACCTTTATGTTGGCGAAAGAATGTGGAGCAAAGCAGACCCCGAGGACATTCTCGAGCCGTACCACAACATCGACATGAAGCTCTCTTATACCCACAACATAAAGAAGACATCGATTGGCCTTTGCATGGAGGTCTGCGACGTGCTCGACATACAGTACGAACACATTCCGCGCTACCCGATGCCCGGTCGTAACTATAAACTCACGCTATCTTTCGGAATATGAAACGACTCTTTACAATCCTCTGCTTTACATTATATATATATAACGCGTGCGCGCAAGAGCGGATTATTCTCCTCAACGAAGGCATGTGGCAAGCAGACAACGGCAAGATCTCCTACTTTGAGGGCGGCTCGATTATCAGCAATCAGTGGTTCCGCGACAAGAACGGCTATAAGATTGGCGACACGCCGAACGACATCATACAGGTCAACGAAAACCTCATCGCCATCGCCGTCAACTGGTCGAACATTGTGCAGTTCATCCGACCTGACGGCACTGCAGTTGCTGCCACAGAGGACATTCCCAACAATCGCAGGCTATGCAGTGACGGCTCATACGTCTATGTGACGAGCTACGGACACGAGTGCGAGACCATCTACGGCACAGTATATTTCGACAGAGGCTTCGTCGCGAAGATAGACCTGAGCAGTTTCAAGGTCGTTGCCACCTGCGAGGTCGGCTACGAACCTGAGGGCATAGCGCTCTACGACGGACGCCTCTTTATCGCCAACACCGGCGGATATGCTGAACAGGAGGGCGATCATGAGTTCGAGACGACAGTGAGCGTCGTCAATGCCGCCACGATGACTTTGGAGAAGAACATCGACACGGGCATTCCCAACCTGTATGGCGAGATGTCGCAGAGCGGGCGATACCTGTGCATCAACTCGCCTGGAGACTACTACGAGGTGCCCCCTTGCGGCCTGATCTTCGATTGCAAGAGGGCGCTGAGAGGCGAGCCCTGTTTCGTCGTCTTCAACTATCCCGCCACCTACAACACGACGACGCTCGACGGCAAGTTCCTCGTCATCGGCTCCGCATTCTCTTATCTCACAGGACAATACGAGTTCTCTCAGTTCACCATAGAGCCTTGGACGATGATGACGACGGGCGGTCAGCGCGGCCTTGAGCAGTCGCTGCCGGGCACGATGAAGGCCGACTTCATGAACATGATGCAACCCTACGGCATCTACGTCAACCCCTACACGGGCTACATATACGGCACCGACGCCGGCAGCTTCGAAGGCGCGGGCTATCTCTACCAGTGGTCGCCCGAAGGTCAACTGCTCGGCACGCACAAAGTTTACATTAATCCCGGGCACTTCCTCGCTTTGCCGCCGGCAGACTGGGCGAGCGGTGTCGGAACAATTCAAAATTCAAAATTCAAAATTCAAAATGATATTTACGACCTCCAAGGACGAAGAATCGACAACCTCAACCAAAGGAAAGAGGGAACAATATACATAAAAAACGGACGAAAGGCACTATACACAAGTCCGCGAGGCAGGTAAAGTGGATTGCTGCATGGCGATGCAGCAATTGCTTCGTCCCCATGCAGCAATTGCTTTGTCGCGACGCAGCAACGAACATGACAGGCGATGTCGGGCAACCAGGCAAGCGAAACAAACCGACACAGGCAGCTGAAAGATACAACAAACAACACCAAATAAATACATTTAACCTAATTATTAACAAACAACAGTTATGAAAAGATCATTATTCTCTTTGGCTTTCTGCCTGGCAGCGTTGTTTGCCAGCGCACAGAGCTATGAGGTGAGGACTCTCACCTTCGAGGATGCCGACTATTGTGGCTCGGGCAACGTGGTTGGCGGAAACGATTGGTCTTCGCTCATCGATGATGCCGAGTACAACGGCACATTACTCTATGGCGACGGCGCAAGTACCTACATGTGGTACGACGAGGGAAACACGGAACTCGTCTGGGACGGACTTGAGGACAGCGGTATGGGCCAAGCCTTCTGGAGTGGCGGTTCTGCCATCTCTAACTATTATGAGGCAGACTTCAGCCAGGCCGACTACACGCGCCAGCTGAGCATTCCTTTGGCACAAAGCGACAATCAGTTTGTTGTTGTGTTCAACTCTGTGAACCTGCAGGGCTATCCTTCCTTCACGAATTGCAAGCCTTTCTACTTCTCCGACGGCAAGGCGCGCGTCATCGAGTCGGTTGATGTCATCAACACATCCTATGTGCTCAACTCTCTTACCAACGGCGACGGCTTTGCGCCGGCAGCTACCGATGAGAGCCAGTTCGTTGTTCACTTTGAGGGAACACATGCGGACGGCACCACCAGCGAAGTAACCTTCCTCTTGGCAGACGGCCGTAACTTCGTGACAGACTGGACAAATGTGGACCTCACGCCGCTTGGCAAGGTGAAGTCCCTTCGCACCTACGTCACGGGCAGCAGTGACTTGGAGGGCGACTATGGACTCAACACGCCAGGCTATGTGGCGCTGGACAACATCAAGGTTCGCTTCGACCTTCCTCAAACAGTTACCGTCACGATGAATGCTAAGTCGAAGCTCATCAAGAGCCTCGTCAATATGGCAACTAACGAGACTGTCAACGTGGGAGAACCTACCAGCAATAAATATACCTTTGATGCCTTCGACGGTTCCTACCTGCTGACTGCCACAGCAAGCGACGGCAGCACCGTGAGCGGCACCATCCAACTCGACATCGATGCCGACCACACCGCCTTCACCATCTACTCCCCCGAAGTGAACGTAAAGAACAGCGGTTGGACGTATGGCACGGACTACACCCTCAACCTCAAAGTCACTGATAGGGAGAGCAACGTAGTGAACACCACGGTGGGCGAGTACACGAATGGGCACAAGATGTTCCTCGTGTTCAACGGCAACACGTACTACCTCGACGTCGTGCCTTCAGAGGCTCGTCAGGCAGAAGGCTACCTGCCTGCAAGCTACACAGGCACCGTCAACTTCAATCCTACCATCAGTGCCGAGGTTCCAATGGGCTATGCTTACAGCGTCACGGTGCCCGAGGGAGCCACCTGCTTCATTGGCACCAAGGGCGCTCACTTCGTGAAGTTCAAGGAAGTTGCGCCTGAAAGCATCACCGACGGCGGCACGGTCTATAACTACATCCTCGCCGACAAACAGCAGTATAACTATCGCGTCATGAAGGAAGGCAAGCTGACGCAAGCCGGCATCTTCACCATGAGCGGCGACGAGACAAAGCGCCCGACGCTCGCCTTCACCGATACCGACATGGAGGCGCGTAGCCCCAAGGCCATCGACCACGACGTGACCTCGAACAGCGGCTACAATGTGGGCGACATCTTCCTCAACATCAATCCTGCCGGCCACCTGCAGCTCGACGGTATCGGCGACACGTTCGACATCCTGCCCATGCGCAACTGGGAGCTCATCGACGGCATCACCAGCAACTACTTCATTGAGCCCGACTTCCACTTCACTGTCGTTAACCTCAATGGCGAGGCAGACGAAAGTGTCGTTAAGGTCGAGGATGAACTGCTGACGGCAGTAGGCGAAGGAACAGCCATCGTGCTTGTCACCTACGACGGCATCCACCTTGACCAGTACAGTGGCGCTACGAGGAAAGACTTCGTGGGCGGCAGCGATTGGGGTGCTATCTGGCCCGAGAACACAGGTGCCTTCGTCGTAACCGTTGGCGAACAGGCTACAGGCATCACTCCTAACATTATTATTAATAAGGACTACCTGACAACCGTAACTCCTTGGGGCGGCGGTGCCCCAATCGACACCAAGCTCTCTATGGAGAATGTTGATGCAGAGTTCGATGTGCTCTATTATCTCGACACGGAAGCAGGCTTCGACTACACCTTCACACCCGAAGGCGTCAGCTCTGTCACGCTGGCCCGCCCCGTCATCGGCGAGGAAATGGCTTCCTATACAGGCTTCTCTTCTGAAGGCGTCACAGCCAATGCCGACGGCAGCTACACTCTGCGCCTCACCGAAGGCCGCAACATCGTCTGCCTCACTGGCGCAGATGGAAAGAGCATCTATCAGGTAATGACAGCCAAGCCTTGCCATCGCGACATTACCGTTGGCGGCGAAGCCGTGACGAAGGTGAAGCCCGGCGATGCCGTCAAGGTGCAGTACACAGGACTCTATCATCCCGCAGGCAAGCTCGCAGGCATCCACAACTTCAATGCCTTCCTCGACTATAAGAAGCCTGCCGAGGGCGTAAGCGTCACCAAGGGCAAAGGCAATCAATACACGATGGCGGCAAGTGCCACGGCTCAGGCTGTCAGCTTCACCGTTCCTGCCGACTGGACAGCTAAGACCATCGAGATTAACGACGGCGTGATGTGCATCGGTGGCTTCGGCGACCCTGTCGGCAACCATCGCTCCACGTCGAAGCTCACAGGACGTGCTCCCAACTTCACCGCCATCTCGCAGAGCGCTGTCTTCGGTCGCGTGCCAGCAATCGTACTGCCTGTTGACGTACCTGCTCTCGTTGCTACCTTCGAGGACGTGACTGACGTCACAGAGCCCGTTGACGGCCATATGAGCGTCGGCACTGAGGAGGACGACGACCGCGAGTTCTTCACAAGCGGCGACTATGCCTTCAATAGCGGTTGCATGCACGACTACAGCTACTGGTACTGGTTCGGCTATGCCAACCGCGCCGACAACAGCTACGCTACGCTCGACGACCAGTGGAACAACATCGTGGGTGGTGGCTACGACGGCTCCGCAACCTATGGCGTTGCCTTCGCTGCCGAGTTCAACGGCCCCTGCTACGTGACGCTGCTCACCGAGCCTGCCGTCGTTCCCGGCTTCTACATCACAAACAGCAGCTACGCCTACGACTCCATGACGAACGGCGACGGCTTTGCCAAGAAGTTTGAGAAGGGCGACTGGTTCAAGCTCACCATCACGGGCTATGATGCCGAAGACAATGAGACCGGCTCGAAGGAGTATTACCTGGCCGACCTCCGCGATTCAAAGAAGGCTTACATCATCAATGACTGGCGCTACGTTGACCTTTCGTGCCTCGGCGAAGTAGCCAAGATTGGCTTTGCTCTGACCAGCAGTGACAACGGCGCCTACGGTATGAACACGCCCGCCTACTTCTGCTTCGACAACTTCGGTGCTGAAGGCACGGAGGTTCTGCCCGAAGGCAACGTGCTCCTCGTCTCTTCCGTAGGTTATGCCACTTATGTGGCTCCGAAGGATGTGGACTTCTCCGAGACAGAGGTTGAAGCCTTTGCTGTGACAGAGTCAACGCAGGAAGGCTATGTTCACCTGTCGCCCATCACAGCGACTCCTGCCCACGAGGCTGTCCTCGTGAAGGCTGCCGAAGGCGCTTATGTCATTCCTGCTGCCAGCACTACGCCTGCCGCTCCGGAAGGCAACTTGCTGAAGGCTGCTCTCGAGGAAATCACAGCCGACGGCACTCAGTATTGCCTCGCTGAAATAAATGATGAAGTAGGCTTCTATAAGGTAGAGGAAGGCTTGTCTATCCCTGCCGGCAAGGGCTATCTCTCAATCGGCGGCGCAGGCATCAAGGGCTTCTATGGCTTTAAGGAGGACGGCGCAACTTCTATTCAGACAATAGACAACGGACAACAGACAACAGAGGGTGCTATCTACAACGTCGCTGGTCAGCGTCTGCAGAAGAAGCAAAAGGGTATCAACATTATTAACGGCAAGAAAATTTTGTTCTAATGAAGAGAATATATTATCAGCCGACTTGCGTAGTCGTTGCTCTCAGCACCAGGCATATTATGCTGACAGAGTCTTTGCCGGTCATCACTCCGACCGATGATGATGATCCTGTGATAGATGATGCCAACCAAATCCTGACAAAGGAGAGCAAGTCCATTTGGGACGACGAATGGTAAACCTCCTTTCCCTGCTCTTTTCAAAAGAGAGGGAGAGCGACCAAGCAAGGGAAGGTGTGTCAATTTGGCACACCTTCCTTTTTGTTTGCGGAAGTGGCATTTCAAGGCCTTTTTGGGTGCCTTGGAAATCCCCCTTGGCGGGCACAAAAAACGCCGCGTGCGGCGTTGGTCATTTCCGCGTGCGGCGATGGCAATCCCCGCGTGCGGCGATTGGCAATTCCGCAGGCGGCGTTTTCAAGGGCTCCTGCCTGAAAATGAAAGATGGCAGGAAGCGCCTGATTCCTAAGCGATTAGTGATTAGTAGAGATGTGCAGGGATGCGCTGTTTGGCGTTCTCGAAGTCCTCGATTGTGTCGAGTTCGCACGAGAAGAGGTCCGTGACGTCCAGCACGCTGAAGGTAGAGCCCTTTGCAATGAGACGCAGGAATGCCAGTTCGTAGAACGTGTTTTCAAGGTGCTCCTCGTTCATCATACCGTCCAACTCCTTGTAGAGCGCCGTCGTATATGCCTTGCCCATTCGCTCGATGCCGAGACTCTCGCCGGCAGCCGAAGCAGGGTCGCATGTCTTGCTTATCTCGGTGATATCGCCATCTCCGTTCATCACGACCTTCATCTCCTCTTCCCCAAGTTCGTGACGAATCAGGGTGAGCACATTCTCGTGCTTATCTGCGAGGACGCGCTTCACGATTTGTCCGTCGTAGAGCAGGTCGCTGTCGAGGAGCAGAACCTCTTGTCCGTCGGCTTGCGGACGCGCCAGCCAAAGGGAATAGATGTTGTTGGTCGTCTCGAAATCCTTGTTGTGGATGAAACAGACGTCGATGCTCCCGCCATAAGTCTGCTCGACGAAATCCTCGATTTGCTCATGCAAGTAGCCTGTTACGATACAGAATTCGCGGATGCCTGCCTTGATGAGTGCATCCATAGAGCGTTGCAAGAGCGTGCGTTCGCCCACCTTGAGGAGGCATTTCGGCGTGTGAAGTGTGAGCGGACGGAGTCGTGAAGCTGTGCCCGCAGCAAGGATGATGGCCTTCATCTTAGAGGCATTTTTTGATGGTATCCACTACGGTCTGTATCTGTTCGCGGCGTCCGAGGGTGATGCGCAGACAGTCTTCGAGGCCCTTGTCCGTCATGAACTTGATCTTGTAGCTCTGGTCGGCAAGCGTCTTCTGCAGTCTCTCCTTGATGGCTGTCGGGTACTTGATGAGGATGAAGTTCGCCACGCTCTTATACACCTTGAAGCCCGGCTTGTCGCCCAGCTCTTTTTGGAAGAGCTGGCGGTCCCATTCCATCTCGTCTGCCACGCGGCGATAGTGGTCGTCGCTCTCGAGAGCCGCCAGCGCGACTGCCTCCGAGAAGCGGTTGTAGCCCAGATACTTGTTGCAGTAGCTGAGGAACTGGTCGTGGCCGGCGCCAATGAAAGCGAAGCCTACACGCAGGCCTGGCAGTCCGTAGAACTTGGAAAGTGTACGCGAGATGATGAGGTTGTTGTACTTGTTCACCAGAGGCGCGATGTAGTCCACATCGGTCGTGATGAAGGAAGCGTATGCCTCGTCCACCAGCACCATCGTGTCCGCCGGGATGTTCTCCATGATGCGGCCAATCTCTTCGCTCGTCAGGCTGTTTCCCGTCGGGTTGTTGGGCGAGGCGAGGAGCAGCATGCGGGGGTGAATGCGATTAGTGTAAGCGATGACCTCGTCCACATTGTAGGCAAAGGTGTCGCCTGTCTCATAGAGTGGGTACATCTCGAACGATCCGCCACACTCGCCGGCAACTCTGTTGTAGTACCACCAGGAGAACTCGGGGATGAGGATAGTCTTGTTGTCGCCCTCCATCAGGAAATAGTGGATGGCATTCTTCAGCATCTCCTCTCCGCCGTAACCCAGAAGCACCTGGTCCTCGGGAACATTGTAAATCTCACTCAGTCGTACACTTATGACACTCTTCTTCCCCTGGTCGTAGATGCGGGTGTAGAAACAGAGTGTGCGTGGGTCGAAGTTCTTTATCGCTTCGATGACCTTCTCGGAAGGCTCGAAATTGAATTCGTTTCTGTCTAAGAAATTCATCATCTTCTTTAGATTTATTTTGGCGTGCAAAGTTACGACTTTTCTATCGAACCACAAAGCAAAACGAAAAAAAACACGAAAGATGTGGCATAATTGGGAAAGAAGTTGTACTTTTGCAGATTAAAGACGAGAACACATCTGCAGAGATGCCTGCAAACGGCACAAGTGAAGTCCGCAAACATCACACGAGAATTTTGCAAAATCCACACGTGAACTTTGCAAAATCCACACGTGAACTTTGCCAAATCCACACGTGAACTTTGCCGACTAGACACGAGGTGTTATGCAGCGCTCCTGTAGAGGTTCGTCAACATGAAAGCAAAAGAATATATGATACAAGACCTGAAGAAGAAAGTACAAGCAACATTAAAGTCTTCTGAAACAGAAGATTGGCTTGATTATCGCGTGGTGCGACCGCTCAGCTATCTGTGGGCGTTGCTCTTCGCAAAACTCGACATCCACCCCAACACCGTTACAATCATCTCCATGATTATCGGTGCGGCAGCCAGCATCTTCTTGATGCACGGCAGTTTCTACTATGAGGGCTGGCACGGACTCCTGCTCAACATCATCGGCATCCTGTTGCTCTGCCAGGCAGACATCTTCGATTGTACCGACGGACAGCTGGCTCGTATGACGGGCAAGAAGAGCCGCTTGGGCAGAATCCTCGATGGCATGGCGGGTTTTGTGTGGTTTGTGCCCATCTATGTCCTCTTGATGGTGCGCTTCTACAACCACCATTCTTTGGAGTTTGGATGGCTTGGAATACCCGACACGGAACAGAACGCCATCATAGCAACCATCGTGGTTGTCTGCCTGGCACTCTATTCGGGCTTCGTAGGAATGGGCGGCCAGCAACGACTTGCCGACTACTACATCCAGGTGCATCTCTTCCTCCTGAAAGGCGAGAAAGGCAGCGAGCTCGATAACTCCGCGCAGCAGCAAAAGGTCTATGACGAGACGCCCAGCGAAGGCAACCGCCTCTGGAAGCACTTCCTCAAGACCTACATCAACTACACACGCAAACAAGAAAAGGCGACACCCGAGTTTCAGAAACTGATGGCCGTGCTGCGAGAGAAGTATGGCAGCGCTGGCAACATGCCCGACCAGATTCGCGAGGAACTGCACCGCGAGTCGAAGGCTCTGATGCCACTCAATGCGATGCTCACCTTCAACTTCCGCTCCGGCATGTTCTTCCTGTTCTGCCTCATCGACCTGCCCGTCTGCAACTTCCTCTTCGAGATAGTCTGCATGGGGCTCCTCACATGTTATATTAACCGTCGCCACGAAGCGTTCTGCCGCAGGGTTGCAGAAAAAGTAAGACTCGAAGCATGAAGTGGAGCTGGAATAACTTCTTCTTTGTCCTCGGCATCGTGTGTGTCGTGGTGATGCTCTTCACGTTCGACGTCAGTTTCGTTGAGCTTTGGGGCCATATCTGCCGTGCAGGTCTGTGGCTCATACCCATCGTGGGCATCTGGATTGTTGTCTATGGCATCAATGCTCTCGCATGGATGTCGGTCATCCGGGGCAATACCGATCCCGACGAGAAAGTGGGCTTTTGGCGAATCTACAAGCTGACCATCACGGGCTATGCGCTCAACTATGCCACTCCTGTTGGCGGCCTCGGCGGAGAACCTTACCGCATCATGGAGCTGAGCAAGGATATCTCGAAGCAGCACGCCACCTCCAGCGTCATCCTTTATGCGATGTTCCACGTCTTCGCCCACTTCTGGTTCTGGTTCACGTCAGTCTTCCTCTACCTTGCCCTTGCGCTGGTAGGCGACCTGCCATTCGATACGACGGTCGGCATTGTGCTTGGCATCATCGTGGTCTTCTGCCTGATTGCCTTCTACCTCTTTTATAGGGGATACAAGTATGGACTTGTAGTGAGGCTGATTCGCTGGTTGGGCCATCTGCCGGGGCTCGGAGGATGGAGCGACAGGTTTCTCGAAGCGCATGCAGAAGCCTTGCATAATGTCGATGCACAAATAGCAGCCCTGCATCAGCAGAGCCGCAAGAACTTCTATGCAGCCTTGGGCTTGGAGTACCTTTCGCGCATCGTGCAGAGTGCCGAGGTGCTCTTCATGCTCCTGCTTTTCGGCATAGATGGCGGCGGAGGGTTCGACGGCATCACGCTCACCTTCCTTCACAGCATCCTTATTGTCTCGCTTACCACGCTTCTTTCGAACCTGATAGGCTTCCTCCCGATGCAGCTCGGCGTGCAGGAAGGCGGCTTTGCTATCTCCACAAAAGCAATGGGCTTGACCATCGAGCAAGGCTTCTTCGTCAGCATCATCTGCCGTGTCCGCGAAATCATCTGGATTATCATCGGCATCGCCCTAATGAAGGTCGGCAATAAGCGAGAGTAAAGCAGAAGCGAATCCAATAATTTGTTTATGCTTTACCGAGTGCCCCTGACCTCGAACGCAGTTCAAGGCCGGCAATAAACGAGGGTAAAGCAGAATCAAACGATAAGCTCCCGCGTTTCACAACGCAGGAGCCACATGGTGTCGATATTAATTCTAAAACTAACTAACAAGTCTTTCCTGATATCAGTCTTTAGGGTAAAGTTTCTTGAAGACTTCTGTCAGCGCCTCCACATCGGGCAGCAATGCCTTCAGCTCGTCCTCGTCCTGATTCCTGACGGCCGTCATGGCTTTCTCCAACACATCCGTCAGCCTCTTGCAGTTGCCAGCGCCTGGCGACCATATTGTGGCGACACGAATATGGTTCCCAAAGAAGTAACGGGTACCGTCGAGTCCCCTCCGCTCGTCATTGAACATACATGTGGCGACGGCATGTTCTATCAGATCGGAAAACATCACAGCCGTGGCCTTGTCTGTCTTGACCTCTATAGAGTCCAACCTCAGTCTCGGCTCATCCGGCCTTGCCTCCTTCACCTCGCACCACTTTACCTGCAACCGTTCGCTTTCTCCATGGCCGTAATACACATACAGAGCCGAGGGGAAGCTGAATGAAGGGAAGATGAGCATCTGCTGGCTTGCTTTCCTGGACAGCCATGTCCCGAAATACTTTTCTCCCCACAGCTTCTGCTGTGTTTGTGTCATCGGTTCCAGTCTGCTCTGGGCCTGTGCGCCAATGGCTGCCACCATCAGCGCTGTCACTAATGTAATGATTTGCTTTTTCATGTTCATAAGTTTTTTATTTCATGCTCCGCTCCGTGGCTTCGGGCAGAAGATAGATTGTATGGAACGTATCGGTTGCCTCAACGACGACTGCCTTATAGCCAATGTATTTGAAGTGAAGCGTGGCATCTGTGCGAGGAACCCAGAAGACGAAATGGCCTGTGGAGTCAGTCGTTTCTGTTCCCCATATCCTTCTATCATGAAATATATGAATCATGGTATGCTCTAAAGGCTCGTCGTTTTCGTCATACACTACGCCCGTCACACGACGGCGGCTTGCTTTCAGTTCCTCATGCTGGTCCATATAGTAGTCGCATAGTGTGTCCTCTACACAGATGTACTCTATGACGCCGTGCTTTGCTGCCTCTCCATACTTCTCGATGTAGCGTTGCTTGACATTCTTGTAATCCATTACTCT
>Ga0310697_10002258_pt1 | contig 20761 bp, 14 predicted proteins | sample 172DNAGHGlowgp2_FD_203883 | JGI IMG/M metagenome (GOLD analysis project Ga0310697, IMG submission 203883) | Sheep rumen microbial communities from Palmerston North, Manawatu-Wanganui, New Zealand - 1728 DNA GHGlow gp2 (v2) (version 2) | ecosystem: Host-associated > Mammals > Digestive system >... | reverse complement strand
GCAAAAACCCCAGCCAACCCTGGCAGATAAGAAAAAACGCCACCATCCAAACCTACTCCACCCCATACAGCCGAATAGACTACATGCAATACAACGGCGCGCCACAAGGCGAATACACACTTGCTGTGGTCGACACCACACAACTCAGCATAGGACCTGACGACATCCTGCCAACCTCCTCCACCCTGCCCCACCTCTCCCTGTCGCCCAATCCCGCCCACAACCAGACAACCGTAGCCTTCACCGCAACCGCCGCCCCCGGCCAATGCCGCCTAACCCTCCGCAACGCCACAGGGCAGCAAATCCTTGCCCTCGTGCCGCAAGGCTACACCAGCCGTATCGACACCTCCACCCTGCCCTCCGGCATCTACCTCCTCACCCTCACCACCCCCACAGGCACCTGCACACGCAAACTGCTCAAACAATAAGCCCCAACGACAAAACCCCACCCATATCAAAAAAAAAGAGTATCTTTGCACTGGTAACACACCTCCACAAAAACTCGCATACAACAATAAAACAAGCATATAACAAACAATCACCCCATCCCAAAAAACACGCACACCATGCTCCAAACCCCCATACTGCTCATCACCTTCAACCGGCCTGAACACACCCAGCGGGTACTGGCCTCAATCCTTGCCGCCCAGCCCCAAGACCTCTACATCTTTCAAGACGGAGTGCGCGAAGGCAACGAAAACGACATTGCCAAAAGCGCCAAAGTGAGAGAAGTAATCGACACCATGACCCAAAACACCCCGACACACGTCCACACCAACTACTCAGACAAAAACCTGGGCTGCGGCGCCGGACCCATGACAGGCATAACATGGTTCTTCAGCCAAGTGGAGCGGGGCATAGTAATGGAAGACGACTGCCTGCCGCACCCCGACTTCTACCTCTACTGCCAAGAGCTGCTGCAACGCTACGAATCCAACCCCCAAGTGCTTTTCATCAACGCCACCCTCTACCGCGACAAATGGAAATGCCAATACTCCTACGACTTCTCCCGCTACATGGTAACCGGTGCCTGGGCCGGATGGCGCCGAACATGGCAAGGCTTCGACCTGGACCTCAAAACCGTGGATGCAAAACAGTTCCGCACACACGTAAGGAAACTCACCGGCAACATAGTCGAAGCACGCTGGTGGTACTCGCTCCTCAAGGAAATCCAACACGACGACAAAAAGAAATCCTACTGGGACTACCAAATGCAAATCCACCTCTTCCGCAAAAACGCCCTCACCATCCATCCCCGATGCAACCTGATAAGCAACATCGGCTTCGACAACGAAGGCACGCACACCCTCGACAACCACGACAACCGGGGCAACCGACCCGTATACCCCATCCTGCCCCTCACACACCCCGACACCATAAAAGTGGACAAAGAACGCGACCGCCGCTGCTTTACCAAAAACAGAAGCCTCGGATGGTTCAGAGACTATATAAGCTATATCTACAGCGACCTCCTTTGGTCAGACGGCATCGGCCACAAACTGCTGGTATGGTACAAACGCCTTAGAGGCAAAAGCTTCAACACCGGAAAAATATGACAACAAAACTGCCCAAAGTGCTCCTTGTCAGCACGTCCGACACTGACGGCGGCGCGGCACGCGCCGCCTACCGCATACACCTCAGCCAAAAAATGCTGGGCGTCGAAAGCCACATGTTCGTCAAATACAAAAAGAGCGGCGACCCCGACGTCATAGGCCTCGACACCTTCACACCCCACAACCCCCTCTACAAAGCCTACGACTGGCTGCGCAACAAAGTGCAAAACAAAGTGGAGCACGCCCGCTGGAACCAATATCCCGACAGGGAAAAAGCCTACATGTCCAACCTTCGCGGCACCGACCTCCACGGCGCCCTCCACAAACTGGACTACGACCTACTGCACCTCCACTGGGTCAACCAACGGTTCATACCCCTGAGCCAACTGCCACAAAACAAACCCATCGTCTGGACCCTGCACGACAGCTGGCCCTTCTGCGGCACATGCCACTACTTCCAGGAATGCACCAACTACCGCAACCAATGCGGCAACTGCCCCCGCCTCCACTCACACAACCCAGCCGACCTCAGCCACCAAATCTGGCTCAAAAAAAAGGCTGCCTACCAACACCTCAACCTCCACATCGTTTCGCCGAGCAACTGGCTGGCCGACTGCGCCCGCCAAAGCAGCCTGCTGGGGCAATTCCCCGTCACAGTCATCCCCAACTGCCTTGACACCGACGCCTTCCGCCCGCTCGACAGCAGCCAGCGCTCCGCCCGCTGGCAATCCCTCGCCCAACAAACCGAAGGAAAAAAAATACTGCTCTACGGAGCCATAAATGCAGCCACCGACAAAAGGAAAGGCTATGCCCACCTCCTGGCCGCACTGCAGCACCTGGAAGCAACGGGACGAGCCGACAACATGGCCCTCGTAGTGTTCGGAGCCAAACGCTCGGACCTGGACATCAACCTCAAAATGCCCATCCACTACCTTGGCTTCGTGTCCGACACACTCGAACTGGTATCCCTCTACAGCATGGCCGACCTGACCGTGGTGCCCTCCCTCGACGAAAACCTCTCCTGCGCCATAATGGAAAGCCTTGCCTGCGCCACACCCGTCGTGGCATTCAACATCGGCGGCAACAGCGACATGATCGACCACCAGCAAAACGGATACCTCGCCAAGGAACGGGACAACAACGACCTTGCCGACGGCATAGACTGGTGCCTAAGCCACAACGCCGACAACAGCCTTGGCCAAAAAAGCAGGGCAACAGTGATGGAGCGCTTCACATACGAAGCAGTAGGGAAGCAATACCTGCAGCTCTACCAATCGCTCGTCGGCCAGAAGGCCTAAAACGCCATCGCCGCCACCCCTTCCCCGCCCTGCGCACCAACCACGCCCGCCCCACACCCCACCCCGCCCCGCTGCCGAGCCGCTGCAGGGCCGTCCCTTGTTCCACACCCCTTCAGCAGTTATTCGACAGTTGTTCGACAGCCGATGCACAAACTGCAGAACAACTGCAGACAAACTGTGGCCGAACAAACGGCCGGAGAACGGGCCAGCGCCGGCACAGCAAAGACGCGGCAATGCAACAACTGTTGAAAAAATATGATAAAAAAAATCACAATAACTGAATAAAAAGTTGTATTTTTGCATCCCGTATTTTTGTTTATCAGAAAGACGGTATTATGAAACACGGTTTTGACAACGAGAAGTATCTCAAAATTCAGTCCGAGCACATCAAGGAGCGTATCTCCAAGTTCGGAAACAAACTTTATTTAGAGTTTGGCGGTAAACTGTTCGACGACTACCACGCCAGTCGTGTACTCCCCGGTTTTGAACCCGACAGCAAGTTGAAAATGCTGATGCAGCTGCGCGACGACGCAGAGATTGTAATAGTCATCAGCGCCAGGGACATTGAGAAAAACAAGGTGCGCGGCGATCTGGGCATCACCTACGATGTAGACGTGCTGCGGCTGCGCGACGAATTTATGGGTCGCGGGCTTATGGTGAGTTCCGTTGTCATAACCCAGTTCAACGGGCAGGCCAGCGCCAAGGCCTTCCGCGAGCGGCTGGAGCGGTTGGACATAAAAGTGTACTACCACTACATAATCGAAGGCTACCCGACCAATGTGGACCTGATTTGCTCCGCCGACGGCTTCGGCAAGAATGAGTATGTCGAGACCTCACGCCCCTTGGTGGTGGTAACCGCACCCGGACCGGGAAGCGGCAAGATGGCCGTGTGCCTCAGCCAGCTGTACCAGGAAAACCTGCGCGGCATCAAGGCCGGATATGCCAAGTTTGAGACTTTCCCCATCTGGAGCATCCCGCTCAAACACCCCGTCAACGTGGCCTATGAGGCGGCGACGGCCGACCTCGACGACGTGAACATGATTGACCCGTTCCATTTGGAAGCCTATGGAAAGACATCGGTAAACTACAACCGCGACATAGAAATATTCCCCGTGCTGAACGCCATATTTGAGGGCATTTACGGTGAAAACCCCTACAAGTCGCCCACCGACATGGGTGTGAATATGGCAGGGTTCTGCATCTGCGACGATGAGGTGTGCTGCCAGGCATCGAAGGACGAGATTATACGTCGCTACTATGCCTCGCTGTGCAGTTTTGCAGAGGGAAAAAGCTCGGAGAACGAGGTGAACAAGATTGCGCTGCTCATGAAGCAGCTGAAACTTACCACCGACGACCGGCGCACCACGGTCGCCGCCCACGAGCGCAAACAAAAGGAGCAGACCGACGCATCGGCCATCGAACTGGCCGACGGCACCATCATCACGGCGCACAGCAGCGAGCTGCTGGGCCCAAGTGCCGCCCTGCTGCTTAACGCCACCAAGCACCTGGCAGGCATTGACCATTCTGTCAAACTCATAGCGCAAGAGATTCTGGAACCCATACAGCACACCAAGGTAAAGCTGCTGCACGGACACAATCCCCGTTTGCACACGGACGAGGTGCTGGTGGCGCTCTCCATGTTGAGCCTGACGGACGAGAATTGCCGCCGCGCGCTGTCTACGCTGCCGCAACTGGAAGGTTGCCAAGTGCATGCCACTGTTATGCTGAGCGAGGTGGACAGGAAGATATTCAAGAAACTGGGCATAGGCCTGACTACAGACCCGATGCAGAAAAAGAAATAGCCGCCACAGGCAGCCCTACGTTGACTCCCCCACGGGGAGGATAGGAAGAGCAGTGCTGAAGGATTTTCAGTACTGCTCTTTCTCGTTGGGAAATTCTACTGCCTTCACATCGCTGATGTACTGGCGTATGGCATTGCTTATGTCGGCCCCAAAACTGCCATAGGTGCGGAGGTAGCGGGGCTTGAACTGCTGGGTGATGCCGAGCATGTCCTGCAGGACGAGTACCTGTCCGTCGGTGCTGCTGCCGGCCCCGATGCCGATGGTGGGAATCTTTAACTCGCCGGTGACACGGGCGGCAAGCTTGGCGGGTATCTTTTCGAGCACAATGCTGAAGCACCCGGCATCTTCCAATACGTGTGCGTCGTGTATCAGGCGGTTGGCTTCGTCCTCTTGGGTGGCACGTACCACGTAGGTGCCGAATTTGTTGATGCTTTGCGGGGTGAGGCCCAGATGGCCCATGACGGGTATGCCGGCTGTAAGTATACGGCATATCGATTCAAGCACCTCTTCGCCACCTTCGAGTTTCACGGCGTCGGCGCCGGTTTCTTTCATGATGCGGATGGCTGATGCGAGGGCCTGCTTGGAGTTGCCCTGATAGGTGCCGAAGGGCATGTCGACCACCACTAAGGCGCGCTTGATGGCACGCTTGACCGAGGAGGCATAAACTATCATTTCGTCGAGCGTGATGGGCAGCGTGGTGTCGTAACCTTCCATGACATTGGCGGCGGAGTCGCCAACAAGTACCACATCAATCTTGGTGGAGTCGAGGAGTTTGGCCATTGAATAGTCGTAGGCGGTGAGCATGGCGATTTTTTCGCCACTCTGTTTCATGCGTTGCAAGACGTTGGTTGTAACTTTCGTTACATCGGTTTGTAGGTAAGCCATATTTTATTCAATTTCTTCGTCTCCGTCGTTGAGGAAGTCGTTGCGGCCGGTATCGTCCAGGCTTTCTTCCTCGTCTTCAACTATACGGAGCATATTGCGGAATAATTTCTTAAACTCGTATTGCCCCTTTCCGTCGACACGAAAGGGTTTGAAATAGCGTTCTTCGCCCTTTATCATAATGGTGACCGCCCCTTGCTCGGTGGGCGAGTCGGCAGGATAGAGGTATTTGTTGACCTCGTCTTCAGTGATGCGTTTGGCAATGAAAATGGTGTCGAACTGGGAGGGGTTGAGAGCCCCCTGCAGCATCAGGACGGGGCCGCCTTTGATTTTTTTCGTGGTCAGGGACTTGTATTCCATTCCCCTGGGCGTAAGCTTTTTGGCATAGATACGGAGTCGGGATTCGAGTTGTTCGTCGGTGACGGGAAAGCGGATGAAGATTGAGTCGGTAAGATAGGGGCATTCGTCCGGCTGGCGGTTGAAGGAGGAGTGCAGCACGACGTAGCCGATGGGGAGGATGATGTTGCGCCGATGGGGGACAAGGAAGTATTTTTCAACTATTTGCCGATAGTCGAGATGTTCGTCGATGGTGATTTGGACCGGGGGCGGACATTCGTCGCGTGTGTTGAGGACGGAATAGACTGAGCCTTTTTTGAGGATGAGCTGGGTGTAGTAGGCACGGATGTTGCTGTCCTGTGCCGGGATGAAGCAGCCGCTGCTGCCTCCGATACATTCGATGGGGTTGTGGCGGAAGGTGACCAGTACGGTTCCATCAAGGGATATGTCCTTATTGAGGATTTTGCGTGTGTCGGGAAGTTCGGCACAGTCGTACACCTGTTTGTCGGTGGGTACTTCATAGCGTATGAGTTCCACGGTGTCGCCATGGCAGCTGCAGTGGATAGGATTATACGCATAGCGCACAGGCATCACCTCGTGGCCCCGCATGGTGAAATAGCGGTAGACCGATTCGTTGCGGGCTTGCATCAGTTCTTTGTCGAAACCGTGGCCGTAGGCTTCGATTGACATGGTGTAGAGACGGGGATTGTCGCGGTTGAAGGCAATGGAGTAGGCAGAGTCGAGGAGGTCAAGGTCGGCTTCGCGATAGGAGCTGTCGCCCTCATCAAAATGCAACAGCAGGCAGAACACTTCGGGGTTGGTCCACGCACGCGGGAGGTCTTTGGGCTTTATGGGTTTCTCGGTGGGGATATGGAGTCCGGACTCTTGCCCCATGGAGACTGTGGCCAAAGCAAGGAAAAGGATGATGAGGAGACGGTTCATGGCATGAATGTATTGGGTTGTTGCTCTACTTGTAGCCGGAGGCAAAACCAGCCTGGGAGAGTAGTTGCTGCACGATGTCCTCGGTGGCAATTCCTTCGGCCTCGGCATAGTAGTTGCGCACTATGCGGTGGCGCAGCACTTCGACGGCTACGGCTTGGACATCCTCGATGTCGGGAGAGTATTTGCCATGCATGGCGGCATGGGTCTTGGCTCCCATGACAAGGTATTGTGAGGCACGGGGACCGGCTCCCCAGGAGAGGTATTTGGTGGCCAAGTCGACAGCATGGTCGGCACGGTGTTCGGCTGTATGGGGGTCGGGACGGGTGGAGGCCACTAACCGCACGGCATATTGGCATACGTTGTCGGACACAGGGAGGCGGCGTATGATTTCCTGGTATTGCAGAATGTCAGCGGCCGAAAGGATGACGTCGACCTGCGGATTGTAGTCGGCAGTGGTGCCTTTGACAATGTCTACCTCTTCCTGGAATGAGGGGTAGTCCATCTTGATGTTGAGCATAAAGCGGTCCAACTGGGCTTCGGGAAGCGGGTAGGTGCCTTCCTGCTCTATGGGGTTTTGGGTGGCCAGGACAAAGAACGGTGCCGCCAGGGGGTAGCTCTTGCCCGCCACGGTGACCGACTTCTCTTGCATGGCTTCGAGCAAGGCCGCCTGGGTCTTGGGTGGTGTACGGTTGATTTCGTCGGCAAGCACAATGTTGGCAAAGACCGGTCCTTTGATGAATTGGAATTTGCGGTTTTCGTCTAATATTTCGGAACCGGTGATGTCGGAGGGCATGAGGTCGGGGGTGAACTGGATGCGGCTGAAGGAGAGCCCCAAGGCTTTGGAGAGGGTGTTTACCATCAGTGTCTTGGCAAGTCCTGGCACACCCACAAGGAGGCAATGCCCCCCGGTGAAGATGGAGAGCAGAAGGCTGTCCACGGCTTTATCCTGACCAACTATCACCTTGGCCATCTCGTTCTTCAAGGCGCCATATCGCGCCACAAAGCTTTCTAATATTTCTTTGTCGGACATGAATGTTTGATTTGGATTGGTTCTGCTCGGCTGTAGCGTGACTTTACAGTGGCCATTTGACCTTGAAGCCAGTGCAGTCTTTGTATTCGTCGTCGATGCGGATGTAGGTGGTTCTTACCATACGGGTGCACCAGTCGTAAATTTTCTTGGACTTGGCGTTCTGCAGTGCGGCGTTGTAGATCCGGTCATAGTCGTCGGAGAGGTTCATTTTGTGGGCCGGTATCTTCTTTGTGAGCATGATGAGCGAGTATACAGTCTTGTTGTCGGCATTGGTGTGCGAAACGGCATTGGATATTTCGCCTTCCTCCATTGCCACGATTCCGATGCCGGGATAGAGCTGGCTGAAGGTTTCCTTGTCGAAGCGGGAGCCACCGTCGACAGGGTTGGAGACTACACCGCCCTGGTTTTTGCTCGCACCGGAGGAATAGCGCTTGGCAGCATCGGCAAATGAGATATTGCCTTGGCGGATTTCTTGTGCCAGGCTGTCGAGCATGACGCGGGTTTGAAGCTGGTCAGTGGAAGAGATTTTGGGCTGCATGAGGATGTGCCGGGCATTGATGCTATTACCTCTGCGCTCGATGAGTTGAATAAGATGGAAGCCGTACTGGGTCTCTATCACGGGCGATACCTCGCCGGGTTTCAAGGCAAAGGCTGCCACCTCGAACTCTGTAACCATCCTGCCCCGCTCAAAGAAGCCCAGCTCTCCCCCCTTCGAGGCCGAGCCAGGGTCCTGTGAATAGAGCTTGGCAAGCATGGAGAAACTCTCGCCTTTGAGGATGCGTTCGCGCAGCTCGTTGAGTTCGTAGCGGACACGCTCGCGCTCGGCCTCGCTAATGGCCGGCTCTATGACGATTTCCGAGACTTCATATTGTGTGGGGATTTCGGGCAGACTGTCGGTTGGGAACGAGGAGAAGTATTCCACAACCTCGGCAGGGGTGACTTTCACGTTCTCAGTAAGTTGATACTCCACTCTCTGGCTGAGGATACGGTCGTGGATTATGTCGAAATACTGGTCGTGGAGTTCGTCGTAGCTGTAGTTGAACATCTCGCGAAGTTTTTCCTTGCCTCCGGCCTGGCTTACCGCAGCCTTGAGATAGTACTGCACCTGCTCCTCCACCTGGTCGTCCGTCACTTCCACACTGTCTATCATCCCTTTATGGATGAGCAGCTTATTTATCAACATATTCTCAAGCAAGGTGCAACGCTCCTCGTGGGCGTTTTGCACACCTTGGTGCAGACGTATCTGCGCATAGGCCTGTTCCACGTCGGAATGCCTGATAATGGTTTTACCCACCACAGCGACGACTCCGTCTACCACCTGGCGCTCCTGTGCAAAGAGGGCGGTGGAGACCATTGCCGCTGCTATCAATACAAGAATCTTCTTCATCATAAATGCAATCTTCGGCTTTGCTGCCGTTCTTCTTTCTGTTCCCCTGCTTAGTATGTGATTTGGTCAATCACGTTTTGGTATATTTTCACATTGTATTTTTTGCGGAGGGCATTATTGTTCTGCTCCTCCAAGTAGTTTTGATAGGCATCGAGATAGAATCCACGTGCCTCCTCAAGACTTTTCAACTCAGGCTGCAACACCTGTTCCACAACAAGGTATTTGTAGCCTTTCTCGGTTGGATGGACATATATGCCCTTGCTCCATTCGTTCTGGGTCAGAAGGTTCTGGTTACCCACTTCTACCAGTTCCAGCTGGGCTGTAACAGGTTGCTCGGCAGTACAATTCTTTTTGCTGACCTTTTTGAGCAGGGCTTCCTGAATGTCGTTGATTCCCCAACCCTTTTTCACGCCCTTGCGGACTATATTATCAGCCTTTGAAGGCTTGAGGCAGGCACTGTCGGCCACCGTCAGCACTGCCACACGCGCACGGTTGTTCCAGAAGAACACGGCATCGTTGGTGTCGTCATAGCTGTGCTGGGGGCTGAACATGTCGTAGAATTCCTTAAATCCTGCCGTGTCATTGATTGAGCGCGACCAAATCATCTTGTCGTTGTAGGTGAAAATCATCAAACCATGACGGTACTCGTCCACCAGCTCTGCAAACTCAGGATTGTCTTCCTCCAAACGGTCATTGGCATACTTGAGAACCTTTTCCTTAATATACTCTTCATACCTTTCGTTGAAGTAGACATCCAGGTCGCTCAGTCTATCCAGCTTCTTGTTTTTGCGCAGGTAACGGGCAAAATTGCGCGAATTATACTGGCGGTCGCCTATCTTGAACAATGGACGCATATCCGTAATCTGGTTCGAGTCGTAGTCGAAGAAACCATACAATATAGAGTCGGTAACCAAACTACGCACCTGGTCCAGGCTGGCCATGTAGGGAGCCTTCTTCTTTTTTGAAGCCTTCACCTTGGTGTAATCCACAAAGTTGTATTTTGCCTTGCACTGTTCGGCAAAGATATTCTGGGGTTTGACACTGCGTTCCCCGCGTGTCATTCTCGACTTGTAGTAGGGTATCATGCTTTCAAACTCAGGCATCGTGTCCTTTCTAATGAGCTTGATGATGTGCCATCCGTAGCGTGTCTGGATAGGTTGGGAGATATCGCCCACATTCATTCCGTGCGCGACGGCCTCGACATACTCTACAGGCATCTGGTTGCACGCCAGTTCGGGCATCAGACCGCCATTCTTGTTGGTAGTGTTGTCGTCGCTGTTATTCCTTGCCACAACGGCAAAATCCTGACCTTCCTGCAACAGCTTGTAGGCGGAAAAGACACGGCCCTGGGCATTGGGGTCTTGTCCCGCAACCCAGATATGGGCAAGCTGCACCTTGCCGTAAAACTCATAACGGTCAAAGAGCTTGATAATATGGTAGCCATAGCGGGAACGCACGGGCTTGTGCACGTCTCCGGGCTGCATGGAATAGGCGGCAGTCTCGAACGGGTATACCATGTCGAAGACCGTAAAGCACCCCAAGTCACCCTCGTAGGGATTGGTCTGCGCAGCCTTTTCGCGCACCATGGGGTCTTGGTCGTTTATACGCTGCTCATACATTTCCTGCTGTGCGATCTTGAAGAAATCCTCGTTCAACGCACGGTTGTACAACTCCATGGCATGGTTGTAGGCCTTGAGCGTATCGTCGGGCGAGGCATTCTCCCGGCAGGGCACAAGAATATGGGCGGCATGGAGGGCATAGCGGTTGCGCTCATAAGCCTCGCGCAGCAGCTGCTGCATCGTGGCCGAGTCGATCAGAAACGGTGCCGCCAACTCTTCGCGGTAAACAGCCAACTCTTCGCACAACGACGAAAGTGTGTCATATCCCTTTGAATAGGCATCCGCCAGCTTGGCCTGGAAATTGACATACAACTGCACATAGTCCTCCAAAGCCTTGCGTTTCTCATAAGTGCATGCCGTGGGGGAAGCTGCGGGGTCCTGCCCTATAGACTTCAGGAAATCCTTCATAAACTGGGATTTGTGGATTTGTTTCCCACCAATCTCAAACACGACAGGGTCGTTTGCGGTTTGTGCTGCGGCACCCATCAGTGCCATTGTGAACATTAACGTTGCTATCAGTCTTCTCATCATATCTTGTTGTACTATATTCCTTAAATTATGTATTCCTTGAAAAGATACTCCTCTATCGTAAACAGTTGCACGCCGACTCAACGGGAATAGTTCGGTGCCTCGCGGGTAATCGCAATATCGTGGGGGTGGCTTTCGGTGCGGCCTGCCGCCGTGATACGGATGAACTTGGCCTGCTGAAGAGCCTCAATATCCTTCGAGCCGGTATAGCCCATACCCGCTTTTAGGCCGCCAACCATCTGGTAAAGAACCTCGCTCAGCGTTCCCTTGTAGGGCACTCGTCCCACCACGCCCTCAGGCACCAGCTTCTTGGCATCGGTCTCCTTATCCTGGAAATAGCGGTCTTTAGATCCGCTCTGCATGGCCTCGAGCGACCCCATGCCACGGTAGGACTTAAACTTGCGGCCCTCGTAAATGATGGTCTCGCCGGGAGCCTCGTCCACGCCTGCCACCAACGAACCCACCATCACCGTGCTCGCGCCCGCGGCCAGGGCTTTCACAATATCGCCGCTATACCGGATGCCGCCATCGGCAATCACCGGCACATCATAACCCTTCTGTTTCAAGGCGCCCACGCATTCGCAAACCGCCGTCAGCTGCGGCACACCGATGCCGGCCACAATACGGGTGGAGCAAATGCTGCCGGGTCCTATGCCTACCTTAATGGCATCGGCCCCGGCCTCGGCCAGCATAATGGCGGCCTCGCCTGTGGCTATGTTCCCCACCACAACATCGATATCCTTGTAGCTGGCCTTTACCTGTTTCAAAGCCTCGACCACGCGGATGCTGTGCCCGTGGGCCGTGTCGATGACAATGGCATCGGCACCCGCCTGGACCAGTGCATCCACACGCTCCATCATATCGGGCGTAATGCCCACACCGGCAGCCACACACAGGCGACCCTTGCTGTCCTTGCAGGCCAGCGGGCGCTCCTTGGTCTTCATAATGTCGCGGTAGGTAATCAGCCCCATGAATATCCCTTCACCATTCACCACAGGCAGTTTCTCAATCTTATGGCGCTGCAAAATCTCGGTAGCCTCGGCAAAGGTAGTGCCCACATGCGTGGTAATGAGGTCGGTAATCATAATCTCCTGCAACGGGCGCTCCATGTTTTTCTCAAAGCGCAAATCGCGGTTTGTCACCATGCCAATCAGCTTGCGGTGCTCGTCGACAATCGGTATGCCGCCGATGCCATACTCGCCCATAAGGCGCAGGGCGTCCTTCACCAATGCATCCTTGGTCAGGGTGACCGGGTCGACAATCATGCCGTTCTCAGCCCGTTTCACCTTGCGCACCTCGTTGGCCTGTCGTTCAATAGACATATTTTTGTGCAGCACACCTATGCCACCCTCCTGGGCCATGCCGATGGCCATGGCGGCCTCGGTCACCGTGTCCATAGCGGCTGATACCAGCGGCATGTTCAACTTGATGTTCCGCGAAAAACGGGTGGCCACGGTCACCTCGCGGGGGAGAATCTCGGAATACGACGGCACTAAAAGCACATCGTCATAAGTAAGGCCTTCGCCGATGAATTTTGTGGTATCTGTGTACATAATTGTAAAATATGTTATTGTTATCCGTTAAAAAATTATGCAAAGATACCCATTTTTTCTGACATGACGAAAAAAAAACTCCCGCCCAATGTCATTTTAACGTCTTTTTCAAAGCATCGTTCCCCTTTACCTGTTCTGAAACAGGTTATTGAACGGTTAATCCTAATTGCGGGACACAACCCCCGCAATGCCGTTCCTCGCCCGCTCGTCCATCGGGTTCTCATCCGCAGTTGGTCGGCACTTTTTCGACACCCGGTCGAACAACTATGGAACAACTGCAAAAGAAGTACGGACAACAATTCCTTCCGAGATGGGGCGAAGGGCCTTGACAGCCCGACCCAATCGCAGGCCACATGCCAGTCGCCTGGCGGCGGAAGGCCGCATCCGCCACAGCCTGCTGGCCGGCACCACTTGGCGACAGGCCGGCACACCGAGCCGAATTATCAAGACTATCCCTTCTATGTCAGAAAAAAAACGTATATTTGCAGCGCTAAAACAATTAAAAAACAACAATATGCAAAAGATTTTCAATATCTTAGTAGTTGCCGCAGTGCTAACGCTCGCATCCTGCACCCGCGGCTACACAGTTTTCGGCGAACTGCCCGTCGACGGCACCGACGGAGCAAAAGTTTATCTCAGATCGCTCACTGACGGCTCCATACTTGACTCTGCCGTGGTGCAAAACGGCACCTTCCAGTTCAAAGGCGAGGCTGGCGAAAGCCAGATAGTGTCGGTCAACGCCCTGGCTCCCACCGGCCAATACACAAGCATCATAGTGCTTGAGAAGGGAGAGATTCACATCAACCTCGTCAACGACTCGCTCTACGGCACACCGATGAACGACCTCTACTTCCGCTCCTTCACGGCCGACACCACAGCCAAACGGATGGTGGGTGTGCTGGATGAGTGCACCGCCCGTTTCTACACCGCCACAACCCCCGAGGAGCAGGCGTCGATAGTGGCAGACTACAGCGTGGCCATGGGCATGTACGAAGCCTACCGTAAAGAACAGGCCCACCGTGTATACGAGCAGAACAAGGACAACATAATAGGCGCCTACGCCCTTTGCGAACTGGTGAACATGGAGGACGAAAGCATGACCGTTGGCACCCTCGACAGCATCATGAGCCACTCCGGCAACGCCATCACCGGATTCGAGCCCCTCCAAGTAGCTCACAAATGGCTGAAAAACATAGCAAACACCAGCGAAGGCAAAAAGTATGTAGACGTTGAGGGCATCGACTTTGCCACCAACCAGCCCTCCAAGCTCTCCGCCATGCTGGGCAGCGACCAGGTCACGCTCATCGACTTCTGGGCCTCCTGGTGCGGCCCCTGCCGCAAAGAAATCAACGAGAATCTCGTTCGCCTCTATGCCAAGTACAAGGACAAGGGTCTGAACATTATCGGCATCGATGTGTGGGACAAGATTCCCGACCACAAGAAAGCCGTGGAAGACCTGGGCATCACCTATCCCCAGCTGATTGACACCACGCGCACCGCCACCGACAACTATGGCATCAACGGCATCCCCGCCATCCTGCTGCTCGACAAGGACGGCACCATCCTCAAACGCAACATCCGCGGCGAGGAAATCGAGGCCGCCATCGTCGAGGCCCTCAAACTGTAACACTTCAGGTTTCAAACAACTAAAAACACAATATTCAATCATGAAAGTAAAACATATCGCATTGGCTATGGCCGCCCTGTTAGTTGCAGGCAGCGGCATGGCCCAGAAGAAAAGCGGAAAGACCACTGCACAGCCATACAACGGCGGCATCACCACCGAGATGATGCAACAGATGAAACAGACCTATGGCGGCTCAGCCAGCGACAAGGCACTGCGCAACATCATGGTCACCAACAGCCCCGCCAAGTTAGCCCTCAACTACGAGAATGCCACAGCTTTCAACTCCCACTTCTCCAACCGGGTGGAGAGCAAGGCCATTACCGACCAGAAATCCTCAGGCCGCTGCTGGATGTTCACCGGCATGAACGTGCTGCGCAACAAGGCTATCCGCCAGCACAACCTGCCTGCAGACTTCCAATTCTCGCAAGCATACCTCTTCTTCTACGACCAGCTTGAGAAAGCCAACCTCTTCCTTCAGGCAATCATCGATACCTACAAGTTGCCCCTCGACAGCAAAGAGGTTGAGTGGCTTCTCAAGAACCCCATCGGCGACGGTGGCCAGTTCACCGGTGTGGCCAACCTTATCGACAAGTACGGCCTCATGCCTGCCGAGGCCATGCCCGAGACTTTCAACACCAACAACACCTCCAGCATCAGCAACCTTATGGCGCTCAAGTTGCGCGAGGATGCTTTGCAACTGCGCGACATGGCTGCCCAAAAAGGCATGACCCCCGCCAAACTCCAGGCTACCAAAACCGAGATGCTGGGAACCATCTACCGCATGCTAGCCCTCACCATGGGTGAGCCCCCCGCCCAATTCACCTGGCAGCAGAAAAACGCCAAGGGCGAAATCGTCTCGACGGACACCTACACCCCCAAATCCTTCTACGAGAAGTTTGCCAAGACCGACTTCTCTAAATACTACATGGTCATGAACGACCCCACACGCGAATACTACAAGGTGTACGAGATACAGTATGACCGCCACGTCTACGATGGGCAGAACTGGCGCTACCTCAACCTGCCCATGGAGGACATTGCCCCCATGTGCATCGCCTCCATCAAAGACAGCACCATGATGTACTTCAGTTGCGACGTTGGAAAATTCCTCAACCGTGAGAAAGGCTTCATGGATGTAAACAACTATGACTATGCCTCGCTTTTCGGCACCACCTTTGGCATGAACAAAAAGCAGCGCGTCAGCACCTTTGCCAGCGGCTCCAGCCATGCCATGACCCTCTGCGCTGTCGACCTCGACAAGGACGGAAAGCCCATCAAATGGATGGTGGAGAACAGTTGGGGCAGCAGCTACGGCTACCAGGGATTCCTCATCATGACCAACGACTGGTTCAACGAATACATGTTCCGCGTTGTGCTCGAGGAGAAGTACATCCCTGCCAACATCCGTGCCATGATGGACCAAAAGCCCATTATGCTCCCTGCGTGGGACCCCATGTTCGCACCCGAGGAGTAACCCATGGTTAGGCTCCCCTACGGGGGCACCTGTCACACACCACACAGCCGGGGAAAAAGCCAGTCATGGCGACCCCGGCTTTTTCATCTCCCCTTCACTGCCCCCTCACATCCTCCATGGCACGTTGGACAAACCTGTTCAGCGGGATGCTGGCACGCCACACCTTCAATACCTCGTCAAAAAGCTTGTCGCTTCCTATCATCTTGTCCGGCATGGTATAAGAGGTACAGTAATCCTTGTATTTCAACAGGTCGGCATGCTCCCAGTCGGCCGGAAACCCCTTGGGGACCCGCTGCAACACCTTCATTGTGAAAAAGGAGTTGCCGAAATATTTCTTGTATGACGGCTCGTTCATAATGGCGAGGAACTCGTCGGGGCAATAGAATATCTCCTGCCTGATGGCGGCCAAGGCCTCGGGCGAAGGCATGAAAATCCCCCCTCCAAGATTGCAGGTGCCCGTAAGGCCATAGGCCTCTTCGGCGCCAATTTGAAAGTAGTAGCCTGGCACGCCGCTGTTCTTCGGCCCCCACGAAGAGAGGAAACACGACACATGGGTCTTATACGGTGTCTTGTCCATCGAGAAGCGGGTGTCCCGATAAATGCGGTAAACGGAGTTCTTGGCCGTGAGGCCCACAAGGGTGTCGTCGCTTTGCGCCATTTCGTCAATCAATCCTTGTGTAAAGTTGTCGAACGCCTCCTTGATTTCTAACCAGTGGGGCTTGTGTTCGTTGAACCAAGGGCGGTTGTTGTTCTTCGCCAGTTCCTGCAGGAAAGGCAGTGTATCGGGGTGTAGTTTGGGTGACATAACAATTCTCTTTTTTCGGTTGCAAAGATACACTTTTTTTCCCAAACCGACCAAGCACTTGTTTCCGATGCCGTAGCTATGAGGTAGGGCATAGCAAGTTGCGCTGCCCATAGGCCTTTAGTTGAACCCTATGGCCCACCTCACCACATCATGACGTTTATTGCTTTCTAATGTCGATTTTTGCCATCCGGCACAATAAAAGGCCATACCATTGCGTTATATTGCTAATATTGAAAACAATCGCCAAAACAATAATACATTACAAACCCCATCACCATGAAAAAATACACCCACGCTTGGCTGGCCTTTATGGCCATGAAAAGGCTCCAGCATGCCAATATCCCTGAGGATTTGCAGGACGATGCCAAAAGCCTCGTCAAATGGTTCCACGACTACCGCGACTTCGTCATCGAAGGCGCATGGTATCCCGACGAAGTCTTCAAAGACATGTCCACCAGCCACATCATCAAATACAAGCCTGCCAAAGGCGATACCGTCCAGCCCTTCAAAAAGCTGCCCAAAACCATGCAGCTCTATGCACTGGGGCAGAAATCGGACCTCTACAAAAAGCCCTTCACCATCGAGAGCGGAAACTGTGCCGACCGCTGCGAGTCTATCGCCCACAGCATTGTAGACAACTTCAAGATCCTCCGCGTCGAGGAACGGGGCAACCCCCTCACCACCACCAACAACCACATCGCCATGCGTTTCTTCATCCTCAGCCACTACATAGCCGACTGCCATATGCCCCTTCACTGCGACTGCCGTTCCTTCTCGACCGGTGCCAACATACACGGCTTCATCGAGTCCGAGTGGGACAAACAGGTGAAGAAATCCTACCGCATCGACACCCCCAACAACCGCTTCTTCTATGCCCCAGACGGCTATCCCCTTCCCGACAAGGTCACCCCACTCATGCAGGCCGTGGAAGACGATGCCGTAAACCGCGAGTACCTCCACTCCTGGGGCACCGGCAACAGCAGCACCTGGGACTACATGAGCGCCCTCTCCGAATACTCCTACCTCATGGCCTACCGCCTCATCCCTGCCGAGTATAAGGACACCGAACTCACCAAAGAAATCTACAAAACCACCGAAGCCTACGCCCGCCTGGAGGAATACAGCCGCATCATACTGAGCGATGCCGTCGACTCCATAGCGCGCATCTGGCTCCACGTGTGGGCGCGCTACCGCAAATGGGCTGCCGGTCGCTAACCGTCACCGCTCCCTGCGTTCAATCACCTGCCTCAGGCGGTAACGGTCGCCCGTGGCAGGACCGATGGCATCGATAAAAGGCTGGGAATAGCCCGGCGTATCGTAGCCCCAACGCTGAAACTGCCCCTTCTCGTCCACACGCCGCACCACCTGGTCGTTGTATTTCACAATCAGGTACCGTGCCAGCGCATCCCACCGCCTCATCATTCGCTCGGCATAGCTGCGGCTCTTCCCGTTCAGATAGTCGCGCCGGTCGGCAGGCGTCATAGCCGAAATCGCGGCCAGCACACTGTCCTGGTCGGCAAAATAGTAGTCCTCCAACTCCCGCTGTGCCTTGCGCAAGTCCTCAATCATCAGGGAATAGCGTGGATACACCATGTTGGCAACCCAGTTGTTCATCCAAAAAGCCGACTCGAACGTAAACTCCGAGCGCGGGTTATTCTCGGGGCGGAAAGGGTCGGGCACCTGCGTAATGCAGCAATACAGCGGCACATAAGCCACCATATTGGCATCGTCGCAATTAAACCACGTAACGCCCCCCACATCGTCGGGCAGCCACGACCGCATCTGGCAAGTCATCGTAAACCCGCTCTGCTGGGTGGCAATAGCCCGCTCGCGAAAATAGTCGGTACCGTCCGAAGCCTTGAAATGCATAGGCAGCGGCCTTACTGGCATGCCCCACGGCCCGGCTGTCATATCGGCCGTCATGTCGAGCGGAGTACCCTCAAAATGGTCACGCATATCCTGCTGCAAATCGCGCATATCGAGTGGCTCGTCAGGCTTTATCCACAGCGGCAAATGGTCGCACTGGTCAAAATGCCCATTGATATAGGGCAGGTACCTGTCCATCTCGTCGTGGGCGGTATGGTGACGGAAAAAACTCCAAACCCTCGCATCGGCATAGCGCACATTCTCAAAATCAATAGGGCAATAAGCGTCGCGAAACGAAAAATCCTCGTCCCTGCCGCTGTAATAGCCCAACTCACGCGCCAACGCAATAACATCGGAAGCATACACACACTCCACCTCGGGGCGGTCTATATGGCGCAGGCTGCGGCTGCTGATACTCCTGTACGAACGCTTGCGCTCCAGCGGAAACTGGCGGATGCGGCTCAGGTTGGCATGGGCGCAGATACAGTCGTCCGGTATGCGCAACGCCACCCACACGGCCCCCTTGCGCCCCGGTCCCTTGCCTATAATCTCCATAATCCAGGCCTCGTTGGGGTCACACACCGTAATACTCTCTCCGCTGCTGTTATAGCCATACTCCTCCACCAGCCCCGCCATACAGGCAATAGCCTGGCGGGCAGTGGCCGACCGCTGCAACGCCAGCCGCATAAGGCTGAAATAGTCCAACAAACCCTCGCGGTTCACCAGCTCTAAGCGCCCATCAAACGTAGTCTCAACAATAGTCACCTGCCGCTCATTCATCAGCCCAACCACGTTGTAGGTATACTCCACCTGCTCCACAAACTGTCCCTCATGGCTCGGGCCCCACCCGTGGATAGCAATCCGCTCACCCTTGGCATGGCGGCCTGCCGGACTGTAAAACAGCGAACCCGCAAACCCGAAACCGTCACAATTATAGGTGCACATCACACTCCCGTCCTTCGAAGCCTTCTTGCCCACAATCAGATTGGTACATGCCAAGGCAGGCAAAGCGCCCACAACCATGGCCAACAATAAAAAGACACTTTTTTTCATCACAATTAGTTATTTACAAATACACTCCCGGCCGCTCCGCCACCCCTTGGCCGAAAGCAACAGCTTCTGGCAGCCAACGCCTTGGCAACAGAGCACCCGACTGTTTACAGCCTGCAAAAATACACAATATTTTTCAAACAAAACCAAACCGCCCCAAACATCGCCCACACAACCGCCCCAAAACCACACATACACCGGCGCAGCACCTTAACCCATACACAATTGCAAAAAAAACAAAAAAAAGTAAACACACACAATAATCAAAACAAATAAGCGTTTTGCACAATTATATTAATAATATACCCATATGAACTCCATCCTCGTGGCCCTCACATCGATAATAGCGGCACTGGCTCTGTGGATTGCATGGCTTACCGGCAAACCCATAGCCAAACCGTTGATAGACAGCAAAAGCGAGCAAACGCTCACCAGCCTTCTACCACCCGATAATGAAAAAGGCAACGACACCATAACCTACACCGCCTTCTCCCCCATGGTCGACGACATGCTCCGCGACATCAGCACCGCCCGCCACCACATACACATCCAATTCTTCAAATTCGAGACCGACTACATAGCCCAACGCATCGGCAATGCACTGGCACAAAAAGCCGCCCAAGGGGTGGAAGTGCGGCTCATGTACGACGACATCGTCAACCTCAGCAACAAGTGGTACTACCGCCACCTCGCCAGCTGCGGAGTGGAATGCTGCCCCTTTGGGCGCGTCCACCTGCCCTTCATCCGCAAAACCGACAACTACCGCAACCACCGCAAAGTGGTGGTCATCGACGGGCACACCGGCTACCTCGGTGGCATGAACATAGCCGAACGCTACCTCGACGGCCTCGACTGGGGCGCCTGGCGCGACACCCACATGCGCATCCATGGCCCCGCCACCGCCCAGCTGCAGCTCGCCTTCCTCACCGACTGGTGCCACGCCTCAGGCCAACTGCTCGACCGCCCCTGCTACTTCCCCACCCTCCCACCCGCCGGCGACCGCACCGTG
>Ga0310697_10002257_pt1 | contig 20771 bp, 20 predicted proteins | sample 172DNAGHGlowgp2_FD_203883 | JGI IMG/M metagenome (GOLD analysis project Ga0310697, IMG submission 203883) | Sheep rumen microbial communities from Palmerston North, Manawatu-Wanganui, New Zealand - 1728 DNA GHGlow gp2 (v2) (version 2) | ecosystem: Host-associated > Mammals > Digestive system >... | reverse complement strand
AGGATGGAACCACATGTGAAACCTGCTATCCACAGGTAGTTGCGTATGCGGGTGTCGAGACTTTTCCATATGAGATAGAGGATGAGCAGAATGCACAGCGTCAACTGCACCCAAAAGAGGTTGAAGGGAATGACATAGACTGAAAGCAGCAGGCACACCAGTGTGACGCTGAAGCAGAGCCCAATGCATTGCCACGCTTCGCGCTTGTTGTGGCAGTAGATGCCAATCATAGAGGCTGAAAAGACCTGAATAAGTAGGAATACCACGAACTTGCCGATGGAGGTTGGCGTGTTGAACAAGGAAGGTTCGGCATAGCGTATGCCGATGACGAAATACACCACCATGGCCACACCAGTGAACAGGACACTGCCTGTCATGCCTTCGCGATAGAGCATAAGGAAGAAGGCCAGATAAACCAAGGCCGACCCCGTCTCGCGCTGTCCAACGATGCATAGCATAGGCACAAAGATGATGGCAAGGGTGATGAGCAGGTCCTTGGGCTTGTGGAGGTCGTAGCCGTATTTGCTCATGAACTTGGCAAGGGCCAGTGCCGTGGCAAACTTGGCAAACTCGGCAGGCTGTAGGCGCAGCGGTCCCATGACAAGCCACGATCGGGAGCCTTTGATGGTGTGTGGGTTGAAGATGGTGGCAAAGAGCAGCAACAGCAACAGGCCAAAAAGGAGGTAGGCAAAGGCCTCGTAGAACCGGTCGTCGAGCAGCAGCAGGAAGAGGCCCAGCATGAGCGAGGTGCCTATCCACACCACCTGCATGCCAGAGCGGGTACTGAGCGATAGCAAGTCGGTGTCGCCATAAGTATAACTGGCACCGCACACGCTGACCCATCCAAACGAGAGGAGGGCTATGTAGATGAGGATGGTCCACCAGTCGATAGACTTGAGTACACTAGGATTCTTATCTGTCGTCGCTGCCATAGTTAATACGTTTATTCTGAATGTCGGTGGCTTTATGCTCAGAGGCCTGCGAGAGTTCACCATGCAGATACTGCTCCATGATAAGACCGCCAATAGGCACGCCATAAGTGGCACCCCACCCGCCGTTCTCTACATATACGGCAACGGCAATCTTCGGGTCGTCCATCGGTGCAAAGCCCATGAACACAGAGTGGTCGTGACCGCGGTTCTGGGCGGTACCGGTCTTGCCGCAGGGCATGAAATCATAGCCTGCCAGAGCCTTACAGGTGCCACCAAGGGCTGCCGACCGCATTCCCTGTACCACATAGTCGTAGGCTTCGCGGTTGGCTTTGGTATAGCGGCGGTTGGTGTAGAGGGTGTCGAGTGGCTCGTCTTCAATGGCTTTCACCACATGTGGCGTGATGAACCAGCCGCGATTGGCAATGGTAGCCCCCAGATTGGCAATCTGTAGCGGTGTGGCGTTGACCTCGCCTTGTCCGATGGCAATGGAGATGATAGTGAGTCCGTTCCACGAGCCTTTGTAGGCATTGTCGTAGAACTGGGCATTGGGTATGAGCCCTCGTTTTTCACCAGGAAGGTCTACGCCCAACTTGTAGCCGAAGCCCATTGACACCATATAGTCACGCCAGCGGTTCATGGCATTTTGTACTGACCCGTATTTGCTCGTGTTGTTGATCATGTGATAGAGGCCCCAGCAGAAATAGCCGTTGCATGAGGTGCTGATGGCCGGCACCAGTGACAGGGGAGACCCGTGGCCGTGACAGCCCACACGGAGCCCTTTGAACACAAAGCCGTGAGAGCAGGGATAGGCAGTCTGATTGGTAATGATGCCTTCGGTCATGAAGGTGAGGCCTTGTGTGGTCTTGAAAGTGGAGCCTGGCGGATACTGACCCATGATAGAGCGGTTGAGCAGGGGCTTCCATGCATTCTGACTTAGTTCCTGATGACTCTTTGAACGTTTACGCCCCACCATGATGCGGGGGTCATAACTGGGTGAACTCACCATACATAGAATTTCGCCCGTCTTGGGTTCAATGGCTACAACCGAGCCAATCTTTCCTTCCAGGAGACGCTCGCCCAAGGCTTGCAGTTTGAGGTCGATGCCCAGTGTGAGGTTCTTTCCAGGAACAGGCTGGCGGTCGAAGGCACCGTTGCGGTAACTGCCTTGAATGCGACCATGAGCATCGCGCAACAGAATCTGTACTCCCTTCTCACCTCGCAACTGCTTCTCATAGGAACGTTCCACACCTTGCTTGCCTATATAGTCGCCAGCCTGGTAGTAATCGTCCTCTTCGATGTCGCCCTTCGACACTTCGGCCACATCGCCCAGCACATGGGCGGCATAGGGATACTCGTACTGCCGGATGCTGCGTTTCTGGATATAGAAGCCGGGAAAACGGTAGATTTTTTCTTGGAACATGCTGAACTCCTGATCGGAGAGTTGTCCCAGAAACATCTGTTGGGTAAAGGAGGAATAGCCGGGATTCTTCGAGCGGTCTTTGATGTTGGCCATGCGCAGGTCGAATTCCTCACGTGTGATGTTCAAGGCCTGGCAGAACTCAAGCGTGTCAAGGTGGTTCTTGGCCTCGTTCATCACCACCATGATGTCGTAGGCCGGCTGGTTGTAGACCATCAGTTCGCCGTTGCGATCGGATATGACGCCGCGGGCCGGATAGTCTATTTTCTTAAGAAAGGCGTTGGAATCGGCATTTTTCTTATAGTCGTCGCTCATGAGTTGCAGCGTAAACAGGCGTATGATATAGATGGTGACAATGAGCACCGCCACTCCGCCAATGACATATTTCCTGTATTCGCTACCGTAGTCTTTCATTGTCTGAACTTACTTCCTGACGCTTTCGAGTGTGAAAACCAGAATCAATGTGAGGATGATGCTGCCTGCAATACTCTCTATCCATTGTAGCCAGTTGAAGAAACTGAAGGCTTCGAGTGTGAAGTAGATGAAACAATAGACTACGACAAGAATGGTGGCCAAAGCAGCAAACTTCTCATATCCCAGTGTGACGGCCGAAGCCTTGATGTCTTCTTCTGCATCGCGGGGAAGGAACAATTCCAGCAGGTAGGGCTGCAGTGCGCCTGCCAGAGTCATGCTGGCTGCAGCAAGTCCCGGTGTATTGGCAAACATGTCGACGCTGAGCCCCATGAAGAAACACCCTATGAGCGACAGCCATTTGGGGTAGTTGCGGGGGAAAATGATAGCAAAATAGACATAAAGCAGTGGCGTGGCACAATGGAACAACTGTATCCGTCCAAGTACCAGTGCTTGTGCCAGACAGAGTAGTACAAGAATCAACAAACGCCTGCAAATGTCTATGACCATAGTGTTCTGTATTTATTGGGCTTCCAGTGAGTCGCGCACAGACTCTTCGAGACGCACGCGCTCGGCTATTGTCTTGTCGCTGATGACGCACACGTCGCGCAGGGTGCAGAAATCTGTAGACAGGCGGACTTTCAGCCTGTAGGACATGCCGTCGGGAGAGTCGAGGATATCGGTAATCTCGCCAACGGAGATGCCGGCAGGGAAAATGGCCGAGAAACCGCTGGTTTCAATCCAGTCGCCTTTCTCAAAGCGGGCATGCCGGGGAATATCTTCTACAAAGCATTCCATGGGGTCGCCACCGTTCCAGGTGACATAACCGAAATAGTTGCGACCGCGCACGGTGCAACTGATGCGCGAGCGGCTGTTGAGCAGGGGGATGACGATTGCGTAGTGAGCACTCGACTGATAGACCACGCCAACAAGGCCCGTGCCGCAGGCCACGCCCATGTCAGGCTCCACACCGTCGTCAAGTCCTTTGTCAATGGTAATCAGGTTGTTGGGCTGGTTCACAGAGTTTGACACTATCTTTGCCGGAATCCACTCATACTGGTCAAGCACTTCCATTTCGCGGCGTTGCAGTTCGGTGGTGTCTACGTTCTGATCGTAGAGCATCTGGCGCAACCGCGACACTTCTTGCTCCAAGTAAATGTTGGTGTGAGTGAGTTGTTCGTTGCGCGAGACCAAAGACAGAAACTGTTCTAAGGCTGCCTGACATTCATAGACCTTGCCTGCCACGGCATTGGCCGACGATATCCACACACTGCCCTGATAACTGTTGTATTGGAACAGCATCATACCACTGACCGCTTCCAGCACAAGGAAGACGAGCCAGTGGTAGTGTTTGGTGAGGAATGCCAGCAGGTTATGCATCCTATCTCATAAGGAACGAGAACCTTTCCACGTTCTTGAGGGCGATGCCGGCACCCTTGGCTACTGAATGCAAGGGGTCTTCAGGCACGTGGAACGGAATGTTGATCTTGTCTTCAAGTCGCTTGTCAAGACCTCTGAGCAGGGCACCGCCGCCGCTCAGGTAGATGCCATTCTTTACAATGTCGGCATAGAGTTCGGGTGGCGTGTTCTCCAGTGCCGAGAGTACGGCATTCTCAATCTTTGCCACGGTCTTGTCCAGACAGTGGGCAATTTCCTGGTAACACACGGGCACTTCCATGGGCAGTGCCGTGATACGGTTAGGCCCATGCACAATATAGTCTTCCGGAGCCTCGTCGCCCAGGTCAGTCAAGGCAGAGCCTACGTGAATCTTAATGCGCTCAGCCATGCGCTCCGACACCTTTACGTTGTGCTGGCGCGACATGTATTCTTGAATGTCGGCGGTGAGATCGTCACCAGCCGTGCGAATCGAGTTGTTCGACACGATACCGCCAAGTGATATCACAGCAATCTCGGTAGAGCCGCCGCCGATGTCGACAATCATATTGCCCTCTGGGGCTTCCACATCAATGCCGATGCCGATGGCAGCAGCCATAGGCTCGAATATCAGATATACATCACGGCCGTCGGCATGTTCGGCAGAATCGCGTACGGCACGCAGTTCCACCTCGGTAGAACCGCTGGGCACGCCAATGACCATGCGGAGCGAGGGCGAGAACAGGTGATGGCCCGAGTGTACCATCTTGATAAGTCCGCGCATCATTTGCTCGCAGGCAGAGAAGTCGGCAATCACGCCGTCGCGCAGTGGGCGTATGGTGCGGATATTGTCGTGTGTCTTTTCATACATCATCTTGGCCTGCTGTCCCACGGCAATCATCTTGTCTGTGCGACGGTCGAGTGCTACAACTGACGGCTCGTCCACCACGATCTTGTCATCACTGATAATAATCGTGTTGGCAGTGCCAAGGTCCATGGCCAGTTCTTGTCTAAAACTGAAAAATCCCATATTTGTTTTATAATGCTTAACTTAAATCATAATTATTTTTCAAACCATGTGTGGATGGCTGTGTCGTAGTGCGAACTCACGCCAAAGGCCTTTGTTGCAAACATGCGGCGGTCTTCAATATCGGTCTGGGCACCCTTCTTGTTCAGGATGTCGAGTAGTACGCTGTATTCTGCCTTCGACGGTACGATGACTACATCCTTGAAGTTCTTGGCACCTGCGCGAATGAGCGAAATGCCGCCAATGTCGATCTTTTCGATAATATCGGCTTCTGAGGCTCCGCTGGCCACGGTCTGCTCAAACGGATAGAGGTCTACGATGACCAGGTCTATCTCGGGAATCTCGTATCTGGCCATCTGCTCACGGTCACCTTCATTGTCGCGACGGCCCAGAATGCCGCCAAACACTTTCGGGTGCAGCGTCTTTACTCGTCCGCCCAGAATAGAAGGATAGGTGGTTACCTCTTCTACCTTCTGGCAGGCATATCCCTGCTCTTCAATAAACTTCTGTGTGCCGCCTGTCGACAGGAACTTGACGCCCTCGGCGTTCAACTTTTTCAGCAACTCGTCCAGTCCGTCCTTGTGGAAAACGGAAATCAATGCAGTCTTAATCTTTTTAACTTCAGCCATACCTTATTATATATAACGTTATATATGGGCTGCAAAGATACGAATAAATTACGAAATACAAATTACGAATAACGAATTATTTGTGCGCAAACCATAAAATATTGTTGCATGTCAACATGGCATAAGGCGAGGATAATCGTAAAAAAAGTTAATTCCGAAGATTAATTCCGTGCTATTATGCCGATTTTCGCAAAATATTCGTACCTTTGCAACCGCTTTTCAGGGCACTCAAGGAGAGATGGTAGAGTGGTCGATTACAACGGTCTTGAAAACCGTCGTGCTGAGAGGCACCGGGGGTTCGAATCCCTCTCTCTCCGCAAAAAGAAACGTCAAGTTTTGCTTGGCGTTTTTTTTGTTGCGGCTGCGAACCGGTTCTCACAATATAAATTTTATAAGAGTAAAACAAGTTGTTTTACTGTCCAAACAAGCCTGTTTCAAACAGCAAAGTATGGGGTTTTAGAAGGTAAAACAACTTGTTTTACTGTGAGTGATAGTAGTGATAGATTTTAAAATCTGTCACTCGATATAACAAACTGATATTGAGTGTATTAGAAAGAAAAGTGACAGATTCTTAAAAATAAACGAAAAAGAAAAGTGACAGATTCGCAAAAATGAAGAAAAAAAGAAAAGTGTTGTAAGTCGTTGACCTACAACACTCCTGCTTTCAAGCCTTGTACCCAGAGCCGGGGTCGAACCGGCACGGGTTGCCCCACTGGTGTTTGAGACCAGCGCGTCTACCGATTCCGCCATCTGGGCCTTTTGATTGCGGTTGCAAAGGTACGAAGTTTTTTTTATTCTGCAAAACTTTCTGTAAAAAATCTTGAAAATACTTGGTTTTGTCAAAATAATTGCTTATCTTAGCACCCTGAAACGTAACTAAATCTGATATATGGAAATAACTGATAACCATTGTGAACACAAACACGATGTTTCGAATCTGAACTATTGCATTATTCTGGCAGGCGGAAGGGGTAGGCGACTATGGCCTTGCAGCCGTAAAGACCGTCCGAAACAATTCGTGGATTTCTTTGGAACAGGGCGCACACAGTTGCAATCCACCTTCGATCGTATTTCACGCTTCATTCCCGAAAGCAATATCTTGGTGTGTACGTGTAAGGAGTATGAGGAACTGGTGCGTGAGCAACTTCCCCAACTGCCATCTCATCATATCCTGGCAGAGCCGGTGAATCGCAACACGGCACCGGCAGTGGCATGGGCCGGCGTCAACATTCACCGTGAATGCGGTGATGCCCGCATCCTGGTGGTTCCCTCCGACCAGATTGTCATTGACGAGGATGCCTTCCGGCGCGATGTGATGCATGGACTGAACTTCGTGGCTGAGAACGACATTATGCTCACCATGGGTGTCAAGCCCACGCGCCCCGAGCCAGGCTACGGCTATATTCAGATGGGCGAGCCCTCGCTGTTTGCTGGCATCAACAAGGTGCAGTCGTTTACCGAGAAGCCTGAGCGTGAGTTTGCCAACCTGTTTATGGAGAGCGGAGAATTTCTTTGGAACACGGGCATGTTTCTGGCAAACGTAAACTACCTGCGTCGCTTCTTCTTCGAGGTTATCAAGGACTTGCCCTGCAGAATGGGAGACCTGCTGGATATGAAAGATGGCAAAGAGATTCTGCAGTATGTGAACGACCACTATCCTGCCTATCCTAACCTGTCGATGGATAAGGCTGCACTGGAGATGTCGGACGATGTCTATGTGATGCGGTGCAACTTCGGCTGGGCCGACCTGGGCACATGGCATGCCGTTTACGAGTGCATGCAGAAGGAAAACGAGGACAATGTGGTAATAGACTCTGAGATTATCCTCGAAGAGTGCAAGGGCAATATTGTGAAACTGCCTAAGGGGCACATTGGCGTCATCAATGGCCTGGAGGGGTATATCGTGGCTGAGCAGGGCGATGTGCTGCTTATCTGCAAGAAGAGCGACTCGTCGGCACTTATCCGCAAGTATGTGACCGAGGTGGGCATACGCTATGGTGAGCAGTACACGTGAGTCTCTGAACGTGGCACCACAAGAAAAAGGGGAGGGAAACGGGGCAAACCTGTTCCTCTCCTCTTTTTTCTAGATATCTAGAGTGTCTAGGTTGTCTGGATTACTGCTCTTGGAAAGCCTTGAGAATGCTGGCGGCAATCTGCTGCATCTCGTCCTGCGACAGTTGCAGTTTCTCTTTGCGGAAGTCCACATCGCCCTCACTGTTCATGGGGATGAGGTGAATGTGAGCATGGGGCACTTCAAGACCCAGTACCACCTGTGCCACTTTACGGCAGTCAAATACCTTCTTCATGGCTACGGCCACCTGCTTGGCAAAAACTTGAAACTCGGCCAACTCATCGTTATCCATGTCGAAGATATAGTCAACCTCTCTGCGTGGGATGACCAGTGTGTGACCCTTGGCCACGGGATTGATGTCGAGGAAGGCATAGAACTTGTCGTTCTCGGCACACTTGTAACTGGGAATCTCTCCAGCGGCAATCTTACTGAATATATCCATAATCCTGTTTTTTACTTATCCTACGGTAATCTTGTCTATGCGAAGGCGGATGGTGCCGCGGGGGATCTTCACTTCCACCTCGTCGCCCACCTTGTGGTTAAGCAGGCCTTGGGCAATGGGGGTCTGGATGCTGATCTTCCCCTCGCGCAGGTTGGCCTCGCTTTCGCTGACGATGGTGTAGGTCATGCGAGCCTTGTTGGCCAGATTGGTCATCTCCACCTTCGACAGAATCTGCACGGCATCAGTGCTTAAACGCGAAGTGTCAACAATCTTAGCCTCCGAAATCTGCTGCTTAAGCAGGTTGATTTTCGACTCCAGATGTGCCTGTGCCTCCTTGGCGGCTTCATATTCCGAGTTTTCGCTCAGGTCGCCCTTGTCGCGTGCTTCTGCGATGGCGGCCGATGCCTTCGGGCGCTCAATGCCTTCCAGGCGCTTCAGTTCGGCTATGAGTTTGTCATAGCCCTCTTGTGACATGTATCCCATTTTATTAACTTTTTACTAATTTTATGTTTTACGTTCTTCTGTTTTTAGTCAGCAAAAAAGAAAAGAATCCCGACCATACACCTGAGTCGGAATCCTCGTTATCACCCTTTTCTTTTTACTTATCCGAGTGCAAAGGTAGTGTTTTTTTCCGAACCGACCAAATTTTTTTCACTTTCTTTGCACACTTCTTCGTTTTTTTGTACCTTTGCGGCAAATAAGTAAAGTGTATGAAAATACAAATTATCAACGGTCCGAACCTGAACTTGCTGGGACGGCGCGAACCCGGTATCTACGGCAGCACGGCGTTTGAGGCATTCCTGCCTGCATTGCGGGCCAAGTATCCCGATGTGGAGATTGATTATTTCCAGAGCAACGTGGAAGGTGAACTTATCAACAAGATGCAGGAAGTAGGTTTCAGTTGCGACGGTATCGTGCTCAATGCAGGAGCCTATACACACACCTCGATAGCACTATATGACTGCATCCGCTCGCTTGGCTGCCCGGTGATTGAGGTTCACATCTCCAATGTGCACCAGCGAGAGGAGTTCCGTCATAAATCAATGATCTCGGCAGCCTGTAAGGGCGTGATTTGTGGCTTCGGGCTGGACTCGTATCGTTTGGGTATTGAAGCACTATTAAGTAGAGCGTGAAGAGCGAAGACATTCTAAACGACTATATTCTCGATCATATAGATCCAGAGCCCGACTATCTGTACAGGCTCTATCGCGCCACCAACATCTATATGTTGCACGGGCGTATGGCCAGCGGGCACCTGCAGGGGCGGTTACTGAAGATGCTGGTGCAGATGATAAGGCCCAAGCGTATACTTGAGGTAGGAACATTCAGTGGCTATAGTGCCATCAGCATGGCCGAGGGGCTGGATGACGACGGATGCCTCTATACATTTGAGATCAATGATGAACAGGAGGATTTTACGCGTCCGTGGATTGAAGGTTCGCCCGTGGCCGACAGGATAAAGTTTATAATAGGTGATGCCATCAGCGAGGTGCCGAAACTGGGCATTATGTTTGACATGGCATTCATCGACGGCGACAAGCGCACGTATGTGGAAACCTATGAGATGGTGCTCTCCGTGTTGCACCCCGGCGGCTTTATCGTGGCTGACAATACGCTGTGGGACGGTCACGTGACCGATTCAGCCTATGACCGCGACCAGCAGACTGTAGGCATTCGGCGCTTCAACGACCATGTGGCGCAGGACACCCGCATAGAGAAGGTCATCATACCGTTGCGCGACGGACTGACTCTTATCCGAAAAAAGTAATTATTCATTATCAATTGTCCATTATCAATTATAACAATAAAAATGCAAGAGACAAGACAAAACAAGATAGCACGCCTGCTGCAAAAAGAGTTAAGCGTGATTTTTCAGGAGCAGACGCGTGCTATGCACGGTGTCATGGTGAGCGTAACTCGCACTAAGATCTCGCCTGACCTGAGCGTCTGCACGGCCTATCTGAGTATCTTCCCTTCAGAGCGTGGCGAGGAACTGCTGAAAAATATAGAGAAGAGCAACCAGCAGATACGCTATGCACTGGGACAGCGCGTGCGCTATCAGTTGCGCATTGTGCCTGAACTGAGGTTCTTCATCGACGACTCGCTTGACTATATTGAACGCATCGACGAACTGCTTAGGAAATGAATCTGCCGCTCTATATAGCCAACAGGTACCTGAACGGTTTCTATACGGGCCTATTCCTGCTCATCGTGGCGTTGTTCCTGCCCGTCATCCTGCTCGGGTTGAAGGATGCGTGGCTTTTATTGCTGCTCATTCCCTTGTGCTATCTGTTGGCTCTTTTTCTGGTGGTTTATTTCTTCATCCTGAAAAAGTCGGTCAATGTCATTAACCTTATCAGTGCCATTTCCATGGCTGGAGTGGCGGTGTCAACCATGGCCTTAGTGGTGACGCTCAGCGTGTTCAACGGATTCAGCGACCTGGTGGCATCGCTGTTCACGGCCTTTGACCCGCAAATAGAAATTACGCCTGTAAAGGGGAAGACGGCACCTGCCGACGACCCTATACTCACTGAAATAAAAGCACTGCCGCAGGTGGCCGTGGCTACGGAATGCGTGGAAGACCAGGCGCTGGCCGTATACAACGGGCGGCAGACTATGGTACGCATCAAGGGTGTGGAGGACAACTTCGATGAGTTGACACATATACGTGACATACTGTGGGGACAGGGCACTTTCGAACTCCATGCCGCCGACCTGCACTATGGTATTCTGGGCATACGTCTGGCCGAAGCGCTGGGTACTGGTGCCTATTTCGAAAGTCCAATACAAATCTATGCGCCTCGGCGTGAGGGTCAACTGGACATGAGCGATCCTACAGAGGGCTTTGTTCAAGACGAATTGTATTCACCCAGTGTGGTGTTTGAGGTGATGCAGTCGAAATATGACAGCAACTATATTCTTACGAGCATAGGCTTTGCCCGCCGCATCTTCTTCAGGCAAGGAGAGATTTCCTCACTCGAACTGAGGTTGAAGCCGGGCAGTGACTTTGAGAAGACTAAGGCCGAGATACGACGCCTCTGCGGCACCGAATATAAGGCCCTGGATCGATATGAACAGCAGGAAGATACGTTCCGCATCATGAAAATCGAGAAATTCATAGCCTATATCTTCCTCACATTCATCCTTGTGGTGGCTTGCTTTAATATTATCGGATCGCTCTCAATGCTCATTATTGACAAGAAAGATAATGTACAGACATTGCGCAACTTAGGGGCTACTGACAGGAATATTGCGCGCATATTCCTCTACGAAGGCCGTATGATAGCCGCCGTAGGTGCTGTCATCGGTATTAGTGTAGGACTTTTGCTGTGTTGGATGCAGCAGCAGTTCGGCATCATTGCCTTAGGCAGCAGCGAGGGCGCGTTTATTGTCAACGCCTACCCTGTGAGTGTTCATCCGTGGGACGTCGTCATCGTGTTCTTCACAGTGCTGGCTGTGGGATTTGTTGCCACTTGGTATCCGGTTCGTTACTTCACCAAGCGACTGCTAAAAGATTGATAAGTAACCGTTGAAGAATTGTCTATCGGTTACTAAACGGCTCCTGAAACAAGATTCAGCCTAAGGATATATTCTCCACCACAACTGGTTCGTGAAGAAAAATCTGGGCTTGTTCCTTGAACTTGTCGGGATTTTCGGTGGTAAGATAGTGCACCGTAGCATTTTTTGAGCAACACTGCTCCATCTGCGGATGGCGCAGCAAGTAGCGGTGCAGGCTGTCGGCCACATATTCGCCCTGTGGCACCACACGCACGCCGGCAGGCAAATACTTTAATATCTTTGGCATGAGCAGCGGATAGTGGGTGCAGCCTAAGATGATGGTGTCTATGAGCGGGTCAAATCGCATCATCTGGTCGATATATTTCTTCACGAAATAGTCGGCACCAGGGCTGTCGGCTTCATTATATTCTACCAGCGGCACCCAGAACGGACAGGCCACCCCTGATACCATGATGTCGGGATGCAATTTCTTTATTTCCAGATTATAACTCTCGCTCTTGATGGTTCCTTCGGTGGCCAACACGCCCACATGGCGCGACTGGGTTAGCGAACCGACAACTTCAGCCGTAGGGCGTATGACACCCAGCACACGGCGTTGACTATCCCATTGCGGCAAATCCACCTGCTGAATGGTACGCAAAGCCTTCGCCGAGGCTGTGTTACAGCCAAGAATAACAAGATGGCAGCCCATCTCAAACAGTTTCTCAACAGCCTGACGGGTAAACTCATAGACCACATCGAACGAGCGCGGACCATAGGGAGCGCGCGCATTGTCGCCCAAGTACAGATAATTATACTCGGGGAGCAACTGGCGAATACCATGAAGAATGGTCAATCCGCCATAGCCGCTGTCGAAGATGCCGATGGGGCCGGGCTGATTGGGAAACATGGCGCTATTTCAAATATTGGAGAATCTGTTCGTTGAGGTCTATACCCAACTGCGGGTCAATGAACAGAGTGGCATGGGCATCGGTGTTAAGTACCACAGGCAGGCTTAATTGTGTTGCCAAGTCGGCAATGGCCTGATCCAGACGGGCACGTAACGGAGCCATAGCCTCATGTTCGGCCTGTGCCAGGTCTTTCAATCCCTGGTTTTTGAAATCGACATTACGTTGTAGCAACTCCTGCAACTCCGTCTGCCGCTTCAATAGAATGGTGCGGGGGAATTCTTTCTGCTGGTCCAGAAAGGCTTCATATTTCTGGTTGAATTCATCCTCCACACGACGCAACTCCTTCTCATAGGCGGCACGCAACGCAGCAAGACTGTCCTGCACCGTAATATAGTCGGGCATGGCTATGAGGGCAGAGTCGTAACTCAGATAGCCAAAGCGCAAGGCAGGTTGCTGTGGTTCAGCGGGTGCCTCTCCTTGTGCCAAGAGATTCGACGGTAAAAAAGAAAGAAGGCAAAAAAGCAAAATACCGTTCGCTGTTGCCAATATCCTATTACTAAATATCTTTTCCATACGCATATTTGTTTTTCCTTTCTTGCCTTCTTCTCCTTTTGTATTTGTCCTTTTACCTTCTTAAGTTAAGATACAATCTTACTTTAGGCCGAGTTTAGCCTTCACCTGAGCCGTCACATCGGTAGACAGCGTGGTGCTGATGTAGGGGATGCCTGCACCGGTCTCCATGATATAGACATAGCCTCCATCCTGACCAACGCTCTTGATAGCGGTCAGTACTTTCTCGCTGATGGCCTGTAATTTCTCTTGCTGAGCCTTGGCCAAAGCCTGCTGATTGTCTTGATAGGTCTGCTGGATGCGCTGATAGAGATCCTGCAACTCTTGATTCTTGCGTGTCTTGATGGGTTCGGGTAGTGTGGCCTCATCCTTTTCGAAAGCCTCAGCCTTCTTCTGCAGTTCGTCCTGCATAGACTTCAGGTCGGTCTCATACTGCTGGGTGAGTTTTTCTATTTCCGTACGTGCCGTAGCAAACTCGGGCATGGCATGAATAATTTCTTGTGTGTTCACATGGCCGAACTTGGCCTGAGCAGATGCGGTGAGTCCGCAGAGAGCGCAAATAGCGCAAAGAATAATTTTTTTCATTGTTTTTATTTTTATAATGTTATTGTATTTTTCTTATGGGTCTTATAGGTCTTATGGGTCCTATTGATACCTGTGGGTTAATATGAATAGCCCAGTTTGCGCAGCACCTCGTCGCTGATATCAATCTTTGGTGAGCCAAAGATGATGCCGGTGTCGCTGGCACGGTCGATAACCAACTGATAGCCACGCAGGTCGGCAATGTCCTTCACAGCATTGTAAACCTCGTCCTGGATAGGTGTCATAAGAGCCGTACGTTTCTTGAACAGTTCACCTTCTGGACCGAAATACTTGCGTTTCAGTTCAGCGGCCTGCCTTTCTTTCTCCATGATGGCATCTTGCTTGGCCTGCTTCTGCTCCTTAGAGAGGAACACCACCTCATTCTGATAGTTCTTATACATGGTCTGAGCCTCGGTGGTCAGTGCATCAACCTCTGCCTGCCATTTCTTCGATACTTGGTTCAACTGTTCGTTGGCGCGCTCATAGGCAGGAATATTCTTGAAGATATAATCCATGTCAATTAGCGCAAATTTCTGTGCCTGCAGCGATGCAGACGCTGCAAACAGCACTATCATCAATATTACCTTCTTCATAATTCTTTCTTTTTATATGTTTACATTCACTATGACGGGAAAACTTTCCGTTGGTTTAAAAGTTTTCTCAGAATTCTTGTCCGAGGATGAAGTGGAACTGTCCGCCACCTTTGTTCCAACCACCATTGGTATAGACCTTGTCAAAGCCATAGGCCCAGTCGATACCCATCAAGCCCACCATGGGCAGGAAGATGCGCACGCCAATGCCCGCCGAGCGCTTCATGTCGAAGGGATTGAAGTCCTTGGTTTTGGCCCAGGCATTACCGCCTTCAAGGAATCCGAGTCCGTAGATGGTGGTGTTGCCCAGCATGAAGGGATAGCGCAACTCAAGTGTAAAGCGGTCATAGGCATAGGCATCATAGCCACTGTAACGGCTGCCAGTCCACTCTCCGCCTACGACATAAGCCGTTGAGGATATCGAACCATTATCATAGCCTCGCAAGCCGATTGTTTCTTCAGCATAACTAGTGGAATAGCCGCTCATACCATCGCCACCCACGTAGAAGGTTTCAAAGGGTGATTTCTTGTATTTGTTATACGAGCCTAATAGTCCTAACTCCACGCGGGTCATCAGCACAAAACACTTCTGTCCACTTGTAAGGGCGGTAAAGGTGCGGCTCTTGAACTTCCATTTGTGATATTCCACCCACTTGTACTTCTCTGACTGCTCTGTCTGCCAGCGCTCATAATCCTTAGTATAGGTGGTCTGCGTAGCAAGATTCTGATAATCTTTTCCATCGAAGGCCGACCAAGGCGGCGTAAGGGTGACGCTTAAAGAGAATTCGGAGCCATGACGCGGGAACAACGGATTGTCGGTCGATGTACGTGTCAGAGCCAGCGACAGGTTCACATTGTTGCAGTTGCCATTAGAGATAAGGAAGTATTGCCAGTCTTTCAGCATATAGCGCTGATAAGCGAGCGTGGCCGAGAATTGGAAATAATCGTCTGGCCAGCGCAGACGCTTGCCCCATCCCATTGAGATGCCCAGCAACTTCACATACTTGTCGTCATCGTAGAAACTCTCATAATTGGTCATGTAGGGATTATAGGAGTTCATGCCATACATGTAACTATACATTGAGTTCATGTAAGCCGAATTGTAGTAGTTGCTCGACACATCGCTCTGCTTGGAGTAGTATACGCCCACATTGAAGGCATTAGGACGCTTGCCGCCAAACCATCCTGTAGAGTAACTGGCGTTGTAGGAACTGTAATAGCGTCCGTTGGTCTGGAAGTTCAGACCAATCTGCTCTCCGTCGCCCGAAGGCAGAATACCTCGGTGCAATTTGTTTTTGCCGAGAAGGTTGCGCAACGAGAAATTGTTAAATTTGATACCAACGCGTCCGATAATGCCAGTCTGTCCCCAACCGAGCGACAGTTCCAACTGGTCGTTCGACTTCTGTTCCAGTTCCCAGTTGATGTCCACGGTGCCGTCTTCATAGTTCGGTTTCACATCGGGCTTCACCGACTCTGGATCGAAGTAGCCCATAGATGCTATTTCGCGTGCAGAGCGCATGAGTGCATCTCTCGAGAACAAGTCACCGGGTTTGGTGCGCAGTTCGCGGCGCACCACTTCCTCGTAAAGTCGGTCGTTGCCAAAGATGCGCACCATGTTGAGATGTGCCTGTGGTCCTTCTGTGATACGCATTTCCACATCGATAGAGTCGCCCACAATATTGATATCAGTGGGCTCGATGCTTGAGAACACATATCCGTTATTGTAATAGTAGTTGCCCACGGCATCTTCATCCTCGCGCAGTCGTTTGTCCATGAGGCGCTGGTTGTAGACATCGCCTTCTTTCATGCCGAGAACGTTATTGAGATAGTCGGTATTGACCACAGTGTTTCCTACCCAGGTGATGTGGCGCAGATAGTATTTCTCACCTTCGTCTATCTTTACGTAAATGTTTACGTGCTTGTCGTCTTCGTTCCAAACCGAGTCTTCCAGTATGACGGCATCGCGGAATCCCAGTTCGTTGTATTTCTCAATGAGTTTCTGCTTGGCTTCCTCATAACGCTCATTGGTGAACTTCTTTGCTTTGAGGAAAGTGTTGGTCTTGCCAGCCTCGTGTATTTTTCCAAAGGCACCCTTGGAGAACAGTCCTCCCTTGATTTTCAGATCGCTGAGTTTCTCGTTGCCGTCAAAGATGATGTGACGCACTTTCATCTTGTCTTTCTTGTCGATATAGACATCGAGCACTACTTGGTTCTTGCCTGTCACATCGTCGCGCTGGCGAATGTCGACCTCGGCATTCTTGAAGCCTTTGTCGTCAAAATAGCGCTTGGCGAGGATGGTAGCGCGGTCAATGACATTCTTGGTGAGGCTCATGCCTCGTGCCATGCCCAGTTTGTTCTCCAGATCCTCGCGTTCGCTCTTTTTTACGCCATAATAGTTGATTTCGGTGATGCGGGGCCTTAACGACAGGTGTATGCAGAGATAGACCTTCGAGTCTATGATAGAGTCGGCCGTGATAGCCACCTCGGAGAACAGCCCGTGCTTCCAGTAGCGTTTGACGGCCTCGGTAATCTCAGATCCCGGGACATCGATTCTCTGTCCGACGCTTAGTCCTGACAGGTTGATGAGCACAAAGTCTTCATAGCCTTCCACGCCTTCCACATTAATACCTCCTATCTCGCACTGTCTTGGCGTGCCGGCATAGGAGATGTCGGGGTTAACGATTTTATTCTGTGCTACGCCAGTGAACAGTGAACAGTGAATGGTGAATAATGCAGTCATTACCATTCTCACTGTCACGTTCGCGCAAATATACCTTATTGTATTATATAACATCGTTTTTATTCTTCATGTTTTACCTCTCCGGTAACAAACGATTTCTGATTCATTGTCCACTATTCGCTATCGAAGCGTCTTCACCCTCTACCTGTGCCTCGGTCTTGCCATAGCGGCGCTGGCGGTTCTGGAAACTCTTGATGGCCTCATGGAGAGCCTTTTCGTCAAAGTCGGGCCAATAGGTATCGCAGAAATAGAGTTCAGAGTAGGCTATTTGCCAAAGCAGATAATTGGAAATGCGCACCTCTCCGCCAGTACGAATGAGCAGGTCTGGGTCGGGCATGAAGTTAGTCCAGAGATGCTTGTCTACGCATTCTTCGTTGATGTCTTCGGGTTGCAGTGTGCCCTCTTTCACCTCTTGAGCCATTTTCTGCATGGCTTTTACTATTTCCTGCTTCGAGGAATAACTCAGTGCCACAACCATGGTCATAGCCGAGTTAGCGGCAGTGTGCTCCTCGGTGTCACGCAGTTTCTGTTGCACCACCTCGGGCAGGCGCTCCATATCACCTACGACGCGGAAGCGTACATTATTCTTCATGAAAATCTCGTCTTCGAGTGATGTAAGCACAAGACCCATAAGTGCGGCCACCTCATCGGCAGGACGATTCCAGTTCTCTGTGGAGAAGGTGTATAGTGTGAGGTATTTCACTCCCAGGCGTGTGCATTCCGATGTGATGCGTCGCACGGCTTCCACGCCGGCCTGGTGTCCGTATGTTCGCTCTTTGCCACGTTCCATGGCCCATCGGCCGTTGCCGTCCATGATGATGGCAATGTGCTGTGGTATTCGCGTCATGTCCAGTTCTGCTGTCATATATATTTTCTTTTTTGTCTTTTTGCTTTTCAGTCTCTGTCGTTATGACAGGTTTTGCATTTCTCCATGAACTCATAGGTGATAGTCACCTGCAGTGAAGAGTAGCAGTCGGTGTTCTTGAAAAGGCCGGTGCTCTTGATGCCGTACGGGTCTTTCACTCCGTCGATTTTGTCGCTGCCGCTGAAGTGCATCATCCACTCCGCTGAAAGGTTGACCCTGTTGGCCACTTTGTATTTCACGCCGAAGCCGATGGGTGTCTGCAGGGCCACTACCTGCTTGCCGGGCTTTGCCCAGACGATACCGGCTCCTAAGGCAATGAACGGTGTGAAGGGTTGTGCACCGTGGTATTCGCGCCCAGTGCCGAAGGGCCAGAAGTTGTATTCGTAGCGTATATCGAAGTCAACGACTTTTGATGTGAACTCGATGGGGTTGGCTGCCAGTTGGGGATACCATGTCTCCACGTTTGCCGACGAGCCTTTTAATTGTCCGTAGCGGAGCGATGCTGCCCATGCCATGCGTGGGTTCATCTTGTACTTGGCCACGGCACCCGCCATGGGCTGCAACTGCCTAAGCAAGTTGCCGTTGAAGTCGCCCTCATAAGCCGTCAGTGCCAGTCCGCCGCCTATCTCCATGCGATATTCTGGCTCGTCCTGTGCGGCCATGCCGCCTTGTGGCAGCCAGCCTTGCAGTGCTATGAGCAACGCCATGAGCAGTGCCCTGCCCGTTATGTTCCATCTGTGCTCCACCGTTGTTTGTTCAGCGTTCTCCGTATTTTTTTATCTCAGTGCTCCCACCCACAGGTCGCCGCTGTCGGTAAGCATCCACAGACGCCCCTGCGTGTCGGCAGCCATGGTGGCTATGTTGCCTTGCAATGCCGATGGCAGTTGGTAGTCTGTTGCTGTCTTCCAGGTGATGCCTTCGTCGGTCGACTCCAGCATCGTCATGTTGCTGCCCAGTGCCAATACACGGTTGTCATAATAGACCAGTGACAAGTTCTGCTGCCGGGGCAGCGTGCTGCGGTTGGCATCGTCATAGGGCATGTAGATCCACCGTCCTCCCTTGTCGCTACCTTCGTAGCAACTCAGTTTGCGCCACACCACGGTGGCGTTGATGTCTGTGGGATGATGTCCGCAGAGCAGCACATAGTCGGTATGGTCAACGGGCTTATAGTTCCATGTGGCTGAGGCCAGGCTCTCTACGGGCAATAGCGACGGGTCAGCATCAAGTGTCTCCTCTTCCCAAGTGAGACCGTCATCGTAGGTATGTACCATCTTTCCGTCGGTGGTCAGCGCAAAGAGTTCCTTTGTGCCCTGTGCCACGAGTTGCAGCAGGTTGGTGGCTGAGCCAACGGATTGCCATGACAGCAGGTCGGCCGACTGTTCAAGCATGCTGCCGTTAATGCGGTAGGCTGTGGTTCCCTTCACAAGGGTGCCCTCGCTGACCAGTGCCACACTGTCAGCAAAAGCCACAAGACGGTCCGAAGTCCAGCCCTGCAGGTCGGGACGCTGTGCCTTGCGCTGCCACTCGAAGGTGGTTCCTGTGGTTTCGCTGGCTGTGAGCGTCACGACATAGTCACGCGAACCCTTGCCGTTGATAGCGAACACGCGGAAAGTTCGCGGTTGCGTGAAGTCAATGGAGTCGGTCGATGAGTACCAGCGCAATGAATCGCTGGTGAGCGACTTGATGGCCACCACGCCGCTGTTCTTCGTCGTGATGCTTACCAGCACGTGTTTCAAATCGGTGCCCACGGGCAGCAGCTCCTGATTATAGATGCGCAGGTTCAACTGGTCTATAGCCATATAGTAGTTGGAGGCTGTTACTGCGGTCTTCAGGATAGTGTCGTTGCCTGTGGTTGTAGATGTGGACGCGGTATAACGGTTGAGTGCACTCAGTGTAAACTGGGTGATGGCCATATCGGCATAGTTGGCCGTTTCCGTATCGTCATCGTTGCCGAGACAACTGGCGAAAAGGAGCGATGCGCTTATCAGTCCGCAGAGCATCCGTGTAATTTTCATCATGATATATTGTTTAAACAAAATCGGCTGCAAATTTACTCACAATTCTGCAAATATCGCTCATTTTCGCCTTTTAATTAAATAAAATATATCATTATGCCCCCGATTTTAAGTTGTTTTAGGGTTTTCGCTTCAGTTTTTAAGACCAATAAGACCCATAGGTCCTATGACTCCTATAGGTCCTATGGGTCTTATTGGTCTTATTCCCTTCTATATCACTTCTTATCGAATGTGAGGGTTACTTTGCCCACATATACACCGTGCTTGCCTTCGTGGTCTACGGGCACTTTCTGTCCGGCCTTGTTGGTTTCGTAGAACAGCGTCTCACTGTAGGTGTGGCTGTGTCCGCCCAGCACGAGGTCGATGCCGCTGGTGTTTTGGATGAGTTTGTTGTCTGTGTATTCGGTCTTCTCCCATCCCAGATGGCTGAGGCAGATAACAACATCGCACTTCTTCTGGTTACGCAGGATATCGACCATCTTGTTGGTCACCTCGACAGGGTCGAGGAAGGTGAGAGGCTTGTAGTTGGCCTCGCTCACCAGACCCTCCATGGGCGGGCAGAGTGCGAAGATGCCAATCTTGACGCCCTGGCGCTTCAGCACAAGATAGGGCTTGACAATGTCCTTCAGTTCGGTGTCGCCGAAATCGTAGTTAGAACACACAATGGGCCAGTTGGCCATCTTGAACAGGCGTGTCA
>Ga0310697_10002256_pt1 | contig 20771 bp, 16 predicted proteins | sample 172DNAGHGlowgp2_FD_203883 | JGI IMG/M metagenome (GOLD analysis project Ga0310697, IMG submission 203883) | Sheep rumen microbial communities from Palmerston North, Manawatu-Wanganui, New Zealand - 1728 DNA GHGlow gp2 (v2) (version 2) | ecosystem: Host-associated > Mammals > Digestive system >... | reverse complement strand
AAATATCGCATTTGCAGGTTTTACCGCTCCCAAGGTACTGTGGATAAAGGAAAATGAGCCTGAAAATTTTGCAAAGATCGCAAAGATCATGCTGCCCAAGGATTATCTGGCTTACCGCTTAAGCGGCGTGCATGCTACTGATGTTTCCGATGCTTCGGGTATGCTGCTCTTTGATGTGGCAAACAGAAAATGGTCCGATAAGATGTGCGAGATCTGCTCCGTTAAGCCTGAGTGGCTTGCAAAGATCTTTGAGAGCTACGAAGTGATCGGTACGCTTAAGGCTGATCTGGCTGAAAAGCTGGGCGTATCCGCCGATGTAAAGGTTATCGCAGGTGCCGGCGACAATGCTGCGGCAGCTATAGGTACAGGAACCGTAGGTGACGGCGATTGCAACATCTCCCTTGGAACCAGCGGTACCGTATTCATTTCTTCAAACAAGTATTCAGTTGATGATCATAACGCTCTTCATTCCTTTGCGCATGCAAACGGAAAGTGGCATCTGATGGGCTGCATGCTTTCAGCTGCAAGCTGCAATCAGTGGTGGATGAGCGATATCCTTAAGGATAAGGATTTTGCGGGAGCGCAGGCAGGCATCACCAAGCTGGGTGAGAATCATGTATTCTTCCTGCCTTATCTGATGGGCGAGCGTTCACCTCACAACGATCCCGAAGCTAAGGGCGCATTCCTGGGCATGCGTATGGATACCACCCGCGAGGATATGGTACAGGCTGTATTCGAAGGCGTGGCATTCGGGCTTAAGGATTCACTTGAGGTAGCTAAGGCATCGGGCATAGATATCAAGCGCACCAAAATATGCGGCGGCGGAGCAAAGAGCCCTCTGTGGAGAAAGATCATGGCTAATGTGACCGGTCTGGCAGTTGATACGATCGAGAGCGAGGAAGGACCTGCTCTGGGCGGTGCAATGCTGGCAGCAGTAGGCTGCGGCGCATTCGCATCTGTTGAAGATGCTGCAAAGGCTATCGTAAAGGTTACCGGCACCGTTGAGCCCGAGCCCGAACTGGTAGCTAAGTATCAGGAGAGATACGAAGTGTTTAAGAAGCTGTATCCGACCCTTAAGCCGGTTTATCCGCTGATGTGAGCAACAGCTGATCTACAGAGTATCCGGAACTGCCGGATACGCAGCTAAAACATATCATAAAAGGACCGCCTCTTTTGAAGAGACGGTCCTTTGTTTATCCTGTATCCGGAAAACGGACCCATGGCCTCAGACCACCACAACCCCACCCCCCGTTTGATCGATCACCACTGAGTATCGCCTGAGTTGTTTACGGTCATCCTTACCATGTCACGGAATTCTTCGCGGTACTCATCGCTTAACTTGATATTGGAAAGGGTATCCAGTACGTGTTCGTAGCTTGCGTTGCCTTTGTAGTCGCTGTTGCGCAGCAGCAGGGAGAATTCTGCTACAGCTGCGGAGAAACGATAATCATCGTTAGGGGTTTCCGTTAAGCGGTCGGCACCGATGGGGTATTCCAAAAGCTGTGATGTACTTTCTCCGGGCTTCTTATAGCGTACAGCCAGTGTGAGCCATTCGTTGCTGTTCTTAGCATCTTCGGTAATTGTTGATTCCTGATATTTAAGATCAGACTCTTCGCTTTCTTCTTTTGCCGGTACCAGTTCATAAAGTACTGTTACGCTGTGTCCTGCACCCACTTCACCGGCATCCTTTGTATCGTCTTCAAAGTCTTCGGTATTTAAGCGTCTGTTCTCATAACCCAGCAGGCGGTATTCGGAAACATATACGGGGTTGAACTCAACCTGAAGCTTAACATCGTCGGCTACTGCCACCATATTTGCACCCAGTTCTTCAACCAGCACTTTCTTTGCTTCGCGCAGTGAATCGATGTATGCATAGTTGCCGTTGCCGTCATCAGCCATAGTCTGCATGCGGGAATCACTGTAATTGCCCATTCCGAAACCTAATACTGACAGATATATGCCGCTTTCCTTCTTCTTTTTGATCAGTTCGCTCAATTCACTCTGGCTGGTAATGCCTATGTTCCAGTCGCCGTCAGAAGCAAGGATCACGCGGTTATTTCCGTTTTCGATGAAGTGCTTCTGAGCCAGATCGTATGCCATTTCTATCGCAGAACTGCCGTTTGTACCGCCGCCGGCCTTGAGACCGTTTAATGCATTAAGGACCTGATCTTTATCATCACAGCTCACACCGTCGATCACAACCTTTTCTCCGCTGGCGTATGTTACTATAGAAACACAATCCTTTTCGCCCAGCTCATTTATGAGAAGTCCGAATGCCTGCTGCAGCAGGGGTAATTTGTTCTCATCGCTCATGGATCCGCTGACATCGATCAGGAATACTATATTGCTGTCACCGGCCTGTGAAAAATCGACGGCTTCTGTCTGCAGGCCCAGGTGGAGCAGAAGGTTTTCTTCGTTCCAGGGGCATTGTGAGATCATTGCATTAACGCCAAAGGGTTCGCCGTCTTCAGGTCCGTTATAGCTGTAGCTGAAATAATTTACCATTTCTTCCGTGCGCACGGCTCCGTTGGGAATCTCGTCAGGGGTGTATCCCATATTGATAAGGCGGCGTACGTTGGAATAGGATGCGGTGTCCACATCTGCGCCGAAGGTGGACAGGGGGCTCTTGACGACTGAAGCGAATCCGTTCTCCTTGATGGCATCGTATTCTTCGGTATTGAATTCTTCACCTTCCACGGTATCTGATTCTTCATCTTCGGTGACGGAATCGTACATCGGCTCATATGCCGGTTCATAGGAAAAATAGGCATCCTGCACGGCTCCGGAACTTGCAACATCGGCGGTGGCAGCCGGGGCGGTGCCGGTGTCTTTTGCTCCGGAGCAGGCTGTTAAAGTCATTGCCATTGCCATTGAAACACCCATAAATCTTCTTAACCATTTTTTACTCATATCGTTTTCCTCCCTTTAACCTGAGTCAGCCGGTAATCTGGTCCGGTCTGCTTTTGATTGGTATTTGTATGAGTTACGAATGATTATAGTTATTTTTATGGGAATTTCAACAAAATATTAACGATTTGTGAATTGTGTATGCACAAAATATGAACAGATTGTGAACAAGTGACAAGATTTTCGGAGGGATATGCGGTCATTGCCACAAAGCGTAGCACAAATGTAAAGGGGCCTTGGTAGATGCCATGACCCCTTTCTGATATAAGTAATATTGTGATATAAAGCTTAAGGAGCGGGTTTAACCGCCAAAAGGCATATAGGACGTGACTCCCCTTCATTATATCCATATACCCCCTCCTTAAGGCTTTTTAAAGGGGTACGCGGACGATAGTCGTTGTGACGTATGAAGCCGTCTTTTTCGTGGCTGATACACATGGTGTGTACCATATGGAAAGGGTTATAGCCGCGGTTGAAGGAAGTGAGGAGAAAGACATCATATTCTTTTTCCCAGGCGCTGAGAGCTTCGTCACTTAAGTCTTTGCCTACCAGCAGTTCGGTTTTGTACCCTTCCCTGTCAAAAAAACGTTTAAGGGCTTTCGGGGAAGTGCCAAAACACCCGTTTGCACATATCCCCTTTTTTGAAAACTCCTTTATCAGATCGGGAAGACTGCGGTCCTTGCCGAATGCGTGCAGGGCATTATATACACTTATTACTTCACAGGTGTTGTTTGCTGCAGTGAGATGCTTTCCGTGAAAGAAGAGTTTGCGGCCGATGGGGCCGGCATGACCGTAACGCATCGTGGTCAGATTCGGCTGGTATTCAACGAAACTGCCGTTGCCGTTTAGTTTTTCCCAGGCGCTTTTGTTGAATTCATATTGTTCGTCTATGAGTTTGTTTTTCAGCTTTCCCGAAAAGAGGCTGAAGAAAGCTATGGTCAGGTTTTCGTAGATCTTACCGGGCATGTGTATGGTCTCCTTGATAAAGGGATAGGTATGTTATCGTATGCTCCGGCCTGTTTTAGCCGGTGCTCTCTCTTGTGAAGGGAGAATATATTTATTTTATTATCAGGGAAAAGATTCTGCAAGCCCCTTGTTCTGCAGTTATGAAGCGGACTGAGAGTGTTGCCCGGATACCGGATATATGTTAATCTGAGTTACTGTCACGGCCTGAGGGCAGTGAATAGTAACTGATCTGAAGGTGTTTTACAGCCGCCGGTCCGTAAAGAGAATTTACCGGTAAAGAGGAGCTTAACATGGATTATACTGATATTAACGCGCAGACTATCGACCGCTGGATAGCGGAAGGCTGGGAATGGGGGATGCCCATTACGCATGAGGAATATGAAGATGCGCTTAAAGGCGAATGGAATATTTCCCTGACGCCGGCGAGATGTGTGCCAAAGCAATGGTTTCCTGATCTTAAGGGATGTAAAGTGCTGGGACTTGCTGCCGGCGGGGCTCAGCAGATGCCGGTACTTTCCGCGCTTGGGGCTAAATGCACGGTGCTTGATTATTCAAAAAAACAGCTGGAAAGCGAATGGATGGTTTCAAAGCGTGAAGGCTATGATATAGAGATTGTACATGCTGATATGGCTAAGCCTTTGCCGTTCCCGGATATGAGTTTTGATCTGATCGTTCATCCTGTATCAAATCACTATATAAGGGACGTGGAGCCTTTGTGGTTTGAATGTGCAAGGGTGTTAAAGCGCGGCGGCCTGATGATGGCAGGATTTCAGAACGGGATCAACTATCTGTTCTGGGAGGACGAAACAAGGATCACGCAGCACCTTCCGTTTGATCCGTTGATCAACCCCGACCAGATGGAGCTTTTAAAGAAAGAAGATCACGGTATACAGTTTTCGCATACCATAGAAGAGCAGATCGGCGGTCAGTTAAGGGCCGGGTTTGAGCTCCTTGATATATATGAAGATACAAACGGTGACGGTGAACTTAAGAAGCGCGGGGTACCCGGATACTATGCCACACTGGCCCGGAAGAAGTGACCATGACTGTTTAATGGCGGATTTTAAGCAGTTTTCCTGCATTGTGCCGTGTATTTATTCTGCCGATATTTTATTGTACATACGGGCTTTTTGTGATAGACTATACATCGGTAAATTATCGGAAACGGAGGGTTTCATTAATGAAAGAGTTATCGAAGCTTTTGGGTTACAGGGAAGCGATACGCGTAGTGGACGCCACGATGCGTGACGGTGGCCTGGTGAATGATTTTTATTTTACCGACGAGTTTGTCAAAGCTCTGTATATGACTAATATCAAGGCCGGCGTTGATTATATGGAGCTGGGTTATAAGTGTTCCAAAGAGATGTTCGATGTGAACAAATTCGGCAAGTGGAAGTTCACCAATGATGAAGATATCTTCAATGTTATAGGTGAGAATAAGGATACCGGACTTAAGCTTGCGGCAATGGCGGATGTGGGTCGCTGTGATTATAAGACTGATATTGTTGACAAGGCGAACAGTCCGCTTGATCTTATCCGTGTAGCTACTTATATCCATCAGATCCCCACTGCGGTGGATATGATAGAGGATGCAAAGCGCAAGGGCTATGAGGTGAGCGCCAACATCATGGCGATCTCAAATGCACAAGAAGGTGATATAAAGGTGGCTCTTGATATGCTGGGGCAGTCACCGGTTGATGTCATCTATATAGTTGACAGTTTCGGATCGCTCTTCCCCGAGCAGATCGCACGTATCGCGGATCTGTACGGTGAATTTGCTACAAAGTACAATAAGCAGCTGGGTATGCATGCTCATAATAACCAGCAGCTTGCTTTCGCAAATACCATCGAAGCGGTAGGTGACGGCGTAAACTGGCTGGATGCAACCTATAACGGAATGGGCAGAGGTGCGGGCAACTGCTTTATGGAGCACCTTCTTGGATTTTTACGTAATCCCAAATACAATCTGTATCCGGTTATACAGTTTATTGACAAATATATGCCTGAGGTACGTGAAGCAGGAGCGGTATGGGGGTATGACATGCAGTATTTTTTTACGGGACTCCTTAACCAGCATCCCCGCTCTGCTATAGCATTCACAAAAGAAAAACGTAAGGATTACTCTCAGTTCTATACTGAGCTGCTGGGTATGGACTGATGGAGGAACGTTTCCTTTATCAGGAAAAAAAGGTACAGGAATTCAGGGAAGCGGATGCCGATGGCCGGATAGGGATGTATGGCTATTTAAGCTATTTTCAGGATGCTGCGGCCAGCTACATGCACCGCTTTGACTGGGGAAATGACAAGGTACATGAGAAATACGGTGTGGCCTGGGTATATACCAAATACCGCATGCAGCTCTTTGAGAAAGCCATATATGATGCGCCGCTGGATATTGAATGCTGGATAGAGGCTACTAAGCATTCCTTTACGATCTATCATGCCATAGAGATAAGAAAGCGCGGGATACTTATGGCGCGCGGGCGGCTGGAAAGCTGCCTGGTGGATCTTCAGAGCGGGCGTATCGCAAGGCTTGAACGCATAGGTTACGATCCGGTGCTGGCAATGGAGCGCATGAACGTTACGCCGCCTTTTACCAAGATCGCTTATCAGACAGACGGTGCTAAAGAGGTATATAAGCACAAGGTAAGGTATTCCGATCTGGATAATAACAGGCATATGAATAATCTGCGTTATGTACCGCTTCTTATAGATGCGTATGACCTGGATTTCCATGATCATCACGGACTTGTTGATATGGAGATCAATTACAGGGAACAGTGCTTTTATGATGAAGAGCTTACGGTCTGCAGGCAGGATGAAGACGCGTTGAGCGGAAGAGTGCTGGTAATGAAAGAAAACGGTAAGGCAGCCGTTTGCGCCAGACTGAGATTTGAAAATATTAAGGAGGACAAATAAATGTCGATCAGAATAGGTATTTTAGGTTACGGTAATCTCTCGCGCGGAGTTGAGAGCGCCATTAAGCAGAATGAAGATCTGGAACTGGCCGCAGTATTTACCCGTAGGGATCCCGCAAGCGTCAGCATTAAGACACCCGGCGTTCCCGTGGTATCTGAAAGTGAGATACTTGACTGGAAAGATAAGATAGACGTACTGGTGATGGGCGGCGGATCTGCGACCGATCTGCCTGTGCAGACTCCGAAGTATGCAGAGTTCTTTAATGTGATAGACAGTTTTGATACACATGCCCGTATAGGAGAGCATTTTGCAAATGTTGATGCTTCGGCAAAGAAGGGCGGCAAAGTGGCTGTGATATCGGTGGGCTGGGATCCCGGTATGTTTTCGCTGCTGCGTATGGTGAGTGATGCGGTGCTTCCCGAAGGCAAGCATTACACGTTCTGGGGACGCGGCGTCAGCCAGGGACATTCCGACGCCATCCGCCGTATAGAGGGCGTTAAGGATGCACGTCAGTATACCGTTCCTATCGAGAGCGCGGTAGAAGAAGTACGCAGCGGATCAAACCCCGAATTCAGTGCAAGACAGATGCACCTTCGTGACTGCTATGTTGTGGCTGAAGAGGGCGCTGATAAGGCAAGGATAGAAAAAGAGATCAAGGAGATGCCCAATTACTTTGCCGATTACGATACGACCGTACATTTTATCAGTGAAGAGGAACTTAAGCGTGATCATGCAGGTCTTCCTCACGGCGGTTTCGTGATAAGAAGCGGAGTGACAGGCAATGATAAAGAACATAAGCATATCATAGAGTATAATCTGAAGCTTGATTCTAATCCCGAGTTTACGGGATCGGTACTTACAGCATATGCAAGAGCAGCTTACAGACTTTCAAAGGAAGGTGCAAGCGGCTGCAAGACCGTATTTGATATAGCACCCGCGTATCTTTCGGCAAAGAGTGCAGAGGAATTAAGGGGGCACCTGCTGTAAGATCAAAGGTTTTAGCTGATAAAGAACGAAAGGGGGGTGAATGAATGAATCCGTGTCCTAATTGCGGAGGAGAACTGACATTTGACATTGCGACACAGATGCTGAAATGCCCGTTCTGTGAAGGCGTATTTTCGCCGGCGCAGGTAGCAGCGGGAAAAGTGGCAGAAGAAGCGCATTATAATGCGCAGACAGCTCCGCCTGTCGAAGAAGGGATAGCAGGCGATGCTACGGCTGTATACGGACAGCAGCCTCAGATGCAGCCCCAGTCTGCGGTGCAGCAGGGATGGGATCAGTCGGGACAGATGCAGCAGCCGGGGCAGATGCCGCCTCAGGGAGCGTATGCGCAGCCTCAGAGCGGAGCGGCAGCAGCAGGAGCTTTTGCGGCACAACCGGGGCAGCAGGCCCAGCCGCAGGCGGCGTTTCAGGGCGCGTTTGCACAGCAGGCTATGCCGGAGCCCGAAAGCTTTGATGTCATAGCATATACCTGTCCGCAGTGCGGGGGCAGTATCTATTCTACCGAAGAATCCGTGAACGGCTTCTGCAGCTATTGCGGATCCAGTTTAATGCTGCAGTCGCGTATGGCCAAGATGCCGCAGCCCAAGAAGATCCTGCCTTTCCGTATAGATAAAAATGCGTGTAAGGAATCATACAAGAAATTCGTCGGCAGATCATTCTTTGCACCCAAGGAGTTTAAGGATGAGCAGGCGCTGGAGAAATTCAGGGGTATCTATATGCCCTACTGGATATATGATATGAGCATGAGCGGTGAGGTGAATCTTAAGGGAACCAAGAGCTACCGCCGCGGTAATTATGTTTATACGGAGCATTACAGATGCATCGCCAATGTTGACAGCTATTACAGAGGCTTATCTTATGATGCATCTTCGTCCTTTGACGATCATTTCAGTGAGGGGATAGCACCTTTTGACGCACATGCGATGATCGATTTCAACGAAAACTACATGGCTGGTTATTATGCGGATATGCAGGATGTTTCCAATCAGGTTTATGTATCCGATGCCGGCAGTTTCGTACAGGATCAGATTTTTAATAATGTAAAGAGCGGGCGCTGCTTCCCCGGAATTTCCATAGACAGCACGCAGAAGTCGCAGATCAGCCCGCGCCTGGATCCCGGAGCGCCTTATCTGGCGTTTTTACCGGTATGGTTTCTTTCGTACCGTAAAAATGACCGTGTGGCATATGCGGTTGTCAACGGGCAGACAGGCAAGATAGTCAGCGACCTGCCGGTGGATAATAAGAAGTTCCTTATGGTAGCAGGTATACTTGCTGTTATCATATATATTGTACTTGCATTTATGCCGGCAATGACGCCTACAAATACCTTAACGGTTTCTATGGTCATATCCCTGATCAGTGTATTGATGCTCAATATCACGATAGGCAAGGTTAAAAAGCGTGACCAGAGACTTGACGATAAGGGATATCTGAGTAAGTATAATGCAGCTGAATACAGAAAGACCCAGGTCAAGAAGCATACCGAAGGCGGAAAGACCGCAAAGAACATGATCATGCTGATACCTATCATCTTAATTTTTGGCGCACAGATAGGCTTCAGTATTATAGGTTTTCTGATCGCGGCCTTTGGCATGAAGCTGATAATGCTGGGAGCAGTGCTGGCGATGTTTGGCCTGACCATATACGGTTTCAGCGGACTCAGTTCCCAGAAAACGCAGAGCGGGGGAAATAAAGGCCCTCTTACCATAGGTTTTATCTGCATGATGGTGGTATCGGCATATGCGCTGATACTCAGTATGGTAAGGCCGCCTTCGGACCTGTGGTATTACAGCGGAACCTTTGCACTTATGGCGGCAACTGTTTACTGCCAGATACTGGTTTTGGGTGAGTATAACCTGCTCACCACACATCCGCTGCCTCAGCTTAACAGGAAAGGAGGTAACGACAGTGCGTACTAGAGTATTATCTGCAATATGTCTGGCGCTTTCTGTTTTGCTTATCTTTACGATCCCGTCAAAGGCAGAAGCGTATGTATGGTATGAAAGCGATGAAGGATATGAAGTACTCATCGATGATGAGGAAGATATCTTAAGCGACAGTGAAGAGAAGGAACTGGCCGGTCTTATGAAAGAGCTGGCTGAGTATGGTAATGTGGTCTTCTACAGCACCAGCGGACCCGGAGTGATAGATGAGGGCGATGCGGACAGGGCTGCTGATGATTATTACCAAAGCGTTTACGGAAACCAGAACGGTGTGATATTTGCTATCGATTTTGATAATTATTTTCAGGATCGTGATCATGAATTATGCATGTTATGGCTGAACAAATATGGCACGATGGACAGAAAGATCTCCAATTCGCAGGTCGATTCCATAATTGATAATGCGTATAATATCGTTGCCAGACATAATGACCGTGACTGGTATGGATATGCTGAACAGACTTTTAAACAGATTATTGATTTTTATAATACCGGCAAGATATCCGAGCCTATGAAGTGGATCACCAATGTATTTCTTGCTGTCATACTGGCTCTTATGATAAGCTTTGCTATGGTCAGTTATGTGATGCGTTCCCGCAAACCCAAGGATGCGGAGGTTTTAAGCGGTCTGTTCCAGCACTTCCAGCTTCTGGGGGCTAATATGATACTTACCAATACTACCAAGGTTTACGATCCGCCTTCATCATCGGGTGGCGGTGGCGGCCGAGGCGGCGGCGGTGGCGGCGGCGGTCATGGCGGCGGCGGCCACAGAGCATAAGATTAAAGGCGGGGAAAACCCCGCCTTTTCTTATGAGTGATTTATGAGTGATAATGTTTTTTGAATGCCTCAAATGTTTCCGGGCTGATGACATGCTCTATACGGCAGGCGTCGCGTTCTGCGATCTCTTTTGATATACCCCACGACATAAGCATCTCTATCATGAAACGGTTGCGTTCGTAAATGGCTTCGGCTATCTTCTTTCCGCTGTTGGTCAGATAGATGTAGCCGGCATCCGTAACGGTTATCTGTCCCTTTTCACGCAGGTTTTTCATTCCGATGGAAACGCTGGATTTTTTGAAGCCCATCTCGTTGGCAATATCTACGCCGCGTACTACCGGCAGGCGTTTGCTTAAGATAAGTATTGTCTTAAGATAGTTTTCTGATGATTCGGTTGATTCTTTGATAGCCATTTGCACCCCTCCTTTTTATAGCCTGCAGGGAAAAAACGATGTTTTCCCGACAGTCAAACATTCGTTATAAACAGCTAACTTGTATTAGATAAAATTTTAGCACTTATCAAAGGAAAATGCAAATAAAATTTGCTACAATAATATAATTATGTTATCATAGGACCCATGCGAAACAAGGCTCAGACTATCGACAGAAGAACAAGACTCACTCAGACACCGGTACCACGTCTCATCCTCGAACTCTCAGTACCCACCATAATAAGTATGCTGGTGACCGCAATTTATAATGCGGCTGATAAGTTCTTTGTCGGACGTATATCCACTGAAGCATCGGCGGCTGTGGGCGTAGCCTTTCCGGCTATGGCCATAGTACAGGCGCTGGGATTTTTCTTCGGACACGGATCCGGGAATTATATCTCGCGTATGATGGGAGCCGGTAAGAACAAAGAAGCATCGGAGATGGCATCCACAGGTTTTGCCATGGCTCTGATGACCGGAGCTCTGGCAGCTGCCCTTGGGATAATCTTTTGTGAACCGTTAGCGTATTTTATGGGAGCAACGAAAGAAGGCATGGCAGATTCCGTAGCTTACATGCGGATCATCATGCTGGGAGCACCTTTTATGATGGGGCAGTTTGTGGTCAATAACCAGCTGCGCTTTCAGGGCAGCGCCATGTATGCCATGGCCGGGCTTATGTGCGGGGCGGTGATGAATCTTATCCTGGACCCGCTGCTCATACTGGTTTTTAAGATGGGGGTATCAGGTGCGGCTATAGCCACCATCATGGGACAGATCACCAGCTTCTTTGTGCTTATCTACGGCAGCAGCAGGGGTGAGAATATCCGTATCAGGTTTAAGAATATCCGTATCAATCTTTTCTATATCAGGGAGATCACAAACGGCGGAAGTCCGTCGCTTTTCAGGCAGGGGCTGGCAGCGGTATCGGGAATGCTGCTCAATAATGCGGCAAGAAATCTGGGAGGCGCAGCGGCTATAGCCGCGATGTCTACAGTGACCACCGTTGTCATGAGCTTAAGTTCCGCGCTTATCGGTTTCGGACAGGGATATCAGCCGGTATGCTCGTTTAATTACGGGGCCGGACTGCATGATCGTGTAAAAAAAGGATTCTGGTTCTGTGTAAAATGGGGGACGGTCTTTATGTTCTGTGCGGGTGTGGCCTGTTTCATCTTTGCACCCCAGATCATCAGGTTTTTCAGGGATGATGATGCCGTTGTGGAGATCGGAAAGGTAGCTCTGCGCGCCCAGGCCTGCGCATTACCGCTTTCGGCTGCCACTGTCATAAGTAATATGATGCTTCAGTCTATAGGAAAAGGCGTTAAGGCGTCGATATCTTCTTCTGCCCGTAACGGGATATTCTTTATACCGCTGGTACTCATACTGCCGCGTTTCTTAGGGATCACCGGTGTGGAGATCACCCAGAGTATCGCGGATGTGCTGGCTTTGTGCCTGTCTCTGCCGATGGCTGTTTCCGAACTCAAAAAAATGTAGGATAGTCGGCATAATCAGCTTTTTTACCCGATAAACGCAGTATATATAGTGGTTTTGATTGACGCACATAGCAATATGTGGTAATATTCTACTGTTGTGAACGTGTTCCCGCGGTATGCCCCGGGAATGAAATCATATCCAGGGAGGATCACAATGGAGAAGAATAATATTGCAGGATTACTGAGCAGTAATGCCTATCCCGGCCGCGGTATCATCATAGGCCGCACACCGGACTCAAAGAAGGCTGTTACGGCGTATTTTATCATGGGACGCAGCGTTAACAGCCGTAACCGTGTGTTTGTAGAGGACGGAGAAGGGATCAGGACCCAGGCTTTCGATCCCGATAAACTTTCGGACCCCAGTCTTATAATCTACGCGCCTGTACGTGTGCTGGGCAACAAGACAATAGTTACCAACGGCGACCAGACCGATACCATCTATGAAGGGATGGATAAGCAGCTTACATTTGAGCAGAGCTTGCGCAGCAGGGAGTTTGAGCCGGACGGGCCTAATTATACCCCGCGTATCTCAGGTATCATGCATATCGAGAATGGAAAGTACAATTACGCATTCAGCATTTTAAAGAGTGATAACGGGGATCCCTCGGGATGTGACCGCTATATGTTCGCATATGAGAATCCCAAGGCAGGCGACGGCCGTTTTATCCATACCTATATGAAGGATGGGGATCCGCTTCCTTCATTTGAAGGGGAGCCCGAGTTCATAGGTATAGATACGGATGACATAGATGCTTTCACAAAGCTTATCTGGGATTCGCTTAATGAGGAAAACAAGGTTTCGCTCTTTGTGAGAATGATAGATATCGAAAGCGGAAAGTACGAAAGCAGAATAGTTAACAAGAATGTTAAATAAAGATATAATAAGGAGAAAGAGATGAAAGATCTGGAGCTGAAATATGGCTGTAACCCCAATCAGGTACCTGCAAAGATATTTGTAAACGACGGACGCGATCTTCCCATAGAGGTACTCAACGGGCGTCCCGGTTATATTAACTTTATGGATGCATTTAACGGCTGGCAGCTGGTATGCGAACTTAAGAAGGCCTGCGGTCTTCCTGCTGCGACCAGCTTTAAGCATGTATCTCCTGCGGGAGCTGCAGTAGGCATAGCGCTGGATGATACACTTAAAAAGATATATTTTGTTGATGAGACTGTTGAGCTTTCGCCTCTTGCCTGCGCGTATGCCAGAGCCAGGGGAGCTGACCGTATGTCTTCCTTCGGAGACTTCATCGCACTTTCCGATGTATGTGATGTTGCTACAGCTAAGCTGATCAAACCTGAGGTTTCAGACGGTATCATAGCTCCGGGATATGAGGATGAGGCCCTTGAGATATTAAAGGGCAAGAAGCGCGGGACATACAATATCATTAAGATCGACCCTGCTTATAAGCCCCAGCCCATTGAGCATAAGGATGTATTCGGCATCACTTTTGAGCAGGGACGCAATGAGCTGCCCATAGTAGGAAGCCTCTTAGAGAATATCGTGACAAAGAATAAAGAGCTTCCGGATCAGGCGCAGATCGATCTGCTGATCGCACTCATTACTCTTAAGTATACCCAGTCAAATTCGGTATGCTATGCAAAGGGCGGCCAGGCGATCGGTATAGGTGCTGGCCAGCAGTCACGTATCCACTGCACCAGACTGGCCGGATCAAAGGCTGATAACTGGCTGCTGCGTCAGTCACCCAAGGTACTGGGACTTAAATTTGTGGATGGCATAAGCCGTGCTGACCGTGACAATTCCATCGATCTTTATATCGGAGAGGATTATATGGATGTTCTGGCTGATGATAAGTGGCAGAATATCTTCAAAGAGAAGCCGGAAGTATTTACAAAAGAAGAGAAGCAACAGTGGCTTTCACAGCAGAGTGGCGTTGCACTGGGATCGGATGCGTTCTTCCCCTTCAGTGATAATATTGAAAGAGCCGCACGTTCCGGAGTTAAATATGTAGCCCAGCCCGGCGGCTCAAAGAGAGACGATGCTGTGATAGAAGCCTGTGACAAGCTGGATATGGTGATGGCATTTACAGGCATCCGTCTTTTCCATCATTAATAAAGCTGTTCCATATTTGAGATTATCCTGCGGCGGCCGTAAACAAAGGCTGCCGCATTTATTATGCCCAGAAATACAGGCAGGCTGATATACACTGCTATAAGAGGCAGGTGCAGCAGTTCGTAGAGTAAAAAGAACATGCCGCAGATCAGCAGTCCCATAACGATCATCACTGCCATGTTGAAGAAGCTGTTTAAGTTGCCGCGCAGTGCGGAATATTCGTCATCCCAGAGGGTATACGGAGAGGTGCTGTCGAGATACAGGCCTATGATCACACTGATAAACAATACTTCCAGGGCTATGACGCAGTAATACAGTGCCATGAGCGGAGAGAAGCCCAGGAAAAAGGCGGCTGCGATCACGGCGAGTATCAAAAAGGGAGCGGTGATCGCTACTGCTACCGCGGCCTTTACGTACATCTGTGTCTTATAGTCAACAGGTATGTATTTGATGATATCCACATGTGAGCCTTCACGTGTAAAGGCGGTAGAAGCCAGACTGTTCATGGCGGATGCGACAAAGGAGATGAAGATCACGGCAAGCAGTATTATGAGCAGGGCACGCTCATAACCTTCGCGGTAATACTGCAGAAACTGTGCGATACTCTCGTTATCTTTGGTTATAAAGAAGAACAGTGCTATACCGGCCGGCCATATTATATTTATATATACGCAGTTTGATGCGTAAGCTCTGGTACGAGTCAGTACGCGGAGTTCTTTTGCAAAATATGATGCGAACAGATTTGTTGAAGCAAGATTTAATTTACTTTTATCAGCCCTTTTCTTTCTGCTTCCCAGTGCGGCTGCGGTATAGAGGCCGCTTTGGTATAGCAGTGATCCCAGCAGAAGTATGGCAGCAACGGCGGCGGCGTTGCTGAGATAATACAGCAGCAGCTGGGGGATGCTCTGCCAGGCCATAGCTTTGCAAAGCTGCGGGGTGGTAAAGAAGATGATATTGCATACCCGTATGAAAAAGTTATTATCGGCTGCCAGTGAATCCATGTAATTATCAAAACTTATGGTACCCATATCTTTGAACGAATATATAAATAGGGCGATGAATATGGCCATGAGCACCGTTGAGCTGCGGTAAAAGGTTTTGATGCTGCGTACATTTTTCAGGACAGCCATAAGTATAAGGCTGATGATACAGCAGTATACCAGAGGAAGAAGCGGCGTCAGTATGATGCCGGTCACGGCAGCTATTACGCTTACGGGATGAAGAGCATTCAGCAGGCCGAAGCTGTTTGCGGCAGCTATGAAGAAACCGATGAAAATGGATATGAATATAAGAAATTCCATAACGCTTTCTGCAAGAAAGGTGTGGAAAAACTTTGCGGCCAGAAGCTGGTGGCTCTTGATGGGAAGCGTGACCATATGCTCACGGTCCGATGAGAAGAATATCACATTAAAGACTACCGGCATACCCAGTACCATGGCAAAGGCGGAGAGTATATGCATCTCGGATATAAGACCGTTTATCCGGTTGCCTTCAACCATCATGGCCAGGGTCATTACATAGCTTAAGTAGCCCATGATCAGACAGCAGGGAAGCATTATGCATACCACTGCGATAATGCCCAGGGAAGTATATACGTTCATCTTTACGCCCTCCTCGGGCATAGGCATTTCGAAGTTCTTGCGGTATACCCCTACCAGTCTTTTAACGGGATTCATGCATTGTCCTCCTGTGAAGAGCCTTTGTAATCTATCATATCCAGGAAGATCTCTTCCAGGTCTTTTCCCGGATGCGCCGCTGACAGATCCTCTACGGTACCCTGATAAAGAGATCTTCCGTGATCAATGATCATGATATGGTCGCAGAGCTTTTCGGCCACTTCAAGAACGTGGGTGGAGAAAAGCACACAGTTGCCTTTAGCGGCATGCTCGCGCATCATCTGCTTTAATTCGTATGCAGCCTGCGGATCCAGACCGGTCATGGGTTCGTCAAGTATCCAGGCCGGGGGATCGTGTACCAGGGCGGCTATGACCATGAGCTTCTGGCGCATACCATGTGAGTATTCGCGCATGGGAGTGGTGAGAGCATCTGTTATGCCAAAGCGTTCCGCCAGATCGGGTACGCGTTTTTTACGGGCGTCTTCACTTACTTTATAGATATCCGCGATGAAGTTTATATATTCAAGACCGGTAAGCTGCAGCAGCACATCGGGATTGTCTGCCACATAAGCAAAAGAGGATTTTGCGGCAAGAGGATCCTTTACGATATCATGCCCGTTGATAGTTGCGCTGCCGGTGGCAGGCTTTAAGATCCCGGTGAGCATCTTTATCACTGTGGTCTTGCCGGCACCGTTGGGCCCGGCAAAGCCCGCTATCTCGCCTTTGCCTATATGGAAGGACAGATCATCAACTGCTTTGTGGTCTTTTCCGTAGATCATGCTGAGGTTCTTTGCTTCGATCATATATGAGCCTCCTTCGGATGGAATTTATGGATATTATATCAGTTTTTTGCGGTACTGTAAGCATTTTTAAAAAGATTTCTTGAGCTTTTAGGGGAAATGTTTTATAATAATCGTGTATGTTTGTTGATCTGATCGGTATCAGAAATTTTCGGAGGTTGCCATGGGTGTACAGAGAAGCCTGTTCGCAGCACTAAAGCATGTAGTTCCTTCCGATCTGGAGTACTATCTGGAGGAGAAGAATTCCGAAGGCTTAAGGCTCATGCCCCTGGGGCAGGGCTCATTGTTCTCTCTGGCTTTCACCGAGGAGAAGCCCGAGAGGCTTAAGTATGTTGTAGATTGCCCGACCATGCCGAAAGCTCTTTATATGCAGAAGCTTACGGACGAAGGCTGGGAATATATGGGACAGAGTCTTAACAGCTATGTGTGGCGTAAGAGTTATGAAGAAGGCAACCGGCCGGGAGATTTTTCGGATAAGACAGGATTGTGGCAGCACTGTCTCAGGCTGGGGATCGTTGTCATGGTGGTGGCATTGGTGTTTACGGGACTGTTTGGGGCACTGTGCTATTCTTTATATATGGAATACAAGGTACAGCCGCCGGAGGCGACAAGGCTTGCTAAATATATACTGGTCATAGCGATACAGCTGCCGTTTATGATCTGCTTCGCATCAATGTCGGCAAAGCTGATAAAGGAAAGCAGCAGATTAAAACATAAGCTTGGAAGATAAGATACGATAATGAAAGAGCTCTCCCTTCACGGGAGGGTTCTTTTTTTGTGCAGTGCCGATGTATGGAATATGCTGCTTAAAGGCAGCCGGCGGCCTGCACGGGCATGGCACCGGCCCATCTCCCATGCTTGATTTACATAAAATGCTTAAAACGCTTAGAAAGCCGGAGAATGATGTTTACATAATCCCGAAAAGTGCATTACTTAGGTTGACTTCGTTATACTTTACATAATATATAAAATGAGGAATTAGTTGATATAGGAATAGATTTTTTGAAAATCAATCAAAAAGAGCTTGAATAAACAGATTGTTGACCATGTTGATCGGATTACATAAAATATAAAAATTCCAAAGTGATAGTTTACATAAAGTAAAATCGGCCTCGAAACAAATCACGATTTAACTCAAAAGACGTGTCGACATAACTCAGGCAGGGTTTACATAAGCCCCGATGAGGAGGAAGACGCTTTGCCCGGGGACAATACTTGAAACATATGTTCTGTTATGCTATAGTATCAGCTGTAACGAAAGCTGCCTGGGGGAGTTTCGCCCGGAGCCAGCTGCAGAGTATCAAAGACAGGTAGGGTAAATGACAGCTGAAATGTTGCCGGCAGAAAGTATAGCGGATAATAAAGGCATTCCTGCTCAGGAGGAAGCTGCGGTCGATAAATATGAGATCAGGCTTTCGGTGCGTGAGCTGGTGGAGTTTATCCTGCGCAGCGGTGATATAGATAACCGCAGGGGAGCGTCGCCGGAAAAGGCAATGCAGGAGGGCAGCAGGCTTCACCGTATGATACAGCGCAGCATGGGGGAAGGCTACAGTGCCGAGGTGCCGCTGCACTATGTCCATGAGGCACAGCATTACAGGATCATCCTTGACGGGCGGGCAGACGGCATAATAGATGAAAGTCTGCAGGAAGCTGATGCCAACGTCATAGGCAGCAGCCAGATATCGTTAAATCAATATTTGATAAATGATGAATTCCCTCTTATCACAATAGATGAGATCAAATGCATTAGCCGTAGGCTGGAGAGGCTTACGGAGCCTGTTCCGGTCCATCTGGCTCAGGCTAAGGTGTATGCTTATATCTATGCTAAGCAAAACAGCCTGCCGTTAATAAGGGTCAGGATGACATACTGCAATATAGAAACGGAGGATCTGAAGTACTTTTTTAATGAGTATACATGGTCTGAGATAAAGGAATGGTTTGATGCCCTGATGGAGGAGTATCTTAAATGGGCGGAGTTTGAGTGGAAATGGAGCCTGCTGCGAAGGGACAGCCTTAAAAAACTCGTATTCCCGTATGAATACCGCAAGGGACAGAAACAGCTGGCAGCACAGGTATACCGCGTAATAAGTGAGAGACACAAACTCTTTATGGAAGCGCCTACGGGGACGGGGAAGACGCTCAGTACGGTATTTCCGTCACTTAAGGCGATGGGGGAAAACCTGGTGGATAAGATCTTTTACCTTACGGCCAGGACCATAACGAGGACTGTTGCTGCCGATACCGTAGACCTGTTAAGGGAACAGGCACTCAGGCTAAAGAGTATCACGCTTACTGCCAAGGAAAAGATATGCCCCCTGGAAAAGGCTGAATGCAATCCCGACAGCTGTCCTTATGCTAAGGGACATTTCGACAGGGTGAATGAAGCGATATTCCGGTGCATCAATGAATATGACCGCATTGACCGGGAGGTGCTGGCTGCGGAGGCGGAGGCGTATAAAGTGTGCCCCTTCGAAATGGGGCTTGATATCAGTCTTTTCTGCGATATGATCATCTGCGATTATAATTACGTTTTCGATCCGCATGCTTCGTTAAAGAGGTATTTTGCCGACGGCGGAAGCGGCGGGGAGTATGTGTTCCTGGTCGATGAGGCGCATAATCTGGTGGAACGCGGCAGGGATATGTACAGCGCAGAGCTTAACAAAGAGGATTTCCTTGCGCTTAAACGTACATTAAATACCGTGACCGAAAAGTATGCAGAGGGTGAGGTACCTGCAAAAGGGAAGAGAAAAGTCAAGGGCATACCGCTTTTATTCAAGATCATACGCGGCCTGGAACGCTGCAACAGGGAAATGCTGGCAATGAAGCGGGAGTGCGAGACCTACAGGGTACTGGATGAGGTTGATAAATTTGCAGGACTTCTGTCGGGGCTCTTTACTTCGGTGGGGCAGTTCCTTGATGAGGAGGAGAATACCGGCGTAAGGGAGGAGGTTCTTGAATTCTATTTTAAGATTTCGCATTTCCTACTGATCTTTGAGTGGCTGGATGATGATTACAGGATTTATACGGAGCATCGTGCAGATTGTGGATTTTGGTTAAAACTACTTTGCGTAAACCCTGCAAAGCGGCTTGCGGAGTGCATGGCCAAGGGCAGGGCGAGTGTTCTCTTCTCGGCAACCCTTCTTCCGATAAATTACTACAAACGTCTTCTGGGGGCTGATAATAACGATATTGCGATATATGCTGAATCTGCATTTAACAAAGATAGGCTTGGGGTCTATGTGTGCCGGGATGTTACAAGCAGATATAAACAACGCAATGTGGAAACTTTCTTTAAAATAGCCCGTTATATATATGAAGTGACCGAATCGCGGCGTGGGAATTATCTGGTGTTTTTCCCTTCTTTCAGCTTTATGGCGGAAGTGGCGGAAAGTTTTGAAAGGCATTTTTTACCTGCCGGAGGCATGGAGTGCATAAAGCAGACGGAGCGTATGAGCGAGGAAGAAAGAGAAGGATTTCTTGCACGTTTTGCTGCCGGCGGGCTTGATGAGTACGGACCATATGCAGCTGATGGTGAAGGAAAAAGCCTCATAGGCTTTTGTGTACTGGGCGGGATATTTTCCGAAGGGATCGATCTTAAGGAAGATGCACTGATCGGCAGCATAATAATAGGCGTCGGATTCCCGCAGATATGCAATGAAAGAGAGATAATCAAAGAGTTCTTTGAGGAGAACGGTTATGATTATGCCTACCGCTTCCCAGGTATGAATAAAGTATTGCAGGCAGCGGGCAGGGTGATACGTACCGAAAAGGACAGGGGAGTGGTCGCTCTTTTGGATGAACGCTTTCTGGACCGTTCGTACCAGCGGATGTTTCCCAGGGAATGG
>Ga0310697_10002255_pt1 | contig 20776 bp, 15 predicted proteins | sample 172DNAGHGlowgp2_FD_203883 | JGI IMG/M metagenome (GOLD analysis project Ga0310697, IMG submission 203883) | Sheep rumen microbial communities from Palmerston North, Manawatu-Wanganui, New Zealand - 1728 DNA GHGlow gp2 (v2) (version 2) | ecosystem: Host-associated > Mammals > Digestive system >... | reverse complement strand
GATGTAGCAATCTCCCGTCCGCGGATTCTCCCAACATCCGTAAACCCATTCATAACCATCCGGAAGCGGTTGGGCCACAAGGTCGCCTCCGGACAGTCCCATGACCGCCATTACAAATACTAAGCAGAGGATTCTTTTCATCTGAAGATTCTTTGTCTTGATAACCAAGATTGTTTCCATCGGCATTGCTACAAAGGTCGTGCAAAAAGACCGTCCTGCCTGTTTAGTCCGAAATTCTTGTGGCAAATCACATTTTCGGCATTATAAAACCGCGAATAATCACATTTTCGGCAAGTAGGCCGAAGATTCTTGGCTACTCAACGGACAACATTGGTCACCACAGTGAACGAAGCAATTATCAAACAACTTTTGGCCCTTTTTCTGGTCCATTGTTATTTACTCAACACCCACTCCTTCTTATCATTGTCGATGGGATATGGACTTTAAGGATTTCACCTCCTTCAGCCTGCATTTCAGTATTTGACGAAAGAAAGAGTTAACGGGGGCTAGTTATGGGCGGAAAGAGAGGGGCAGTTTCGATGGGCTTTCCCACACGATTTCATCACCCGATATGTCTAATACCCTCCCCAATGCCCCATTTTTACCGGAAATGTGTCGAAAAATTTGCTCGCAGAAGGGCATCTTTCGGTGGAGGATGGCTCTGTTATATTTCCAATACTATCCCTCAATTTACTAGTCATTTGGGTAAAACAGCTTCTCTAGGTCATCTAGAAATCCATTCGCTATATTCAAAGGGACTTTGTTTGAAATAATAACCGAAACTATCATCCTAAACCCATCATCAGGCGATTGTTCCCGTATCGTGTTAAGAATGTATGTTGTTTTCACGGTATCATGAATATTATATGCTTCAAAAAAAGCGTTAACCAAGGATTCAATGTCTCCATCGTCTAATCGCCAAGCATAAAGAAAACATTTTAATGCTTCACTATGATTACCTTCTTTAGATGCAGTTATTCCTTGATTAAACCAGAATATAGGGTCAAAGTCTTTTATGTCCTGGTTATCCATTGATTCTGTGATAATTGCTTTCAACAAAACTCGACTAGAAATAGAGTCCTCTGAATTATTGATAAAATCCTGCTCCTCTATAATAGCATTTTTAATCTTTCCTTGACAAACTAGGCAATCAGATATCAAAATACCGATATCTTTTCGGCATGAATTATTTGAAATCAATCTCGCTTTCTTGTAGTAATGCTCCGCAAAATAATAATGCCCAGACAGGTACAATACCCCTCCTACTTCTTGCCACCAATAATACATTTTTCTGTACATTGGTTCAAATCTAACGGCTCTCATATACAATGATAGCGACTCATATAGGTTTTCGCTCCGCATTGAATTAGCCAGATTGTAACACATTTTTCCCTTGTCTTGATCTTTATGCGCGTTCCCCAAATAGGACAATAATAATTCTCTATAAAATGACCGAAGCTCTTGGTGATTAACAGAGGCTTCGAATACTACCATCAGTATTAATTGTACTAAATCCTCATGATGAGATTGAACAGCAATCTCATATAAACTAGAGACTCTATTTAAATCCTCTGGAGGTAACAGAAAGAGAAACTGTTGCCATTTATCTAAAGAAATGTACCCTAAAGAATTATTTCGAGGTTTTGTCAAAACATAATCCATGCATCTAGAGGAGTATTTTGAACAGAAAAAAGCTATAAGATAAATAGCATCGAGCAAGCAATCGGGGTAATCATCATGCGCCACCGATGGTAAAAACAGGAAGTCATACGAAATCAATTCAATCGGAATACGAATCATTCCTTCTTGAAAACACAGAATCATGCATCCGTTTTGAAGTGAGCCTTCGTATGTGAAAGAAATAGACTCACAGGTTAAATGTGAATCATCTGTAATAACACAATCTAAATACTGTCGAGCTACAGAAAAAAGCTTATGGTGGAAGCGATTAAACTCATTATTTAGTGTATCACAGGTCAAAGCGACACGATTCGTAATTGAAGAATCTAGAAGTATTCCTATTCTCCTCAAATAATTAACATCAATTTCATTACAAGAGGTAAACGTCAATGTCACTGTTTGCTGTTTTCTTTGCTGTGGAGTCAAGGTCATATATAATTGATTCATCCATCTCCCCCAAAACTTGTTTTCTGGTTTACTGTAATAAACAAACAAGACAGGCAATTCAATCTTTTGATAGTCCTGAATCCTTTTGACGTCCATCGAATAGGATATTATGCCATCACGAGATGGACTCAGCGTCCCCTTTGATTGAATAAAAAAGAACTTCCCAGTAGTCGTATTGTCAATAACGACTTCTATTAACAGGTCCAATCCATAATCGGCCCCAGGAGTGCTAATTGTCCATTCTTCGGGAATTAGAGCTGCTGATATGTCTCGAATAGCAGTATCTCCAGTAATGTGATTATCCGGTCTTATCGCCATTTATTCTCTATTTTTAGAAAACCATCAACCATACGTTATAACCGTGTATACGGACAGAGAATATCATCTAATACCGCCATATCTCTGCCGAAAACCAAAGCCCTTTTCTGCTGTAACCATCATTTCTTTCTAACGACATGACTGGCTCTCATTCCTCCTGCAAACAAGCCCTTTATAAGAACTATTTGTGCATAAGTCACAAGGATTTCACTTCCTCCAAGAGAGATTGCTCCCTTTCCCTTTTTGCTTTTCTCTCCAGCCGATACTCTTCCTTTGCTTTTCTTCTATCTTCCTGAACGACCAGGTAAGTCTCTCTGTTCCGGATGATTTCAGACGTTACTCGATCTATGGTTTCGTCAAGAATCACCTTCTTCAGCTGGCACTCCCAGACAATGATGACGTTCCAACCTTTCGCCTCCAGTTTACGCCAAACTTCCTGGTCCCGCTCCTGGTTCCTTGCGACTTTGGCTACCCAAAATTCCGTGTTCGTTTTAGGGACCGTGTAATTCTTGCAGTCTTTGTGGCCATGCCAGAAGCAACCGTGTACGAAAACTGCTGTTCTATACTTGGGTAGCACAATATCGGGTCGTCCGGGGAGACGTTTATCGTTCACTACGTAGCGGAATCCTTGTCGCCAAAGGGCGTGACGCAAACTAAGTTCCGGGCCAGTATTCTTGGCTCGGTTATGCGACATGCACTTGAAACGTTGCTCCGGCGTCATTGTAGTAAAGGTTGCTTTGCAAATTTACACAGAATCAAATGAAAATGATTAACTTTGACTCAACATCTCATACGTCTATGAATTATAGTTATGACAGGACCGACAAGTGGTCAATTCTGGAACATAGTAAATTGCTTCTTGGAAAAACCTTGGAGCAAGCCATCTATCCAGATGTCATTGAAGCACGGAAGGGTAAAGGACGTCTTGGCCAATTGGTCGAGGAATACTTTTTCGGGTATGATGTAAATTCAAACCCGGATGCGGATTTCTCCGAGGCCGGTCTGGAACTGAAAGTTACGCCACTCAAGGAACTTAAAAACAAAGTTTTAGCCATCAAGGAACGACTGGTTTGTACGATGATTGACTATGATGCTGATCAGAGCAAACCATTCGAGGAATCGCACGTATATCTCAAGTGTGCCCTGATGCTGATAATGTTTTATCTCCATCAGGCTGATGTCCCTGTTCAAAAGTTGCTATTCATCTATTCCGTCCTGTGGCAGATTCCCGAAAAGGACCTGCTTATCATGAAACAGGACTATGAGAAAATCATTGGCAAGATTCGCTCTGGGAAGGCTCACGAGTTGTCTGAGGGAGACACAACATACCTTGGCGCCTGTAGAAAGGGGCAGAAAGGAGATTCTGATGTCTATTATAATCTTCCCGATGGCTCTCGTGCGGAATACCCGGCCCCAAAACGAGCTTTCTCGCTGAAGACGCAGTATATGCGCACTATCCTGGAATTTGCGAAGAAGACCAAAGGACAGGGGACCTACAACACTTCAGCCCTTGTTCATGGATACGGGCCTCACCTGATTGAGGAGTCCGAACTCCGTGAGAAGAGCTTCGAAGACATTCTACTTGATCGATTCAAGCCCTACTACGGGATGTCCTATGACGAGCTGGTCAAAAAACTGCACGTCCCTACTACAGGGGCCAAGAGTAAGTACTTTCTTGTATCCAATGAAATTCTTACCGAGAGCCATACTAGGGGTGACGATGTGACCAAGGCGGACGAATTCATCAAATCAGGTATTGTCATCAAGACCATCCGTCTCAAAAAGAATGGCCGCCCTGCAGAAGCGATGTCTTTCGAGAACATCAACTACTTCGATATCCTTAAGGAAGACGATTGGTACGAATCTCGTCTCTACGACATCTTCACCGGCCGCTTCCTTTTCATCGTATTCCAGGAGGGAGAAGATGACCAGGTGCGTTTAGCGAAGGCGTTCTTCTGGACAATGCCAGTGAAGGACTTGGATGAGGCGGCCGGTTATTGGCTAAACATCAAAAACGCCGTCAAGGCCAATCACATTGCGCCAGAATACTTCTACCGAGAGAGCGACCACCGTAAGTTCCATGTGCGCCCCAAGGCAAAGAATGCGGCTGATGTAACGACTAATCCACATGGAGGCACAGTCAAGAAATACTGTTATTGGTTCAATCATGATTATATAAAAGAAATCGTTTCACAAAACGGTTAATCTTTTTTACTCTTTCATTCACATTTTCCTTTTGATGTTTTATCTTATTTTCAATAAGATAAGAAAACTATTTGCAAAATATTCGCAATATATATTTGAAATGTAGTGAATTATTCCATATCTTTGTACCGAAAGCAATGGCTAATCTCGAAAATATTTGATTAACATTTCAAAAATATAGCGTATGGCAAAGAGTGAAAAACGTCAAAGATTTGAAAAGGTAGCATCAAATCGCGTACAAAGGATTCTTGACACCCTTACACTTCTACAGAATTGTTCCAATCGTAATAACTACGAGTGGGACGAGAACGATGTTGAGCGTATGTTCTCTGAGATTACAAAAAAAGTCAAAGAGACCAAGGCTGCTTATACCAACGAGCTTACAAAGACAGAAAAACACGGTTTCTCATTCTAATCGTTATGGCTGGTTCTGAAGGCCGGTGCCAATGGCACTTTGATATCCAGACCGGAGAGGATCAAGGTCCGGGTAATGCGTTAGGGCAAAACTTCCAGGGAGAACCTTATGCCGCTCTTGTGCGCGAATCCATCCAGAATTCGCTAGACGTTCCTATTCCAAACGGCTTGCCAGTTAAGGTCGTTTACTCTTTTGGTGCTATTGATTCGAATCGCTTCCCCAGCTTCTTTGAGCTGAAGAAACACATTAAAGGGTGTATGGAGTTCTGGAATGCCAAGGAGGATATTGTCGCCAAATACCAGAAAAAGCTTGATTGCTTTGATAGTAGCTTCGTTCAAAGTATGCCATATCTCAAGGTCTCCGACTATAACACTCTTGGGATGGAATACAACTACGATGACAATAATTGCCCTTTCTATGCTTTTGTAAGAGCATCAAAAATCAGTGTAAAGGGAGGCTCGTTCCATGGGGGAACATACGGATTTGGCAAGGCCGCATACTTTCAGTTGTCACCAATTAACACATTGTTTATTTCTACGATGACGCCCGATGGGCGGGTATTCTTTGAGGGGAAATCTGCACTGTGCACACACACCTACAATGGGGAAAAGAAAACCTCTGTGGGTTTTTATGATGATAACGACGGAGTGCGCCCCATCGAGATATTAGAAGATATCCCCAAAAGATTCCGACGGTCAGAGTCTGGCACGGATTTCTACATTCTAGGGTTTAATCCATCAAACACGGATGATGCCATCAATAAGATGACATTAGAGGTACTGCGTAGTTTTCATCCTGCGGTCGACGCAGGCATGTTGGAAATAGAGATTAAAGCGCCCGATGGAAGTGTAATTAACATAACCAAGGATACCGTGGCTGATTATATGCTACAGGCTTTCCCGGATGAGATTGACAAATCTACACAATACAGAGCCTTGAATCCCCGTCCTTATTATGATGCTCTTGTTAGAAAAGGCGAGGGAGAGGGCTACATGATAATCGAAGGAGAAAAAGAACATCTTGGTAAAGTCAAGATGTATGTGAAGCTAGTCCCCGAAGCAACGGCCAAAATAGTCTTTATGCGCCGGCCGAAAATGTTGGTATATAGCCAAAAGGCACAGTCCAGCATGGGTTTCTTCGGCGTTTTTATTTGTGATGACGAGAAGGGGGATCAACTGTTAAGTAAACTGGAAAACTCCTCCCATAGCAAATGGTCCAAGGACTTTTACCGTGACGAAATCACAAACGACCACATACCGGAAGGCGTCGAGGCTATGAAGGAGTTACAGGAGTTCTGCGATGAATGTATAACTAAGATTGCCGGTGACAATCCTCAAAGCGAGCTCTCCATTTCCGGTCTCGACGAGCTGTTGTATGTCCCTGATTCTCTAATAGAGGAAGATAATAATAAACCGCAGAAAGCCCTTGGCCAACCTGTGGATGTTAGTGATGTTGAGAATGGATCTATTACCACATCCACGGAAGGCGCCAAAGTTGACAGTAACCCAGAGAATAGCCCCGGTTCTATCGGAACTATTATGGTTGATACACCTGGGAAAGCCACGAATGCTGGATCAGGAAATACTCATGTCGGAACTGGACATGGCGGAGGCCGACGTCGCGGTGGAAACACACCTGCCCCTGGTCCGGATATAGATGTTGCTGACATTGATGAAACGAAAGGGAAACACTTCGTTCCGATGAATGTCCCTATCCGTGTTTTCGCTCAGATGGAGAACGATACTGTTTATCATATTGTTGTCATTCATTCTAACCGTGTAGTGTCAAACGGGAAAATGGAATTAATCGTCTGTGGCGAGCAGTATGACATGGAGGTTAATATTGTAGAGACGGACAATGGAAGGGCGTCAGGAAATACTATCAACAATATGGCTTTCGGAGAGGAAGTCGTAAAGGTAAAAATACGTTTTGCCGATAATATGCGTCACACCGTTCAAACAAAGTTGTACTATGAAGAATAAAGACGTTTGTTATCCATATCCTGTCCTGGGTATAGGAGATGATGTGGGGCCTAAGCCGTCTGTAAAGCCGCAAATTACCGAAGAAAAGGATGACTTCGTAATTCATATTGATCTCGAGATGCTTAACGCAGATATACTTAAGTTGATAAAGGATCAATATGCAACATTTGCTTGCGAAATAGATTGTCCTGCAACATTTTATCGTCGTATTGAGACATCTACAGAGCCGGCCTTTGATATTAGGATTAAACGCAAGGATGTCGCAAAACGTGTGAATTTTGATTGCACTGTAACGGTCAACAAGAGTATAAAAGGCTATACAAATAGTCAATTCCACGAAGACTACCAAGGGTTCACTTTTGATTTAGAGCCGGGTGACCTTTTAGCTTTTGTTGGCAAGTTGCATTATGATGCAGATATCAGTTATGATAAACTGCAGACTGCCGGATCCTTTATGACTATCATTGAGGGTCACGATGAAAAGAATACGTTATATTACCTCCGAAATGCAAAAATAGAGATTCACCTTCCTCCCGTACTGTATAACGATTACAGAGTTAATTTCAACGGACCGGGAAAACACGTTAATATCTTCCATTCTTCGTTAGTCCTGAACGCTCTTGTTTACGCGTTAATGAGCTATACTGAAGAAGAATATGGTAATACATTGTGGGCTCGGACGCTTAAGTATAGGATAGAATTGGAACCCAGCCTTCGGCAATATGCAGACGTGTTGGACAATAAAGACGCTACGAAAATCCTGGAACTTGCTCAGGCTCTATTAGCTAATCCCTATAAGAGGCTGCTTGAGACTATGCATGAGATTATTGGTCAACCTACTGAACAACAGGGATACTGATATGGCACTTCAAAGGACTTTCAAAGAAAAGTACGCAAACCAATTGCAGTACGAAGCAAAACACGGTATAGGAATTGAACGTTATACTAAGCCGTCATTCGAATATGACCCGAATCAAGTACTGATGATTCCAACAATAGAGCAGCCCGACGGTCTGCTGGACAGCATGGATACATCTGATGACCTGAAATCGGCGAAGAAATTATACGAGGCTTATTCAAAGATTACCCCTCTCCAAGCCTCAGATGAGAGTTTTTGGACATATTTGACACATGTGGATCTCTTCCCTTATGTTCAGAAAAGAAATGATGCTGTATTGGAAGAAGGCTTTAATGACGCCAAGTATATTGACAACTACTTCTTTCACGGTTTTGGCACCCTTATCTATCACCCCCTAGCGGGTCTATGGTGGGACGTTCACTGCACAATAGACAAGGACGCATCGGATCCATACAAGTATACAGATTACCTGTTCAAGGACTATGGCTTAAGAGTAACATACATGGGCAGATATGCCCTGTTCAGGCACAAGGAAGAGGTTTTCGGCATCTTGGATTTTTTAATGAAAAACGAAGATGTAGCTAGTGAACATTTCCGTCAAAGATCTCGATGGATTGCTCAGTATTTCAATAAAGTAGGAGCCGTGAAACAACTACGAAGTCTGAAACGAGACTTTTTCTACTCGGAATTGGTGAGATTGAAAGATGTTATCTTAAGTATTAAAACTGACGAAGATGTCAAGTCTTATTAAAGCAAAACGCGGGGCAACAATTGTGTTGTTCCGCGTTTGTTATTTTTTAAGCCTCTTCTCTAACTCTTCACCTACCTTTGTGACGATTCCGCAGACCAAGGCATTGCCCATCAGGAAGGCTCTCTTTCCATTGTCTACTCCCTCCAACTTAGTGTGATCCGAGGGAAACATATTGAGGCGTTCCAGTTCCACGGGGACAAGACGGCGTAAACGGCCAGTTTGATCCTGGATGACGTGGCGGCAACGGTCCGGACTTTTTCCTCCTTCAGAAGTGATGATGGTCCTTGATGGCTTGTCAATCGAATCAGGGAAGTCCATTCCCCCTTCTGTATAAAAGTATTGGCCGCCGTCCTTCCTGGTTCGTAGCTCTCGTTTGGTTCCTTTATAATACTTCCAGCGGTCTATTTGTGCTTCGGGCACATAGAACTCATCCGGAACCTCATCCGGAGTTACCATGATGTCCCTGATAGTCATTGGCTTATCATTACAGACTGGGATGGTTGACGTAGAGTATGCAATGCCGTCAACCATAACGCCACTGTTTTCAAATGGATGCTCTGAATTAGCGATATTGAAGGAATCTGTGATATCTAGCAAGCGGTCTTTCTTTTTCTCTGAAAGCTTTATTCTCCGCAGGGCAGGCAGCTTGTCTTCGACAATCACCGGAAACGCTTTTGCGAAGACGCCTGAACGGAACACCCAATCATCAGGCTTCGTAAAGTCCTTACCGATTTCTCCGTCTTTCTTATATCCAACAATATATGTACGGCGGCGCTTTTGGGGCATGGCATATTCGGCGGCATTGATAATCCGCCATTCCACAATATATCCAAGTTCGTTGAGACACTCCAGAATGATGGCGAAGTCACGTCCCCGCTGTTTCGCAGGAGAAAGGAGTAGGCGATCCACATTTTCCAGAAAGACTACCGCAGGACGATTCTCCCCTTTTTCTTTGAGAATGCGATAGATGGACCACCAAAGAACACCTTTCTTCCCTTCAATCCCCTTAGAATTGCTGAGAGTCGTGGCGACAGAATAATCCTGACAAGGGAAACCTCCCACAAGCATATCATGGTCTGGGATATCTTCTGTCTTTACCTGGTTAATGTCATCATTGACAACGCTTCCAGTCCCAAAGTTCTTTTCATATACCATGGCGGCATGTTGGACTTTAGTAGCTGGTTCCCATTGATTTGCCCAAATTGTCTTGAAAAAATCCGAGTCGGCCCTATCAAGACCAACCCGAAAGCCGCCAACACCGGCAAACAATTCGATGACTCGTACCTCTTTCATTCGAAATCTTTCGCAGGTCAAAGGTACAGAGTTTTTTCTTTCGATCCAAATTTTTCGGGCCTAAATGTTCTAAAATACACTTGCCAAAGACATCTCCATTATAGTGCAGTATGTTAATAATCAGGCCATTGACTCTTATTATTAAGTTTTTGATGACTCTATGGTATGAACTCTTCAGCAAGATGCTGAAGAGTTCACTAACGGATTATGAGTGTGTTTCGATACCGTCGCGACAATCCTTGTAGATTGTTTTGGCCCCAAAAAGAGTTTCAATCAGATTAAGGATATCGAGAACAGCTTCCTGGCTATTGATGGTGTCGAGTTCGGTCGCGGTAACAAGATTCCTCTCTGGCTTTTCGGATTCCTGTATTAATCGCTATGTGAACTTCGCCTTCGCAATATAATAAAGGATGGTGCCAACCAACAGCAAGCTTATCTCGAAAATTATAATCGCCCATACCCACGCCTTGAAGGAGAGCCAGACGCTTCCCCCGTCCTTTATCCTCTTCAGTTTTTCTCAATGCTGAGACAACATCTTCTCCATCTTCTGGTGCGACTCCTCGATGAGTTTCTTCTCATTAGCGAAGAATTCGCTGTGCATGCCTTTGACCGTCTTGATGGACTGGTCATCAAGTTGAACTGTGAATTTCTTTCCTTCGAGTTTTTCCAAAAGTTCACGGGTATCATCCAGCGTCCACTCGATGACCCAGGATGTCTCAATTATTGAGTTCAGTTGTTCGTCCAGATCAGCTGAGGCCTGAATCACCGTCGCCTAATCTTCTTCAAGGGCCCAGATTACCCTGAGAAGTTAATCAATCTGCTTCTCCAGGTTCGTTGTCTCCTTGCGCAGTTCGTTATCCTCCTGAATCTCTTCCAGCATCTCTGCGAAAGGATTACGGGGTGCCAGTTCTTTTTTGTCGTTACTCATATCAGATTCCTCTACCTCGTCCGCGGCTCTTCAAATGAAGGTTATGGGCACGCCGCAGACATTCACGTGCCCACTCCTTGTCGTCATCAGGTTTCTTGCCCCAGTCATTGGAGGCGGAGCTGCCGCCACCGCCGCAGTTCTGGGCGATGGTCGTGGCCTCGTTGACCATTCCGGCGAAAAGAAGGAGAGCGGTGTGCTGGACATCCTTCAATTCTGTCCACAGGCAGTCCGCCGGATCCGGAGCCTTCGCTTCATCCATGATGAGGTGATAGATTTCTTCGGGGATATCGACGGCGTACCTCCGGGAATCCACGGGAATCTCCAGATGGATCTTTTTCGGCTCCGGTTTGATGGCCCTGGGCACCGGCTTGACCGGTTGGGGAGCCGGTCGGATGACTTGTGTCCCAGCTGTCGTGGCTGGGGTGTGTGCCGCCGGTTTTGGCGTCGGCTTCTGTTGTATCTCGCTTTGGTGCAATTGCTTCCAGGTATCGACAATCCGGGAAGGGGTGAGGCCTCTGTTATGCCCTAGATCGGAGGATTTGTACAGGACCTTGCCCCGGCCGACGGTATAGCCCCGGACCTTGTCATCACTGTCGCGCTTGAAGACAAGACTGTAACCCTTCTCTTTGAGTAGGCTCTCGTATTCTTCCCAGGAAAAGCGCTTCATCCTCTTCAGAGAGTCGATACAGTCGTCTCCATATCTCTTAATGTTCTGCAGCCGTTTGGTCTCGGCCTGCACCCAGCCCCGCTCCTTCGTAACCGCATTGGCGGCCATCCTCGCCCGTTCAAAAAGGGAATGGGCGTCATTGACATTCCCGTCCATATCGATCCTGTGGGCGTTGATGTGAAGGTGCAGGATCAAAAGCCCCATCATACATCTTTCCGCGATTTTTGGCAGCCAAACACATCAACATTTTGAGGAAATTGCGAAAAACGGCCGAAAAGATTTTGAGGATTTTGCGGGAGCCCTGTCTGTCAGATAGTTACAAGGAGGGAAAGGATTTTGCTGTTCGAATGACACACTTTTGGAAAAGTGAATTCTGTTGGCATTGGTTGCTGGCCTAAATAGAACCATCTAGTTGATTGACCGGTCAAATCCACGGCCATTGTCAAATATGTTATAGTCGTGCTGATACCTTCCCAGGACAATGGCTGGGTGAATCTGATGTTCTTCCGCGAACTTTCGAAGCATTGGGCCTATTGAATAAGGGTTTATTCCCGAATACTTCTCCTTGAAACACTGCCAGTCCTTGGCCGGAATCAACTGGTTGTTCGCAAAGGTGTCCGCCTCCTGCTCTTCCAACCCCTCCTTCATGTCAGAGAGCGAAATACAGCTTTTCCACTTCTCCTGCGGGTCAAGATGCAAAAAAACATGACAGACCTCATGCATTAGAGTAAATGCGAGAATATCTATCTTCTGATATCTAAGAGTAAGTGCAATGGAGGGGTTGGCCCCCTTCCAGAAGGAAAACCCATCAATGTGAGTTCCGGTTTCATTTTTCTGAATAAAGAAACGAATTCCGTATTCCCGCATTAAGTTTTCAATCCTTTCTTCGGTATTCTCGTTCTCATAGAAAATCGTCCTCAGTCCTTCCGTCAATTCTAACAGAGCATCCTTAGAGAACTTCTTAGGACGATCCAACTTTGAACTCCTATCATAGGCTATTTGTTTCCATGTGAAAAGATTGACGGGGTTGTTGGTCAGTTTCTCCGATTTCCGAAAGAAGGCGGGATCAACATCTCGCACAAAAGCCACTCTTAATTCTTCTGAATTCTTAACGCCAAAGAAAGCGAGAACAGTTTCTGTCTTCTCCCGTATGGTCTTGCCCAAGCCCTCAGGGAGATACTTCTCCAAGAATCTCACATTACAGCAGTCCTGAATGGCCTGCCAGGTTTTAATATCTTTTTGCTTACGAAGGAATTCTTCTTTTTTACGCGCAACCTCCAAATCTCGTTCAGCTTGTAGACGTAGCCATGATGATGCATCCTTACCTAAGGCTGCCTCTAATAGAATTGCAATGTCCGGAGTCACACCACGTTTCCCTTTTATGATATCATTCAGAACAGGCGCGGGCATCCCGATTGTCGCTGCAAAATCCTTTTGCTTCAACCCTCGTGTCTCTAGCTCATCTCGCAATATTTCTCCGGGATGGACGGTAGTAAAGGAATCATTTCTCTTCATAACACTGGATGTTGGATGCAAATCTCGCCTTTTAGGGAACGTAAGCGCAAAGATAAAACAAATATCTGTTAATTTCAAGACTTATCAAAAATATCTTATTTAGATAATTTTCTTTTTCGGCGACATCTTCGGAAAGGAATCAGTAGTCTATTATGATTGGGGACTAAAATAATTTTCCTTACCATTCAAGATGTTTATTCGTTTTCGACGACAAGCTTATTGAATGCATTTTCAAACGATTACTTGTTGAAAACTCGATTTGGAAGATATGAGAAAAAAGCAGTATCTTTGCCATAACCTAATAAAAGAAGAACTTATGAAGAAATAGTATTACCGTCCCGATAAAAAATAGAGCAGGACTGAACCCTGCTCATTAATGAACTTTTTGCTTGGCGGCACAAGACTAACGTCTTGATAATTAGTTCTTTGGACAAAGATAGTTTGTCTTCGGGAAAAATCCAAATTTAAGTTCAGCCTGTAGTTCGTTCCGGGTGAGTGTAGAACATCATTGTCGAACCCTTCATTTCTAGGAGACCTTCAATATGAAAACCTCAAGAACTGAACAGGAAGACGGCGTGTATATCTACAGGATGTGGATAACGACACGCGATGGCCGGAAGATTTTCCGTCGCAACGGTAGGCCTTTCCGCCTGAAGATTAGAGGGTAGCCGGCCTGTGTAGCACGGGTGTGCTACAAAACTGAGCGGTGGAGTTTATCCATCCTGACCTCGCGTCTGGAAACAGACTATCTATTAACAAAGAGAGGCTGGCCAATTGCGGTCAGCCTCTTTGTATCCGAATACCCCTACCACTTTTATAACTCAAGTATCTTACCGCTATCAAACGACTGATGCTCACAGGCAAATACGTACCCTAGTTGATTAGACACACATATTGTCTTCCCAATCTGCCTATCAATGTTCCGGTGAGAGTGGCCGTAAATCCAATAGTCAGCACCACAAGTCTCAATGAAGTCATCTTCATTTGAAACAAAGGCACCGTTGATACGACTTCCTTTGAAATCCGGGGATGATAACTGGAATGAAGGAACATGATGTGTTACGATCACCCTCTTAGATGAGGAGAAAGACTTGCACGCTCGGCGCAAGAAATCCATGCATCGATCATGCTCCTTATTGAACTGCTCAAAGGTTAACGTTTCTCCCTCGAACATGATCCTATGGAAATCTGTCACCCCGGACTCGGTTGCAAAGGCATCCTGTAGGGGGATGTGGGCCCATAATGTTGAGAGAATCATGTCAACATCGCCAAAGTTCACTACTCCATTGTAATAGACTTTCACATTGGAACGAATCTGCAAGAGTTCCCCCTCCTGAAGCGACGCTATATCATAGTATTTGTAAAACTCGTGATTTCCAGGGACAACTATCACCTGTTCATATTGGTCCGCCACTTGGTTCCAGAACGGGTGCAAGGAATAATTCTCGTCGCCGATGTATCCGATGTCTCCGGCTAATACAAGGATGTCACCCGCTTTTTCAAGCGGATGTTCTTTCAAGTATCGCCAATTCTCGGCGAACTCCAAATGGAGGTCTGATGCGTATTGAATCTTCATTCTCCTTCAAATCTGAAAAGGTTATCAAGTGTCTCAACTAAGTCGGCTACTTCATCATCCCCAACGCCAAGGGCATCCCGTAGAGCTTGGCTGGGCAGCATCGTACGAATATACTCAACATAATCTTTATTTGTGAGGAAGATCCCCTCCGAGCAAGAATATGGTCCAGGAGTTATGATGGCCGCCAGTTTCAGAACGTCATTCCTATGCTTGGTGATGTCCTTCGTATTAACCTTCATACCTTGCCCACGATCGGAAATCAAGTTTAAGAAAGCCCTTTCCTTGAGACCGATAAGCGCAAGCGGTGATGCCACACGCAAGCCATCTACAATTTCACTGTTCTGAACCGTCAAGTGATAGTAATCGTCATCAAGCATTATGGCAGAGAGACTATACTGCTCTTCTTCAGTCGGAAGAGGCTCAATATGGAAACCTGAAGGAGCTCCGAGAGCATCGCTATGTCTCGCAAGAAGTTCAATCTGGATGGGATAGCCCTCCTTTGGACCTGTAAACCGGTATAGCTCATACACCGGCTCTCTATCCTCGCCGCGTTTGCGTTTACCATTCTTATACCCACCTTCAATGATGAATTTCCAAAAGGTTTCCACAAATTCAGGTGTCAGTTTCTCAACAACGACGATCATATCGATATCGTCCGTCGCCCTAGCCCTCATACGGCTTCCTGCGAGAACGGCATCACAGGCTGTTCCGCCAATAACAACATAACAGTCTTGAAATGCAGCGAACGCTTCTTTGAATTTCTCTACTCCGTAGACCATATTGCATCAATCATTAATTCGACTTCTTTTTGGACACGCTCATCCTTATTCTCTTGAAGGGACAGGGCGAGGGACAATCTATCCACCCACGAGCCACCCCCGATGGGGGGATACTTCCATACCTCGATCCTATATCTTCCGTCTTCAAGGCCGTTATCCTCTGGAACCAGATTCCGGTCCAAGACCAATGTCTGCATCTCCTCTGGATTTAAGTGTGAGTAATGCGCCAGCGCATTGATCCCGCCGATAATTCCGGAACCATCGAAGGTGTCAAAATAACGTACTGTCAAAACAGGAGACGCCAAATATGGTTGCGCCTTTTTCCAAAGTTCCTTTCCAACAAACTTAAAATGAAACACCTTCGTTTTCCCGAATCTATCGGAATAGCCCAGCCCGACCTCTTCCAATACTGTGACTGCCCGAGATACAGTAAGATAGGATTGCGGGACCGAAGAGCTGATCTCAGAGAGGGTCTTCCCGTCCAGGCTCTCAAGCTGAAGATGGGAAAGAAGCAGATACTGCGCTGCAGGAGTCAACCTCTTTGCCCTGGTCCTATCCGACATCTTTTTCCCGGCGTACAAAAATGGGAGTCTCGCATACCCTTTGTCCGGCATTAAATAGAAAAGCCCTCTTTCGGCGTAACGGACCCTTTGGTAACGGGGAGCCTCGCGAAGAAGAAACACTATCGGCTTGGAAAAAAATGATTCAAGTCGATAGGAATAGTGTTCCAACTGTAAAGGAGTGACTTCTTTACCCTGTTTCAAAGAAGGGACGATAAAATCTCTTCCGTCAAATGAGCATTCATAAAAATCGAACATCCATTTCGCTTCAGCCCATAGCCCTTTTAGCCTAGCCTTTTCAACCGGGGTCAGATCTAAGATATTACCATCAATGCCAATTCTCATTTTCATCTAATTTGCTACATTTTCACACCGCATGAAAACGTAGCAAAAGTAATGATAATTTATTAAAATAAAAAGGATTTCACTTTTTTAAAGCAACCCATCAAACTTCGTCATTGAACTCGCCTTGATGGAATCCACGATATCGATGTAGGGCTTCATAGCCTTGTAGTCAGAGTGGCCGGTCCATTTCATCACGACGTTGGGGGTGATGCCCATGGACAGGGCGTTGACGATGAAGGTGCGGCGGCCGGTGTGGGTGCCGACGAGTTCCCACTTGGGCTGGATCTTGTCGGTGCGGATGTTGCCCTTGTAGGTGGTGACGCGGATTTCCTCATTGATACCGGCCAGCTTGCACAGCTCCTTGATGTCGCGGTTCATCGCCTGGTTGGTGTAGTTCGGTAGGGCCTTGCCGTCCTTGAAGGAAGTGTCTTTGTATTTCTCCAGGATGGCCTTGGTGACCTTGTTCAGTTCGATGGAAATGCTGTCTGCCGTCTTGACGGTCGTGACCTCGATGTGGTCGCCCTTGACATCGCTGCGGCGGAGGTTGTTGACGTCGGAGTGCCGGAGGCCGGAGAAGCAGCAGAAGAGGAAGATGTCCCGGATGGAATCCAGGTAGGCCTGGGCCTCGGAGAGTTCCAGGTCGCGGACGCGGGCGATCTCATCCTTGGTCAAGTAAATGACCTTGCGCTGTGTCATCTTGAGCGTCGGGCGGAATTTCTTATAGGCCAGGTTGGTGTTGTAGCCTCGGTCGGTTGCCCAGTTCAGGAACCAGCGGAGGTATAGGGGTTTATTGGCGCAGGTGTGGTATTTCCCTTGGGACCTGCTCCGCAAAACAGGCGTCCGTGCATTCCAGTAGCGCAGGTCCTCACCCTTTTTCCATACCTGCGCCAAAGGGGTTGTTTCTGTGTCATTTCATCGCACCGTTGCCACACCATGCTTTGGAGAAGTGGTGAAATGTGGCTATCTTCATAATCAATCTTCCAAGATTGTTCTGTTTATTTGCTTCGACATGAAAGTAACCTTCCCTGATTTAGGTTGACACTTTTAGAAAGTTCAAGGAAATGGTCTACATTAGCGAGTAAAGTGCAAGTAATTTTTATAATAAAAAACGGCATTCTATCTGCGTAGGATGACGTTTTTGGAGTAAACAAGTAAGTAAAAAGCGAGTAAAAATGTTGTTATTTACTCAACTCATCGCCACAGCCTGCATTTCAATATTTGACGAAAGAAAGAGTTAACGGGAGCCAGTTATGTGCAGAAAGAGGGGGTCTGTTTCGATGGGATTTCCCAAAAACACTTTTGTAAAAGTGAAATTTACTCGCAAAGCACTTTTAGAAAAGCGAATCGAGCGGACGGTTTCCGCGGGGGGATCGCCCATGGCAGACGGTTTTCCCAGGGTTTCGCCCATGGCGGACGGTTCTCCCGGGAGGAACCCTATTCGTTCTTCAACGATTCCACGGGGTTTTCCCGGGCGATCCGCAGGCAGTTCAGGACGACGATGCCCAGCACGATGGTCAGCACAAGCAGCGCGCCGCCAACGAAGTACAGGGGATGCAGGGAGATTTTCTCGGCAAACTGCTCCAGCCATTTGCGGGCGACGAAGACGGCGCCGATGCTGGCGATCACGGCCATCCCGGTCGATAACTTCATGATATCCAGCGCAAAGATGCCCAGAATGTCCTGCGTCGTGGCACCGTTGATCTTGCGGACGGCCATTTCCTTGCTGCGGCGCAGGCTTTCATCCCGGATGAAGCCGATGAGGCCCAGCAGCGCGATCAGCAGCGAGAACACCGCCCCGACGGCCATCGTATTGCGCATTTTCCGACTGTCGTCGTATGCCGCCCGCATCTGCTCTTCATAGGAAACGATATTGATCTCCCGACCCTCCAGGGCCGATTCCAGCGTTTCTTTCACCTCGGTCAATGCCTCCGGCTGCACCTTGAACAGCACATGCGGCATCCAGGAAGACATGCTTCCAATCTCACCGTAGAAGAGCGCGCTCGGACGCTGGTCCACTCCGGTCAGGTTGCCGATGATATAACTCTTATACACGCCGGAGATGGTGAAATAACTCCGTTCCGCATCCCGTGAACGGTCGTGGCCGGTGATGAACACCTGCTTGCCCACGGCGCCATCGCTCCAGTCCGTGAACTCCGCCATCTTCTTCACAAACTTCTCATCCACAACGATTTCGGAGGAATCCCGAGGGGCCCGGCCTTCCAGGAACTCGATGCCCATCAGGTCGTAGAAGCCGTCAGAGCATTCATACTGGTCGGCAATGTTGAACAGTTCCCGGTCGTCGTCCGGAAGATAAACATTGTCACCGTTGGAGCCCTGGAAAGGCAGGTTGTAGGCCGTTGCCACACCACTCACTTCCGGCAGGCGCTCCAGCGCGCCGACGGCACGGGTAATCGCTTGCCGGTCACTGTCGAAGAAACTGACATAGTAAAGGTTATCGTAGTCGTAACCCGTATCGGCATGGGTGACCTTTTGGTACTGCCGGCCGATGATGAGCATCATTACCACCAGGAACACGTTGATCAGCACCTGCACGCCCAGGAGGCCAAGCTTCCAGCCCCGGGAATTCTCCGAGTAGTTCTTCAGGGCGGCATAGACCGGAATCCGCTGGTACAACTCCGCCGGAACGACGATAGAGATGATGAGGACGAAAACGATTACCGCCCCGATGGCCACGATACTTTGCGGCACCAGCAGCGTCGTGAAGGGTACGCCCAGCAGGTTTTCCACGATGCCGCGCCCGGCGAAGATGATGGCCGCGGCCAGGCCCAGCGAAAGGATGATATGCAGCAGTGCCTCCTTTGTCAGCATGACATAGATATGCTTTCCCTCAGCACCGTAGCACTTTCGCACACCCACTTCCTTGGAACGCTTCACCAGGGAGGAAATCACAATCAGGATATAATTGAGCAAGCTGATCAAGATGAGCAGGGCCGCCACAATGGACAGCAGGATCACCAGCGACTTCACCTCGGGGTCGGAAGTGTGCATCTTGCTGAAAGGCTTCAGGTAATAGCGGAAGGTGGATCCCTGGGCCTCTATCTGCTCCAGAGGCTGGTGCGCCTCCTGCATCTTGCGGATGGCATCGGCCAACGTAGCAGGATCAACGCCCGGCATCAACCTCACATAACCTTTGTACCGGTCGTTCCCGTTCCAGTTGTCGGTACTCTGCTTGCCGTAGGTGTCCATCGACAGCAGGATGTCGTAGTCCAGGCTTCCGTTCTTTGGAAAGTCCTCATACACGCCCTCGACGGTCAGCTTCAGCCCGGCCATGTCCTCGTTGGCAATCTGCTTGCCGATGACGGAGGACAGATCCTTCGCTTCACTTACCGAAGAATCTATCAACTTCTCGGCAAACGACCTCGAGACCATCACGCTGCCCCATGTCCCCAGCGCTTTCACCGGATCACCGGCAAGGATGGGCCTGTCGAAGACCTGGAAGAAGCAGGTATCGGCACAGACGAGCGTGGCGTTGAGCTTGTTGCCGTCCTCGTCCAGGTAGGTGTCCCCGTTGAAAACGAAGGTGGTACGGGTGCCGGCCTCGACGCCCGGGACCTCTTCCATGAAGCCCACGGCCACGGCGCCGCTCACCTGGCCATAATCCTTTTCGTTCCCCTGCATGGAAATCCAGGTGTTGATGGTATATACCCGGTCGATGTCCTGGTAAAAGCTGTCGTAGCTCAGTTCGAAGAACACCTTGGCAATGAGCACGATACCCACCGCCAACCCCATACCCAGGGACAGGACTTTGATCCAAATGTCGCTTTTTGTTTTCATCTTACTCTTTCTTCAATTCTGTGGCCGGATTGGTCTTTGCGGCCTTGAGGGTCTGCCAGAGGACGGTGCCGAAGGCAATGGCCAGCGAAATGACGACGGCCACAACGAACACCCAGCCATAGCCTTCAATCCGGTAGGCGAAGCGCTCCAGATACAGCCGGGCGGCCCAGACAGCCAGCGGAATGCCCACAAGGCAAGCCACGCCCACCAGCACCATGTAGCTGCGGACCGTCCGCCAGGTCTCCTGCGAAATATCGCTGCCGAATACCTTCCGTACGGCGATCTGCCTGGTATTTTCATCGGCAAAGTAGGTGCTCATGGCCAGCAGGCCCAGCAGGGAGATGAGAACGGCCAGGACGGCGAAGAGTTCCACCAACCGCAGTGTGCGCTGCACGGGCGCCAGCTGCTTCCGGCTGATATCCCTGATAAAGCCGTACCGCCAGGCGGGCTCCTCCACGCCGGAAGTTTCCAGGCGGAATTCCCGGTAGGCTTGAAGGATCTGATCTTCATAGGATTTGTCCTCTCCGGTGGTGCCAATGAGGAGGCAATTGGAGTACCGCAGCTCTTCCACCCGGGTGATGATGACTCCGCCGTTGGGATTCTGGGCGATTTCCGAAGCCGGCCGGGTGGGATAATCGGCCACCACGCCGCCGATGAACTC
>Ga0310697_10002252_pt1 | contig 20800 bp, 18 predicted proteins | sample 172DNAGHGlowgp2_FD_203883 | JGI IMG/M metagenome (GOLD analysis project Ga0310697, IMG submission 203883) | Sheep rumen microbial communities from Palmerston North, Manawatu-Wanganui, New Zealand - 1728 DNA GHGlow gp2 (v2) (version 2) | ecosystem: Host-associated > Mammals > Digestive system >... | reverse complement strand
GCCGCCGTCCAGATAATCGTTGCCGTCTTTGCCGTAAATCGTATCATTGCCGCCGCCGCCGAGTATTCTGTTGTCGAGCGCGTTCCCGACGATGCGAATAACCTTAGTCCGTGCGGTCGCGTCCGCCGAGATTATTCCCGCGTCGAGCGTCTGTTTGTTGGCGTCAGAGTTCGTCAGCGTTATCGCCGTGATTTTTTCGTTGCCGATTATGTTAAGCGTCGTCAGAGCGGCGGCATCCGTCAGCGTGAGCGCGTTATCGCCGACCGTCAAAACTATATCGCCGTCAATCGTCGCCTTGGAGTATTCGACAGTGCCGTCGCCGAGTTGCAGCGTCGAATCAGCTTTGAAGCCCTTGATAACGTCGTTGCCCGCCGTGTACTCAACCAACACATTCGCGCCGGTGTTGGCAACGGTGTCGTCGCCCGCGCCTGTGCTTATCGTCACGTCCGCGCCGCTGTTTTTAATTGAATCGTTGCCGTCGCCGCCGCTTATGCTTACGTCGTTGCCGGAATTGGTGACTTTGTCTTTGCCGCCCAAAGCTTGAATCGTCGCGCCGTCGAGGGTGTTGTTGAGCTTATCCGCCTTTTCGGTGCCGACTACCTCAAGCGGGTTGGCTTCCGCCGTTATGTTGACATTCGACAATTTCATCGCGCCGACCAAGGTAATCAGGTTGTCGCCGACAGCGACGAGCATATTGTTGCCGCTTTTCATGGAGTAATCGTAAGATCCGACGATCTGCAAGGTTGAAGTCTCATTGAAGCCGCGAATTGAATCGTCGCCGTCGCCTTCGATGTAGCGGAAGACGACATTTGCGCCGTCGCGGTTGTAAAGTGAGTCGTTGCCCTTGCCGCCGATCAGCGTGACATTGGAGCCGTCGTTTTGGATAAAGTCGTCACCTGCGCCGCCGTTGACGGAAACATTTGCGCCGCCGAAGTTGGCAAGGGTATCGTCGTCCGCGCCGCCTTTGATTGTCGCGTCCGAGCCGTAATTTTCAACGTAATCTTTATCGTCGCCGCCGTCAGCCGACACGCTTGCCGCGTAGTTGTAAATGGAATCAAAGTCCGCGCCGCCGAGCAAAGTATTGCCGACTCCGTTGTTGATAATGGAATCACCGCCGCTTTCGCCCAAAACTTTCATGTTTGCGCCGTAAGCGGTAATGGTATCGTTGCCGTCGCCCGCCGCTATCGTGACGCCGTTGCCGTTGCCTGTCAAAAGGTCGTCGTCATCGGTGCCGCCAATCGCCGCACCGTCTTGCCAAGGGTGAGCCTGCGTTTCGTCGTAAGCCTGCGACGCTTGACGCGCAAGATAGCGATAAAACATGTAGCCCGCGACGTAATATGGGATTTCGCCGGTGTCGAAGTCTTTCAAGTCCAGATAGCTTGCAAGGCTGTCGGCGTTTGCCGCCAATGACGTGAGATATTCGCTCTTGCCGCCGCGTTCATCTATGCCGTGAATCAATTCGGCAAGCCCTTCCATGAGAAATTGCGGGAAGGAGCCGCCCATCAAGAAATACTGCGCGGCGTGCGTCAACTCGTGGGCAAAAGTCCTGTCCATGCCGTTGCCGTTGTAGTCGTCGGCGTCGGCAAATTCGGTATTGCCCTGATTGAGCCGCATGTAGCCGTCGGAGCGCGTATTGCCCGCGAAAGAAGCAGTTTTTACCATGGCAATGTTAATCGAATCGCTGTCGCTGAAGGTGACGCCGAAGCTGTCTTCAACCAACTTGACTGCTTCGTCCGCCCACCAGCTGTAGATGCCGTCGAAAACTTTTTTGCCGTCGGAGTTAAGGGTACTGCCGCTTGAACCGAGATGTACAGTCAAATTGCCCGCCGTGAAGGTCGTATCTTTGTAATCGGGCACGTGTTGCAAAGACTCAAGCGTTTCGCCGACAATATTATCGCCGCTAATGACGGAAACGCCGCCCGCGTCCCAACCGGTGATTGCGCCCGTGTCGTCGTTGTCAAGAATAATGCCGCAGTATTTGCGCAGGAAAGTTTCGGCGTCGCCCGCCGCCCGACAATCGGCAATCATTTGATTAACGGCGTCTTGAATGCCGTTGAAGTGCGTGGAAAGCTTAATCGACTCGTCGAGCTTGGAAGTGCCCGTCAATGACGTATTAACCCACGCTTTGACGAGATTTTTAATCACGTCCTGCGCGGAATAGCCGGTATCGCCGTAACTTTGCGCAGTTGTCTTGCCCGACGAATCAATTATCGTCACAACGCGCCCCTGCATGTCCTTGAGCGTGAGTGAGCCGTCCCCGATTTTGAAGACGACATCGCCCGCGTCAACGCTGTAATTGCCGAGCTTACCCGCCGCGATTTTTACGGTGTCTTCGCCGCTGTAGTTTGTGATAACGTCATTGCCGCCGCTGTAGACGAAAATTTCAGCCTTTGCCGAGCCCGTGAGGGTGTCGTTGCCCTTGCCGCCGCCTATGCTGACGTTTTCGCCGCCGTCGTTGACAACGGAATCGTCGCCGGCACCGCCACTGATTGAAACCGCATTTGCGTCGTTGAAAATGTAATCGGCATTGTCGCCGCCGTCAATGGTCGCGCCGTCGGGGCTGACCGTATCAATGCCGCCCGCCTCGTTGTTGTAGTAGACGATTTTGTTGATAATGGAATCGTTGCCCGCGCCGCCGTTAATCGCAGTGTTGACGCCGCCGTTTTGAATCGTATCGTCGCCCGCGTCGCCGTCGAGCCGGCTGTTGTCGCCGTTGCGATTGAAAATGGAATCGTCGCCCGCGCCGCCCGAAAGCGTGACGGAGGAGCTGTCGCCGTTGTGAATTGAATCATTGCCTGCGCCGCCGTTTACGCTTACGCCGTCGGAGCCTGCCCAGTTGCCGACAGTGTCGTTGTCGTCGCCGCCTGAAATCGTGACGGATGCGGCAAAGTTGTTAATGAAGTCGTTACCGCCGCCGAGTTCGATTCGGACGTTGGTGCCCGCGTTTTGAAGGGAATCGTTGCCTTTGCCCGCGTCAACGGAGACCTGCGCGCCGTCGTTGTGAATGGTGTCGTCATCGTCGCCGCCCGCAAGCGTTACGGTGTCCACCGCATTGTAAATTTCATCGCTGTCGCCGCCGCCGTCGACAGTGACGCCCGTTCCCCAATTTTGCAAAGTATCTGCGCCTTCGTCACCGTTTATTTTGACGTTCGTGCCCCAATTTTGCAGGGTGTCGTTGCCACGCCCGCCGTTTATCGTCGCTCGTGTGCCGACGTTTTGAGCAAAGTCGTCGCCCGCGTCACCGTTAATCAGCACATTGCTCGTCTCGTCGTCGTTATAAATGTTGTCATCATCGTCGCCGCCGTTTATCGTGACTGTTGAGCCCCAATTTTGCAGGGTGTCGTTGCCGCGCCCGCCGTTTATCGTCACGTTCGTGCCGTTTGGGGCGTTCTGAATGAAATCTGCCTCGTTCGTCCCTGACAATACTGTGTTTGGTTTGTTGTTCGTTGCCATAATCATCCGTCCCTTCCGTGTTTTATTTATTTATACGATTTTATTTTTGTTTAGGCAAGCGATTTTTATTAATTTTTGATAAAAAAAAGCCCCCGCGATGTGTCGGGGGAATTTCACGTTCGATATTTGCTTAATAGAGGAAAACAACCGCGACGTTGTCGAGGAAGTGCGACTTATTGTTTTCGTAAAGCACCAAGTCGGCGTCTTCGGGGCTGAGAACGGGATTTGCGTTCAAATCGTCGAGCGAAACGGCACGAACAATCAGCGGATTGGAACCTGCGCGGGTTGCTTCGTACATGTCGCGCGCGTAGCTTGCCATTCCTTCGCGAATAATTCTGTCGGGGTCGAGGTTTTTGTGTCCGTAGATTTTCTGTCCGCGAACGTCCTTGATTACAGGGCTCATGACGAAATTTATTTGCCCCAAGCCTCTGCAGTCGACGACAAGCCCGGTGTAGCCGCTGTAAGTCGGGCGCGTGTCGACGGCGGGCGGCGTGTATTCGGGTGCGGGCGTCGGGAACGGCTCAATAGTCGCGGGACGATCGAAGACTGATTCGGCAATGCTGTTTGTTTCGCCGAAGAGCGGCAACTCCAACGTGACGGAGTAGCCGCCGCCCGAAAGTTCGCCTTCGGAGACGATTTGCGCACCTTTGATTGTCGCAGAAATTTTTGTGCGCACAACGTCATTGGTAAGCATCATTTGTTCGACGGTGGTTTCGGCGTCGACTTGCACGCCGTTGACTGCCTCTGCCAGTTGCCGATAAGCGTCGGCGACGGCGGCGCGTCTTGCCATCATTGCGGCATGTGCGGGCGTTGTTGCCATTTTCGGGTTGGCTACGCCCATTCCCGTTACTTGAATGACGTTTGTGTTCCAATTTGTAGCGGCGTCGACTTTTCCGCTTGCCGCGAACAAAATCACTGCCAACAACACGCCGAAAATTTTAAAATTCCTTAGCATGTTCATCACTCCCGAAAGTTTTTCATGCAAAGTGTAAGTCGACATCATTAAAAATCGCTTTGAACCGCCGAAGAATTTCATTAATCAAGCAAACCCGTAACAAAGAACGTCGCGGAGGCTTTTGCGTACAATTTTCCCTTCGCGTCGACGATTTTGCATTCGCAGACCATTGTTTTGCGTCCGTCGTGCAAAACTTTCGCCTCCGTGAACACTCGCGGCGTATTTGTCATCACCGCGTGCATAAATTCAATCGTCAGCGAAATCGTAACGACGCGCTTGCCCAACGCAAGACATTTCGCGCCCATTGCCGTATCTGCCATCGTCGTTAAAACGCCGCCGTGCGCCATTGAATATAAATTCGCGTGTCGATTGTCCGCGCAAAGCTCCAATCGCGCTTCGCCGTCGGGCGTCGGCACAATTTCAATCTCCAAAAAATCTATGACCGTGTTCGCGTGATAAAATTCGATTATTTGTTCCTGCGTGGGCTTTTTCAAGTTCGTTGCCTCCTTTGACGAAAATTTTAGCATAAGCGCAGGAAAATTCAACGTCGACGCGTAAAAACTTCGCGGGAGGGATTCACAATGATTAACATCGCAATTTTGGGTACGGGAAAGATTATTCCGGAGGCAATCGGCGCGATTCAGGCTTCGGGCAAGTTCAACGTCGCAAATATCTGGGCACGCCCTCACAGCCGCGACAATGCCGCCGCTCTTGCCGAAAAATTCAACGTAAACAGCTTCACGACCGATCTTGACGAAATTTTGAGCGATTCGACGATTGATTTCGTCTACGTCGGGCTGATTAACACCGTTCACTACGATTACGCAAAAAAATGCCTCGCGGCTGGCAAAAATGTCATCGTCGAGAAACCTTTTACCGTTTCTGCCGCGCAGGCGCAAGATTTAATCGATTTGGCGTCGAAAAAACGGCTTTATCTGTTCGAGGCGGTTACAACTCTGCATCAGCCGAATTTTTTTGCGATACGCGACGCTTTGAATAAAATCGGCAACGTTAAGCTCGTTCAATGCAATTATTCGCAATACTCCAGCCGCTACGACGCTTACAAGCGCGGTGAAGTCGCGCCCGCCTTCGATCCGAAACTTTTCGGCGGCGCGCTTGCCGATATTAACATTTACAACTTAAATTTCGTCGTCGGGCTGTTCGGTTTGCCGAAAAATGTTTCTTACGCGGCGAATTTCGGCTTTAACGGCGTCGACACAAGCGGAATCGCAATTTTGGAGTACGAAAACTTTTTGGCGCAGTGCGTCGGCGCAAAAGATTCTGCAAGCCCGTGTTTTTTGAGTATTCAAGGCGACGGCGGCTATATTTATTCGACGAGCCCGCCCAATGAGCTGAATTCGTTCGATTTAAGCGTTCGCGGCGCGGAAATTAAAAATTTTGCGCTGAATAAGTTTAATCATCGCATGATTCACGAGTTCGTTGACTTCGGCGAGATTTTTGAACGCGGCGATTATAATTCTGTCGAACGCGGCTTGAAAATTTCGCTTGACGTTATGAAAGTCGTCGATTGGTTAGCGGTTAGGGAATTAGGGAATTAGGGAAGTAGCTTACTGTGCTGCTTCCCTACTGCCCTGTTTCCCTATTTCCCTATTTAACACCCGCCGCCTCAATCAAATCGCTGTATTTTTCAAGGCGAGCCGTTAATTGGTCGCGTTCTTGCTTATATTTCGCCTTGTCGTCCGCGCTGAGTTCGTTTGTTACGTTATCGGACATCAAAACGGCGGTCGCCATTAACGAACGTCCCATTTCGACAAGTGCTTTCCGAACGTCGGGAGCGGTGTTCACCTGTTTTAACAGTTCGAGCTCTGCTTTTTGTTCGGGCGTGCCGTCCTTGTTGATGTCTACGCCGTCCATAATCTCCACGTAGTTGTCGACGATGTATTTATTCTGCGCGGCTTCGTCCATTTGCACGTATTGGCGCATTTGCGGCTCCTTTAGCTTTATGGCGTTGTCAACGACTTTGTAGCTGCCGTAAATCGTGAACGCTCCGATAATTGCCAATAATACCAAGACTACCAGCAAAATTTTCTTAAACATGTTATCAACCTCCGATATTTTTTAATGTGTAGTTGCCCGCGCCGTCAAGATTTAATTCGACGTCGTGCATTTTGAATAGCGTCGAACGATGCCCCACGCTTACGATTGTGACTTTAGGTAATTCGTTGCGCAGAAGTTCATACATTTCCAGTTCGCGAGGCTCGTCAAGTGCGCTTGTCGCTTCGTCAAGGAAAATATAATCGGGTTTGCTTAACAAAACGCGTGCAAATGCCAATCGTTGTTGCTCGCCGAGCGATAAAATCCTGCTCCAATCGTCTGCCGCGTCAAGTTTATCTGTCAAAGCTGGCAAATCGACTAGTTTCAGCGTCTGCTTGAGTATTTCGTCGTTCGGCGCGTCTTTTTCGGCGGAAGGATAGATTAAAGCACGTTTCAGCGTCCCGAGCGGCAGATACGGCTTTTGCGGCAGGAACATCACGCGAGAATTTGACGGCAATGAAATTTCGCCCGACGCATAAGCCCAAATTCCCGCCAAAGTTCGCAGTAAAGTCGATTTTCCGCAACCAGATGAGCCCGTTACCAGCAATGACTTGGAATTTTGCAGTTGGAGCGAAAGTTTTTTCAAAAGTTCGCGCCCAGTCGGCAATTCGACGTTTAAATTTGAAATTTGCAATTCTGGAGCCTGCGCGGTCGTGATTTTGCTGCGAATTTTCTGCGCGTCGTTCATATGTTCCGTAAATCCCGCAAGTCGATTGATAACCGCCGCCAACGAAGCAAGCGTGTCGTATGAATCGACAAAAAAGCTTAGTGCGTCCTGAACTCTGCCGAACGCCGACGAAATTTGCATAAGCCCGCCGAGCTGAATTTCTTTCGCGAAATATCGCGGAGCCGCCATTAAAAGCGGTACCAAAACTGCCAGTTGCGCGTATCCGTTCACGTAAAAATTTAGGTGCTTAGTCTTTTTCATCAGTTGCCAATAATTTTTAATGACATTGGAGAATTTTAAGTTAAAACCTTCCATTTCGGACGCTTCGCCGCGATAAAACGCAATGCTTTCCGAATTTTCGCGGACGCGCATCATGCTGAAACGAAAATCAGCCTCGTACTTTTGCTGGTCGAAGTTCAAACCGATAAGCTTGCGTCCAACTTTGTGAGCAAAAAACGTTCCGACGCCCGAATAAATAAACGAAAACCAAAACATGTAACCGGGTATTACAAGCCCCGCGATTGTGATTGAGCCGCTCAATTCCCACAGCACCACGCCGAACGCCGCCAAAGTCGTTAGTTGACGCAGAAAACCGATTATCAACGTTAGCGAAATGTTGACAAATTGCCCGATGTCTTCCGAAATACGCTGGTCTGGGTTGTCCGCCGAATCCTGCAGTCGATAATACGTCTGACCGCCCATCCACGCGCTTAAATAATTGTTTGTCATCCACGTGCGCCATTTTATTTGCAACATTTGCCGCAAATACACCGCGTAAACCGCAATGATTATGTAAATGAATGCTAAGCCCGTGAATTGACCGATTAACGGCCAAAATTTTTCAGACTCGTAATTTTGCAGCGCATTGTAAAATTCGTTGTACCACGAATTTATTTGCACGAGCAGATAAACCATTGCGAAATTCATTGCAATGACTACTGCCAACAAGCCGCGAGCTTTCCATTTTTCCTCCGAAGACCAATAGCCTTTAAACAAAGTCCAAAAGCCTCGGAATAATTTTTTCGTCTCCAAATGCAAAACCTCCCGTGCAAGTATAATTGCCGCGCAGATTTTTCGCAAGATATTTTTCCGTTGACAAGGTTAAGCAAATATGATAAATTTTCTTTGTCGATAAGACAACGACTGTAACGAGTACTGCAGTTCGAGCATAATTTACACCGAAACGAAAACCCCCGCACGGAATTGTGGACGCTGTACGGGGGTTTCGTTTTGCCATAACCGGCTGTGGAGACCGATTAGCGGGCTGTCAAGTGGACGTTCTGCCGATTAGAAAAACCGCTTAATGATGTAGTAGGTAACGACACCGCTGATAATACCGCCAACGGCTGTACCGACCACAGTCACGCCCAAAGTAACGAGTACTTCGAACATAATTCCACCTCCCTCCTCAAGCGTCAATTTACCGCCTGCAGAGGTACGGCATTGGTAGAATTATATCAGCAAACTTTTAATCAATCAATTATTGCTCCGCCCAAAACCTCGTCATTATCGTAGAAAACAATCGACTGACCTGGTGTAATTGCGCGTTGAGGCTCCGAAAACGTGACTTTTAATGAATTTTTTTCCTCTGATACCGTGCAAGTTGAAAATTTTGCTCCGTAACGAATTTTGGCTTGCAAAGTCGCGGGCAAAGCTGGCTTGTAAATCCAATGCGCGTCTCTTGCCGTCAAATTTTCCGTAAAAAGTTTGTCGTTGGTATCGACGACGACTTTTTTGTTTGCAACGTCGATTTTTGTGACGTAAAGCGGTTGCGGCGCGGCAATGCCCAAACCCTTGCGCTGACCAATCGTATAATTCGCAACGCCGCTGTGATTTCCCAAAACTTTGCCGTTTGAATCGACGATATTGCCCGCTTGTAACGCCTGCGCGGACGGTTCACGATTCGCGATAAAATTTTTGTAGTCGTCATTGGGTACGAAACAAATTTCTTGACTGTCGGGCTTGTTGGCGACGGGCAAATTAAATTTTTCGGCAAGCGAACGAGTTTCAACCTTAGAAAAATCGCCGAGCGGCAAAATAATTCGCGATAATTTTTCAGCCGTCAAGTTGTACAGGACGTATGATTGGTCTTTTTTAACGTCGGCGGCTTTTTTCAGCTTAAAGCAACCGTCATCGAAGATAATTCGCGCATAATGACCCGTTGCCAAAAAATCTGCGCCCAAATCGTTGGCAAAGTCGAACAGCGCGCCGAATTTAATTTCGCGGTTGCAACGAACGCAGGGATTGGGTGTGCGACCGCGCAAATACTCCGCGACGAAATAATTTTCAACCTCCGCGCGGAAAATTTTTCTGAAGTCGGCGACGTGATGACTTATCCCCAAATGCCGGCAGACGTTTTGGGCGTCGGAAGTGTATTGCCCTTCTGAAAGCAACATCGTCACGCCGAAAACGTCAAAGCCGCGTTCAAGCAAAAGTGCCGCAGTCAACGAGCTGTCAACACCTCCGCTCATTGCCACGACAACTTTTTTGTTCATGATAAATCCTCCAAATCAAAGCGGTCGCTGTTCCTGTTCAAGACGCGGCTTGGGCGTCTCGTAAACGTCGGTGTGCAGGAATTCGCTTTTGATAACGTCGTTGCCGCTGTACCACACGCGATAAATCGTCGGCGTCATATCGGAACCTTCGCGTTCAATGGCAATTTCCGCGCCGCCCAAATCAGCCTTCGTTCCGAGAACATACACGCTTAAAGTCGAGCCGTAAGCGTCGGCGATAAGGTAAACGTTGTGCGGAAAGTCGTTACGGAATTTAAAATCAAGATAACCGTCGGCAACGGTGGCATCTCTGCCCGGCGCGACGTAAGTCGATTGATAATAATGCGGCGTGCGTTCTGTCGGCGTCAAGCCCGCGAGCAAAACGGCATTGTAAAGCGTCGAACTGACTTGACAAACGCCTCCGCCGTAATCTTCGGCAGGACGCCCGTTGATTATGACGCCCGCGACTTTGTAACCCGCGTCCCACGTGCGTTCGCCAACCGTATCGTTAAAGGAAAACGTCCAACTGCTTTTCACGAGCTTATGAGAAATGGCGTTGGCGGCGAGCCAAATGTTGTCGCCCCTGTCGCCGGGATAGTAATAAGTGCTGTAAGTGCCGATAACCGAATCGATGTTTTCGATGTCTTCGGTCGTGACGAACGGCATGATATTTTCGGGCTCAAGGTCAATCGCGCCCTTGGGCAGGTTCAGAGTCGTGAGCGGGTCTTTCAGCGACGCGGCGAGCTGTTCGACGTTAAGTTTCTTGCCGATGACGCCGGGGAATTTTTCAATCGCGCCGCCTGAAGTCAAATTGACGACGGCATTGACGGGATCTTGATTAACCTGTGCGGCAATAGCGTTAAGTTTCTCATCAAGCAAGGTTGAATCGTAATTTGCGGCGAGATGAACGTTTCGCCCGTTTAAAAAGCATTTAATTTGCTCATTTAAGTTGCCGATTATCGAATTTCCGCGCCCGTAGTTGAAAGCCTCCTGCGCGGCCTTGTCGACGAGCGGAGTCAGGGCAATTTCTTCGGGCGTGACGATAAATTCTTGGTCGCCGTAGCGGAATTTGAGTTCGTGAATTTTTTGGGCGGCAATGTTGGTGAAAACTTTTTCGACGCCGCTTTTATCCATGCCGCCGATGTTTTGACCGTCAGCACGCACGCCGAGGACGGTTTTATCGCCGTCCGCGACGGAATCGGACAAAATCAGCGTTGCGACGCCGACAGCCGCGACCGTAGCCGCTATCGTCACGTAACCTTTCGTCGAGAGCAAACTTTTTAGGTTGAACTTTTGAACTTCCGAAGTCTCCACAAAAATTTCGCCTCCATATTTTATTCAGACCATTATACCCGAAAAAATTCATTTATCAACACGTCTGACGGTCAAGTCGTTATGCCAGTGGACGTAGCCACCGGGCAAACTTAAATACGGATTGGGGCTCACGACGTTAAATTGGAGCGCGCAGGGGATAAAATCGCACATTTCGGCAGAATTGAGCGTTTCATCGAGCGGCGTAGAGATGACGCAGGCAATATCGTACATTTCCTGCCGCAATTCGACCTTGAAACGCCAATCAATAACGTAAACTTCGCCGGATTTGGCGTCGAAAATGGCTTTTGTGTCATTGAAGCGCGAATCTGTGTAGATTAAATCAATTCCGGTGGCATTTCTTATGTGATAACCCATTCCGAGAAACGCGACATCGGTTTGGAAGCGGACGACCATGCGCAAAATGACTTCCTGCCCGAAAATGACTTCGGAAATGAGTTCGCCGTCAAGATTTAGGAGCTGAACGTTATCAAAAACGGCTCTTTTATCGCCGATACGCTGATAAGTAGCGTTTTTGTCGAAGATTTCTTTGCCGCGCGCCAATGATTCGGCTGAAATTTGTTCTTCGGCAAAAATTTTCTCTTGTTGCCCGCGCAGATTGTCGGCGACGGCGTTTTGGCGTTGAGTTTGTTCCTCGGTGAGTTCGCCGCGCGATTCAAGCAGCATGTTCCGATAAGTTTCGACGACCTCTTTGGCGGGCGCGTCCATTAAAATTTGCCCGTGTTGCATTAAAAAAGCGCGTTGGCAAAGATTTTTGACGGCAAAGGTATCATGACTGACGAAAAGCACCGTCACGCCGCCTTGAATCATCGAACGCATCTTATCCATGCATTTGCTTTGAAAAAACGCGTCGCCGACACTTAAAGCCTCGTCAACAATCAAAATATCGGGCTCGACGAAGGCATTTACTGCAAAAGCAAGCCGCGCAAACATGCCCGACGAATAAGTTTTGACGGGCTGATTGATAAAATCGCCGATATCCGCGAAGGCAATGATATCGTCTACTTTTGCGTCCATAGTTTCGCGGCTGTGCCCGATAAGTAAGCCGTTCATGTAAATATTTTCGACGCCGGTCATATCGGGATTGAAACCTGCGCCCAATTCAAGCAGCGACGCAATACGCCCGTTGACTTGGATGGTACCGCCGCTGGGAGTGAGGACACCCGTGATGATTTTGAGCAAAGTAGACTTGCCCGCTCCGTTTTTTCCGACGAGACCGACGTTTTCGCCGCGTTTTATCTCAAACGACACGTCTTTGAGCGCGTAAAAATCTTTGCTGTAGCGTTTGTGGAACGGGTGGAAAGTTTCTTTCAATCTGTCGATGTCCCGCTCGTAGATTTTGTAAATTTTGGTTAGGTTTTCGGCCTTAATCGCAACGTCCAAAAGTTTTTCTCCTTACAGCTTGAAGCGGGCGACTTCGCCGCGCATATCTTGGGCAAGTTCGGTAAGCGTCCTGCTTGCGTGGGCAACTTCCTGCATTGAGGCAGTCTGTTCCTGCGTCGCCGCGCTGACGGAATTGGCATTGTCGCTTGATCTGTCGGCTATCTCGCGGACTTTTTGAATCGCCGTGAAAATTTCTTGGTTGCTCATGAAGACCGCGCCGATGTCCATCAAACTCTTTTCGACGTTCTCGGTGAGCTTGGCGGCCTGTTCTTCAATGCCGACGAAAGCTTTTCCGGTCTCGGCGACGGAATTGGTGCCCTCGGCGACGCATTGATTGCCCTGTTCGATTGATTCGACGGCGGAATTTGTATCCTGCTGAATGGTTGCGATAAGCGCGGAGATATTTCCCGCCGCCTCGCTGGACTGTTCGGCAAGCTTGCGAACTTCCTCTGCGACGACCGCGAAGCCGCGACCGTGTTCACCTGCGCGGGCGGCCTCGATTGCCGCGTTAAGTGCAAGGAGATTCGTTTGAGCCGCAATACCCGAAATGGTTTCAACGATCTGCCCGATTTCGTCCGAACGCTTTCCAAGCTCGCCGATAACCTTCGACGACGAACGAACTTGCACTTCGATATTTTTCATCATGTCAATCGCAATTTCGACCTTGGATTTGCCGTCGCTGGCGTTGGCGGAGCTGTCGGCGGCGATTTGTTGCATTTGCAGGACGGTTTCGCTGAGCGCGTCCATTTTGTCGCTCATCTCGTTGAATTTGTCTTCAAGCGTCTGAATCGTTTGCCCCTGTTCGGCACTGTCGCCCGTCAAGACCGTCATGCTTTGCGCGACCGTTTGAATTGATTCGTTAGTATGTTGCGTGCCGTCATGAAGTTCGTCGCCCGCCTCTGCCACGCGGTGCGAACAATCCGCGATTTTAGTCAGCAGGTGCTTAAGGCGCAATTTCATTTCGTTGACGTTGGCGGACAACGCGCCGAATTCGTCACCGGATTTGACTTCCAAATCGGGGACGCGCAAATTGCCGCTTGCAATTTTTTTCATAACGTCCGCGACTTCGCCGAGTTGCTCGTTCATTTTCTTGACATAAACGTTTGACGCAAAGGCACCGAAAATCATAATGACGATTGCGCCGACGATAATCGACATAATCAAATCGTTGATAACGTCGTCCATTTCGTGCACGCTGACGCCGACGAACAGCATACCTATTGTCGCGCCCGACGCGTCTTTAAGCGGCTGATAGGCGGCATAGTGATTAATGCCCATGACGTTCGCTTTGCCGACGAAATTTTTGCCCTGTTTTAGGACGTTTTCAATGACGGCGGCGGACGCGGGCGTGCCGGTCTGTCGTTGACCGTTTGAGCTTTTGACGGTTGTGGCAACGCGGGTGTCGCCGTTGAAAATGGTGACTTGACCGTTGCAGATATTGCTGAGCGAATCGGCAATGTCGTTTGCGCCGTCGAATTGCGTATCGCCCTTGAATAGAACGCCGTTTTGCAAACGCCACGCGCCTTGATAGCGGTCGTTGAGGATTTCGGAGAGCGATTTGACATCGGCGGCGGCCTTCATTTCCAGAGCTTTGGCGAAGCCCTCTTCGGCGCGAATGTAGCCGATAATGCCCATCGCCACGCAAGCGATTACGACTATCGCATTGACGGCGAGGATTGATTTGGTCTTCATTCCCATTTGGCGAGCACCTTCTTTGAAAAGATTTTGTGCATTGTATCACGTTATCTGCGCGGTGTAAAAAATTTTTTCAGCAAGGCACGGCACTCCGTCTCCATGACGCCCGCCGTTACGAGCAGTTGATGATTGAGCGCGAGATTGTTCACGACGTTGAAGATTGATTCTGCCGCCCCGAATTTTGAATCCGTCACGCCGTAGACCAATCGTTTCACTCTGCACAACACCAACGCGCCCGCGCACATCGCACAGGGTTCGACCGTCGAATAAAGCGTGCAGTCCGTGAGCCGTCGTCGTTTGAGTTTTTGAGTTGCCGCCCGCAATGTCAAAAGTTCGGCGTGAGCCGTCGCGTCGTTGAGCTGTTCGATTCGGTTATGGTCGCGGGCAATCAAAATGCCGTCCTCGTCAATGAGAACGGCACCGATTGGAACTTCGTCTTCGTGATAAGCCCTCAACGCCTCTTCAAGCGCGAGAGCCATACAGTCCTTGTCAGTCATAATCATGCCTCCTTTAAGCAAGCAACATGTCCAAACTTAACCCGCTGGCATAGAACAGCGAATGAGTCCCGCAACTTGTAAGCTCCAAATCGTAAGCTTCGGGGACTTCGGTTTTCTTGACGGGTGCGGCTTTTTTATTCATGACGCGCCGTAACTCTTCGGCGAAACTGTTTGTCTCGTCGCGCCGATTGCGTCCGCTGTTAAAGCGGTGCCGATTATCTTGAGCAATACCTTTGACGCGGGCAACCCGTTCAATGCGTTCCACTCTGTCCAACATTGTAATCTCCTCCTTGGAAAAAAACCTGTTGTATCCTTCAAAAGCAGTATCGTCAAAATGTATCACCCCCTTAAATCAAAAGGAACCCCGCCGCTTACGGCAGAGTTCCTTATTAAGTTTCGAGTTATGAAATTTTTTACGCGAGTGCTTCACCGAGTTTGCTGTTTACGTCGCGGGCAGCCGCAACGCTTTCGGCGAACTTGGCTTTTTCGGCGGCGGAGAATTGAACTTCGACGATCTTTTCGACGCCGTTCTTGCCGAGGATGACGGGAACGCCAATGCAAAGATCTTTTTCGCCGTATTCGCCGTCGAGGTAGACGCAGCAAGGAATGAGTTTCTTGGCGTCAAGTGCAATCGCTTCGACGAGAGCCGCAGCCGCCGCGCCGGGAGCATACCAAGCGGACGTGCCCAAAAGTTTCGTGCAGGTCGCGCCGCCGACTTTGGTCGCTTCGACAGCTTTTTGAATCGCTTCTTCGCTGAGGAATTGGCTGACGGGGATGCCGCGATAAGTCGCGAGGCTTACGAGCGGAACCATCGTCTTATCGGCGTGACCGCCGACAACCATGCCGTCAATATCGGTAGGCGTCGCGGGATAGCCTGCTTCCTTGAGTGCTTCGGCGAGGTAGTAACGGAAACGGGAGCTGTCCAACATGCCGCCCTGTCCGATAATGCGGTTGCGCGGGAGCTTGGTGTCTTTGAGCGTCAGGTAAGTCATCGCGTCCATCGGGTTGGAAACGATAATCAGGATAGCTTCGGGCGAGTGCGCCAAGATTTGGTCGACGACGCTCTTGACGATTTTGGCGTTGGTGCCGATAAGTTGTTCGCGAGTCATGCCAGGCTTGCGCGGAATGCCGCTGGTGACAACAACGACTTGCGAGCCTGCCGTCGCCGCATAGTCATTGGTCACGCCGACAACCGTCGTGTCGAAGTTAAGCATATGCGAAGTCTGCATGATGTCCATCGCTTTGCCTTCGGAAAGACCTTCCTTGATGTCGATAAGGACGATTTCGCTTGCAAAGCCTTTCGTCGCGAGGACGTTCGCCACGGTCGCGCCGACGTTACCGGAACCAACTACAGTTACTTTCATTTAGAATTGCCTCCTCAAAATTGGTTGCACTTATTATAACATAACGAATCATAATTTGCTACAGGCGCGGAAAAAATTTTTTGGCATAAAAAAAATCCCGCCGCAGTGACGAGATAAAGACGCTGATCGAAATTTTTATTCGACGGGAGAGAATTCGTCCTTGCCGACGCCGCACAGCGGGCATTCAAAATCGTCCGGCAAATCTTCAAACTTCGTGCCCGGCTCAATGTCGTTACCGGGGTCGCCCATTTCCTCGTCGTATTCGTAGCCGCAAACGTTGCAAACCCACTTCATGAGTATCGCCTCCAAAAATAATTTTGCCGATTATAACATACGCCGCTTGAAATGACAAAGCCTTTTCGACAGCAAAAAGCCCCTCCGAAGGCGGAAGGGCTTTTTTATGCAAGAAAAATTTTGTCGTCAGAAATTATTTGATTCCTGCACCGTCGAGTGCACTGCGGACGGATTTGGCAGCCGCGTACATTTTTTCGAGTTCTTCGTCGGTGAGGGCGATTTCAAAGACGCGCATGAGACCGTCGGCGCAAACCATGCGGGGCATCGAGAGCGCAACGTCTTTAATGCCGTATTCGCCGTTCATGAGAGCCGAGCAGGGCAGAATCGTGTGTTCGTCGTAAAGGACGGACTTGACGAAACGAACAGCCGCCATAGCGACGCCCGTGTTGGTGTAGCCCTTGCGGTTGATAACGTCGTAAGCAACTTGGATAAGCTCTTGCTCAATGGCTTTCTTGTCGAGCGGTTCGGTATGACGGAAGTACTCGTCGAGTTTTTCAAGCGGGAAGCCCGCGCAGCCGGTGGTTGACCAAGCGACGAATGCCGCGTTGCCGTGTTCGCCTAAGACGTAGCCGTTGATGTTCTTCGGGTCGACTTCGTATTTGTTGGCGAGGATGCGGCGGAAGCGGTAGGTTTCGAGCATGGTGCCAGTGCCCATGATGAGGTTTGTCGGGTAGCCGACTTCTTCCGCGATTTTGGTTACAACGTAGGTCGCAACGTCGAGCGGGTTGGTGATGAGGATGATGACGGCCTCTTTGGTGTGTTCGGCGATGTTGCGGAAGACCGAGTTCATGATCTTTGCGTTGGTGCCGGCGAGTTTGAGGCGGTCGGGAGTTTCGCCCGGGCGAATCGACGGACCCGCGCAGATGATGACGATGTTGGCGTCTTTGCAAACGCTGTAATCGCTTGTAGCGCGGAATTTGATATTGGTGCTGTAGACGCAAGCGGTGGCGTGGCTGGAATCGGTCGCCTCACCCCAAGCCTTGTCCTGATTCAAGTCAATCAAGCAAATTTCCGAAGCGAGTTGGAAGTCGGCGAGTTTGTTTACGACTGCCGAGCCGACATTAGAAGTTCCGACGACAACAATTTTCCTGCGGTTGCCCATGAAGCATTCCTCCCTTTGATAAACGAAAACATCTTCGCGGAGCACGACGCTCCCTTTGTTAAAAAAGTTTACAACTTTTGCCGCCCGCCGTCAAGCCGTGTTGCATTAAAAATTCTGAAAACTAAATTGACATTATTTGAAAACGTGCTAGTATAAATATAGGATATTAAGCAAATTCAGGGACTAGGAACTGAGAACCGGGGACTAGGCTCTTACAAAGGAGAGTTATGGTATGACGACGCTTTTGGAGAAAACCCGCAAGATTAACAAGCTGCTCCAGCGTTCCGAAAATGTGGAGTACGACGGAATATCTAAAGTCTTGAGCAACGTTTTGGACGCCGACATCTATATCGTCAACAAGAAAGGTGTCCTTTACGGCTACGCGCTCACCGAAGAGGCGGGCGAGCCCGTTGATGACGCTGTCGTTCGCAAGGGCAAATTTTCCGTGCCCTACGTCAAGTGGCTCAATCACTTCGACGAGACGCAGACCAATCCCGAAGGTCAGCCCGAAGATTCGCCTGTGCGCGGAGGCATTTTCACCATCGTCCCGATTTACGGCGTCGGGCACAGAATCGGCACGCTGATTATCGCCCGCAACGACGAACTTTTTTCGGATGACGATTTGCTTTTGGCGGAATACGGCGCAACCGTCACGGGCATGGAAATTTTGCGCGAACGCACCGAAAAGGCCGAAGTAGAGGCGCGCAAGAAAGCCACCGTTCAAATTGCTTTGGCGACGCTGAGCTATTCGGAGGCGGAGGCAGCGATAAACATTCTGGGCGAACTTGACGGCGACGAAGGGCTTCTCGTTGCGTCGAAAATCGCCGACCGCGTGGGCATCACCCGTTCGGTTATCGTCAACGCCCTGCGCAAATTTGAATCGGCGGGCGTCATCGAATCCAAATCCCTCGGAATGAAGGGCACTTACATCAAAATCAAAAACGAATACCTCATGGAGGAAGTTCAAAAGCTCCGCCGTTAAGTTTTTTGCAGGGAGGTAACTTTTTATGGACGCCAATTTGAAAATCGTCTTGGATCAGTACTTCGAGGGCGCGTCGAAGCTCAAGCCCAACGTCTTCGTGCCCGTGCGCGACAATCGCGTTATCGAGCCGCTTGTTGACGGTTTCTTCAGCGAGACCGAACCTTCGACGCTTATCCTGCCCGATCATCAAGACATCTTGGAGGGCGACATCCTCGTTTACCCGAAGACCCGCCAATTCTGCTACCTTGACGACATCCGCCATATCACAGGCAAAGGCGTTTACGTCGTCCATTATCACACGAAATATCAGCGTAAAGCTCACGCGTCTTTGGACGAAGATTGAACTTCAATCGCGACAAAAAATCCCGCAGGGAAAATCCTTGCGGGATAATTTTTTGCGCAACACCGCGCAGATTTATTTTGTTTGTACCCAAGTGTCGGTCGCGTTGACGTGAGAATACTGCGAGCCGTCCGCAAGCTTGAAGTTCAATATTTGATCGGCGGAACTCCAAACCGTAAGCGAACTGCCGTCCGTGAAAGTGAGCGCGACGCCGTTGGCATTGCCTGCCATGCCGCTGATTTGTGCAAGCGTCGTAGCCGCGAGATTGATTGTGTCGTAAGTGCCCGCCGCGAAAATGTTATCCGCGCCGCAACCGACGCCCGCGATGAATTCGTCTTCGCCGTCGCCGCCGTACAGGTTGTCACTTCCGTAGGAGCCGCCCCAAAGTTTCGAGCCGTCTTCGCCAGCGTAAATGTCGTTGTTGACGAAGGACGCGCCGTTAATGATTTCGTAGCCGTCCAAGCTGCGTCCGTCAACCACGCCCGTCGCATTCGCCGCGAAGAATCGAGCCGTAACATCGCCTTCCGAGTCCGCAAAGTTAATCAGCTTTCCGCCGGCATCGCGAATAATCAATGTGCCCAAATTCGACGTGACAAACAAATCGTTGCCAGCCGTGTTCGTGCCGGAAAGTTCAACGTAGCTTGCCACATTGACTTGACTGCCCGAAGCCACGCCGCTGAGGATTTCTTCGCCGCCGTCATATTCAAAAAGTTCGGGCGCGCCCGTCGTGCCGAAGTCAACTTCCGTTGGCAACGATTGTTGGCAAAGGTAGCGCAGGAACATATGCCCCGCAGAATAAGCGTCGTTGGTGCCCGTGCCCATCTGAAGAGACAATGCCTTCGTCAAGCGTGCGCTGTCTTGTGCGAGTCCGGTAATTTTTTGCTTGGCGTTGCTGTCAAAGTCATCAAGACCGTGAACAAGCTCCGCAATGCCCTCGGTGAAAAATTCGGGCATGTTTTGCTTAATCATGCCGCTACCTTGCATGACGGCATGAATCAATTCGTGGGCGATTGTGCGGTCAAGATAACTTTGATTTACGCTACCTTCGACGCGAGAATTACCGTTGGGGTCGTTAGGGTCAATCGTCGAGAACATGACGGCATTGATTTCCACTTCGATATTGCTTGTGGGCAATTCGGTTTCCTTTGCGGGGTCGGAGGCGGCGGGTTCGGTTTCTGCTTGCGACTCTTGATTAATGCCGAAAACAACGCTGATATTTCTGTTGCTGAAGTCAATACCGAATGAATCGTAAGCGAGCTTAAGCCCTTGCTCCACCCAATAATTTTCCATGCCGTGCATTAAATTTTGAATTCCGGCGGCAACCTGTTCGCCTGTCGCATAATGACTGTACTTGTCTTGATAAATTTGTCCCGCCTGCAATGTCGTCGATTGCGCAAATGTGGAATCGGAGTAGCCGTATTTGCCGATTATGGAAGTCGAATTGTCGCGAACAGTCAAATAAGTTTCGGGGTAACTTGTCGTGAAGTAAAACGTTTGCCCGTCTGCGCCGGTGTAGCTGTGAACGTTCCACGAGCCGGCGGCGGGTAGCGGCAGTTGCGAGAGGAGTACGTCATCTTCAGGGACGATTGTCTGCGCGTTTTTGATTGTACCCATGCCCGCGTTGTAGCCTGTGACTGCGCCCGTGTCGGCTGTGAAATCGTAATCCGCGCCGAGGACGATGCCGCAGTTTTGCAACAGGCTTTGAGCCGCGCCTTGCGTCGTCGTGACGTAAGCCATGTCGCTGACGAAGTGATTAATTGCGTCCTGAAGTCCGGCGAAATGCGTCGTCGTCCTTATCGCGTGGTCTAGGATAGCGATGCCGTCGGTTGTATTATCGTAGGAGTAAAGTTTGAGGACGTTGAAGAAATTTTTCATGGTATCGACTGAGGTTGACATTAAATCATCTCCCTTGAATGTGATTGACGTGATAATTCGACGCGCACAGAAAAAATCCCCTGCGTTTGCAAGGGAAAAAAGTTTTGTTTGTCGTTATCAATTTGTATGGGGTTGTTGGTAAATTAGGGGTAGTTGGTAAACTCAAGTAAAAGAAAAACACAAGCAATGATAAAATGAGTTTGAAAGAAGTGAACAACTTATGTCAAATTCATTTTACCACAAAGATTTAACCGACGCTCAATGGAACAGAATAAAATTTGTGTTTGAAGTCCCCAAAAGAGTCGGACGCCCGC
>Ga0310697_10002250_pt1 | contig 20805 bp, 17 predicted proteins | sample 172DNAGHGlowgp2_FD_203883 | JGI IMG/M metagenome (GOLD analysis project Ga0310697, IMG submission 203883) | Sheep rumen microbial communities from Palmerston North, Manawatu-Wanganui, New Zealand - 1728 DNA GHGlow gp2 (v2) (version 2) | ecosystem: Host-associated > Mammals > Digestive system >... | reverse complement strand
CCGACGGCCTTTTTTTTTACCCCCACCCCACTCATCACTCACCACTCACCACTCACCCCCCTCCCCGACAGGGGTCAAACTCGTCCCTTCTTATATCCTTCCTATATACTTCTCATATAGTTCTTATATATGTAATATAAGAAGTATATGAGAAGTATATGAGAACGATATAAGAACGATATAAATACAATATAAGAAATGCCGAATTATGTGCCTCTTCGGTAGGTATCGGAGGGGGGAAAAACAGGGTCGGCGGAGGAAATGACGACCGGACACAATAAAAAAGGAAAAACAGCGTTAAGGGGGAAAATGTTATTGAACATGAAGAAACCCCTATCCTTTGGAATGACCATGCTGGCCTCGGCGCTCGGCATGGTGATAGTGTCGGTGATTGCAGGCATTTTGATATTTGCGATGATGATATTGATGGTGGCCTCGGTGGCCAAGATGGACAGCAAGGACATGGTGCCGGTGCGCACGGGGTCGGTGCTGAAAGTGGACCTGGGCCGCATCAGCGGCGACCGCACCCCGAGCGGCCTGACAATGTCGATCGGCGGCAGCAAGAGCGTGGGCCTGGTGGACGCCGTCTACGCCATCCGCAACGCCGCCACCGACGACCGCATCAACGCCCTCTACCTGACCGACGACGGCCTCTCCGGGCTTTCGTGGGGCTCGCTCAGCGAACTGCGCGACGCCATCGAGGACTTCCGCGACAAGAAACCCGTGGTGGCCTATGCCACCACATGGTCGCAGGGCGGCTACTATGTGGCCTCCGCCGCCAACCGGGTGTGCGTGCACCCCAGCGGCATGGTGGACTTCCGCGGCATGGGCGGCGAGGTGATGTACTACAAAGACCTGATGGACAAACTGGGCGTCGAGATGCAGCTCATCCGCCCGGAGAGCTGCACCTACAAGAGCGCCGGCGAGGTATACACGCTCAACCACATGTCCGCCGCCAACCGCGAGCAGATACGCGCCTACATATCAAGCATCTGGAACACCGCCACCAGTGCCATCGCCGCCAGCCGCGGCATCGACGCGGCCAAGCTCAACAGCATTGCCGACAACCTGAGCGGCTACCTGGCCCTCGACGCCCAGCAGAGCGGCCTCGTCGATGCCCTCTGCTTCGAAGAGGATGTGCGCCGGCAGTTCAAGGACGAGCACGACGGCAAGCAACTGCTCCCCCTGGAGGACTACGCCAAGGGCTACAACCTGGCTACCGCCAGCATGCCGTCCAAGGACAAGATTGCCGTCATCTACGCCGAAGGCAACGTGATGGACGGCAGCGCCCGCGGCATGGACCAGGGCGTCTACGGCGACGACATCGTCAAAGCCCTGCGCCAGGCCTCGGAGGACAAGGATGTGAAGGCCATCGTGCTGCGAGTCAATTCGCCCGGCGGCCAGGCCACGGCCAGCGAGAGCATGACACACGCCGTCATGCAGGCCCGCGAGAAGAAGCCCGTCATTGTCTCCATGGGCGACCTCGCGGCCTCGGCAGGCTACGAGATGAGCTGCATGGCCAACGTCATCGTGGCGCAGCCCACCACCATCACGGGTTCCATCGGCGTCTTCGGCACCATACCCAATGTGGGCAAGCTCCTCAACCAGAAGCTGGGCCTGCACGCCGACACCGTCGGCACGAACCGCAACGCCAACGGTCTGAACATCTTCCGCCCGCTGAGTCCCACCGCCATGGCCATGATGGAGCGCAACGTGGAGGACTTCTACAAGGTCTTCGTGGGACGTGTGGCCGAGGGTCGCGGCATGAGCTACGACGCTGTGCACCAGATAGCACGCGGGCGCGTGTGGACCGGCGTCGACGCCAAGCGCATCGGCCTGGTGGACACCCTGGGCGGTATCGACCTTGCCATGAGCATCGCCGCCGAGAAGGCGGGCCTCGAGAAGTACGCCGTCAAGGTCTATCCCGCCGAGAAAGACACCTGGACCCAACTGCAGGAACTCTTCGGCGAGGCCACGGACAACGACCTGAACCTCATGTCCAAGGGCTGGCTCGCCTACCGCTGGAAGACCTCCCAAAAGGGACAGAAAACACTGTCGAAACTGGAGCAAGACCTGCTGTTTGTGGCCAACAGCGAGGGTGTGCAGGCAAGAATTCCTTTCGTCTTTATTGCTGAATAGTCAGAAAGAAAGACATATTTTTTGCAAAAACCATTAAAGTACCAAGAACACTATGATTATTGTAAACCTGGAAGCCATGATGGCCAAGCGCAAAATGACGCTCACCGAACTCAGTGAGCGTGTGGGCATTACCGTTGCCAACATGAGTATCCTGAAAACAGGAAAAGCACGCGCCATAAGGTTTTCGACGCTCAACGCCATTTGCAAGGCCCTCAACTGCCGGCCCGGAGACATCCTGACCTACAGCAAGGAGTAACCGCGCCGCGGCCTACTGGTCGACGCCCTTCAGCGTAAGGCTGATGCGGCGGCGGCGGAAATCCACCTCGAGGACCTTCACCTTGAGGTGCTGATGGAGATGTACCACCTCCGAAGGGTCGCTGACCCTGCGCGAGGCCATTTGGCTTATGTGTATCAGGCCGTCCTGGTGCACCCCGATGTCGACGAAAGCTCCAAAAGCGGTGATGTTGGTCACTATGCCGGGGAGCACCATGCCCTCCTGGACATCCTCCAGACGGGTGACGTTCTTGTCGAACTCGAAGACCTCGAACTTGGCGCGGGGGTCGAGTCCGGGTTTCTCCAGTTCCTTCATGATGTCGTGCAGGGTAGGCAGTCCGCAGTCGGCGGAGACGAACTGCTCCAGCTTGATGCTCGAACGGAGGCCGGCGTCCTTGCAGAGAGCTGCCACGTCGGTGCCCACCGAAGCCGCCATGCGCTCGACGAGGGCGTAGCGTTCGGGATGGACGGCGCTGTGGTCGAGGGGATTGCTGCTTTCGCGGACACGCAGGAAACCGGCGCACTGCTCGAAGGCCTTGTCGCCAAGGCCCTTGACCTGCTTCAGCGACTGGCGGTCGGCGAAGGCGCCGTTCTTGTTGCGATGGGCCACAATCTTGTCGGCCAGGGCCGGGCCGATGCCGCTGACGTAGGAGAGGAGCTCGCGGCTGGCGGTGTTGAGTTCCACGCCGACGCTATTGACGCAGGAGACGACGGTGTCGCCGAGGCTCTCGGAGAGGAGCTTCTGGTCCACGTCGTGCTGGTACTGTCCCACGCCGATGCTCTTGGGGTCGATCTTGACCAGTTCGGAGAGGGGGTCCATGAGGCGGCGGCCGATGCTGACGGCGCCGCGGACGGTGATGTCGTAGTCGGGGAACTCGCGGCGTGCCACGTCGCTGGCGCTGTAGACGCTGGCGCCGGCCTCGCTGACGCTGACGGCTATGACCTTGCGGTTGAAATGGCACTTCTGCACCACCTCCTCGGTCTCGCGGCCGGCGGTGCCGTTGCCGATGGCTATGGCTTCGATATGGAATGCCTCCACCAGGGCCTCGAGCTTGTTGACGGCGGCGCGCTCTTCGCGCACGGAGGTGAAGGGATAGATGGTTTCGTTGTGGAGCAGCTGCCCCTGGGCGTCGAGGCAGACGACCTTGCAGCCGGTGCGGAAACCGGGGTCGATGGCCATGGTGCGTTTCTGCCCGAGGGGCGCCGCGAGGAGCAGCTGCCGCAGATTCTCGGCGAAGACGCGTATAGCCTCGCGGTCGGCGCGTTCCTTGAGGGCGTTGCGGAATTCGGTCTCGATGCTGGGCATGACGAGGCGCTTGTAGCTGTCGGCCACGGCCATGTCGTACTGGTCGCCGGCCTTGCCGCGCGGACGGGTGTGGGAGGTCATGGCCTCGATGCAGTCGTCGTCCTTTTCGGGCTTGACATGCACTTTGAGCACGCCGGCCTCCTCGCCGCGGAAGAGGGCCAGGATGCGGTGCGAGGGGGCCTTGGCGATGGGCTCCTTCCAGTCGATCCAGGACTCGAACTTGCCCACTTTTTCGTCGTCGGGGTCCACGCCGCGCGCCAGGGCGGAGGAGAGCATGGCCCTGCGGCGGAAGACATTGCGCACGCGGTTGCGCACGGCAGCGTCCTCGCTGATGCGCTCGGCAATGATGTCGCGGGCTCCGGCGAGGGAGTCGTCGTCCCAGTTGTCCCACTGCCCGCGCATGATGGCGTCAGCCACGGGCTCGAGGCCTTTCTCGATGGCAATGGTGGCGCGTGTGCGGCGCTTGGGGCGATAGGGCAGGTAGAGGTCTTCGAGGTCGGTGAGGGTCTCGGCGGCCTCGAACTGGCGGCGGAGGTCGTCGGTGAGTTTGCCCTGCTCGTCGACCGACTGGATGATGGCCTCGCGGCGCTTGTCCAGCTCCTTGAGGCGCAGGAGGAGGTCGCGGATGGCGGCAATCTGGACCTCGTTGAGGGAGCCCGTGGCCTCCTTGCGGTAGCGGGCAATGAAGGGCACAGTGGCGCCCGATTCGAGCAATTCGACAGTCTTCTCAACCTGTCGGACGTTGAGTTCCAATCGCTTGGATATAATCAAGGCATAATTCATAGATTACAAAGATACAAAAAAAAAGCGGAAAGGCCAAAGACCTTTCCGCTTTTTTTGTCAGAGCAAGGATTATTCCTTGACGAACTTCTGCATGCCGATGCCCTGCTCGGTGGCGATACGGACGATATAGACGCCGGCGGCGAGGCCGCTGACATCGATGCTGTTGGTGGCGCCGAGGGTCATGACGGTACGGCCGGTGACATCAATGACGGAGACCTCGTTGAGGCCATTGACGCCAGAGATGGCGAGGCGGTCGGTGGCAGGATTGGGATAGACGCTGAACTCGACCACAGGCTCGGCATCCTCGATGCCCACATGGGAGCCGTCGCCGTCGTTGGTGACGTTCAGGTAGTAGTCGAGCTGCGAGAATTCGGGACCGTTGGTGTAACCCCATTCTTCGGCAAAGACTTCGCCCTGGGCATCGTTCAGCCAAAAACCGGAAGTGACATTGTCGTTGGTGAAGTACCAGCCGTCGCCATAGGTGTCGATAGCACTGAGGATGTAGAGACCGGAGGTTTCGGGGCTAAAGTCGATGAATTTGTAACGGGCGTTGGGAATCTGGGAGACAGTCTGCGGGTTGCCGGTGGAGATGTCGGTCCAAGGACCCATAGTCCACAGCGCGGTGCAGTTGGCCTGGTTCAGCAGCGACACTTTGGCTTCGGAGCCGTAGCAGTCGATACCGGCTTTGAGGCGCAGGGGGCTCTGGACAGTGTAGATGTTGAAGTCTGCCATGGTGATGTCGGCAGGAGTGGCGGTGATGTTGACAACCTCTTCATCCTCGAAAGTGGCGCTGAGGACGAGGACCGATTTGGTCACTTCGCAGTTCTGGACGCGCGAGCCATCGGGAGTGACAGTGTAGACAGGGAGGTCGACATTTACGGTGCTGCCGGCAGCAATGAATTGTTCATAGGTGGACTCGACACCGTCGTACTGGAGGGTCACGGAACTGACGTTCTTGTCATAGGTGTTGGCAATGCGGACATAGGGCTGGAACTCGAGGGCGCAATCGGCGTGGTTGGCACCGCTACCAGCGACGTAGACGGCAGGGAGCATAGTGATTTCGGCTTCGTTGCCGGAGAGGATGTTCTTGTGGGTCTCAGTAACGAAAGCAAGCACTTTGAGGTCGCTGAAGTCTTCGATGGCCACAGCGCCGATGGTGGCGGGGATGGAGTAGGTGTAGGTCTTCTCGATGAAGGTACCCTGGGCGATGGTGGTGAGTTCCTCACCCCACTGGCCGGTAATCATGTCGCGAAGCATGTGCATGTGGCGATACTGACCGTTCTCAACCATTTCGGGATAGAAATTGGTGGCACCGACCTGGGGGCCCATGACATTGTCCTGCAGGAGGACGACATTGAGGAAGTTGCTGGAGACAGTCTGGGCGCCGGTGTAGTAGACCTCGACGTGCACGGTCATCTGACGGGTGTTGGGGTCGATGGTAGCCTCGGCAGCCACATTGACAGGCGAATCCTGGTTGCGGATAGAGGCAGCAGTGCCGGCCCACTCGCCGCGGTTCTGTATGGAGGCGCAGCGGTTGGTGGTTCCGCAGGGATAGCCGGTGATGTTGTACTGACCTGCAAGGCCGTCACCCCACTGGGTGGTGTAGCCAGAACCCTGGGCATAACCGCCCTGGTGGATATTGATGGCCCAAGCATGGCCGGGATAGGTGGCGCACACCTCGTTGGCAATCTTGTGGCCATCGGGGCAGTACTGGCAGTTGACACCAGTGTACTCCTCGATGAAGACATTGCGTTTCTCCACCTGGGTCGAAACGATGGTCTGAGCGGACAGACCTGCACCAAACAGCGAAGCTGCAATCAAAAATAATACTTTCTTCATAGATTTAAAGTGTTTAAGTTATTAATTTTAAAATTCTTATCAATATTGCTCAAAAACATTTCACAACTGCAAATATACAAATTTTTTGGAATGATGAATATTTTTTTGTCATTTTTTTGATTTCAGTCCCACCACAGAGGGCGTTGGACGGGCGCCGGCAGGAGGGGAAAAAGATTTTTTTCCATATGCCATGCAATAAAGAAAACAAAACGTCGTTATACAGGGTAATCAATTGACAGAAAAGGATGAAAAAAGCACTGATAATAGCAGCCCTGGTGCTGTGCAGCACGATGGCGACAGCACAGAAGAATGTGGCCACCGGCAATGTCTCGTCGCGCGCCAAAGCCATGAGAATGATGAACTTCGGACGCGAAGAATACATGATCAAGGACATCAAGGTGTATACAGACACCATGACGGTCTACTCGCTGTCGAACTACGTCATCTACCCCTTCGGAGAGTGGGAGTCGATGGAACAATACATCACCGACAACCAGCTGCATTGGTATCGCGAAAGCGGATACCGCAAGTATTTTGACTCGATGGAAGTGAGTGTGAACCGTATGAAACGTCTGGACGACAGCTACCTGGACATGTTCTACTCCATTTGGACACGCAAGGTGGAGCTGCTCGGCGGCCGTATCAACGACCCCGAGATTCAGCTTGCCAACGGCATCCATGTGGGCATGTCGAAGGACGAGGTGTTCCACGTGTTCTTCAAGAAATACCCCAAATCGTACACCTCCGATGTGGCCGTCCTGAAGGTGATTTCCGGTGCCGGCGAGGTGGCGGAGATCTACACATTCAAAGGCACCAAACTGCGTCACGTGAAGATTGAAACGGCGTACAATTACTATTAAGGCGTAGAGTCGTAGAGTTGTAGAGTTATAGAGTTGAGGTGAAGCATGTTGCTCTTTTTTTCGGGTCGTTCAATCCCATCCATGTGGGACACATGGTGATAGCCAACACCATGGTACAGCAGGAGGGGGTTGACGAGGTGTGGTTTGTGGTGAGTCCGCAGAACCCGCTGAAAGAACGCTCGACCCTGCTGGCCGACCACCACAGGATGCAGATGGTGCGTCGGGCGGTGGACGACAACTATAGACTGAAAGCCTGCGACATAGAAATGCACCTGCCCATTCCGAGCTACACGGTGGTCACCCTGGCGGCGCTGGGCGAAAAATACCCCGGGTATGAATTCAGCCTCATCATGGGCAGCGACAACCTGGCCACCTTCGAACGCTGGCGCAACTACGAATACATCCTCGAACATTACCGCATCCATGTCTATCCCCGCCCGGGAAGCGAGCACTGCAAGCTGGCCACACACCCGCACGTCAGCATGGCCGAGGTGCCGATGATGGACATCTCGTCGAGCTACATACGTCGCCTGATCGGCGAGAAAAAAGACGTGCGATACCTGCTGACAGAACCTGTATACCAATACCTTACCGAGATGCACTTCTACGAGTAGCAAGGACTCGCGAAGGGGCATCAAATTTATTTTTCAACACCACACAATAAAGTGGTGCGGGAGGCGTTATCTGTCTAAATAAATAAGGAAACAATAATATGAAACGGGGACCGAAAATAGCGTTCTGGGTAATAGGGATACTGCTGGGAATCATCATCATAGCCACCCTCGTTGCCGCTCCGATAGCCAAGAGCTACATCAACAGCCATGGCGAGGAGTTGGTGGGCCGCAAGGTGAACGTGGAAGGTCTGAAACTGAATGTATACACAGGCCACGTGGCGGTGCACGGCCTGAGCCTGTACGAGGATAACGGCACCGACATATTCGCCAGCTTCGACACACTCGACGTCAAAGCCAGCCTGCTGAAGCTGATCAGCCACACCGTGCACCTGAAACACATCACCCTGGCCGGACTGAAGGTCAACCTGATACAGAAGGGCGAAACGTTCAATTTCCAAAGTCTGATAGACCACTTCGCCAGCGACAGCACCGAGGAGGACACCGACACCACACCGAGCGACTGGGTGTTGAAATTCTACAACATACGTCTGAGCCATGCCGAGGTGAACTACCGCGACGCCAAGTCGGGCAAGCAGTGGCGCCTGCCGCATATCGGATTGAGGGTGCCAGGATTCGTGCTCGGAGGCGAGGAGGCCAGCGAAGGCGGACTCCGCATTGGATTTGCCGAGGGCGGAAGACTCTCCATCGACGGCAACTACGACGCTGCCGGAGGAAACTACAACCTGACGGCGACGCTGGAAGACTTCGCGTTGAAAAACATCGAGCCGCTGACCGACGGAGTTCTGAAACCCTGCAGCATCGGCGGCAGCCTGCAGGCCAAACTCAATGCCGAAGGCACCATAAGCGAAATACTGAAGAGCCACATTGGTGGCACGGTGACGTTGAACAACGTCAGCCTGCAGCAGAAAGAGGCATCGTCGCCGGTCGCCCACCTGGCCCGGCTGGACGTGAAGGTGAACAACATCAACCTCGATGCCAACAGCTACGATATCTCCAGCATCATCCTCACCGGTCTGGAAGCCCAGTACGAGCAATGGCCCGACCACAGCACGCTGGACAACATCCTCCTACCGGACAACCCAGAATCTCCGGATAATCCGGAATCTCCGGAAAACCCGGAAAACCCGGAGAACCCGGCGTCCCCCTCCTCCCCCATCAAACTCCATGTGGGCCAGCTGGCCGTCAAAGACTGCAATGTATCCTATGCCGACCACACGCTCCCCGACCCGTTCCTCTTCCCCCTCACCAACCTCAACATCGAAGCCAACGACCTCACCCTTGCCGGCGGCAACAACGCCAAGCTCCGCGCCATGCTGCCCGGCGGCGGACACCTGATGGTGAACTGGAAAGGCAACCTCGACGACTGGAAACAACACCAGGACCTGTTCCTCTCCATCAAAGGCCTCGACATGAAACAGCTCAGCCCGTGGGCCGTGGCCTACACCGGCCAGCCCATCGAGGACGGCATCTTCGGCCTCACCACCCGCCTGACCATCAACAACAGCCAGCTGGACAACCAGAACAAGCTCGACATCTTCAAGGCCCGTGTCGGCAGCCGCCGCAAGGACGTGGACCCCGAAATGAAGGTCCCCCTCAAAACAGCCCTCTACATTCTGCGCGACAAAGACGACAAGATACTCATCGACATGCCCATCAAAGGCAATGTGGACAGTCCCGAGTTCAACTACATGAAACTGATGTGGAAGACCCTGGGCAACCTGCTGGTGAAGGTGGCCACTTCGCCCGTGCGCGCCCTCGGCAACGCCCTGGGCATGAACAGCAGCAACCTCGACTTCATCGCCATCGATCCCGACCAGCGCGGCTTCACCTCGGAACAGTACCACCTTTTCTCCGACCTGGCCACCATCGCCAAGAGCGACTCGCTGGTCATCATCACGCTAGAGCAGCGCATGCCCACGCCCGCCAACGACTCGGCCGCTTTCCGCTACACCATGTGGAACAACATCATACAACGCTACATGCAGGAGCAGGGCGTCAATGAGAGCCAAATAAAAGTGACCTCCGGCGAACCCACAAGCGATGGCGAACGAACAGGTTACGCCATTGGCTCGGAAATGAAAATGGAATGAAAAGACTATGGAACAGACAGACCTACTGAACACGACCAACCCTGTTGACTACAACGACGACAGCATTGTGCACCTGGAAGACATGGAGCACATCCGCCTGCGTCCGGGAATGTACATCGGCAAACTGGGCGACGGTTCGTCGCACGACGACGGCATCTACGTTCTCATCAAAGAGGTTATAGACAACGCCATCGACGAGTTCACCTCGGGCTACGGCAAGAAAATCGAAGTCAAAATCAACTTCGGCGAACGCCACGTTAGCATCCGCGACTACGGCCGCGGCATACCGCTGGGCAAGCTGGTCGAAGCCGTCAGCAAACTGAACACCGGTGCCAAATACGACAGCAAGGTATTCCAGAAGTCGGTCGGTCTGAACGGTGTGGGTACCAAGGCCGTCAATGCATTAAGCAGCTATTTCAAGGTGCAGTCCATCCGCGAAGGCAAGACCCGCATCGCGGAATTCTGCGACGGCAAGCTCACCAACGACAGCGGCATCGTGGACGAAACCTCGGGCGCCGAGACCGGCACCCTGGTGGAGTTCGTCCCCGACAGCAAACTCTTCGGCAACTACCACTTCATCAGCGAATACGTGGAGCGCCGCATCTGGAACTACGCCTACCTCAACCACGGCCTCACACTCTACTACAACGACAAGCGCTACTACTCCAAGAACGGCTTGCTGGACCTGCTGGAGAACAACCTGCAGAGCGATGCCCTCTATCCTGTCATCCACATCAAAGAGGGCGATTTCGAGGCCGCCTTCACCCACGTCAACGGCCAAAGCAACGACTACTACTTCTCCTTCGTCAACGGCCAGCACACCACCGAGGGCGGCACCCACCAAAGCGCCTTCCGAGAGGCCTATGCCCGCGTGGTCAAGGACTTCATCAAGAAAGACTACCCGCCCGAGGTCATCCGCCAAGGCCTGGTCTGCGCCCTCTGCGTACGCATCCAGGAGCCTGTCTTCGAGGCTCAGACCAAAACCAAGCTCGGCAGCACTCACCTCGAACCCAACAAGGTGGACGGCACCAACGACTCCCCCCTGCTGAAGACCTACGTGCTCGACATCCTCAAGCGCAACCTCGACGACTACCTCCACATGCACTCCGACACCGCCGACGCACTGCTGGCCAAAATCAACGCCAACGAGAAAGAGCGCAAGGAGATTGCCGGCATCAAGAAAGTGGCCCGCGAAGCCGGCAAGAAAGCCAGCCTCAACAACCGCAAGCTGCGCGACTGCCACGTGCACTACAACACCAACCACGCCCGACGCCTGGAGAGCACCATCTTCATCACCGAGGGCGACTCGGCCTCCGGCTCCATCACCAAGAGCCGCGACGTGGACACCCAAGCCGTCTTCTCCCTCCGCGGAAAACCCAAAAACACCTACTCCATCAGCAAGGTGGACGTCTACAAGAACGAGGAGCTCAACCTCCTCCACAACGCCCTCGACATCGACGACGGCATGGACAACCTGCGCTACAACAACGTCGTCATCGCCACCGATGCCGATGTCGACGGCATGCACATTCGCCTCCTCCTGCTCACCTTCTTCCTCCGCTTCTACCCCGAACTCATCCAAACCGGCCACGTCTACATCCTCCAGACTCCCCTTTTCCGCGTGCGCAACAAACAGAAAACCACCTATTGCTACACCGACGACGAACGCATCGCCGCCATCCACAACACCCCCAAGGCCGAAATCACCCGATTCAAAGGCCTCGGCGAAATCAGCCCCGACGAGTTCAAGAACTTCATAGGCAAAGACATGCGCCTCGACCCCGTCATCCTGCACAAAGAGTTCGACACCAAGAGCGTCCTGTCCTTCTACATGGGCGAGAACACCCTCGAGCGCCGCGAATTCATCATGGACAATCTCAGGGTCGAAGACGACGAATCCATCGTGGTGGCATAAAAAAAATTTGGTCATATCAAAATAACTTACTATTATTGCACCAAAATCCAACAACTATGGCAACTACAAAAAAACACAAAAAAAACCTGATAGTCAGCTATAAAAACCTGTCCGACGACCTGAAGGAAAAGTTCAAAGAAGTTTATCCCGACGGCTATAATAGCTATTTGCAACGCTTCGTGAAGCCCAACGGAGAGACAATTTTCATTGTCCCGTTCGAGACCGAAGACACCTACTACATGATTAAGTTCGAGGTGAAAATCGACCCGCTCGGCGAGGACCTCGACAAAGCCCTCTTCGACGATGACGACGACAGCGGCAAGGAAGACGAGTTCGCCCCCCTGAGCGAAGCCCTCGAAAAAGAGGAAATCGACCCGGCCCACAAGGAGCGCGTGCTCCGCCATGGCGACTTCGAGACCAACCTCGAGGAAGACGAGAAGCGCAAAAAGAAACTCACCCTCGGCATCAACAAAGAGGAAATCCGAGCCGCTTTCGGCGACGACGAAGTCGAGGAACTCGACAGCTACGAGAAAATCGGCGACGACGACGAACCCTCCGACGACGACATCGAACCCTCCGACGAGGACATCCGCGGCATCGAGGAGGAATACTTCGACGCCGAAAACCCTCCGCTCGACGCCACCATCCCCGAAGAGGAGATGGTCAAGCCCGAACCTAAAAAACGCGGACGCAAGAAGAAAACCGAAAAATAAAAAAAAGAAAACAATAAAACAATCCCAAACGATGAAAAGATTAGTAAAAGTATTGTGCCTGACCGCCATGATTATGGGCGTCGGCACCGTGGCTCAAGCCCAGTTCCGCCAGTCTATTTTCCTGAACGGCAACATTCCCACCGGCGACTTCGCAAGCGACGCCTCCAACGGCCCCACCCTGATTGCCGCCTACAATTCCGGTGTGCCTCTGACCTACGAGCAAGTGGGTAAAGACGCCACCGTCGGCTTCGGTCTCGGCTACCGTGCCAGCTACCGCTTCGACATCGGATACGGCCTCGTGGCCCCCTTTGCTAACATCGACTTCATGTGGAACACCATCTCCGGCAAATGGAGCGACAAATACCTCGACGCCAAATTCAGCTCTCCGACCTACTTCAACATTCCCCTCCTTGCCGGTGTCAGCTACATTTATGATGACCTCCCCTGGGACGACATCTCCGCCTATGGCGAGTTCGGCGTCGGCACCGACCTCCTCTGGATTACCTCCGAAGGCGCCGACGACTTCAAATTTGCCTACAAGGCCACCTTCGCCTTTGCCTGGATGATTGGCGCCGGTGCCTACTTCGGCGAACATGTCAGCGCAGGCCTCTACTACTATGGCCTCGGCAAACACACCATCGACTACACCCAAGGCACCCTCGACGACAACATGGCCGCAAACGCCCAGGTAACGGCCAACGATGCCGCCGGCATGGGCCGCCAACAGCGTTCTGTCGGCAGCGTCATGCTCCGCATCGGTTTCCACTTCTAAACCATAGCAACAAAAAGCCCCGCCAACACGGCGGGGCTTTTTTTTTATCCCTATGGCTAGTCAATCTTGTCGAAGCCGAGATAGGGGCGCAGGCATTCGGGCATCACAATGCCGTCCGGCGTCTGGTTGTTCTCCAGCAGGGCGGCCACAATGCGCGGCAGGGCCAGGGCCGAGCCGTTCAGCGTGTGGCAGAGCTGCATCTTGCCGTTCTCGTCCTTGAAGCGGAGCTTCATGCGGTTGGCTTGGAAGGTCTCGAAGTTGGAGACGGAGCTCACCTCGAGCCAGCGTTTCTGCGCGGCGCTCCACACCTCAAAGTCGAAGGTCATGGCGGAGGTGAAGCTGATGTCGCCGCCGCAGAGCTTGAGGATGTGGTAGGGCAAGCCCAGTTTGTCCAGCAGGCCGCCGACATGGCGTTTCATTTCCTCCAGCATGTCGTAGGAGCGGTCGGGGTGTTCGATGACCACTATCTCGACCTTCGAGAACTCGTGCAGGCGGTTCAGTCCGCGGACGTCCTTGCCGTAGCTGCCGGCCTCGCGGCGGAAGCACTCGCTGTAGCCCACGCGCTTGATGGGGAACTGCTTGGCGTCGACCACCTCGCCACGGAAGATGTTGGTGATGGGCACCTCGGCGGTGGGAATCATGTAGAAGCCGTCGAGCGGAATGGCATACATCTGGCCCTCCTTGTCGGGCAGCTGGCCGGTGCCGAGGCCGCTGGCCTCGTTGACCATCAGCGGGGGCTGTATCTCCACGAAGCCGGCGTCGACGGCCTCGTTGAGGAAGAAGTTGATGAGGGCGCGCTGCAGGCGGGCGCCCTTGCCCTTGTAGAAGGGGAAGCCGGCGCCGGTCACCTTGTTGCCCAGCTCGAAGTCGATGATGTCGTATTTGGCGCAGAGGTCCCAGTGGGGCAGGGCATCGGCGGGCAGGTCGGGCTTGTGGCCGTACTCGGCCACCACCACGTTGTCGGCCTCGCTCTTGCCACAGGGCACCGTGGGGTGCGGAGCGTTGGGCAACGAGATGAGCTTCTCGTTGAGGGTCTTCTCGGTCGAGGCCAGTTCCTCGCTGAGGGCTTTCTCCTCGCCCTTCAGCTCGGCGGTGCGGGCCTTGGCGGCCTCGGCCTCGTCCTTCTTGCCTTGTTTCATCAGCATGCCGATTTCCTTGGCCATACGGTTCTGCTCGGCCTTGACGGCGTCGGCCTTCACCTGCAGGGCGCGGCGCTGGGCGTCGAGCTCCAGGATTTCGGCTATGCGCTCTTCGACATTCTGTACGTTCTTAATCTTCAGTCGGGAAATGATTTCCTCGGTATGATCTTTGATATATTGTAACTGTAACATCTTGGTAATATTAAAAACACGTCTATAACGCAACCGCCGGACAAATATTGTGTCCGGCGGTAACAAAAATCAACATTTTTGAGGAGCCTTATTTCTTCTTTTTCGTCGACGACGATGTCGTCAGCGGGATGTCGTAGGAAAGGCCATAATTGAAATACATGAAGCTATTGGTGGCATATCCTATAAAGAGACTGAAATCCCTGAAGCTATAACCCACATTGGCACCGAACAACAGCGAACTTTTGTACGAATAACTGGCATTTCCTCCGATGCCGATGCTGTATCCCAAATGTATATTGGCAAAAAGAGTCATTCCTGTGCCTCCAAGATTCCCTGTGCGTGTCTCAATGACGGCAAAAACAGGTAAGCCAGTAAGGTCGGAAAAATCCCTTCCTCCATTCTTTTTCACGTAATGTCTAAAGCCCCATCCCAAACCACCGCCAACCATGAAGTATTGACTGAGCTGGTGCGTGTATTGGGCACTCAACAGGGTTCCCATGCTGACCTCAAGGCGCAGATGACCACCCAGAGACTTGCTCCAATCGGCATACTTGGAATCAGTACCTTTAGTAGGCTTGCCTCTATAGTCACCGTCAGAATCGCCAGCGCCAACAATCTGTGCGCTTGCACCTGCTGTCAGCAAGCACAGCGAGAAAATAATAAGAAATATCTTTTTCATCTGTCAACTATTTAAATGGTTAAACAATTCGTGTCAATCTGACGTTTTGCATCACTGGAGCCTTATTTCTTCTTTTTCGTCGACGATGACTTCGTCAGCGAAATGTCGTAGGAAACAAGGGTTATCACGCCCAAACTGCTCCAGCCAACGGCCCAGTTGAAGTCCTTGAAACTCCAGCCACCAGTAACGGACCACAGAAACAAGTTGTACTTGTATTTCTCAGTGCGATAGACTGGATCACCGTAGTAGTCGTCGCACTGGTAGGTAATCTTGCTCTCCTCATTTCCGAGGCCAATATTCAGGCCGGCTTTGACATTGACGAAAAGCGAGAATCCCGACCACGCCATGGTGCGAGCCTCGGTTTCAACGAACACTGGTATAGCCCCCAACTCCTTATTCTTGTAGCTCATATTATAGGCATCCTCTGTGTTGTAATACGAATCGCGATAGGAGGGGCGGTAGTTGGTGTAGGTATAATTCTTAAATCCGTATCCCAAACCGCCACCAAACATGAAATAGGGGTTCAGCTGGTAGCCGACAGACAAGGCACCCAAGATAGGATAGCCCGCTTGTATGCGCAGCTGGAGACCTGTGGCCTTTTTGAAGTTTATCGGCACATGGGGTTTCGATGTCTTGGTGGGATTGCCCGTCTCGGCATCGGCGCCGATAATCTGAGCCTCTGCCATCAGGGTGCCCATCAGACAAAGGGCGAGAAATATGATTTTACGCTTCATAATAGTCTTTGTGTTTAGTGGTTATTCTACTTTGGTCAGCGTGATATTTCTATACTGCGGTGTACTTGACAGCACCTCATTAGTGGAGGCATTGTAGATAGTCCATCCGAGGCTGAAGTCGGAACTGATGGGACCGCCACTCACGAAGCCATTCCCTTGATGCCATAGTTCAAGTTCCCAGTCTTCGGGATTGCCGAAATGCGGCACAGCATAGCAAGTCACCCCCTCCCCATTGATGAAGGTGTGCTCTCTATACCGATCCAACTCCATCCCATCATTCCATATTGGATTGAATATCGTCAAGCCTGCTATCTGGTCGTTCATAACAAGTGGCTGGCATAGGGCAATCAATCCTTCGCTTCCGCCAAAGTTCAACAGCATCAGTTCGTTGTTGTTTTCCCCTCCGCGCACGAACTGCACATTGCCCCAGGTCTCGCTCTGTCCGGTGGCGACATTGGTCGCCGTGCAGCTGTAGGTACCCAGCCAATCGCCAATGTAGTCGTGCTGCTCGTACTCGAAAACAGCGGTAATCTCGATATTTGAAGTCATGGTGAAGGTACGTGTAGCTTCTGTCGAACCGTCGCTCCAATGACGGAAGAAAACATCGGGATGGCGAGAATAGGCACTAATGGTGGCGGTCTCACCATAATGGTATTCAAAGACAGCATTGCCGTAGTGGTAATCGCCAGAACCATTGTTCACACCACAATACATATTGTAGTAGTCGGCTCCCGTGCAATGCACGGTGATTTTGTAGATATTGACGGCAAACACCACCCTCACCACGTCGCTATAACCCACTCCCTCGCCGTTAACGGCATAGGCGCGGAAATAGTAAGTGCCGTTAGCGGCATTCTCTATCAAAGCCTCCATGGCTTTCGGGTCGTCGCTGGTGAGACGCATATGCTGATCGCGCATCGTGGGGTGGTCGTTAGTGGTGGAATAGCAGATACCGTATTCCATCAAATCGCTGCTTCCTTCGTCGGTCACCTCCGCATGCACCCTGATGGTGCCGTGATCCTGGTCGGCAATCACATTGTCTGGATTCAGCCTCACCTCAGGCAGATTCAAGTCGTCCTTGTTGCACCCCGTTAAGACTGCAGCCAAGCACAGCGAGAAAATAATAAGAAATGTCTTTTTCATCTGTCATTTTTTTTTGCGGTTAATCAATTCGTGTCAATCTGACGTTTTGCATCACATGCGAGCGATGCCAGAATGCATTATAATAGCTTTGATAAGCAGGATTAGGACGTGTGTAGTAGTACCACACAATATTCCTGGTAACCACGAAGTCCACCTTGCCGTCTTCACGAACAGAAGGTCTTATCGTAAGAGTTGTCGGTCCATGTCCAAGCAGCGTGGTGCCATCTTCGGAAATGCTCTGAGTGTGCATGGCAGCATAGAAATAATTGGTATCGTTGATAGTGGTAGGTCCTTGATAGACACCCTGGAACTTGAGGTAGGGGTGGTTTCCATTATTATCGATGAAGCCCACTTTTGCCTCATCGCTATAGAGAGCCGTTCCTCCAAGGTTCGACACCCGAAGCGTAATGGAACTGCCCACCGACACCACACTGATAGTCGCCGTGTGCGAACGATCCATATTGAGGTCCCAGTCGTGGTAATTCACACGATATGTGCCGAGGAAATCATGATAGGTCAGATTCGATTCAAATTCAGCCGTATAAGACTTACTCTGAGTAACTTGTATTGTTCTGGGATTTTGAGTATTTCCGTCATTCCAACGTTTGAATTTCCATCCAGGCTTTGGTGTTGCACTCAGAGTAACCGAAGTTCCCACAACATATGTACCGCCGCCACTCACGGTGCCTCTCTCGTTGTTGCAAGTCACTGTGATGGTGAACTGACGATTGTCAATCACGAAATCGAAGGTTGAGGGGGTATAAGTAATGCCCACCCTGTTGACCGCAAAAACACGCATTCTGTACATGCCATCCTCTAGATTGTCAAAGTCCACTCGAAAATTGCCGCTTTCACCTGGCTGGCATCTAATCACCTTCGAGTTTTCCAAAACAGGCGACTCGGTACTGGTGGTATAGCAAATACCTATCGAATCAATATCGCAGTTGCCATCGCTTAGAAGTCTGGCAATGATAGTGGCAGTACGTTCCGTGTTGTTGAACGTGTGAACGGTAAATATCACCTCCGGTAGGCTCAACTCAATTTCCTTGGTGCAGCCTGTAAAGACAAACAAGGCCAATGCGATAAAACAACTGATTCTGTTTTTCATAATCACTGTTCCTCCTTTCTTTCAACCGGTTTCTCTTCCCTCTTTTCTTCCTTCATCTCCGGCTTATCTGTTTTCTTGCTTTTCTTCAGCATAATGTTATACGACAGTTGAGCCGTGATGCCTAGATGAAGACCCTCCTTGATCAACATGGTTCCCTTTCCATAGGTAATCTTCTCGTCATAGTAGGTCATGACCCCCGCGCTGATGGCGAACTGGTGGATATATACACCCAGTGCCGCTGACCCGTAGAGCCAACGCAACGGCGTGTCTTTGTCAAACCAGTCTTGTTTGCCGAACTGTAGTGCATCGATTCCCAATTTCACGTCGCCGAAGACTCCGAAGCGGTAACCGTTGCTGCCCAAGCGCATATGCATATAGACGGGCACCATGTGGTTGTTGCCGTCGCGCAAACTGGCATAGAAACTGCCGCCGACACCCATCATGAAACTCTTGCCCATCTGGCCGCCAAAGGTCAGGCCTCCGTGCAACGGATAGCCCACCTCTACCAGCAGCAGCGGACCTGTGGCACGGTATTTGGGCCACACCTTGGCAGGTTTCTTGGGTTTTGAGGACCGCTGTTTCTTGACCTTAGTCGTTTTGGGCCGCCCTCCATCGTCCGTGCCGGCACCCACAATCTGTGCGCTGGCCGTCGCAACGACGGCCAGACACAGCAGCAATAGTGTTGCTAAACGTTTCATAGTACACTAGAGGTTGAAGTTCATTTTCCAAATGTTATATTCGCCGCTCTCGGTGCCGCGCTGCGAGAGGAAGTAAACGCTCTTGCCATCGGGAGACCACAGCGGGGAAAGGTCGTTGCCGGGGTGATAGGTCAGCTGCGTCAGCTGGCTACCGTCGGCACGCACCACATAGATATCAAGGTTCTCGGGCTTGTTCTCGGTGGCCTCGCTGTTCGAGCAGAAGAGTATCCACTTGCCGTCGGGCGACATAGTGGGCGTGGTGTAGCTGCGGCCCTCCTGGCCCAGGATGACGCTCTCGACACCCTTGGTATAATCCACCAGCCACACCTCGTAGTTGTTCTCCGAGTTGGGACGGATGCAAAGCAGTTCACCCTCCTTGTTGGTGGGCGTGGGGCAGAGACCCATGCAGTAGTTGGTCAGGGTGCCGTTCTCAATCTCGTAGCTCCAGATGCTGTAAGCCGAGCCGTCGCTGCGCGAGAAGAAAATCTTCTTGCCGTCGAGCGAATAGTGCACCCCATAGTCTTTGGTGCCTTGGGTAGAAATCTGGCGCACTATGGAACCCTGCGTGGCACTGGTGGTGTGGATGCCGTTGGCGGTGATGACACGACGATAGTAAATCGACTTCTGAGGATAGCCGTTGCCAGAATAGGTGGCCTTGGTGAAACAGATGGTCTGCCCGTCGGGCGAATAGGCCACGTCCTGTACACCACCCTGGAAGGTGCGCTGCTGCGAGCCGCCACGCTGTGTCAAACTCTTGACGAAGATGTTGCTGTTGTCGTTGCGCGAGCTGATGTAGGCCACATTCTCGCCGTCGCGCGTGATGGCAAAATAGGGGTTGGCCCACCACGAAAGGCGGTCCCTAGTTTTGATGATGTTGGGTGTGATGAGCTGTTCGCCCGACTCCTCGGTGATTTTTACGAAGGTCGTGCCTCCCTCCTCCGGCACATAGACAGACGAATAGGAAATCACCAGCGGAGTTTCGCATGCTACAAAAGCAAAGGCCGAAGCCAAAAGGATAAAAAATTTCTTCATTGTTGTGTTGTTTTTATTGGTTGATAATTAAAAAAGTCCTAAAAACAGCACATAAAAAAGCGCGGGTTAAGAATACATCGCTTATCCCGCTATCCTAGGCCTTCGCATTGCCTTTCCGCCAAAGATAAGCAATGCCTAGTGCCCACGCAGACAAAAGCATACCCAAGACGGGTATACTATATGTCATAATGGACGTTTGCAATTGCTTTATCGTGTGGCGGATTATGAAGTTGCGAAGTTCAGATAGCCGCAGATAAAACGTCTTTACACAACGTCTTTCCTATGTCTTTTTTTACTCTCGCCGTCCACCTCTCACTCACGTGTCGATTCAGGTGGAACGACGATGCAAAAATACAACTTTTTTCGGAATTGACAAAATTTTTTTTTCCACAAACACCACGTAATAAAAAAAAAGAAAGGCATTTATTGCCTTTCTTCGTGGCGGAGAGAGAGGGATTCGAACCCCCGGACCCTCGCAGGTCAACGGTTTTCAAGACCGCCGCAATCGACCGCTCTGCCATCTCTCCGGTTGGTGTTTGAAAATGCAAAAGTACACCTTTTTGACGACATGGCAAAATTTTTTTTTCTAGGCGGGTTCTATTTATTCATTTTTTGGTCATCCAAACAGACAGAACCCATTAATCTGCCGGACAACCGTTGTTTAACATTCGGTTTACGGGTGCAAAGATACGACTATTTTTTCATTTGACAATAAATTATTTGTCATATTTTTGATGGAGGGGGGGCATTTGATA
>Ga0310697_10002249_pt1 | contig 20811 bp, 18 predicted proteins | sample 172DNAGHGlowgp2_FD_203883 | JGI IMG/M metagenome (GOLD analysis project Ga0310697, IMG submission 203883) | Sheep rumen microbial communities from Palmerston North, Manawatu-Wanganui, New Zealand - 1728 DNA GHGlow gp2 (v2) (version 2) | ecosystem: Host-associated > Mammals > Digestive system >... | reverse complement strand
CCTTAACTTTGCACCCAGATGACGAAGGGGACGGTAAGAGCAGAATCCTATGAAGCTCCGATTCAACTCCCATCCAACTCCCAGTCAACTCCCATTCAGGTTAAAAGAAATCGTAGAATTGGGTGAGAATTGAACAAATGTTAAACAAAAATTGAAATTTAAACGAAATGATGGTAAAAACAGGATTTTGGCTCCGCAGCGGTTCGGCTGGCATCAGCACACTGAACGGACCGTTCTGAACAACGGATTTAACGGATTGAACGGAAATTTAAACGACCACGAATTGCATGGATTTTTGGTGAATCACAGTGTTGAAGTGTTAAACGGACACAAAACAGAAAGTAGGCAGGATACATCGGAAAAGAAAGAAAAAAAGATTTTTCTTTGTGTTTTCCCTGATTTTTCACTACCTTTGTAGGCCAAATAAAGAAAACCAATAGTCGATATGGACAACAAGACACAGCGGATGGAACAGCTCGTGAGGGAGCTGAACGATGCCAGCCAGGCGTACTACAACGGACTGGCGGACCTGCAGCATCAGTGCCTCGGCCTCGGACTCGCTCTTGAAAAACACTTGTGTCAACACCTGAACCACAAACTCCATCGTCGTGAAGTCGTCGTTGTAGATGGTCACCTTATAGCGTCTCGGCTCGCGCAGGTCCGTGCGCTGCCGTTCGCGGATACTTGACTGTTCTTTGGGCATAACGTTCGTTTCTTTGTCTGCAAAGATACAAATCTTTTCAAAAACCACAAAACAAATCTTTCAAAAATAAGAAAATTCGGGCTGGTGGTGAGGTCAGTCCGATTTTTTTTATTATCTTTGCAGACGCAAAGGTAATCGACAACTAAGAACGCAATATGACACCACAAGAAGAAAGAAACCAACGTCTGGCTCAGACACTTATTCGTAACCTGCACCGCCGTCACATCGAGGCATTCTATTGTCCTACGGGCGCCGAGGCCGTGCAGAAAGTTTCAGAACTCATTCCCGACGGCAGCTCAGTGACCTGGGGAGGCACTATGACCGTTCGCGACCTCGCCATTCCCGATTTGTTGCGCAGTCGCGGAACCCTTGAAGTGCTCGATCGCGACCTGGTCGAGACTCCTGACGAGAAGCAGGCGATGTATCTCCGCGCCTTCTCAACGGATGTTTACCTCACCAGTGCCAATGCCATCTCCGAGGATGGTGTCATCGTGAATATCGACGGCAACGGCAACCGCGTGGCAGCCATCACCTGGGGACCTAAAAAGGTTATTTTCGTCGTTGGACTTAACAAGGTGGCACAGACCGTCGAGGCTGCTTTGTCGCGAGCCCGTGGCACCGCATCGCCTGTCAATGCTGCCCGTTTCGACATCAAGACCCCTTGCCAGCAGGACGGCGTCTGCCATAACTGCAACTCCCCCGATTCCATCTGCAACTACGTTCACTTCCTTCGCAACTCTCCCCGTGGCCGCCACGTCGTTGTACTTGTCGGCGAATCATTAGGCTATTGAGCTCACCGAGAGACACGTTTTTATCCTCACACGGAGTCACAGAGTGCACAGAGTTGGGCGCAGAGGATATGTATTATAAAAGAGTTAGAAGCAAAAAGAATCCGGGCAGTTGCTCGGATTCTTTGTGAGTATAGGGGGTGAGTTCTATTTTGCGGGGTGCTCACACCGTGACAATGGGTGTGAGCAGCTTGCAGATTTGTTCAAGATACTGCTGGTCGATGGTGTCGAAGGTGGCCAGTTCTTTGCTGTCGATGTCGAGGACGGCGACGACATCGCCAGCGGTTGAGAATACAGGGACGACTATCTCGGAGCGCGACAGGCTGCTGCAGGCAATATGCCCTGGGAACTGTTCGACATCGGGAACGATGATGGTTCGACGGTCCTTCCATGCCGTACCGCAGACACCCTTGCCGTATCCAATGTGCATACAGGCTACAGGTCCTTGGAATGGTCCTAAGACCAGCTCCCCGTTCATCACACGATAGAATCCCGTCCACCAGAAACCCATAGTCTCGTGGATGGCTGCACTCACGTTGGCCATGACTGCCACGAGGTCCGTCTCGCCTGCTATCAGAGCGCGAATCTGCTCTGTAAGTAATTCGTATTTCGCTGTCTTATCCATAGTTTTGCGTTGCTATATGTTGCGTTTTGTATTCGACTGCAAAAGTAATGGAAAAATTTAAATTCTCCAAATTTATTTTGCTTTTTGCTCGCTTTTCATTACCTTTGTAGGCCGAAAAAAAGAAAACCAATATGGAAAATAAGATACAGCGGATGGAGCAGCTCGTGAGGGAGCTGAACGAGGCCAGCCAGGCGTACTACAACGGGCGGGCGGAACAGATGACGGACTACGAGTGGGACCAGCGGTTCGACGAACTGAAACGTCTGGAAGCAGAGACGGGCACTACCCTGCCCGACTCGCCGACGCAGCGCGTGTCGGAGGACTCGATAGCGGGAAAGAAGGAGGAACACGAATTTGCTGCGCTGTCGCTGGCGAAGACGAAGAAGACGGACGAGCTGGTGAAATGGGCCGAGGGGCGCAGCATCTGGATATCGTGGAAGCTGGACGGACTGACGCTGGTGGTGACCTACGACGAGGGACGGCTGACGAAGGTCGTCACGCGCGGCAACGGACACATCGGCACGAACATCACCCATCTGGTGAGCGCCATCAGCGGCATACCGAAAGAGATTGCCGCACAAGGGCATATCGTCATCCGGGGCGAGGCGGTGATCGCGTACGACGACTTCGAACGCTATGTGATGGAGAGCGGCGAGGACTATGCCAACCCCAGGAACCTGGCTTCGGGGTCGCTGTCGGTGAAGGACGCGCAGGACATCAAGGACCGCCACATCCGCTGGATTCCCTTTACGCTGGTAAGCACGGAAGAGCGCATCGACAGCTGGGGAGCACGCATGGACTGGCTCGACCGGCTGGGATTCAACACGGTGGAGCGACAATTGGTCGAGCATCCCGACGAGGGTTCAGTGGAAGGCGTTATCAATGCCTTCACCGAGAAGGTGACAACGAAGCAGAACCCCTTCCCCGTGGATGGCCTCGTGGTGTGTTACGACGATACGGAATATGCCCAGACGGGATCGGTGACGGGACACCACGCGACACGAGCCGGACTGGCTTTCAAATGGCAGGACGAGGCGGCCGAGACCACGCTGAAAGAGGTGGAATGGTCGTGTGCGGCGAGCACGATATCGCCCGTCGCCGTGTTCCAGCCCGTAGAGTTGGAGGGTACGACGGTGAAGCGCGCCTCGCTGTGTAACATCAGCGAATGCGAACGACTGGGCATCGGCGGAACGGGCACGCAGATCAGCGTCATCAAGGCCAACAAGATCATCCCCAAGGTCATCGCCGTCACCCAGCGTGTCGGCACGTTCACCGTGCCAACGGAATGTCCCGTATGCCACGCACCGACGCAGGTGGTGATTAGCGAGGCCAGCGGTACGAAGACGCTACGATGCAGCAATCCGGACTGTGCCGCCAAGCAACTGAAGAAGCTGGCGCGATTTGTGTCGAAGGAGGGCATGAACATCGACGGCATATCGGAACAGACACTCGCAAAATTCATCAATCTGGGGTGGATTAACGAGTATGCCGACATCTACGCGCTGAGAAACCACATCCTGGAACTGTCGCGCATGGAGGGCTTTGGCGAGAAATCGGCCTCGAACATCATGCGCTCGATAGACCGCAGTCGCGAGGTGGAGGCCCACAGGCTGCTCTTTGCGCTGAACATACCCCTGTGCGGACTCGACGTGTGCAAACGACTGCTGTCGGCCTACACGCTGGGCGACCTGGTGGGTGAGGCTACGAAGCAGGGCGACGACCTATTCGCCACCCAGGCCGAACCGCAGGACGTGTTTGCCCACGTGGCAGGCATAGGTCCCGAGAAGTCGGCGCAGTTTGTGATGTGGTTCCGCAACGCACAGAACCTGGCTCGATTCCAGCGGCTGAAGCAGCAGCTGAACGTCATGGCACTGGACCTGACGCCCACGGGCGACCGCTGCGAGGGACTGACCTTCGTCATCACGGGCGACGTGCACCACTACAAGAACCGCAACGAGCTGAAAGCCTACATCGAGTCGCAGGGCGGCAAGGTGGCATCGGCCGTCAGCGGGTCGACGTCGTACCTTATTAATAATGACGTGACATCGACCTCGGGCAAGAACAAGAAAGCACAGCAACTGGGCATTCCCATCCTGTCGGAAGATGACTTCATAGCGCAATTTTCTGAATAAGTAATAAAAAATGGCAGAAATGTTTGGCGAATCGGAAAAAATGCGTTACTTTTGCATCCGGCTTTAAACTTGACTACTGCATGAGGCAACTGAAAATCACTAAATCAATCACCAATCGTGAGAGTGAGGCACTGGAAAAGTACTTGTCGGAAATCGGCAAGGAAGAGCTTGTGTCGGCTGAAGAAGAGGTAGAACTGGCGCAGCGCATCCGCAAAGGCGACAAGAAGGCTTTGGAGCGACTGACGAAGGCAAACCTGCGATTTGTGGTGAGCGTGGCCAAGCAGTATCAGAACCAAGGTCTGTCGCTGCCCGACCTCATCAACGAGGGCAACGTAGGACTAATCAAGGCTGCCGAGAAGTATGACGAGACGCGCGGCTTCAAATTCATCTCGTATGCCGTATGGTGGATTCGCCAGAGCATTCTGCAGGCCATTGCCGAACAGAGCCGCATCGTACGCCTGCCGCTGAACCAGCTGGGGTCGATGAGCAAGATCAACCGTATGCTGACGAAATTCGAGCAGGAAAACGAGCGGCGCCCGTCGGCAGACGAGATCTCGGAGGCGATAGACATTCCCGAGGACAAGGTCGACGAAGCCATCAACGTGTCAGGACGACAGGTGTCGGTAGACGCCCCGTTCGTCGACGGAGAGGACAACTCGCTGCTGGACGTACTCGTAAACAGCGATGCCCCGATGGCCGACAGTCAGCTGGTGCTGGAGTCGCTGCAGTCGGAAATCAAGGATGCCCTGAAGATGCTGACGCTGCGCGAGCGGAACATCGTCACCGCCTTCTACGGCATCGGACAACCCGAGATGACGCTGGAGGAGATAGGCACGAAATTCGGACTGACACGCGAACGCGTGCGACAAATCAAGGAAAAGGCCATCCGCCGTCTGCGCGCAAATACCAAGAACAAAATATTAAAAGCATATTTAGGAGAATGAAATCACTAAGGTTGATACTGCTGACGGCAGTGACCATGCTGACCATCGGAGCCAGCGCCAAGATAGAAAAGACAGACCAGATGTACATGTACGGATTCTCGGCATCGTTCAAGGACTCCGTCATCTACGTCACAGACATCCAGAACGTTCGGGGTGCCTACATAGATACGAAAACGAAATTCCTGGTAGAACGCGACGAGTACAGCCGCCAGCTGAAGGACTATCTGGCCGACAAGCTGCAACAGCCCGGAAGAGTGTGCATGGTGTTTTTCTATACCAAGAAGAGCAAGGCCGAGAAGCAGTTTCTGAAGCTGATGAAGAAATACCAGAAAGGCTACGAGGTGCGCCACCTGAACGCGACGGAATTCAAGTTTGAAGCTATAGACATGTCATCCGGAGAGCAATGACAGAACATAAAATCATTAACGACCCCGTATTCGGGTTCATCAAGATCAGACGTGGACTGCTGTACGACATCGTACAGCACCCATTGTTTCAGCGCCTGAACCGCATCAACCAGCTGGGACTGGCATCGGTGGTATACCCCGGGGCCCGCCACACGCGGTTCCAGCACTCGCTGGGAGCATTCTACCTGATGTCGGAAGCCGTGAAGTCGCTGCGCGAAAAGGGCGTCTACATCTTCGACTCGGAAGCGGAAGCCGTGCAGGCTGCCATCCTGATGCACGACATCGGGCACGGACCGTTCTCGCACGTGCTGGAGCACACGCTGATACACGGCGTATCGCACGAGGACATCTCGCTGCTCATGATGGAACGCATGAACCGCGACCTGCGAGGACAACTGTCGCTGGCCATCAGCATCTTCAAAGACGAATATCCGAACAAGATTTTCCACCAGCTCATTTCGAGCCAACTGGATATGGACCGGCTGGACTACCTGCGCCGTGACTCGTTCTTTACGGGCGTAACGGAAGGCAACATCGGTTCGGCACGCATCATCAAGATGCTGAACGTGGCCGACGAACGGCTCGTAGTCGACGCCAAAGGCATCTACTCCATCGAGAATTACCTGACGACGAGGCGACTGATGTATTGGCAGGTGTACCTGCACAAGACGGCCGTGGGCTATGAGAAAGTGCTGGTGAATGCACTGACGCGGGCACGCGACCTGATGAGAGCGGGCTACGACATCTTTGCATCCCCTGCCCTAGCCTATTTCCTGAAAAACGACGTCACATTCGACGACCACACCCTCGACGTGTATGCCGAACTGGACGACAGCGACATTTGGTGTGCCATGAAGGCTTGGAAGCATGCTGATGACAAAATTCTTGCCACTTTGGCCACCGACATGACGGACCGCCACCTGTTTAAAGTCGAGGTGAGCGAAGAGGCTCCCTCGGAGGAGTATCTCAGCGAAATAGCCCGTGGCATCGCGGAAAAAATGAACATCCCCCTGGAGGATACACGCTACATGATGACGCTGACGGAAATCGGAAAAGACATGTATAATCCGGAGGACGACAGCATCGGAATTCTTTACAAAGACGGCACAGTAAGGGACATTTCGGATGCTTCAGAAATCTTAAATGTTCAGCTACTTTCCAAAAAAATCCGTAAATATTACCTCTGTTATCAACGTTTTTCATAAAAAATGCTTATCTTTGCAGCAATTATACGAAATTGTATATAGTACATCGCAAAAAAAGTACATCAAAATATGGAGTTTACAGCGCGACAAATAGCCGATTTTATCGGTGGCAGAGTAGAAGGAAACGAACAAGCTGCCGTCCACACTTTTGCAAAGATTGAAGAAGGCCAGGAAGGAGCCATCACGTTCCTTTCGAACCCCAAATATACACAGTACATCTACGACACCAAAGCCACCATCGTGCTGGTGAACGAAGACCTGCAGCTGGAGCATCCCGTCAGCTGTACGCTGATTCGCGTCAAGGACGCCTACGGTTGTGTGGCCAAGCTGATGCAACTGTATGCACAGTCGCTGCCCAAGAAGACGGGCGTCGACTCGCTGGCCTTTGTGTCGCCCACGGCCCAGATAGGCAAGGACGTCTACATCGGCCCCTTCACCTTCATCGGCGAGGGCGTGAAGATTGGCGACGGCACACGCATATTCCCCAATGTCACCATCTACGACGGTTGTCAGATTGGCCAGAATGTCACCATCCATGCCGGAGCGGTGATTGGCGCCGACGGTTTCGGATTCGCCCCCAACCAGGATGGTTACGAAAAGATTCCCCAGCTGGGTGTGGTTATCATCGAGGACGATGTCGAGATTGGTGCTAACACCTGCGTGGACCGCTCGACGATGGGTCAGACCATTATCCACAAGGGTGTGAAGCTGGACAACCTCATTCAGGTGGCTCACAATTGCGAGATTGGCGAGAACACCGTCATGTCGGCACAGGTCGGCATGGCTGGCTCGACGAAGATCGGCGCCTGGTGTATGGTGGGCGGTCAGGCTGGATTCTCAGGACACATCCAGGTGGCCGACCGCACGATGGTTGGTGCGCAGTGTGGCGTCATCGGTAATACCAAGGGCGACGGCGAGACACTGATCGGTTCGCCCGCTGTGAATCCGAAGATGTACTTCAAAGCCCGTGCACTCGACGCCAAACTGCCCGACATGTACCGTCAGATTGCCCAGTTGCAGCGAGAGTTGGAAGCCATCAAACAGAAAATGGACATTGAATTCTGAAAACAATCAATATGAAGCAAAAAACTCTGAAAGGCAGCTTTTCACTATTCGGAAAAGGCTTGCATACAGGATTAAACCTGACTGTCACGTTTAACCCTGCTCCCGAGAATCACGGATACAAGATTCAGCGCATCGACATGGAGGGTGAACCCACCATCGACGCCATTGCCGAAAACGTCATCGACACACAGCGCGGCACCGTGCTGGGCAAGGGCGACATGCGCGTGTCTACCGTAGAGCACGGACTTGCCGCACTCTATGCGTTGGGCATCGACAACTGTATGATACAGGTCAATGGTCCGGAATTCCCCATCCTTGACGGCTCGGCCATCAAGTATGTGGAGAAAATCAACGAAGTAGGCATCGAGGAACAGAATGCCCCCAAGGACTTCTACATCATCCGCAAGAAGATTGAGGTAAAGGACGAGAATACAGGTTCCTGCATCACCCTGCTGCCCGATGACGATTTCTCGATTACAGCGATGTGCTCCTTCGAGTCGAAATTCATCAACTCGCAGTTTGCCACACTCGACAAGATCAACAATTTTGCTAAAGAGATTGCCGCTGCCCGCACCTTCGTGTTCGTGCGCGACATCGAGCCTCTGTTGCAGGCTAACCTCATCAAGGGCGGCGATATGGACAACGCCATCGTCATCTACGAGCGCCAGACCACCCAGGAGCGTCTGGACATGCTGGCCGACATGCTGGGCGTAGAGCACCGTGACGCTAACGAGTTGGGTTACATCCAGCATAAGCCGCTGGTGTGGGAGAACGAGTGTACACGTCATAAGCTGCTCGACGTCATTGGCGATATGGCTCTCATCGGCAAACCCATCAAGGGCCGCATCATCGCCACCCGCCCCGGACATACCATCAACAACAAGTTTGCCCGTCAGATGCGCAAGGAGATTCGCAAGCACGAGGTGCAGGCGCCCATCTACGACCCCAACGAGGAGCCGGTCATGGACGTGAACAAGATTCGTGAGTTGCTGCCCCACCGCTATCCCATGCAGCTGGTCGACAAGGTCATTGCGCTGGGTGCCAACACCATCGTGGGCATCAAGAACGTCACAGGCAACGAGCCGTTCTTCCAGGGACACTTCCCCGAGGAACCCGTCATGCCTGGCGTTTTACAAATTGAAGCTATGGCGCAGTGTGGCGGTCTGTTGGTACTAAATACCCTCGAAGAGCCGGAGCGCTGGAGCACCTATTTCATGAAGATTAATGACGTGAAGTTCCGCCAAAAGGTAGTACCGGGCGACACGCTGCTCTTTAAGGTCGATCTGCTGGCTCCCGTCCGTCACGGCATCTCGTCGATGAAGGGCTACATCTTCGTGGGCGACCACGTCGTGGCCGAAGCAACCTTCACTGCACAAATTGTCAAAAACAAGTAATTTATGGCAAATCAAATACATCCATTAGCCGTTGTCGATCCTGAGGCAAAGCTGGGAGACGGCAATATCATCGGTCCGTTCTGCGTAATTGACAAGAATGTCGTCATTGGCGACAACAACAAGTTGCTGAATAACGTCACGCTCCACTTCGGAACGCGTCTGGGTAACAATAACGAGATCTTTCCTGGTGCCAGCATCTCGACAAAGCCACAGGACCTGAAGTTCCAAGGCGAAGAGACAACCTGTGAGATTGGCGACAACAACTCCATTCGCGAAAATGTTACCATTAGTCGCGGTACTGCATCGAAGGGCAAGACCGTCGTAGGTAACGGCAATCTGCTGATGGAGAATATGCACATCGGACACGACTGCGTGATAGGCAACGGTTGTATCATCGGCAACTCGACAAAATTTGCCGGAGAGGTTATCGTCGACGACTGCGCCATCATCTCTGCCACCTGCCTGTTCCACCAGTTCCTCCACGTAGGCGGATACATCATGTTCCAAGGTGGTACACGCACCAGTCAGGATATTCCGCCCTACGTCATTGCAGGCAAAGAGCCTGTGCGATATGCAGGTGTTAATCTCATCGGACTGCGCCGCAGGGGATTCCCCAACGAGACCATCGAGGCCATTCACGATGCCTATCGCATTATCTATGCGCAAGGCGTGCTGAAGGACGGCGTTGCCGAAGCTCGTGCCAAGTACCCAGACTCGAAAGAGGTGGAGTACATCTGTTCGTTTATTGAAAACTCTAAACGCGGCGTTATCCGCTAAATAGTACGTCGAATAGTACATTGTACATTGCAAAATGGTACATAGTACATTAATCGTAATCACGGGGCCTACGGCAGTAGGTAAAACGGCACTGACCATCGAACTGGCTCGCTACTACAACACGCCCGTCATCAATGCCGACTCGCGACAGATTTACCGCGAGCTAAAAATCGGAACTGCTGCACCCTCCGAAGAACAACTCAAGCAAGCCCGACACTATTTCGTGGGCACCAAGAGCATCCACGACTACTATAATGCTTCGATGTACGAACAGGAAGTGATGTCGCTCCTGTCGGAATCTACCACACAAATCAATTTGCTCGCTGGTGGCAGCATGATGTATATTGACGCCGTATGCAACGGTATTGACGACATCCCCACCGTTCGCGACGACATCCGCGAAGAAATGAAGCGACGCTATCAGGAGGAAGGGCTAGAGGCCCTTTGTGCTGACCTGCAACGACTAGACCCAGAACATTATGCCATCGTCGACAGGCAGAATTACCGGCGCGTTATCCACGCACTGGAGATTTGCTATCAGACTGGCAAGACTTACACCTCGTTCCGAACGCAAGCCAAGAAGGAGCGTCCGTTCCGCATTGTGAAGATTGGACTCAACTGTGAGCGCGACATCTTATATAATAAGATTAACGCGCGCGTAGACGAGATGATGGAAAATGGTTTGTTGCAGGAAGCAGAAAGACTTTATAAATTCCGTCAACTAAATGCGCTTAACACGGTGGGATATAAGGAGTTATTCGACTACATGGACGGACGATGGCCGTTTGAGGAGGCTGTCGAACGCATCAAAGGTAACACCCGGCGCTATGCCCGCAAGCAACTGACGTGGTTCAAGCGCGACGAACAGATTCAGTGGTTCCGCCCCGATCAGAAAGATGAAATATTGAAATATATTACCCAATATGAATAAGTACGCAGAAATGATTGTCCAAGTTCCCAACAAGGCATGGAAATGGTATAAAGGACTGTATCAAGGCCGCAAATGGTACGTCAAGACGCTATCGGTCTTGGGCACACTCGTAGTGGCTTTCTTCCTCTACCTCGTCATGGTCGACATCAATTTCCTGTGGCTCTTCGGCAAGTCGCCCTCGATGAGTGATGTCCGCAATACCCACCCTGCCGAGGCTTCTGAAATTTACAGTGCCGACGGCAAACTGATTGGCAAGTTCTTCAGCGAAAACCGCATGCCCGTCAGCTACGATGAGGTGAATCCTGCCTTCTGGAGCGCACTGATCGACACCGAGGACGAACGTTTCTATCGCCATCATGGTATCGACTACCAGGCCTTTGCCGCCGCGCTGAAAGACTACCTCTTACATCGCGACGCACGCGGTGCCTCTACGATAACGCAACAACTGGCCAAGAACCTCTTCCGCGTCCGCACGCAATATTCTACGGGCCTGCTGGGCAACATTCCCGGTCTGAAGATTCTCATCATGAAGAGCAAGGAATGGATTACGGCCTACAAGTTGGAATGGTACTTCAGCAAGGAGGAAATCATCACCATGTATGCCAATACCGTCGACTTCGGTTCCAATGCCTTTGGCATCAAGACTGCCGCCAAGACCTATTTCGGCACTACCCCCAAGAACCTGACCACCGAGCAGGCCGCCGTACTCGTAGGACTACTGAAGGCCACCACCTACTATAATCCCCGTATCAACCCCAAAAATTCGCTGGGGCGCCGCAATGTTGTACTCGACAACATGCTGCGTCACGGACACCTCACAGAGGCCCAAAACGACTCGCTGAAACAGACCGAGATTCGGCTCGACTACAGCGTGGAGAATGCCTACGACGGCGAGGCCAACTACTTCCGAGAAGCTGTTGCCGACTGGATGAAAGAATGGTGTAAGGAGTATTACGGCGATGACCGCGCCTATGCCTACTATACGGAAGGTTTGAAGATTCACACCACCCTTGACAGCCGTATGCAGCGCTATGCCGAGGATGCTGCCGTCAAACAGATGAAGCAGGTACAGACAACCTTCAACCAGCATTGGGGCAACGTGAATCCCTGGCAGGACGAACGCCACATCGAGATTCCTCATTTCATCGAGGACATCGCTAAGCGACTGCCTGTCTACAAACAGTTGTCACAGAAGTTCGAGGGCAATCTGGACTCTATCGACTACTACCTGAACCGGCCTCACAAAGTCAAGCTCTTCGACTACGAGAATGGCTTCATCGAAAAAGAGATTTCCACGATGGATTCCATCCGCTACATGGAACATTTCATGCACTGTGGTTTTGTAGCCATCGAGCCACAGACGGGACACGTCAAGGCCTGGGTGGGAGACGTCGATTTCAAGACGTGGAAATACGACAAGGTGACCGCTCTGCGACAGCCGGGCTCGACGTTTAAACTCTTCGTCTATTCAGAGGCCATGAATCAGGGCATTACCCCCTGTGACACCCGTCGCGATGAATATTTCTCGATGAAGGTCATGGATCACGGCAAGGAGGTCACGTGGGCTCCCACCAATGCCGACGGTCGGTTCTCGAATATGGACATTACCCTCAAACAGGCCTTCGCCATGAGTATCAACAGCGTGGCGGTACGCTTGGGTCAGGAAGTGGGCATTGACCGCATTGTCAAGACGGCTCACGATATGGGAATCAAGTCGAAACTGGATGCCACCCCGTCGCTGACTCTTGGCGCCAGCGATGTCAATCTGCTCGAACTAGTCAGTTCGTATTGCACACCCGTCAATGACGGTAAGGCCATCGACCCCGTATTGGTGACGCGTATCATCGACCGCGAGGGCAACGTCATCTACGAAGCAAATCCCGAAACGCGTCAGGCGCTGTCGCCCAAAAGTGCATTCTTCGTCCAACAATTGCTGATGGGCGGCATGAGTGGTACATCGTCACGTCTGCGCAGCTATGTGGGATACGACGTTACGGACACCGACTTTGGCGGCAAGACTGGCACATCGAACAACCACTCCGATGCTTGGTTTGTGGGCACGACGCCTCGTCTGGTCTGTGGTGCATGGGTAGGTGGCGAATACCGTTGCATCCATTTCCGCACAGGTCAGCTTGGGCAGGGCAACCGCACGGCATTACCCATCTGTGGCTATTTCCTTAACTCGGTACTCTCCGACAAGCAGTTCAAGAGCTATCGCGTCAAATTCCAGATGCCCGACAATGTGGCAGCCAGCGCTATTGACTATAATTGTGGCGGATATTTCAATGCACCTTCCGATAGCGATTCTCTGGCCGTCGACAGTCTGGGGCTCGATGAAATTGACGTGGTTTACGATGAGTTTGGCAATCCTGTTTCTACTCCCAAGGAGCACCACGAGGATGCCAACCAACAGCCGCAACCCGATGAGCCGAATGCAGCATTGGAACCGAAAGAGGAATAATAAGGGGACTTTTGCCCGGAAATGAAAATAAATTGAGATTTATTTTGCGTTTCACTCGATTTTCACTACCTTTGCAGGAGTTATGGCAATAGAAAAGACCAGAATCAAGGATATCGCCGAGCGAGCTGGCGTTTCCGCAGGCACGGTAGACCGCGTGCTACACAATCGTCCCAACGTGTCGAAGAAAGCCCTTGCCAAGGTGCAAAGGGCATTGGAAGAAATGGATTATAAACCCAACATGTACGCCTCAGCTTTGGCCTACAACAAGGAGTACCATTTCATCAGCGTCATCCCCAAACACGAGTCCGAAGCCTATTGGGAGGAAGTTGAAGAGGGCAGCCAGATGTGTTGCGAACGCTACCGCGACTTCCGCATCTCCAACCGCGTGCTCTACTATAACCGTTTTTCGGCCGAAACGTTTGCAAAGGTCATGAACGAAGTGTTGAAACAGGAGCCTGATGGCGTCATCATCGTCCCCTCGACTATCGAGGTTACACGACGCTATACCGACATCATGCACGAACGCAACATTCCCTTCATTCTGCTCGACTCCTACATGCCCGATCTCAAGCCTCTCTCCTTCTTCGGACAAGACTCCTTTGCTTCGGGATATTTCTCTGCCCGCATGCTTATGATGTTGGCCCCGAAGGAAAAGGAGATCATGTTGATGAAACAGATGCGCAACGGAAATGTGGCATCAAAACAGCAGGAGAACCGCGAGACGGGGTTCCGACACTATATGCACGACCACTTCCCGTCGGTAAAAATTCACGATGTCAATCTTTCGCTCGACGACAAGCGCGAAAACTACGACGTCATCCTGCAAGACTTCTTCGAGTCGCACCCGCTGGTCCACCATTGCATCACGTTCAATTCCAAAGCTCACCTCGTGGGCGAATACCTGCTACGCTCGAATCGTCGTAACATCCAGATTATGGGTTACGACATGGTTCCCAAGAATGCAGAGTGCGTCCGCCAGGGCAGCATATCCTTCCTCATCGCACAGCATGCGTTTATGCAGGGATATGCATGTATCGAGGCATTGTTCCGCGCCATCGTTCTTAAAAAAGAAGTCGAACCCGTCAACTACATGCCTATCGAACTACTCTCTAAAGAGAACATCGATTTCTACCGCCGCAAGAACATCGGATAAGATAAGAATAAAGATAATACAAGTCAAACTACTAAATAAATACATTATGGAACAAGCTACATTTTTAAAAATTAATCCCGCTGATAGCGTTGTCGTCTGTCTCGCTCCAAAGAAGCAGGGCGATGTCATCGAAGTCGACGGCAAGCAAATCATCGTCAATCAGGACACCCCCGCAGGTCACAAGATTCTGATAGTCGACGTTAAAGAAGGTGAGAACATCATCAAGTACGGCTACCCCATCGGTCATGCCCGTCAAGACCTGAAGGCAGGCGATTGGGTGAACGAGAACAACCTGAAGACAAACCTCAGCGGTACCCTCGAATACACCTATCAGCCCGTTGATGCCAAAAGTGACATCAACCACATCAAGGACGAGCAGCGCACCTTCAAGGGCTATGTACGTAAGAATGGCGATGTCGGCGTGCGTAATGAAATATGGATTGTGCCCACCGTAGGCTGCGTCAACGGTATTGCCGAACGCCTAGCCCAGAAACTCCGCGAAGAAACAGCCGAACGTGGTGTAGATGCCATCTGGACTTGGCACCACAACTACGGCTGTTCACAGCTCTCCGAGGATCACGAGAACACCCGCAAGGTGCTGCGTGACATCTGTCTGCATCCCAATGCCGGTGGTGTGCTGGTGCTCAGTCTCGGATGTGAGAACAACCAACCCGAGGACTTTATGGCTATGTTGGGTGACTACGACAAGGACCGTATCAAGTTGCTCGTTACCCAGCGCGTAGAAGGCGACGAGATGGAAGCCGGTATGGCTATCCTCCGTGAGCTCTACGCACAGGCTAGCAAAGACCAGCGTGAGACCGTCAGTGTGGCGAAACTGCGTGTAGGTCTGAAGTGCGGTGGTTCCGATGGTTTCTCAGGCATTACTGCAAACCCACTCGTTGGCGAATTCTCCGACTGGCTCGTTGCTCAGGGTGGCACCAGCGTACTTACCGAGGTTCCCGAGATGTTTGGCGCTGAAACCATCCTCATGAACCGCTGCGAGACACCGCAGCTATTCGAGCAGACCGTCTCGATGGTCAACAACTTCAAGAACTATTTCCTCTCACATGGTGAACCTGTAGGTGAGAATCCTTCTCCAGGTAACAAGGCCGGCGGCATCTCCACCCTCGAGGACAAAGCACTAGGCTGCACGCAGAAGTGCGGCAAGGCTCCTGTCAGCGGCGTTATGGAGTATGGCGACCGTCTGCAGAATCCTGGTCTAAACTTGCTGTCGGCTCCCGGAAACGACCTTGTAGCTTCAACGGCGTTGGCATCCTGCGGTTGCCATATCGTATTGTTTACCACCGGTCGCGGCACGCCTTTCGGCACTTTCGTACCCACCATGAAGGTTGCCACCAACCCCACCCTTGCTAAGAACAAGCCCCACTGGGTCGACTTCTCCGCCGGACAGCTCGTCGAAGGTCGCACTATGCAAGAGATTGTTCCCGAGTTCATAGACAAGGTTCTAGCCGTTGCCTCTGGCGAAAAAGCCCGCAACGAGGAGAATGGCTATCGCGAAATATCCATTTTCAAAAATGGTGTTACGCTCTAATTTTCGAGTATCCCACAATACATTAGAGGCCTGAGAATTCTCGGGCCTCTATCGTTATCTATGTTGCAACTCGGTATATTAACGGACTACATCTGGAATACAGAATATGTCATAGTCTTTGTTGTAGGCTGGCGATTGTATAGACAGCAAATTGAGCACCGAATGGAAAATGTAATGTTGCTCGAGGACTGCCGGTAATTCGCCTTCAGTCTTGTAGTTTCTGAAATGCTCCGAAGTCCATACCAGGAATGGTATTTCGTACTGTACCTTGGGTGCCAGTTTCATAGGAAGACCATGCATGAACATCTTATTCTCGCCCAACGATTCTCCATGGTCAGAAATAAAAATCATGGCACTATGCCAATCTTCCATAACGCGTAATGTATTGATAAGACTATCCAACAGGAAATCTGTGTATCGTATCGTGTTATCATAGGCATTAATCAGCATACCGACGTTCTTCTCGCCTTCTTCTACATTTTTAGCCACAGGCTTATACACCTCGAACTCCTTGGGATATTTGTCGGCATATTTAGGACCATGACTCGTGCTCGTATGCAACACGATAAGCACTTTGTTTTTCTGGCTTGATTCTATACGCTTACGAAGCCCCGTAAGGAGAATGTCGTCATAAGTATTTTTTGAACCAGGATACTTGGTGACAAGTTCGGTGTCAGTCAGATATTCGTCAATATGTATCGGTGGCTCGCCCCAGTTGGATGTCCGCCACGACACATCGACACCGGTTCGAAAAGCATAGTTAGGCAGTAACTCATACAGGTCGTCGCTGTTCTGGGGTTCAAGAATGGCTTTCGTGCCTGCCGTTGTGTAAGTAGCACACGAAGTGGCCTGATAAACCTTCAGCCCTTCTTGTCTTGACAATAGCGGGTTGGTGTCGCGCCCATAGCCATAGAGCTGGAAATTGGCTTTTCTGGCAGACTCACCGATGACAAGTACCACCACAGCCTTCTCATTATCTGCTATTTTACCGTCAGGAAGCTTTATCTCCTCTACTTGTTCATCATGGCTAAAACTCATGATACGGCCCGTATTCACCAGATATGACCACGGTTGCAGCAATCCTCCCAATTCTGTATCGTGCTGACTAATCCAGAGCGTCTGGTTGAAATTCATCAATGCTACTATAAGGACTATAAGCAATGAGACTCCACAGTAAATGCCCAGTTTTTTCGCTTTGCCAATGACTACTGGTTGCAGCAGACAATACAAGGCTGGAAGGACACCAAATACCAAGATGAAAAGCCATAGTGACCAACTGAAGAATCCAGAAGCTTCAGAATATCGGGTATTGAATACATTCTCAATAGTTGTTGCATCTATCATCACGCTATAAGTGATGATGAAATAAACAGCAGTAGCATTAATGAGTGATAAGATGGCAAGCAATATACGCCCAACAATCCGCATCAGAAACATCACGAGATAGGTCATCATGAAGTTGAGCACCAACATCATCACCACCAGTGATGTCAGCAAGAAGATCTGTCCACCTAAGCCAACATTGGTATTGTCAGCAACATAACGGAAAAAAGGAATGTTGTATAGCAACAACGTCCCAATGCTGACGATACATGAAAAAGCGAAAAGCGAAATGGGGCGTAATAATTTCATCATTTTATTTTGTCTCATTCGTTTTGAGTTTCAAAATCTTGTTCCTGCCAAAATAGAACATCAAGCACGGAGTGATAAAACCAATGATACTGCCTACGCAAACATCCGACAGGAAATGTTGCGAAAGATAGATACGTGAATAGCCGCCAAGTGCAGCCAATACCACCAACGCCAACATCGAAAGGTTTATCAACAACCATGTCCTGTAGTCGTGTTGATTGGTTCTTTGCTTATAGCGGTATGCTAAAAAAAGAGCACAGCAAGTACAGAACACAAAGAATGTTGAGGCATGTCCAGAAGGGAACGAATTGCCATGATGCATATTAACGCCCTCAACCACAGGCAGGATTGCGTTATTATAATGTTCGAACACACTTGCAGGACGTTCAAAACTGAAAGTATGTTTCAGTAATTGCAGAAATGCACCTCCCGATAGTTCACACAAAGCATAGAAAATTGTTAATTTGATTTTCTTCCAAAGTATAGGAAGCAACGCCAAAACATATAATGGTCCTTCAGCCAGCATAGAGTAATACTTAAAAAAGGTGTCTTCAATACCGGTATGATAAGAGTTTAACAGCAGATGAAGTTCCTCTTTCGGATATAGATAAAGCAATCCGAATACAAATATAAGCAATACAAAATATGCTATGCCATATACTAAAAGAGTTCTCTTCATAACAAATATTAATATCTTATTTCCTATATATCAGTTTTAGACTGCGAAGGTACAAAGAAAAAAACGATAATTATCTATTTTAACACCCCTTAACTTATATTTCCAGAAAAGAGATTGTTTATTTCAATAAAAATCGTAACTTCGCAGGCGAAAATGAAGAAAGGACTGTTGGCTTTGTCTCCCTTAGGGGTGTTCATTGTGATGTATCTGGTCACCAGCATAATAGCAGGCGACTTCTACAAGGTACCTATAACCGTGGGCTTTCTAGTGGCGTCCATGTATGCAGTGGTCATCAGCGGAGGTCTGCCGCTACGCAAGCGAATAGACATTTACAGCAAGGGAGCCGGCACATCACAGATGATGCTGATGATTTGGATTTTCATTCTTGCCGGAGCCTTTGCACACTCAGCAAAGGTTATGGGATCGATAGATGCTACAGTGAACTTGGCGTTAACACTATTGCCTGGCGAAATGCTGCTGGCTGGATTGTTCCTGGCAGCATGTTTCATCTCGCTGAGCGTGGGAACAAGCGTAGGAACCATCGTAGCGCTGACACCAATTGCGGCAGGAGTGGCACAACAGACGGAAATCTCGGTACCGCTGATGACTGCCGTGGTAGTAGGTGGTTCGCTGTTTGGCGACAACCTATCGTTCATATCCGATACAACCATCGTGGCAACATCGACACAGGGTTGCCGTTTGAGCGACAAATTCCGCGTCAACTCGTTCATCGTGGTGCCTGCGGCAATAGTCATACTGTGCGTATACCTTTATATGGGACAAGGCGTAACCTCGCCACACAGCGTGGGTGAAGTATCCTTCGTCAAGGTCATACCCTATCTCGTAGTATTGCTGACCGCCATTGTCGGCATGAACGTGATGGCAGTATTGACACTGGGCATTATACTGACTGGTGTAATAGGCATCGTAGACGGGGCGTACGACGTGTTCGGATGGTTCCATGCTATTGGCGATGGCATCATCGGCATGGGCGAACTCATCATCATTACCATGATGGCAGGAGGACTGTTGGAAATCATCCGCCACAACGGAGGCATCGACTTCCTGCTGGAACGGCTGACGCGCCATGTCAGTACTAAACGCAGCGCTGAACTGTCGATAGCTGCATTAGTATCGCTGGTGAACCTCTGTACGGCAAACAACACCGTAGCCATTATTACCGTAGGTGGATTGGCCAAGCACATTGGCGACCGCTACGGCGTAGACAGCCGCAAGGCTGCATCGATACTGGACACATTCTCGTGTGTGATGCAGGGGCTCATTCCTTACGGAGCACAACTGCTGATGGCAGCAGGATTAGCAGCTTTGAATCCAGCGAGCATCATTCCCTACCTATATTACCCCATGGCCGTAGGCGTGGCAGCACTATTATCCATCGTATTCAGATACCCAAAACGTTATTCATAATGGACATTATTCACAGAAACATCGACCGGCTTATCTACTTGGAAGAGCCCAGCGAACGCGAAGCCATTGAACCCATGAGCGAGTGGAAATGGAAGCGGCTCTACACAATTGTACGCGACTACAAGTTAGGTCCTTGGATAGCCGACGGCTTGCAGGCATACAGTGATGATTTCTTCCTACAGTTGTCCCCTACCCTGCGCGAGGAATTCATGGCGCTGGATGGAGAGAAAGACCCATCACGACTGGAACGCTACGAATTGGAAATGGAGCGCGCCAAAGGCACACTCCATAAGCTAAAACCCCAGTCGCTCCACGCCTACGCCCGCGACCTGATTAATACTGTCAAAAACATCGAAGAGTAGCCCTACTCTAGCTACTCGACCTAATGGTGTTTGAAGCGGATTTCCCGTAAATTATGCTCGCCCATGAAGCGGCTCTTGTCGACAAAGCCGTTGATGCCAACAATACGCCCCTTGGCTGTATACTGCCACATCGTGTAGTCGCGGTCGTCGGCTAGAACGGGAGCTTCGTCGGTATACATGGCAACCATCAGGTGGTAGTCGTCAATTTTGCCCGCCAAATGGCGATTGTAGAAATTGCGGAAGGTGTAGAGCAGCGGCTTCTGATGGTAGGCCTCTTCGACGAGGTCGAGAAAATAGAACAGCGAGTCGCAAAACACATCGGTCGACAATCCGCCCGTCGACTCAATATCAATCATCGGAATCAAGTCCTGTTCGCCAGGCAGACATTGTGACATAAAGTTCTTGAGTTGCTTCAGCTGGTCGGTCAGCGGACGGTAGAAATGATAGGAACCGACCTTCAACCCATGACGATGAGCCATATCAATATTCCGCTCAAAGGTAGCGTCGATGCGATCGCCGCCCTCTGTGGCCTTCAGATAGACGTAGGTCATGTTGGTGCGGTCGCCCACCGTT
>Ga0310697_10002247_pt1 | contig 20821 bp, 14 predicted proteins | sample 172DNAGHGlowgp2_FD_203883 | JGI IMG/M metagenome (GOLD analysis project Ga0310697, IMG submission 203883) | Sheep rumen microbial communities from Palmerston North, Manawatu-Wanganui, New Zealand - 1728 DNA GHGlow gp2 (v2) (version 2) | ecosystem: Host-associated > Mammals > Digestive system >... | reverse complement strand
CGCGTAGTACACTTATGGATGCTGAGCCTGTATATGCTGAAAGCTGTGGATGCCATATTAATAATGATGATAACGATTTGGAGTTTAGAAGGGAAACTTCACTTAAGATTGAGCGTACGTATACAGGTATTCATATGCTTAATAAATTAATTGCTGCATTAGCTGTTAGTAAGAATATAGAAGAATGTGCTGATGCCATTATAGAACTGATTGAGGCGATTGAATGTAGAGAGTTTATGCTTTGTCTTGTTAGTGATTGGGAGAAAACATATAATGCTATTTCAATTGATGAAAAGGATGACAATTATCCGGAAGCGATGACAGTACCGCTTATTTGGGATCATGGTGAGAGGCGTTCTGTAAAATCTTTCCCTAGCAAGCAACTTAGACCTGAAATTCAAATGTCCAGTGGAAATATAAGTTATTATATTCCGTTGCACTTTGGACCTAGAATCTTGGGATACTACATTATGTCCAATACGGATTTCCCTATTTACAGTAATCATTGCCATACAATTACGATGTGTATTGGTAATGCCATTGAAAGCATTTCAAAGCTAAATGTATTAGATTCATTATGTGGAATTTACAATCGAAACGGTTTTAATATTAATGCTGGATATATTTTTGAAGAATGCATTAAAGAAAAGGCGCCTATATCTGTTATTTTTATAGATGTTGATGGACTTAAAGTTATAAATGATACATATGGCCATAAAGAAGGAGATACAACTATTATAGCTATATCAAGAATTATTGAAATGGCTTGTGGCCAGATAGATGTATGTGGCAGAATCGGTGGAGATGAATTTGTCGTTGTTGGAAGAGGCGATGAATTTGCTGAGATTTTTGAAAAGAGATTTTATACTGAACTTAAGAAAAAGAATGAAAACTTTGATAGGCCATATGAGTTAGATGCAAGTGTTGGTTATATAACTACAATACCTGAAGAATCAGATTCATTGATAGAACTTATACAGCAAGCAGATGCTGAAATGTATAAGGTTAAAAAGACAAAGAAGAATCATAGATAAGGTTTGGATACTTGACATTATTGTACTATTAGTTTATAATATTTGGCATTGTGGATAACTATATGTTGATGCTTGAAAAATTATATATAAGTTGAAAGGGGCATAATGATGGCTGAATCAAAGAAAATTGTTATTACATATTCAGGTATGAAAAAACTTCAGGATGAACTTGAAGATTTAAAAGCTAATAAGAGAAAAGAAGTTGCAGAGAAAATTAAAGAAGCAAGAGAACAGGGTGACCTTTCTGAAAATGCTGAATACGATGCAGCTAAGGATGAGCAGAGAGATATCGAAGCTAGAATTGAAGATATTGAACAGATTTTAAAGAATGTTGAAGTTGTTGATGAAGACGTTGTTGATCTTACAAAGATTAACGTAGGTTGTGAAGTTAGAGTTAAACCACTTGGTGGAGAAGGCGAGAAAAAATTTCAGATCGTGGGCTCAACAGAAGCTAATAGCCGTTTAGGTAAGATTTCAAATGAATCACCTCTTGGAGCAGCTCTTATGGGTAAAGAGGTAGGCGATGTTGCTACATTTGAAGCACCAGCAGGTGAATATAAATATGAAATTCTTGAGATTCATAAAATAGATGAATAATAGAGTGTTTAAACAATAACCTAAATTGTTATAAAGTAATAAAAATAAGGATTCTGTTATACAAGTAATGGAATCCTATAATAATATAAGTAAGAAATATAAGTAAGGAGATATTATGGCAGGTCAGAACAATAACGCGGAAATGGATCTTAATCAGTTATTAAAGGTTCGTAGAGAAAAGTTAGCTAATCTACAGGCAGAAGGAAGGGATCCATTTGTTATAACAAAATATGATGTAACATATCATACACAGGAGATTAAGGATAATTTTGATAAACTTGAGTGTATGCATGATGAAGAAGGTAAGCTTATTAAAGACGATAGTAAGCTTGTTTCAATTGCAGGTCGTATGATGCTTAAACGTGTTATGGGTAAGGCCTCATTCTGTAATATTCAGGATAGAGATGGAAACATTCAGGTATACGTTGCTAGAGGTGATGTAAGTAAGGAAGAACCTTGGCAGGAATACCTTGACTTTAAGAAGATGGATATTGGTGATATCGTAGGTGTTGTTGGATATCCATTTAAGACTAAGACTGGTGAGATGAGTATTCATGCTACATCAGTTACTCTTCTTTCAAAGAGTCTTCAGATTTTACCAGAGAAACATCATGGTTTAACTAATACAGATCTTAGATATAGACAGAGATATGTTGACCTTATTATGAATGAGGAAAGCAAGAATACATTTATTAAGAGATCTAAGATGATTAGTGAAATTAGAAGATATCTTGATGGACAAGGATTTATGGAAGTTGAAACACCTACATTAGTTCATAATGCAGGTGGTGCAGCAGCTAGACCTTTCTTTACACATTATAATTCACTTGATGAAGATGTTAAGCTTCGTATTTCACTTGAATTATATTTAAAGAGACTTATTGTAGGTGGTCTTGAGAGAGTTTACGAAATTGGTCGTGTGTATAGAAATGAAGGTGTTGATACAAGACATAACCCAGAGTTTACACTTATGGAATTATACCAGGCATACACAGATTATAATGGTATGATGGATTTAACAGAGAACTTATATAGACATCTTGCAAAGGCTGTAACAGGTAGTGAGGTTATTTCATATAATGGAATTGAAATGGATTTATCAAAGCCATTTGCTAGACTTACTATGGTTGATGCAGTTAAGCAGTATTCTGGTGTTGATTGGAATGAAGTTAAGGATGTAGAAGAAGCAAGAAAACTTGCTGATGAACATGGTGTAGAGTACGAAGAACGTCATAAGAAGGGTGAGATTCTTAATGCATTCTTTGAAAAGTATGTTGAGGAACACCTTATTCAGCCTACATTTATTATGGATCATCCAATCGAGATTTCTCCACTTACTAAGAAGAAACCAGAGAATCCAGAATACGTAGAAAGATTTGAATTCTTTATGAATGGTTGGGAAATGGCTAATGCTTACTCAGAGCTTAATGACCCAATCGATCAGAGAGCAAGATTCGCTGCACAGGAAGAAGCATTTGCTGCAGGTGATGATGAAGCTGAGCATACAGATGAAGACTTCCTTAATGCACTTGAAATCGGTATGCCTCCTACAGGTGGTATTGGTTTTGGTATCGATAGAATGGCTATGTTACTTACAGATAGCCAGGCTATTAGGGATGTATTATTATTCCCGACTATGAAGTCACTTGATGCTGACAAGAAATCAGGTAGTGATGATGCAGAAAGCACAAGCGGTGGATTCTTTACACCTAATAATCAGATTGATTTTAGTAAGGTTGCAATCGAGCCTTTATTTGAAGAGGCTGTTGATTTTGATACATTTAGTAAGTCTGACTTTAGAGCAGTTAAGGTTAAGGCTTGTGAAGCAGTTCCAAAGAGTAAGAAACTTTTACAGTTCACTCTTGATGATGGAACAGGAACAGATAGAACAATTCTTTCAGGAATTCATGATTTTTATGAACCAGAAGATCTTGTTGGTAAGACACTTATTGCTATTGTAAATCTTCCACCAAGAAAGATGATGGGAATTGAATCATGTGGTATGTTATTATCAGCTGTTAATAATATTAAGGATAGTGAGGATGAAGAACTTCACCTTCTTATGGTTGATAATCATATTCCTGCAGGAGCTAAATTGTATTAATTACTATTTGCTAGAGAATTTAAGATACAAAAAAGGAATTTAAGTAATGAATTTATGAAACTCCTCAGAGTTACAAGCCTGAGGAGTTTTATAGATATATAGGGTAAAAAAGGAGATATTGATTATGAAGAAGATTACCGTTTTTTTTGGAATTCTTTTTGTCGTTGTAACTATTGTTTTAGTAGGATTAGGTTTTCTAGAATCATTTACTATTCAAAGTGAATATGATAACGATCGAGTTGAAAGATATGAAAAGATGCAACTTAAGGATACTAAGGCAGTAATTACAGATAATACGTTAGAAGAAGACCATAGAGTTTGTGTTGAAAACTCAGAAAAAATGCTAGATTTTTGGGATAACGTACACATGGGAATTTTGGGTATATGTGTGGCATGGTGTGTTTTCTTAGTTTTAGTATTTTTAAGCATTTTATCAAAGAGTCGTCATTATGTATTTGTAAGAACATTTTTCTTATCTATTTTAACTTTAGCAATTTTAGCGGGTAGCGCTTATTCAGCTAAGATTATTTATGGACGTGAAGAGCCATATCCTGATAATCCAAACTATGATTATTTAAAAGAATCTTTTAAATACGTAGAAGTAAGTGTAAATGAAAAGAAGGATAAGGGATCTGATAATAAAGATGGTTACTTTATTGTGACTACAGATGGTAAAGAATTCGAAATTGATAGAATAATGTATGATAGAATTGATGATATGGGAACATATTATTTAGCTCAGACAGAAAGTAGCGGAAAAGTTTTGAATTTATACTCTGGAGAAAAATTCCAGTTAGAACAAAAATAATAAATCGTATTAATACCCGTGTTAAAATGCTTTATGCGCCTGCAAAGGATAAAGCAAATGGAAGAAAAATGTTTTGCAGGCAACATCCATTTGTATAATCTTGTAACCTCTTACAGAGGTGTTAAACCTTTTTTAACACAGGGTTAATATAAAGGGAGCAGACTTTAGCCTGCTCCCTAAATATTTGGGGTATATGTTATATGGAAATAATACAAAAATTACAGAATCATTCTCTATGGATGGATTTTTTGAATTATAAAATCGCAAGAGGAGATATGCGAAAGAGAGATCAAGAAGATTTAACAGAATTTGTTGTTCAAAGAGAATATTTAGAGCTCGTATCGCGATTACAAGAAGGTCAGGAAATGTCGATACCACGTATTATTGAAGTAAACAAAAATGGCGTAAAGAAGAAGAGAGTTGTGTTCTCGTTTGAACGAGAGGAAAACTATTTTCTTAAGATGTTGGCTTATTTATTGAAAGAATATGATGGATTGTTCTGTGATAATTTATATTCTTTTAGAAATGATACTGGTGTAAAGAAAGCTATATGGAAAATTGTTTCAAATGTAAATTTTTACGAATCATATTCATACAAGGTGGACATTAATGATTATTTTAATTCTATTAATGTTGATAGAGTTTTAGAAGAGTTAAAAGAGCGATTGCCTAATGAAAAGTGGCTTTATGGTTTTTTAAAACGTTTATTGAAGAATCCATATGCGTTAAAGGATGGAACAAAAGTGACAATAAAAAAAGGCGTGATGGCAGGAACTCCAACAGCTTGCTTTTTGGCGAATCTTTACCTGTGTGATATGGACAAATATTTTATGGATAGAAAGGTTGTTTATGCAAGATATTCTGATGATATTATTGTTTTTTCTAACAGTGCTGAATCTATTATAAAATATGAAAATGTCGTAAAAGATTACTTGAATAATTATGAATTGAAGGTTAATCCAGCTAAAGAAATCAAGACTGAACCAGGAGAAAAGATAGAATTTTTAGGATTTGCATTTGCTGGAAAAGAAATAAATGTTTCTGATATAGCAGAAAAAAAGATTAAAGCAAAGATAAAGAGAAAAGCAAGAGCTTTATATAGGTGGAAAGTAAGAAAATCTGCCAGCGATGAAAGAACAGCAAGAGCTTTTATTAGATATTTGAATAATAAGTTTTATCATAATGCGATTCGCGGCGAAATCACATGGTGTAGATGGTATTTTCCGTTGATAACCACTGATGATAGAATTCGCCGTATAGATGAGTACGCGGTGCAAAACATTCGATATCTTTATACTGGAAAACATGGGAAAAAGAATTTTGATTTGAAGTATGAAAGTATAAAGAAAATGGGGTATAAAAGTCTGGTAAATAATTTTTGGAAATATAAGAATGGAAAGTATGAGGAAGGATAGGAAGAAGTAGTAAAAATGTATGAAAATTGGGGGTAAAGTGGTTGTATAAATTTTTGTATTGACATTCCATATTGGCTTTGATATAATTTTGACAATTTAAATTAATTTAAATTTAGAAAATGATTTATAACCTAAAGGAGGGGCTATTATGGAATATTTTGAGGACTATTATTTAAGATTAGTACATGAGATGGTAAGAACGATTTTGAAGCTTTTGTTCAACATTGATACAGCCGATGCTAATAAAGAGCTAGAGAACAGCAGGAACAGAAGAAAAAATATGATATGCTTATAGCTCTTGCTAAAGAAGGAAAGATTAATGAAGCTGAGAACATACTTTATGAAGATGGCTTTATAAGCAATAAAGATGATCTTAAGATTGGTGTTCTTTTCTATGATTATCTAGTTGGATTAAATGATGAATTTCTAGAATCACATGACTACAGCAAGAAGGAAGCTTATGATGGTCTTGAGATGTTGCTTAAGAAAAATGGTTATGATGATATAGAAAACATTCTATAAGATTGTAGATTCAGAAGGTAATGTAATCTTAACAGGAATTGCTAAGAAGAAAATAAATTACTTATTATATTCATCACCTGAAATTAAGGATGGTGTTACATATACACTTATTGCTGGTGAAGTTTCAACAGAATTTACAGCAACAACTGTTGCTCCAGAAGGACATGGTGGACCAGGCATGCCACCACCACAGTGGGGATAGAATCCAGAAGAAGTAGATGTACTACATCAGTAAAATTTTAATCTCATGCAAAAATAGTTTATAGGTATTTAAAATAAAGAGGACTATGGTCATTGACCGTAGTCCTTGTTTTATGAATAATTATTTAAAAGCTTGATTGCAAAACTAAGTTCTGGCTTTTGTCACACATAAACCCTTCTATGTGTGTACAATATATAAGGAAATTTGATATAATTACCTGAGGGGAAAGAGACAAATAAAAATGTATAGATAAGGTTATAAATGTAAAAAGAAATTGGAGGAATTATGAGAATTAAAAAGAATCTAGTGCAAGTTGTGGCTATACTTGCAGTGGCATTTACAATTACAGGTGCCATGTCTATTAAGGTTGAGGCTAAGCTTAACAATATAAAGGTAACGGCGCTTTCTGGTAAAACAGTTAAAGTTGCCATGGGGAAGAAGGTTAAGCTTAAGGCCGTAGTTAAGAAATTAAAGAATAAGAAGGTTTCATTTAAGTCTAATAATTCAAAGATTGCAAAGGTTAATGCAAAGGGATTTGTTAGTGGACTTAAGGATGGAAAGACAAAAATCACAGTAACATCAAAAGAAAATCCAAAAATTAAAAATACAATCAAAGTTGTTGTATATAAGAATGCAGTTAAGAAAATTAAACTAAATAAAATTAACGTAAATCTTAACACTGGTGAACAATGCAAATTAAAAGCTAAGATTAAGCCAGCTAAGAATGTAAGTAAAGTTTTTAAATATACTTCAAGTAATAAGAAAGTTGCTACAGTTACAAAGAAGGGTGTAATTAAGGCAGTAGCAGTAGGAACTGCAAAGATAACAGTTAAGGCAACTGATGGAAGTAAGAAAAAAGCTATATGTAATGTAACTGTTACAGGTAAGAATGAGGCTAAAAATGAAGTTTTAGAAATTAAGAATGTAAGTATTAGATGTGGACATGCAATTGATGTTACACTTACAAAAGCTAAAGAATTAATAGCTGAAGATTTTGATGTTTCATATAAATACTGTGAAAGTAATAAGAATTCAACAATTTATGGAATTGAGTCATTGAATACAAATGATAATATTCATTATGAGATTTGTTTAAGTGGAAAACTAATATATGGAACCTTGGTAAATATAAAGATTAATGGCTTAGATGGTGTTTCATCAAAAACAGTAGTAGTGGATAGAAATTATTTTGATCATGAAATAGATGGAAATAGTGTGGATGATTATGTAAGATGTCTTAAAAATGGTAAGATACAGCTTACATATAATGAGCTTGAAAATCAAAGATGTGAATATTTAAAGTATTCAGGATTAGCTAAATTTGAGGTACTAAACTTACCTGAAGGAATTTCAGTACAATATTCAAATGGTAAAACACAATTCGAACTTTACGGTAATTATAATGAAGATGCCGATGAATACAAAACGGTTGTTAAGGCTGTTGATGAAAAAGGTAAAGTAATGTATATGAATATTCATTTTATTGTATGTGATGATGATTATTACGTACGATTTAAAGAACCATATACTGGTACCTATTTAGCATATAAGTATTATTCTAAGTATGAAGATGAATACTTGAAGGGGCAGGATGTAATAAGTCCATCAATTAATTTTTCTGATTATGGATATTATGGTACTTATTATTATAATTTCGTATCATATAAGGCTTCAGGGCTTCCTGAAAACATGAGGATAAATGAAGAAAATGGAAATCTTGAAGTTATCGATAAGGCAAAGGATGTTAAGCCAGGAGTATATAATATATCTATGTTGGCCACTTTGGAAGAAGGTCAAGTATTTGCTTTTACATATAAGTTAACTTTAGTTGAAGGAATAATTATATCTGGAAAATATGTTGATGGATTAGGAGAAAGCGTACCTTATTCTTCAAGTTTTAATTTTGAAAAAGGGGATGTATACAATACTGCTTATGGCGTAAAAACAGATGGTGAAGGTAATTATAAGTTAAGAATAGTTCCGGGTGTTTATAGAATAAATGGATGCATAAACCCATATTTTAAATCTTATGAAAATAAATTTACTAAGAGTCAAAAATATGATATAAGGTCAAATTATTTTGAAGTAAGAATTGCAGTTGATACAATATATGGCATGAGATTGACTAGTAGTGTATCTATATGTGATAAAAATGGAAAATATCGTTATTTGTCTACTTTGGCAGTAACGGATGATCAAGGTAGATATAAGATTGTATTATATGGATATTTAAGAAAAGGAAAATATAGAGTTATAGATGATTATGATTTAAACATAGTAAGTAATAGTTCAGGAAAAATGTATGAAATCGAACCATGTGATTTTGTTATAGATGGAATTAATAAAGTTAGATTTAAGGCAAAAGAAGTTTAAGTTGAGGGGATAATATGAAGATAATAAAAAGTATAAATAAATATATGGTTATGAGCGTGGCTTCTCTTGCATTTGCTGGGATATTAAGTAGTATGACGTATGCTAAGCCGAATATAAAAATTTCGTCACCTTCTGGAAAAGTTGTAAGAGTTGCTAAAGGTAAGAAGGTTAAACTTAAGGCTATAGTTGAACAATTAAAGGATAAAAAAGTTTCTTTTAAAACTAATAATCCTAAGGTTGTAAGAGTATCAGCAAATGGTACGGTTAAAGGAATAACGGCTGGTAAAACAAAAATTACTGTAATATCAAATAGTAATCCAAAGATTAAAAAGACAATAAAGGTTGTTGTTTATAAAAAAGCAGTTAAGAAGATTAAGCTTGGCGTGAAAAAAATTAATCTTAATGCAGGTGAGAAATATAAATTAAAAGCTAAGGTTAAGCCTGCTAAGAATGTAAGTAAAACTTTAAAATACACATCAAGTAATAAGAAAGTAGCTACAGTTACTAAGAAGGGTGTTATTAAGGCACGCGCTGCAGGAATTGCAAAGATAACGGTAAAAGCAACTGATGGAAGTAAGAAGAAAGCAGTTTGTAATGTGAATGTAAGTGATTCTAAGCTTCAGGTTGTGGATTCGATAGAAATCAAAAGCATAAAAGTTAGAGGTTTAAATAGTTTAGATATAGAACTTTCTAGAAAAAAAGTAATAGAACCTGGTGATATAAAAGTATCTAGTAAGCATCTTGCTGAAGGCAAGGAGTATTTTGATTATAGAATAGTAAGTCTAAATACAACTGATAATATTCATTATGAAGTGGTTTTAAATAGAAAGGTATATTTTGGCTCATACATCAATGTAAAAATAGATATGCATCCAGGTATTAAAACAAAGGAACAAGTAGTGGATGAATGTGTAAGATTTGATGCTTTATTCGAAGGTGATAGTGTTGATATATATTATATGTATAGTACAGATACGCATATGATTTTGCATTTTGGTAATTTCTTTAATGGAAATCAAAATGAAGGTATTTATGGAGATAGATGTGAACCTATAAAATACACTATAATAGATATTCCAAAGGATAAAGATGTTGTTTTAAAATATGGTGGAACAGATGAGTATTCACTTGAATTTAATAAACCATATTATGATTATAAAATGGTAGTTTTAGCTGAAGATGCTAATGGAAATAAAAAGTATTGTAATTATCATTTCTTTGCAGGTGATGAGGAAACAGTGTATGCAAGGGCGCATGAAGATACATATCTTGCATATAAGGCTAATTCTAGTTACGAAGATAGATATATAGAAGGGGATGAAGAGTATATTCCTATAGTGCTTTCAACATTAGACAAACGGAATGATTATATAAATGCGTATAAATCATGTGTTGATTATAAGGCAACAGGACTTCCTGATAATACTGAGATTACAGAAAGTGGATATATTAGAGTTAAGGATTATACATTAGATGTTAAACCGGGTACATATAATATAACAATAACTGCAACTACAAAAGATGGAAAGGAATTAGTTGTTCCGTATAAACTTAATTTGGTAGAAGGTGTTGTGGTTTCTGGAAAATTCACTGATGCATTAGGAAATCCTATTAAGAATGAGAAAATTTATTGTGATAATTATTATGGATATGAATATGGTAGTGCATATGGGTTTAATCAATTATATGGTACAGCTCATAATGTTGGAAGAAGCGAATATACATATACCGATAATGAAGGAAATTATAAAATGAGAGTAATACCAGGAGTGTATAATATATATTCCTTTAATAATGATGGGATAACTTTTTATCGATCTGAAAAGGTTTCGTTTAAATCTAATATAACATATAATATAAAATCAAATATTGAAGTATCTAAATAAATTTGTGAAAGACAAAAGTAATTTAAAGGCAATCCGAAAGGGTTGCCTTTTGTTACACATTACAACACTTGCGGTGGCATTTGCTGCAATAGGCGTTATGTCTGTAAAAACTGAGGCAAAGCTTAATAATATAAAAGTCTCAGCACCATCAGGTAAAACTGTTAGGGGCGCAAAGGGCAAAAAGGTTAAGCTTAAAACTATTGTAAAAAAACTTAAGAATAAAAAAGATATATATAAATCTAACAATCTAGTGTGGCTATCTTAGGTTGGATACAGTATGAAAAGATAAAGTGGCTACAGAACAATAATCCTGAAGTGCCAGGACTTATCTACAAATTAGCTCCAATGGATGAAAAAATAAGAAAACTTAATAGAGTTCATAAACTATGGGATGGCATAATGCTTATGCATGAAGTAAGAGATGTGTACACAGGCAAACAGATTGATGATAAGAGTGATGGATATAATCATGATGTATGGAATGTGTATTTAGATGATGGTAGTAAAATAGATGTTGGTGAACCTGTATATCCTAATATTAAAATGAATGGAAAATACATATTAGTACAAACAGAAAAAGTGGAAAAATACTAAGTGCATATCCAGAAACTATGTTTGAATTAGAAAAAAATGTATACTGTTTTCTTTAAAAGAATAGATAGCAATATGTTATTATATATATTTTTATGATAATACATAGTGGGGGCTATGAAAGGAGAAAGGTATAATTATGAATCATAACATCAGATCAGTTTTAAAAACATTGGATCATCAGAACAATTAATGTCAGTGTTTGACAAATTTCGATTTTTAAAGTAAAATTATTCACGTGTTTAAATAATTTAAAAATAATGGGCGTTTCCGAAAGGAAGCGTCCATTTTGTTTTTCGAACAAAAGTTTGAAAAACGAATATATAAATATGTTTAAAGATAATGGGGAAAAAAAGAAAAAAGAAAGGAAGGTTTCAATATGAACAAAAGAGTCATAAAGAAGACCATAGCCGTTGTTCTTAGTTTGGCGCTTTCATTTGCATATGTTCCAACATCTGCACAAGCAGCGTCTAAGAATAAGGTGAACAAGAGTGTTTCTACAAAGAAGAACACAAAGAAAAAACCAGTTGGATTTAAGATTAGTAAAAATGCTGGAACTTATGCAAAAAAAGTAAAAGTAAAAATTAAAGCTAAGAAAAACTACAAAGTTTATTTCACAACTGGTAAGAAGTTTAAGAAGAGTAAAGTAATTAAAGCTGGAAAGTCTAAGAAATTTACATTTAAAAAGACTACAACTTTAAAACTTCTCTCAGTTAAAAAGTCAAAGAAAGTTTCAACAAAGAAGCTTAATAAGATGGCTAAAAAATCGAAGAGATTATACGAATATAAATATGTAATCTCTAATGAAACAAATGACAATCAGAAAAAAACAGAGAAGAAGACAGATGACAAAAATGTTAAGGATGATAAAAAAACTTCCGAAACAAAAGAAGATTCAAAAGACATCGTAAATAATTTTAAGCAACCATATGATGAAAAGGATTTTGAAATTCCAGAAATTTCATATGAGGATAATGCTAAGGTTGATGAAGAAGCAAGTAAGGTCATAGAAACAACTCCTGTAGTTGCATTTGCTGAAGAAGGTACAAGCATTAAAGTAAATGGTGAAGAAGTAAAACCTGAAGGCGTTACTGTTGGAGTTATGAAGGGTGTTACTAGAGTTTTAATTACAGCAGAAGGAACTTATGCATTTACAGGTGCAGTTAAGGATGCTGTTTTCGTTGTATCTAGTGATAAAGTTAATTTGATTTTTGATAATTTTACTATTGATAATACTAAGTTAGCACAGACAACAAAGGGTGATAATTCATCAGTTTCAATGTTTGCTGGTACTAATGTAAAAATCACTTTAGTAGGTGAGAATAATATACTTGGTAATGATTCATTTGTAAATGAACCTAAGGCTATTATTAATCAGGAAGCAAATGAAGAAAAGTCTTCAACACTTACAATTGTAAATGGCGGTAACGGTGTGCTTAATGTTGTTGATTCAATGGATGTTAATACAGAATATGATGGTAAAGATCCAGCTGATGGTATTGTAACTAAGGGTACACTTAATATTAAGAGTGGTAACATTAATGTTACAACAAATGGCGATTGCTTAGATGGTACTGGAGCTAATGGCGAAGGTGGCGTTAAGATTTCAGGTGGAAATCTTAAGTTGACATCAAATAAAGGTTCTGCTATTAAGTCTAAGAATGGAACTGTAGATATTACAGGTGGTGTTGTTGAAGTATTATATTCTGGTGATGATGCAGTTAATGCAAAAAATTATTCAGTTAATATTTCAGGTGGATACTTAAAAGCTGATAATGTTTATGGTGATGGTATTCAGGCTGAAAAAGCAAGTATTTCAGGTGGTAACGTTGTAATTAAGACATATTTTGAAAATGCAGGTCTTAACTATTACAATGAGGAACTTGGTGAAGGAAATTATAATACATTAATTAAAAAAGATGGTTTCACAAGTTCAAGTAAGAGCGAATATATTAATGTAGATACAGGTAGTCATAAGGGAATTAAGGTTGGTTCAAAAGATTACTATTATACATATAAATCGGTTAAACCAATAAGTAAATTAGTTGCTGGAGAAGAGTATCATAAAGATGCAAGTGGTGGATTAAATATCACAGGTGGTTATATCAATCTTGATACAACAAATACAGGTGTTAAATATGGTGCTGAAGGAGGTATGCCTCCTATGAATGGACAGCAACCACCAAAGGATGGTTATGCAGCTAGTCCTGATGAAGATTTTGAAGAAGAACAAAAAGATAGTAACCTTACAACATGTGGTGAAAATCAGGTTATCTTAGGATGCCCAGAAGATGGTATTAAGAGCCAAAATTCATTTAATATGTCAGGCGGTAAACTTGTTATTAATGCCTCAGATGATGGTATTTCAGTAGCAAATGATACATCAATTACTGGAGACAGTAAGGTATATGTTAATAGAGCATATGAAGGTGTAGAAACTAAGAATCTTATTCTTGGTACAGATGGCGGAAATGATTCACCATATCTTTACACATACACATATGATGATGGTATTAATGCAACAGAAAAGTATATAGTTGTTTATACATACGAAGATGAAAAAGAAGAAAAATATGCAAGAGACACATATTCGCGTTCAGGTGGAAGCTTTAGAATTTACACAGGTGAAATAAATGTCTACATTGCAGATGATAAAAAACATGACTATAAGTTACATGTAACTAACGGTTTTGGTGTTCTTGAAGATAATAGCGATTATGAAGGAACATTCTCAGCAAATGGTGATGGTATCGATTGTAACGGTGCATTCTATGCATATGGCGGAAAAGTACTTGCATATGGTGCTGTTGCTCCAGGTAACTCACCTATAGATTGTAATGATGATTATTACATTGGTGATGGTGTTACATTACTTTCAGTTGGTGATATGGGAATGCCAGAAGATCCAACTATACTTAAGCAACCAGTAATACAGTTTGGCGGAAATGAACATGGTGGTCCAGGTGGACCTCCTCCAGGATTCCCAGGAGATGGTGAAGGATTTAATCCGGGCGAAGGATTTATGCCACCTCCACCACCAATGGATATGGATAGAGGATCTTCACCTCTTGGAATTGAAGTTGGAAGTTATTATAAGATAGTAGATTCTAAAGGAAATATAGTATTCTCTGAAATTGCAAGCAAGGCACTTAGATATGTTTTATATTCTTCAGCAAATATTAAGAATGGAGAAACATATACTCTTGTATGTGGAGATACAAAGACAGAAGCAACTGCTTCAACAGAAGTTAAGGAGCACGAAGGATTTGGCCCACCACCATTTGAGGGAGCATTTCCTGCAGAATAATAAAATAATCTCATGCAAAAATAGTTTATAGATATTTAAAATAAAGAGGACTATGGTCATTGACCATAGTCCTTGTTTTATGAATAATTATTTAAAACTTTTTGTTTTGTAATCAAATGTCTTATCTTCTCCGTTAACACTAACTGTACATATGCTGAGCACTTTTTGGCATTCCTAAAAAAGAAGCTGAAGTTAAGCCTGAAGGTCAAGTAGTAGGAACTAAATTTGCTGTAAAAAATCTTAAGTACAAAGTTCTTAATACAGGAACTAAAGATGGTAAAAATATAGGTGAAGTTTCAGTTGTTGGAGTTAAGAAAAAAACAGTTAAGAAGATAAGTGTTGGCGCTTCTGTTACATATGATGGCGTTAAATATAGAGTTGTTTCAATTGGAAATAAGGCATTTAGAAAGCTTAAGAATCTTAAAAAGGTTACAATCGGAAAGAATGTAACAAGCATTGGAGCAAATGCATTCTATGGAGATAAGAAACTTACAAAGATTATAATTAAGTCTAAGAAACTTAAGAAAGTTGGCAAGAATGCAATAAAGAAAACATCAAAGAAGCTTGTAATTACAGTACCTAAGAAGAAAAAGAAAGCTTACGCTAAGAAGTTTAGAAAAGCAGGAAATAAAAAAGTAGTTGTTAAATAGTAGTGTAAAGCCAGCCCGTTGGGGCTGGCTTTTAAAAATGAAATTGACGAATTTGCAATAATTCACCGAAATAAAATTGACGAATTTGCAATAATTTGCTAAAATGAAATTGACGAATTTGCAATTCGGAGGTGATTTTTGTGGTATTTAAAAGAAAAATATATGATAAATTGGTAGATTGGAAAAAGAAATCAAAAGGTAAGACAGCTTTACTTATAGAGGGGGCTAGACGAGTAGGAAAGTCAACGGTTGTTGAGGAATTCGCTAAGAATGAGTATGATAGTTATATTCTTGTGGACTTTTATACGGCTTCGCCTGACGTTAGAGGTTTATTTGAAGATTTATCGGATCTTAATTATATATTCTTACAGTTGCAACTCCAATATCAAGTTTCATTGAAAAATAGAAAGTCATTAATAATATTTGATGAAGTGCAATTATGTCCAAAAGCAAGAGGGGCCATAAAAGCATTAGTTAAAGATGGAAGATATGATTATATAGAAACAGGTTCGTTGATATCTATAAAGAAAAATGTTAAAGATATTTTAATTCCAAGTGAGGAAAGAAAAATACAGATGTTTCCTATGGACTATGAAGAGTTTAAGTGGGCGTTGGGAGACACGGTAACTATTCCGATGTTAAAGGAAGCATTTGCTGAGAAACGAGAATTAGGTCAAGTGGCACATAGAAAATTGATGAGAGATTTTCGCTTGTATATGCTTGTAGGAGGTATGCCGCAGGCGATTGAAAGATTTATTGAGACTAATGATTTTAGAGAAGTTGATGATGTTAAGAGGGATATACTTTCTTTGTATCGAGATGATTTTAGAAAGATTGATTCTACAGGAAAACTTTCAACTTTATACACGGCTATTCCTGCGCAACTTATGGGAAATGCATCAAGATATCAGGTTTCTAGTGTGTTACCTTCTCAAAGAGCTGATAATGTGTTAGAAGAAATATCTGAACTATCTGATTCAAAGACAGTGTTGGTATCATATCATGCTAATGACCCTATGATTGGAATGGCTAATAATAAGAACTTATCGAAATTTAAGTTGTTTGCATCAGATGTTGGATTGTTTACAACACTGGTATTTATGGATAGAAATTTTACTGATAATGATATTTATGAGAATCTGCTGAATGATAAATCAAAGGTTAATTTGGGGTACTTATATGAAAATGTAGTTGCACAAATATTAGCAGCAAATGGTCATGAATTATATTATTATACATGGCGTAATGAAGTTTCAAAACGTAATTATGAATTAGACTTTTTGATTACGGATAAGAATAAAATCTGTCCAATTGAAGTAAAAAGTTCAGGTTATAAGAATCATTCTTCGTTAGATAAATTCCAAGAAAAGTATTCTTCAAGAATAGCGCATAAGTATTTGATTTATACTAAGGATTATCAAAAAGATGGAGATATAGAATGTTTGCCAATTTATATGGCTCAGTTTTTATAAATAGTATTAAAGCCAGCCCGTTGGGGCTGGCTTTTTGTTATGATTAATTATTTAAAACTCTTTGTTTTGTAATTAAATGTCTTTTCTGTTCCGCCAACACTAACTGTACACTGTGTTTTCTTAACACTAAAAACGACAACGTCTTCACCGTTATTACCTTTGATAGTTCCGAGAAAGTCTACTGTTTTTCCAGTCTTATTGCATCTGTATAAATCACCAGCACTAAGTTCATCATTCTTATATTCCATAAAGTAGAATTTTCCACCTACTTCACCACAATACATACCATTATCGCAGAGTTTCTTAATATTCTTAAGTCCCTTATTTGTAAACTTAACTAAATCATATTCACAAGCACTAACATCTGTTGAAAATTCCTTTTTAATAACAGCATATTTGCCCTTAATTGCAGCAAATTCACCTGTAGTTTCTTCCTTAACCTCACTTGTCTTAATATTTAAACTAAAAATATCATTTCTATATGACCCCCAGCTGTATCTAGTTAAGTACATTCTGTTATTGATAATTTTATTGATACCAATATTATCAGGGGCTGACTTTTTACTCTTTTTTGTCTTCTTAACTGTAGCTACCTTTTTAAACTTCTTTGTTTTTAAGTTTAATTTATAAACTTTCATACCTTTTGTAAAATATAATGTTTTTCCATTTGTGAATGCGCTGTCTTTATTGATAGATGTTTCTTCATATTCTTTTTCACTCTTTGAAGAAACCATTACCTTCTTGCCATCATAACAGAATGTATAATCTCCAACTGTTTCTGCTTTGCTTGCTTTACCAGCATCAACACCTTCAAATAACTGTACATATGCTGTGCTCTTTGTAGCTTTCTTTTCCTTTGCACTTACTTCATATGTTCCTGTTAAACCTGCTACTGAACAAATTGCTAATGCTGTAACTCCAATATAACCAAATACTTTTCCTATTCTTTCGTTCTTCTTAATCATTTTTATTTCTCCTTATCATACATATTTTTATTTTTTTGATTTTTAATTTTTTTATTTTTTTAAAGTTCAAAATAAATATGCGTTATTTACCTTTTTCACTAACTATACGATTCAAAAATCCATTTCCGGACATTTTATAAAAAAATTTTTTTAATTGCACTTTGTGAAGTTTTTTGTTTCCTTTGTTGTAACCATATATTATCATAGTGATTTTCAAAAAGAGTCAAAAAAATGTAATAGGGTAGTGTTAAAAATGCAATAACATTTATAGAAAAATAAGGTGTATCGTGATAAAATTAAAATAGCGAATTAAACGGGGAAAATGGCGGAATATAAATTTTTTTGAGGAGGTGACCTGGTGAAGGGAAAGAAATTATTATCTATTATTTTATCATTACTTATGGTGATAAGTTTAATGCCGATGGATTCGGCAAAGGTTCATGCATCGTCGCATAAACTAAAGTGCATAAACTGTAATGAATGGGTTGAAGAAGGCGATTATTGTGATAATTGTGCTTCAGAGCATTTGTGCGTATGTGAAAGTTGTCATGATTTTTTTCATTGTGCATTGTGTGATGGATGTTATTTAAACTTCGATGTGGAACCATGTGATGAAAATTGTTTTAACGTAATCTGCATAGACTGCGCGGAACAGGAAGGATATCACTGCCCAGAGTGTCATGAATGTTATCAGGGTGATGAAGATAAGTTATGTGGGAACTGTTTTAGATGTCCAGAATGTTGTGAAATCTGTGATAATTGCGGTTGGTGTTTTGAATGTCAACCACATTGTCCAGAGTGTGGCAATTGTGATTATGAAGATGAAAAATGTGAAAATGATGGCGAGCATTGTAAAGATTGTTGCATGATTTGTCCTGAATGTGAAGAATGTATGCTTGAAAAGGAACAGGAACCATGTGAATACTGTGAGTTATGCCCAGAGTGTTGTGAATATAATTCATGTGAGTATTGTGGCATGTGTGTAGAACATCCCGATTATGAAAACCATTTATGCTCAGAATGTGGTACATGTTTTGAAGTGACAGATAAATGCGAAACATGTGGTTTATGCGTGGATTGTTGCCTTAATGAAGCAGCAAGTGCTGGTTGTGAATGTGGTGAATATTGTCATGAAGAAGTTGATGATGATCACATTTGCGATAATTGTGGTGAGTGTTTCGGTATTGTAGAAAGATCAGAAGAAGCAGAAGAAAACGGATTATGTTTATGTATAGACTGTTATGAAGAGTATCTTGATATTATGGATGAGGGCGTTCATGAAATAACCCCAACTAATACTTATAGCATGGATAGTGAATATCACTGGAAAGAATGTAAATACTGTGATGATGAAGAGCATGTGACTAATAAGTCAGAGCATAATTATAATGAATATGGCGTTTGTAAGGTATGTGGTTATAAGGACGGAAGCAATATATATGTTACAAAGCAGCCTAAGAGTCGAACCATTGAAATTTCTTCAAAGGATACTAAGGATGAAGATAAGGATAAGGCTTATTTTAATATTGTCGCTTCATCTAAAGATGAATTAAAATATGAATGGCAGTATCGTGTGATTGGTAGTGCAAATATTTGGAAAGCATTTGCTGCAGGTGAGGCAGAGGGAATTAATACACCTTCACTTGTTTATACAGCAAGACCTGGTGATTGCCATAATTTGGATGGAAGCAAACATAATCGTTTGTATATTAGATGTAAGATAAGTGGAAATGGACTTACTGATTATACCGATGTGGTATATGTTACAGTTGAACATAACTATGAACCAAATGAAAATAAGACTTTTGATGAAACTGGTCATAGTTTTAAGTGCGCTGATGAAAGCTGTACTTATTATGGTAAGGAGGAAAAGCATAAGTATACTAACTGGCAGTGGAATGAGAGTAAAACTGAGAAGACGGCTACTTGTGAAATATGCGGATATAAGAAAACATTCCATATTCATAAACATGGGATAGATAATTTCTATGATCATATGCAAGGGGCTACTCTTACAAATAAAGACACAAATGAGTACACTGGGGAAGATTATGGTTACGAATTTAAAGTTGATGAAAGACATCATGAAGGATATTGTGACGTGGAAGGAATCAGTGAATGTGGTGTGTTTATAAGTGAAGCACATGATTGGAAGCCATGGGAGACTATAACTAATACTCCTAAAAAAGAAGGAGAACGTGGTGGTATTCATAGAACATGTAAGGTTTGTGAATATGATGAAGACAGAGTACAATTTGATGAAAATGGAAAAGAGTTATATTGGGAATTTGGTGTTCATCCAGTAACTATCATTAATGGTTCTACAGATTGTGGTCAGGGACTTATAAGAGAAGGACAAACCATTAATCTTATTCCTGATAAGGTGGAAGATAAAGTATTTGATGGATGGGAAGTAAAATATGAAAAATTAAATAAGTTTGCTAATCCGGATAATAATAATTATATTAATAAGACCGAGATAGTTAAAGTAGGTATGACAAGTGGTCTTGATGAATTAGGTTTTACTAAAGGTCTTAGAACTCTTACAATTCCAGAATGGAATGATGCGGGTGTATGGACTCTTACTGCTTTGTATAAAGATGGATGTAAGCATGATAAAACTGAGGTTACAGGCAAACTTGAAGCTACTTGCGGACATATGGGATATACAGGTGATACAGTATGTTCTGATTGTGGCAAGATAATGGTTAAGGGACAAGACATTGATAGATTAGAGCATAAACATGTTCATATAGTGGAAGAAACAGAAGTCCTTAAGGATTATAAGGGTGATGATGCATATAACAATAAAGGTGAGCTTATTTATAAATGTCGTACACATGAACTTGGTGACTGTGTAAAACATGAAAAATCATATTCAGGTGATTATATTTG
>Ga0310697_10002246_pt1 | contig 20851 bp, 23 predicted proteins | sample 172DNAGHGlowgp2_FD_203883 | JGI IMG/M metagenome (GOLD analysis project Ga0310697, IMG submission 203883) | Sheep rumen microbial communities from Palmerston North, Manawatu-Wanganui, New Zealand - 1728 DNA GHGlow gp2 (v2) (version 2) | ecosystem: Host-associated > Mammals > Digestive system >... | reverse complement strand
TTTACGCCCTTATTCCCGCAAACCATGGGCAAGCGGGGATGTTGATGGCCTTCTTTTTCATTGTTTGTTTTGTTCCCTCTATTGTTGCAACAGCCACTCTAATGCCGAAACGATGTGTGATGTTCGTGTTTTCGTGCCCGCCTTTCTTCATCTATCAATCAGCGTCTTTGCCCACTCTGGTATGTCTTCGGTATATTGCTTAAAGAGCTGCCGCTTTTAACACAGCTTCGGGAGAGTTCCAGTCACCAAAGGATTCCTGTGCGATATTGTCAGGGTTGATATACAAACTATCTGCCGCCCACTCGTTGTTGAGCAACTGGACGGTGGTTGTTGTCTTGCCCGAACCATTGGGGCCGGCTACGACACAGAGTGTGGGCTTCTTTGCTTTCATACAACAGCCTTTCTTCTCCACGATTGTATTTCTTCTGCCACCTCCTTCAGTCTTCTCCGCTTCTCTGCCTCAGCCCTCGCACTTGATTCACGTGCAGCCGCGGCCACGTCCTCCATCAACGCCTGCAACATTTCGTCGGTAGGCTCTTCGGTGGAAGTCAATCGATATCGCTTATGGATGTCAGTCATACGCCTCTATTTTTCTTGTTTTCGGGGCAAAAGTAGAAAGATTTATTGGAACAAGCACCTTCCCCTCCCTCAAATTAAATATTTCTTAACAAAAACAGTCCGCACAGCGCACGGAAAATCCTATTCCCTCCCTGTTCGCTTTATGGTCCTAATTTGTCAGCGTCGCGATACTAATATAATTTCACGGTGTGGTTTTCGCAAACCGCATAGTGATTTCTACAAATCGCAATGTGATTTGTAGAAAGCGAAATGGGGAAAATGATTATAAGACGTGGTCTTAACGAAGATGCGATGCTGTCTTGAAGCGTATGCTTCCGCTATTGAGCGACTTTGCTTCAGCGGGGGCTTATTACGATGTCTTTTGTGCGGTGTGCGATGTTTTTTTGTTAAGAAATATTTAAATTCTGAGAGTTGTGACTCAAAAAGAGAGGTGGGCAATGAAAAAATGAAGGTTTCGTGCGGGCGTAATGGAATAATGTGTAATTTTGCAGGCAAATAGATAAACAGTATTCAATATGTGTAAGTACAATATGAGTAAGTACAAGATTCTTTTTTCTACGGCACTTCTCTGCCTGGGATTGTTGCTGGCGGGGTGCGTCAGTCAGGAAGAACGTCTGCGCCAGCGCGCAGCGGAGTTATGCCAGTACATCCCGGATCATGAGCTGCTGGAGCAGTCGAAAGACTACATGACGGCGGACTTCTATGCCGTCCTCGACACGCTGTTCAACTTGCCAGAGCATGAGGCCATGGACCACGAATGGCTCTACTATTTCGTAACCGGCAACGGCGGCACGATTGCGGACTATGAGGTCGTGGGCGTACAGCTGACGGACGAGACGCACGCGGTGGCTACCGTGCTGGTGCGACAGAAATGGGAAGACGGTTCCTTGGATTCGGAGAGCGAAGCTGAAGAGCATCGCCTGTATATGGAATGTGTGGACGGGCAGTGGCTGATGTCGGATTTCGACGAGCACAAGGCAGACTGCCTCCGCCACATCGCCATCAACCGCCGCGAGCAGGCCGTTCGTGCTGCCATCAGCGCTTACATGGTTTGTGAGATTGGCGCACAATACCAGCAGGGCGAGCTCTGCATCCCGATGCTGATGATTGCCGCCGAGGACGACGACAGCCAGCCGATGCGCGTGTGGGGCGACTTCTGGGTGTTCTGGTATGATCAGGCCGGCGATACGCTAAAGACCGTATCGGGCGGCAGCCACCCCGGGCTCATGACGTTGTCCGAGGAGGATGGCCGCTTCGCCGTGACAGGCTTCGAGCGCGTGGAGGACGGCTCGCGCTTCCTGCCCACCGCCCAGCGCATCTTCGGCGAGCACTTCGACGTGTTCCAGAACATGCACTCCAATGAGAATGTCCGCGAAGCCGTCCGCAAGGAGCAGCTTCAGGAGTACGTGCAACAGCACAACCTCCCCATCCGCTACTATCAGGACTACGGTTGGCCCGCCGTGGAGCTGTAACGCAGAACAGATAACCAAATCGTAACGATTATGAATATAGGAGACAAGGCGCCTGAGATTCTGGGCAAGGACGAACAGGGGCGGGACATCCGTCTGAGTGATTACAAGGGTCGTAAGCTAGTGCTCTATTTCTATCCGAAGGATAATACGAGCGGCTGTACGGCAGAGGCTTGCAGCCTGCGAGACCGCTATGATGCGCTGCAGGGCGCAGGCTACGAGGTCGTGGGCGTGAGCAAGGACTCTGCGGCTTCGCATGTGAAGTTCAAGGAGAAGCATGCGCTGCCTTTTCCGCTGATTGCCGACGTCGATAAGACGCTGATGGAGGCGATGGGCGCGTGGGGCGAGAAGGTGATGTACGGCAAAAAGACGATGGGCACCATCCGCACTACCTTCGTCATCAACGAGGAGGGCATTATCGAGCAGATCTTTGCCGGCAAACAGGTGAAGACCAAAGAGCACGCCGACCAAATCCTCAATGCATAAGATGTCGCCAGAGCAGGCGCGGGCTTTCCAGGACGATGTGCTCAACATCGTCGGGCAGATACCTCGCGGAAGTGTGATGACCTATGGGCTCATCGCCACATTGGCGGGATGGCCGAGTCATGCACGGCTGGTGGGGCGGACATTGCGCTATACGCCTGGCGCGGAACGTCTGCCCTGTCATCGCGTGGTCAACGCCGCAGGTCGCACAGCGCCCGGTTGGCTGGAGCACCGCACGCTATTGGAGAAGGAGGGCGTCCACTTCAAGTCCAACGGCCATGTGGACATGAACCGCCACCTGTGGGGGCCAGACTACAAGTAGGATGTAACTTTTTTTGTTATGGTACGTCACCTTTTGCGTTCTTGAACTGTTATATAAGTGAATCGGTTCAAGAAACAAAAGTTTAACCCTATAATAAAAACAAGATTATGAATTTGAATCTCCTACCGGAAATGATCGTTAAGATCTTTTTTCTCATTGGTGTCGTTGCACTCCCCATCATCATTGTATGGCTGAATAACCGCAAGAAAATCAACGAGACGAATCAACGAACACAGATTGTGCTGGCCGCCATCGAGAAAAACGCCGAGACGGACGTTGAGGACTTACTCAAGAAGATGGCTCCGCAAAAAACACTGCTGAAAGAAAAACTGCTCACGAAACTGCTGTGGGGTGGCATCCTCACCCTGTTGGGCCTCGCATTAACAATCTTTGGGTGCTATCTTATTGCAGGCAGGGGTAATAATAACAATCCGTTTACCCTCTTCGGAGCACTTCTTTTGCCTGTCGGCATCGCTTTCCTAATCAACTATTGTGTCGGCAAGAAGGTTTTGGCCAAAGAGATAGAGGCAGAAGAAAAGAAAATGGCCACACAGGCATAAGCCGTGACACGCGTAGTATTCATAACGCAAGTGGAGCGTGAGCAGGAGGCTTTGAGAGGCTTCCTGCTCGCCCTCTGCTGTGGCAACAAGAGCGATGCAGATGACCTGGCGCAGGACACGCTGGTGAAGGCCTATCTCTCTTCGGCGGGCTATCAGGACATGGGACGCTTCCGCTCGTGGCTCTTCAAGATTGCCCACAATACGTTCCTCAACCATAAGGCGAGTATGCGCACTACGGAAAGCATTGATGAGGCACGAACGCTTGTCAGCAACGCTGCTGCCGACGCGCCTTTCGAGCATCAGGATCTCTATCTCGCCCTTCGCACCCTTCCTCCTAAGGAACGCTCCGCTATCACACTATTCTACCTTAGCGGATATAATATCAAAGAGATTGCCTCCATCACGGAAACCTCGGAGGATGCTGTCAAGAAACAGCTCTCACGGGGACGCGACAAACTAAAAGAAAAACTACGATTATGACAAAAGATAAAGCCCTTGAGGAACTCTTCCTCGCACAGGCGCCACATTTCGAAGACAGTGCCGACTTCATGGCCAGCCTCACCAAGCGTCTGGATGCTGTGGAATATATCAAGCAGCATCAGGAAGCCACCATCCGCCGCTATAAGATGGCTACGGTTGCAGCATTTGTCGTGGGTATCATCAGCGGCGCTATCGCCATCGCTTTTGTGCTTTCGATGCCTGCCGATGTTCCCCTCTTCACCTTTGAGGTGCACAGCGATATCCTGCTGTGGCTACTAGCAAATTCTCGCTTCATCACTACAGCAGCCCTCGCCCTGTTGATGAGTCTCGGTCTCGCCAGCATCATCGCCAACGTTCAGGACATCATGTTGATGAGGGAAAAGCAAATGATCTACAATTAGGTCATTATCATCCATTAGTTTGCGCGATGTACCTCATGGTTCTTATTCTATTGTTATTGTAGGCTTTCCTTTTTTGAAGGGTTCTCATCAGAATCTGCGACAAAGGTACAGATTCTTTGTAAAAGAACAAACAAAATAGCCACAAAATCCCTCGCGCCGTCATCATTTTATGTGCGCGTGCGTGGAGCAAAAGAAAACCGCCTCGGAGCGGAGGCGGTTTTGCTATGGGGAAGGGGGATTAGAAGCGGTAGCCGATGCCGAGCTGGAGGATGCCGCGGCCGAAGTCCTTCACGTACTGGTAGCGCATCTCAAGGTTGCAGTAGAGGTTGGGGGTGATGTCGTACTGCATACCAGCACCGGCGTTTAGGCCGAAGCGGCCTTTGTTCTCGGTAATGGTCTCTGTCTTTCCTGTGGGATTGCCTGCATCGTCGTACTTGGGCACGTCAATGCTGGCGTGCGTGTGCTGGAAGGTGGCACCGAGGATGGGGTAAATGTAGATGCCATACTTCATGTGGAAGAGGTAGTGGAGGTTGATGTTGATATCCCACACGCTGAGGTTGTCCTTCTGGATGAAGTAGTCAAAGGATACTTCCGGACGGAAGGCGTCAGTGACATAGTACTGCACCTTGGGCATAAGACCGAAGTTCACGTAGCTGTCGCCGAAGCCCATGCCGAGGTCGAGGCCGATGGCCCAGTCGCCAGCTTGTGCGCCTTCGTACTCTTCTTCATAGTACTCTTGTGCGGATGCGCCGACGCTCAAGAGTGCGACGCAGAAAAGCATCATCAATTTTTTCATAGTTGCTTGTTGGATTAAGAGTTTGTATTTGTAGTTACTTCATTCTTTGCTTTACGGGTGCAAAGATAGGTAAATATTATAAAAAGCATCCTTATTCTTGCGAAATAATTACGGGAATGACCGATATTCTCATAAAAAACATCTATTTTTGTCGCGAAATAACCCCTTAAAAAGGATTTATCATGAATTTAGGACTTACTGAAATTGTAGTTATCGCACTTGTGGTGCTGTTGTTGTTTGGTGGTAAAAAGATTCCCGAGCTGATGAGTGGCCTCGGCAAAGGTGTCAAGAGCTTCAAGGACGGCATGAACGGCCTTGACGATGAGGCCAAACCTCAGGAGAAGGCTGCCGACAAGGCTGAGGCCGAGAAGTGAGGATGGCAGAGGAGATGACCTTCTGGGACCATTTGGATGTGTTGCGCGCCGATATCATCCGCATCCTCGTGACAGCTGTTGTCATGGGGATAGGTGCGTTCTGCCTGAAGGACTTCCTCTTTGATGTGGTGCTGTGGCCCCGTTCTGCGGACTTCCCCACCTACCGGCTACTGGGCGCCGAGCCTTTCCAGTTGAAGCTCATCAACACAGAGCTCACGGAACAGTTCATGATCCACATGAAGGTGGCGCTGATCGCAGGCCTCTTGGTGGCATCGCCTTATGTCATCTATGTGCTATTTTCCTTCATTTCACCGGCATTATACGAGGGTGAACGGCGCATCTCCATCCGCGTGGGCGGTGCGGCGTATGTGATGTTCATGGTGGGGCTGGTGGTGAACTATTTCCTCATCTTCCCGCTCACGGTACGCTTCCTGGGTACCTACAGCGTCAGCCCCGATGTGCAGACGATGTTGACGCTCTCCAGCTATGTAGATACGCTGTTGATGCTGTCGCTGGTCTTCGGCATCGTCTTCGAGATTCCCGTGGTGGCCTGGATGCTGGCTAAGTTCGGGGTGCTGAAGGCCAGTTGGATGGCGCAGTACCGCAGGCACGCCATCGTCGCCATCCTCATCGTGGCGGCTGTCATCACGCCTACGGCCGATGTGATGACGCTGCTCATCGTTTCGCTCCCCATCTGGCTCCTCTATGAGGTCAGCATCTGGATTGTAAGAAAGACCCACCCCCGACCCCTCCCGTGAAGGGAGGGGAGCGCCTCCGGGAACCCTTGAACTTCTTGAACTTTTTAACCCTTGAACTCATAACCGCTAACCGCTAACCGTTAAACGATAAAAACGAATGTTACGCAGAATTAGAATAACTCTTGCCACGGTCACGTTTCTGCTGGTTACGTGGCTCTTTGTGGATTTTACGGGCACGGCCTATCCCATTGCGGGTTGGTTGGCTAAGATTCAGTTCCTGCCTGCCGTGCTGGCGCTGAATGTGTGGGTGGTGCTGGGCTTGGTGCTGCTCACCCTTATCTTCGGACGCATCTATTGTTCTGTCATCTGCCCGCTTGGCATCCTGCAGGACTTGCTCGCGCATCTGCGCCCGCGTAAGAACAAGAAGGTGGGTCGCTACAGCTTCTCGCCTGAGGTGCGGTGGCTGCGCTACCCCGTGCTGGTGCTCTTCATCGTGGCACTGGTGGCGGGCGTGGGCTCCTTCGTGGCGCTGCTGGCGCCGTACAGCAGCTTCGGCCGTATCGCCACGAACCTGTTGCAGCCCGTATATGAATGGTGCAACAACGGCCTCGCCGCCATTGCCGCCAAGTATGACAGCTACGCCGTCTATCATGTTGATGTTTGGATGCGCAGCCTGCCTACGTTCATCGTGGCGGTGGTCAGCCTCCTGGTGTTGGCGGTGCTGGCGTGGATCGGCTGCCGCACATATTGCAACACCCTCTGCCCCGTGGGCACCTTCTTGAGTTTCCTCGCGCGTTTCTCGTTCCTGAAAATCAACTTCGACGCTGAGAAGTGCAAGGCTTGCTCGGCGTGCTCCAAGGCTTGCAAGGCCTCCTGCATCGACTACAAGAACCACACCGTGGATTACTCGCGTTGCGTGGTGTGCGGCAATTGTGTGGACAGTTGTAAGTTCGGGGCATTGAAGTATAGCAGACCCACCCCCAAAAGACCCACCCCCGACCCCTCCCGTGAGGGAGGGGAGAAGGCTGGCGCGCAGCTTTCGAGCGATAGCGAGGCTCTCCCCCTCACGGGGGAGCGGGGAGAGGGTCTGTCTCGTCGCTCTTTCCTTATTGGTGCTGCTATGGCTGGCAGTGCTGCCGCCTATGCCCAGGTGAAGACCAAGATGGATGGTGGGTTGGCGGAGATTGAGGACAAGGTGGCTCCTGAGCGCAAGACGCCGCTGACGCCTCCGGGCTCCCTCTCTGCGCGCCACTTCCAGCAGCATTGCACGGGCTGCCAGCTGTGCGTGGCACAGTGCCCGAACCAGGTGCTGCGCCCCAGCACGGGACTCCTCACGCTGATGCAGCCCACGATGAGCTACGAGCGTGGCTACTGCCGACCGGAGTGTCACCGCTGCTCCGAGGTATGCCCCACGGGTGCCATCCACCCCATCTCGCTGGAGGAGAAGACGAGCACGCAGATAGGTCATGCCGTGTGGGTGAAGAAGAACTGCGTGGTCATCACCGACGAGGTGGAATGCGGCCACTGCGCCCGCGTATGTCCCACGGGTGCCATTCAGATGGTGCCCCTCGACCCCGAGGATGAGTGGAGCCCGCGGGTGCCTGCCGTCAACGAAGCCGTGTGCATCGGCTGCGGTGCCTGCGAAAACCTGTGTCCGGCTCGTCCCTTCTCGGCGATCTATGTGGAAGGGCATGAGGTGCATAAGGAGGTTTAAGGGCCCCATCCCGGCCTCCCTCAGGGGGGAGGTGATGAGTGAAAAGTGAAAGAATGAAAAGTGAAAAATAAAGATTTCTTGTAGAAAGATGATAGACAGAAATATATCTCGAAGGAATTTTATTAAGTATCTGGCTGGGGGGAGTGCGGCTGTTGTTCCTGTTGCTGCGCTGCTTAGCGGATGCAAAGGTGGCGACGGACTCGGTGATGCCGATGGCTCGCAGATGACCATGCGCGTGAATCGGAATACGGGCGACACGGTCAGCCTGTTGGGTTATGGAATGATGCGTCTGCCGATGCTCCCCGATGGTTCGAAGGAAGACCCGCAGACGGGACTCTTCGACCAGGAGATGATCAACCGCCAGGTGGATTACGCGTTGGCTCATGGTGTCAACTACTTCGACACCAGCCCCGTGTATTGTCGCGGCCTCTCGGAGCGCTGCACGGGTATCGCGCTGAAGCGCCATCCGCGTGACAAGTACTTCATCGCCACGAAACTCTCCAACTTCGACAACCGCCTGTGGCCGTTGGAGGAGTCACAGAAGATGTTTGAGAACTCGCTGAAGGAGCTGCAGACCGACTATATCGACTATCTGCTGCTGCACAGCACGGGTGGTGGCGGTCGCGACCCGGAGACGGGCGAGGACCTGAGCGGCCTGGAGGTGTGCAAGCGTCGCTTCCTGAACAACGGCCTCGCAGACTGGCTCGTGGAGCAGAAGGAGAAGGGGCGCATCCGCAACCTCGGCTTCTCGTGGCATGGTGACTACAGGGCTTTCAAACTGCTGTTGCAGCTCCACGACGAGGGCCGTTACCACTGGGACTTCGTGCAGATAGAGCTGAACTACTTGGATTGGTTCTATGCCAACGAGATCAACGGCTCCAACGTGGATGCCGTCATCCTCTATGGTGAGCTGAAGAAGCGGGGCATCCCGGCGGTTATCATGGAGCCGCTGTTAGGCGGCCGTCTGGCAAAGGTCAACGACAATATCGCCGCCGAGTTGAAGCAGCGCGACCCCGAAGCCAGCATCGCCTCGTGGGCGTTCCGCTTCGCAGGCACACCCGAGGGCGTCCTGACCGTCCTCAGCGGCATGACCTTTATGGAACATCTGCAGGAGAACGTGGCCACCTATTCACCCCTGCGGCCCATCAGCCACGAGGATCATGAGTTTCTCATCCATATCGCTGAGCTCATCTACGGAGAGAAGGAGGTGCCTTGCACCGCCTGTCAGTACTGTATGCCGTGTCCCTACGGCATAGACATTCCCAGCATCTTTGCCCATTACAACAAATGCATCCGCGAGGGTAACCTGCCCCAGAGCAGCGGCAGCCCTACCTACCGCAAGCAGCGTCGCGCGTTCCTCGTGGGCTACGACCGCAGTGTGCCGCGCCTGCGACAGGCCGACCATTGCATCGGCTGTGGCCAGTGCGCGCCGCATTGCCCGCAGCAGATTGAGATACCCAAGGAGCTGCAGCGCATCCACGACTATGTGGAGCAGCTGAAAAGGGATGACGGGAGTGAAGCTTAGAGCTGCACCTGTTGTGCTTCCACGTCATGCCCCAGGAAGAGGGCGGCGGAAGGCGAGAAGGTGTCGGGGTGCTCTGTGGTGAGAAAGCGGATGGTGCCGCCTTGTGTGAGGCGGGCATCCATGTCGGCATGGCGATGTAGGTAGTCCTGCAGGCTGTGTGCGACAAAATCTCCTTGAGAGATAAGCTGTACGTGCGCGGGTGTGTATGCGCGTACCTTATCTAATAATAGGGGGAAGTGTGTGCAGCCGAGGATGAGGGTGTCGATGTCGGGGTCGCGCTGGAGGAGCGTGTCGATATCGCGCTGCACGAAATAGTCGGCACCGGGGCTTTTGAACTCATTGTTTTCCACGAGCGGTACCCACATCGGGCACGCCTGGCCTGTGACGGTGATGTCGGGGTACAGCTTGGCCATCTCCAGCTCATACGTGCGGCTGTTGATGGTCCCTTGTGTGGCGACGATGCCCACGTGTCTGCTGCGGGTGATGTCACCCACAGCTTCCACGGTAGGGCGTATAACGCCGAGGACACGGCGCGAGGGGTCTGACATCTGTGGCAGGTCGTGCTGCTGAATGGTGCGCAGGGCCTTGGCAGACGCGGTGTTACAGGCCAGGATGATGAGCGGACAGCCCATGTCGAAAAGCTTTCGAACGGCCTGCAAGGTGAACTCATAGACGCGTTCAAAGCTGCGTGTGCCGTAGGGCGCACGTGCATTGTCCCCCAAGTAGAGGTAGTCATACTGGGGCATCAGCGTGCGGATCTCACGCAGGATGGTGAGACCGCCGTAGCCGCTGTCAAAGATGCCGAGGGGGGACAATGCTGGTTTATGGTTTATGGTTTATGGTTGAGGGGTTTGGGGAACCTCCGTGGGGATGCCGAGGCGGGTGAGGACGAGGTCGGTGATGTCCACGCCAGCCTGCGGGTGGATGAAGGGCACGGCGTTGTCGTCGGTGTTCAGGACGAAGAAAAGTCCGCGCTCGCCGGCCACAGCCTGGATGGCCTCTGCCAGCTTGGCGATGCAGGGTGCCTGCAACTCGGCCTCGGCTTGCTTGAGGAGGCGCTGCGATTCCTGGCGGAAGGCCACGCTCTTGTTCATGAGGTCCTGCAACTCCAGCTGGCGCTTCTGCAGGATGCTGGGCGGGAAGTCCTTCTGTCCCTGCAGGAACTCGGAGAACTTGCGCTGGAACTCCTCCTCGGAGTGCTGGGCTTCAGCATCGTACTTGGCTTTCAGCTCCTCGAAGGCGGCCTTGGCGGTGGCGTATTCAGGCATCCGCTCATAAACGCTCTTGTAGCTGATATAGCCAAACTGAGGCACACGCACCTCGGTAGTAGCAGGCTTCTGTGCGCACAGCGACAGGGATACTATCGTGGCGCACAGGAGTGAGAATATCTTCTTCATAAGTAGATGACGAATAGTAGAACGGGTTTAGATGCCCAGCGCTTTCTTCAGCTCGGGAGTGATGTCGGTGCTGAGCTTGGTGCTGATAAAGGGGATGCCCATTGAGGTGTCCATGATATAGACAAAGCCACCGGCCTCACCAATCTGCTTGACGGCATTGAGGACCTTCTCGGAGATGGCCTGCATCTTCTCGGCCTGTGCCTTCTGGTAAGCCTGCTGGTTGTCCTGTACGCTCTGTTGCATGCGCTGGTAGAGATCCTCCAGCTCAGCCTGACGGCGCTGGCGTACGTTATCGAGGAGGTTGGCCTGCTCCTTCTGGAATTCTTCGCCCTTCTTCTGCAGTTCGTCCTGCATGCGCTTCAGGTCGTCCTCGTATTGCTTGGCGAGGTTTTGGAGCTCGTTCTGAGCGGTGACATATTCGGGGAGGAGGGGCACCAGCTCCGTGGAGTTAAAGTGTCCGAACTTCTGTGCTGACATGGTCAGGGGAGCGAGCAGCATCATGATGGCTGCAAAGATGATTTTTTTCATTTGTTTTCTTTTGAGGTTTTATTAGTAATTAATTTTGATAGGGCTTATAGGGCTTATAAGGCTTATAGGTCTTATGGGGCCTATTGGGCTTATGAGAATTTATTGGCCGTAGCCGAGTTTGTGAAGGACATCGTTGGAGATGTCGATCTTGGGGGATGCGAAGATGATGCCGGCGTCGGAGGCGCGGTCGAGGACGAGGCTGTAGCCCTTGAGCTCGCAGATGTCCTTCACGGCATTGTAGATCTCGTCCTGAATGGGTTGCATCAGGCTCTCGCGTTTCTTGAAGAGCTCGCCCTCGGGACCGAAGTATTTCTTCTTCAGCTCTGCGGCTTCCTTTTCCTTGGCGACGATGGCCTCCTCGCGTTGCTTCTTCTGTTCGGCACTGAGGAATACGGTCTCGCTCTGGTAGGCTTTGTACAGGTCCTCGGCCTCCTTGCTGAGGGCTTCCACCTCTGCCTGCCACTTGCGGGAGACTTGGTTGAGCTGCTCATTGGCGCGCTCGTAGGCGGGTACGTTCTTCAGGATATATTCCATATCAATGAGCACGAACTTCTGGGCAGAAACGGGCTGGCTGTAACCGATGGCTACTGCGGCCAGCATGATCATCATTAACTTTTTCATATATGCGTTGCTTGTAGTTAATTATAGTCCTTTGACGGGAAAAACCTTTGAGGGTTTAAATTAGAACTCTTGTCCGAGGATGAAGTGGAACTGGCTGCCGCCGTAGGTGCGACTGCCGAAGACCTTGTCGAAGCCATAGGCCCAGTCAACACCGAGCAGACCCACCATGGGCAGGAAGACGCGGACGCCGACACCTGCGGAGCGTTTCATGTCAAACGGGTTGAAGTCCTTGATGTCATCCCACGCGTTACCACCCTCCACGAAGGCGAGGCCATAGATGTTGGTGGAGTTACCCAGGATGAAGGGGTAGCGGATCTCGAGGGTGAAGCGGTCGTAGGCGTAGCCTGTGTAGCCGCGAGGCGTGAGGGAGCCGTTGTCGTAGCCGCGCAGACCGACAGTCTCGGTGGCGTAGCTGTAGCTGTAGCCGCTCATGCCGTCGCCGCCGACGTAGAAGGTCTCGAAGGGTGACTTCTTGTTCTTGTTGAAGCTGCCGAGAATACCGAACTCCACGCGTGTCACGAGCACCGGGCATTTGCTGCCTCCCGTGAGGGCGGTGTAGGTGCGGCTCTTGAACTTCCACTTGTGGTACTCGATGAACTTGTACTTCTTCTGGAGCTCATCCATATAGCTGGAGGCCAGCGAGTTGGTGGCCAGGTTCTCGTAATCGACACCGTCGAAGAGCGAGTAGGGCGGTGTGATGCCCAGCGAGAAGGTGAACTCCGAACCGCGACGCGGGTAGATGGGGTTGTCGGTGGAGTTACGTGACAGGTGCAGGTTCACGCTGATGTTGTTACAGCTACCGTTGCTGACGAGGAAGTACTCCCAGTTCTTCAGCGTATAGCGCGTATAGCTGAGGTCTGCCGAGAAGGTGAAATAGTCGTCGGGCCAGCTCAGGCGCTTACCCCAGCCGAGCGAGAAACCGTAGATCTGGATGGACTTGTCCGGGTCGTAGAAGTTCTCGTAGTAGTTGCCGGTGTTGGTGCCGTAGCCGTAGAGATAATTATAATAGGAGTTGTAGTAGGCGGAATTGTAGTAGCGGTCGCTGACGTCGGTCTGCTTGGAATAGAAAGCCGAGAAGGAGAGCGAGTTGGGTCGCTTGCCGCCGAACCACGGGTCGAGGTAGTTGATGGAGTAGGACTGGTAGTAGCGGCCGTTGGTCTGTCCGCTGATGCTGAAGCTCTCGCCGTTACCCTTGGGCATCACGCCACGGCGCAGGCCGTTCTTGGCGAAGAGGTTGTGCAGGGAGAAGTTGGAGAACTTCAGGCCGATGCGGCCGATGACGCCCGTCTGGCCATAGCCCAGCGAGAACTCAATCTGGTCGTTGGACTTCGGCGACAGGTTCCAGGTGAGATCTACGGTGCCATTGTCGGGGTCCGGCTCCAGCTTGTAGTCGATGTTCTCGGGGTCGAAGTGACCCATGCTGGCGATTTCGCGGTAGGAGCGCTCCAGGGCTTCCTTGGAGAACAGGTCGCCCGGCTTGTTGCGCAGCTCGCGACGGATGACGTTCTCATAGACCTCATCGTTACCCGTGATCTTCACGTGGCTGATGTAGGCCTGCTGGTTCTCCTCGATGCGCATCTCCAGATCCACGCTGTCGCCCACGATGTTCACCTCCACGGGGTTGAGCTGATAGAAGAGGTAGCCGTTGTTATAGTAGAGGTTACCGATGGCGTCCTCGTCGATTTGGAGGCGCTTCTTGAGGTGTGTCTGGTTATAGACGTCGCCTTTCTTCATGCGCAGCTCCTGGTTGAGGAAGTCCGTGCTGTACAGGGTGTTACCCACCCATTCGATATTGCGGATGTAGTATTTCTGGCCTTCTTCCACCTCGATGGCGATATCTACGCTGCTCTCGTCGTGAGGGCGCACGCTGTCATAGACGATGCGCGCATCGCGGTAGCCGTATTCGTTGTATTTCTCAATGAGGCGCTCCTTGTCCTCCTTCCAGCGTTCCTCGATGAACTTCTTGGAGCGGAACCAGCTGGACATCTTGCCCTTCTCGTGGGTCTTCTTGAAGGCACCGTTCTTGAAGAGGTTACCCTTGATCTGCGACATCTTCAGCGCCGTGTTGCCACGCACATCGATGCTGTTCACCTTCACCTTGCCTTTCTTCTCGACATTGATGTCCAGAATGGCGTGACCGGGTGCCGAGACATCGTCATGCTGGATGATCTCGATGACGGAGTTCTTGTAGCCCTTGTCGTCGAAGTATTTCTTGGCGAGGATCTTGGTGCGGTCGATGATGTTCGGCGTGAGCTGTCCGTCGCGCACCAGTCCCAGCTTCTTCTCCAGGTCTTCGCGCTCGCTTTTCTTGACGCCGTTGTAGTTGACCTGCGAGATGCGGGGGCGCGCTGCCAGGGTGATGTGCAGGTAGGCGGAGTCGGCAACGAGGCTATCTACGCGGATGGCGACGTTGTTGAACAGACCGTTCTTCCAGTAGCGCCTGATGGCATTGGTGATTTCCTCGCCCGGCAGCATGATCTTCTGCCCTTTGGTGAGTCCGGAAAGTCCGATGAGGATATAGTCGTCGTAGCTCTTCACACCCTCTACCGTGATGCCGCCGATCACATATTGCTGTGGCGTGCGGCTGTAGTCAATGACAGGATTGACGACGCGTTCTTCTGTCTGGGCAAAGAGCCTCACCCCCGCCCCCTCGTGGAAGGGCGAGGGAAGGATGTACCACAGTAGAATGATAGAGAGGAGTTTGTATATGAGGCCTTTATTCATTGGTTCTCGTTTATTTGTTCGCTGGTCTTGCCGAAGCGGCGCTCACGGCTCTGGTAGTCTGCGATGGCCAGATGCAACGCCTCCTGGTCGAAGTCGGGCCAGAACGTGTCGCAGAAATAGAGTTCGGTATATGCTATCTGCCACAGCAGGTAGTTGCTGACGCGCAGCTCCCCACCCGTGCGGATGAGCAGCTCGGGGTCTGGCATGAAGGTGGTCTGCAGGTGTGCGCTCACCACGTCTTCCGTGATGTCCTCGGCGGCGATGCCCTCGCGGGCAATCTCCTGCATGGCGTGTGTCAGCTCCCAACGGGCTGAGTAGCTGAGGGCCAGCACCAGGGTCATGGCGTCGTTCTTTGCCGTGCGTTCGATCATCATGTTCATCTTCTCCTGCACGTCCTCGGGGAGGCGTGTCTTGTCGCCGATGACGCGGAAGCGGACGTTGTTCTTCATGAAGATCTCGTCCTCCAGGTTCTTCAGGAGGAGCCCCATGAGTGCGCGCACCTCTTCGGCCGGGCGGTTCCAGTTCTCCGTCGAGAAGGTGTAGAGCGTCAGGTACTTGACGCCGAGATGAACACATTCCTCGGTGATGACGCGTACCGTCTCCACGCCTTGGATATGCCCTGCCGTGCGGGGCTGCCCTTTGGCTTTGGCCCACCGCCCGTTGCCGTCCATGATGATGGCAATGTGTTTGGGAATCCTGTTCTTATCAAGTTCTACCATAATGGTGTAATATATCGGATGGTGATTAGTTGTTGCACTTGCGGTATTTGGGCGCGATGTCATAGGAGAGTGTCAGCGCCATCTTGGTGTAGCAGTCCTTATTCTTGAACAACCCGCTCTCGATGCCGTAGGGGTCCACGAGATGGGGAGTGGCCTCGGAGTCGTCGAGCTTGTCGCAGGTGGTGAAGTTGAACGTCCATTCGAAGCCCAGGTTCAGGCGGGGACGCACCTTGAAGCGGAAGCCTGCACCCAGGGGGATGCACATGCCTGCGGCCGCCTTGGCGCCACCGCCCATGCCAATGCACATACCTACGCCGACCGTCACATACGGCGACCACCGCTTCAAGCCCTTGTAGCTGGCGCCCATGCCGTAGCCCAGGAAGTTCATCTCGAACTGTGCGCCCACGTCCAGCACGTTGCGGCTGAAGTGGATGAGCTGTGCCGGCTGGCCGCCTTCGGGCGTCTCGCTTTGCGGGTCGGTGGGAATGAAGATGCCTTCTGTGTTGCCGCTGATATGCCCGAACGACGAGAAGACCTTCACGACCATGCGGGGGTTGAGGTTGCGGCGCCAGAACAGCGTCCCCATCATTCCGGGGTGCTTCATGAAACCTCCTGCGGCATCGCCGACATAGCTGTCCAGGCCGATTCCGCCGCCAATCTCCTGCTGGTATTCCAACAGCTCGCCGCCGTCCTGAGCGTGGCAGCCCAAGGCGATGACAGTGGCAAGAAGGAGGGTGATGAGGCGTGGCATGCTTATTCTCCGTAACTGTTCAGGCGGGCGCGCCAGATGCGCGGGCCTGCGATAATCCAAATGTATTCACCTGCCACGGTGGCAGCGATGTGCTCGCCGTCGGCAGCCTGCTGGCCGCTGCCCAGCGTCAGCTCAGTGTATTCCTTCCATGTCACGCCGTTGTCGGTCGAATAGTAGGTGGAGGCAGACTTCCCGATGGCGATAATTTTGCTGCAGTAGTCCACGAGGCTACCCTCCTTGAGGGATGACCAGGGGAGGTTGTAGTCGTTGTCGCCCGTGCGGGAGATGAGCAGCCACGGCTCATCCTCGTCTTCCTCGCGGTACCAGGTTGCGGTGGTCTCGCCGCAGCTGCCGGTGAGTATCACGCGGGCCGTGCCGTTGCTCTGGGTGTAGTAGGTAGCGGCGTGATTCGTGAAGGGGAAGAGGTTCTCGTCGTCATCCAGGTTGACGGCTGTCCACGCCTGGCCGTCCTCGGAGCTGCTCATGACACCGTTGACGGTGGCGTAGAGCAGGCTGGGGGAGGCTGCCAATAGCTGTATGGTCGTGCCGGCGTCGGCCTGTGCCACCATTTCCCATGCCACGCCGTCGGCTGAACGGAGGAGTGCGCCGCCGCTCGTATGCATCCACAGCTTGCCTTGGGATTTCTGCAGGCTGCCCACCTCAGCGCCGTCGGCGCCCGTGCAGGGCGTGTCCGACCATGTGGGCGCTGTCGCGCTTGTGGCGGTGGTGAGGTGCAGGGCGTTGCTGCCGTCGATGCTGACGATGGCAAGGCCGCTCTTCCATGCTACCGCACGGCGCTCGCCGCGGCCTGCCAGCATGCTGGTGCCGCCATCTGCGGGCATCATCTGCTCCCACGTATAGCCGTTGGGATCGTTGCTGCGAATGCTGATGGTCACCAGATAGTCGCGGGAGCTGCCGCCGTCGGTGGCGATAGAACGGAACACCACGGGCGTGGAGAAATCCACGTTATCTCCGCTGGTGAACGCCGTCCAACCGCTCTCATCGCTGAGGGGGCGATAGTAGTAGTTACCCTCGCCGGCGATGGTCACCGGCACGATTGTGGGGTCGGTGCCTACGAGCAATTGTTTGGTGCTGTAGATGGTTCCCGCATACACGGAGGGTTCCGTCTCCTGCTGCCGGGCGATCTGGTCGATGGCCATGGGGTAGTAGGAGCCGGCATAGGTGTACGTCGTTGTCACCTCCTCACCCGACTCATTGGTGGAAGTTCTGTAGTAGGTGAGTGTCCCCAACGTGAAGGAACTGATGTAGCACAGGCTGTTGGGCTTTGTCGTGTCCTCATCATCTTTTTTGCAGGATGAGAGGGGCCACACGAGGAGCAATGCCAGCAGGGCAAAGAGTATGTTAAGCGCTTTTTTCATTGAACTGGTCATAAAAACGGCGCAAAAGTACACATTATTATAGAAGAAAGGAAATCTAAGCCGCTGAAAATGCTTTTTAGGCGACGTTATTAGGCAAAATTAACGTGGATGAGGCGCCCTTTAGGGTCTATTTGGACTTTTTGACTGTTTGCAAATGGGAAAACGGGCGCTTTCACACCGTCGCCCAGTACGATGTCGGACCGCTCGATGAACACCTCGTCCCACAGGTCGGCATCGATGAACGACTGCAGTGTCTGCGCACCACCCTCGACGAGAATGGATTGGAATCCGCTGATACTCTCTGCAAACGCTCCGCCGCTTGAGGAGAGTATCACCTTCTCTGCATTCTTCCCCGGCCACAGCCGTGTCGTGAGGCTGGGCTGGTCCAGCTCCCAGGTGCGCCGCCCCACGAGAATCGCCTCATGTGTGGCGCGCAAGCGGTGCACCAGCATCTGTGTCCAAGGTGTCGAGAACTTCACGGCGTCGCCGTCCTTGGCGCGGCTCTCGCGGCGGCGGTCGATGAAACCGTCGGCGCTCTCCGCCCATTTCAGGGTGATATAAGGCCTATGTAACGTGTGCTGTGTCATGAACTTACGGTTCAGCCATCGGCACTCGGCCTCCAGCACCCCCACGACCACCTCAGCACCCGCCTCGCGCAGTCGTGCAATGCCGCGTCCCGCCACCTTCTCGTTGGGGTCGAGACAGCCTACCACTACACGTCGGAAGCCCTTCTCCGCCAGCAGCTCTGCGCACGGCGGTGTCTTGCCCCAATGGGAACAAGGCTCCAGACTTACGTAGATGGTGGAGTGGGGGAACAGCGTCTCGTCCTCTGGGCGCACGGAGCGCACCGCATTCACCTCGGCGTGCGGGCCGCCGTAGCGCCGGTGCCAGCCCTCGCCGATGATACGACCCTCATGCACGATGACAGCCCCTACCATCGGGTTGGGCGCCGTCGTGAACTCGCCGTGGCGTGCCAGCTGCAGGCACCGCATCATATATTTTTCGTCGTCCGTCATCAAAAATCTTTAAACTTTAAACCTTAAACCTTAAACTTTCACTATCTTTGCGCCGTGAATCATCGCGAACTCATAGCTGCATTGACACCTCTGCATGGAGCGGGCGAAGCCCGTGCCATCGTGCGGATGGTCATGGAAGAGCGCTTCGGACTCTCCCAAACCGACCTTTTGCTCGGCAAAGATACGGACTTATCTGCAAACGACCGCACAGAATTGGAAAAAATTGCAGAACGCCTCCTCGCGGGGGAACCCGTGCAGCATGTTTTGGGCTATGCCTATTTCTGTGGCCGCCGCTTCCGCGTGACCCCCGACGTCCTCATCCCCCGCCCCGAAACCGAATCCCTAACCCGCTGGGCCATAGACGAGTTGCATGCTCTGAGCCATGCGGCTCAGAGCATGCAACTCATCGATCTCTGCACCGGCTCCGGCTGCATCGCCATCACCCTCGCCCTCGCCTTCCCCGATGCGCACGTCGTGGGCGTTGACATCAGCCCCGCCGCCCTCGCCATCGCCCGCGAGAATGCCGCCTCCCTAGGCGCCCATAACGTAACCTTTATAGAGTGCGACATTTTGTCCGCCCCCTCATCCCTCATCGTCCCCCTTGGGGGACCACAGGGGGCTTTTCATCTCTCATCCCTCATCCCTCAACCGTCCCCCTTGGAGGACCACAGGGGGCTTCTCATCAGCAACCCTCCCTACGTCCGTGCTTCCGAGGCCGCTGACATCCACCCCACCGTCCTTCATCATGAGCCCTCCCTGGCCCTTTTCGTCCCCGATGACGACCCTCTCCGTTTCTATCGCGCCATCGCCCGCATTGGCCAGCAGCTCCTACCTACTGGCGCCCCCGTCTTCGTAGAGATCAACGCCGCCCTCGCCCCCGAAACCCGCCACCTCTTCACCGCCGCCGGCTACTCCGATGTCCAACTCCGCGACGACCAGTTCTCCCGCCCCCGCATGCTAAAATCGACCATTCCATCGTGAAAAATGGAAGTTAGAATTTCTCGCGGTATTTGCTTTCGTCCTCGTCCTGGAGCATGGAGAGGTAGGAACGGTAACGGCTCTCGGCAATCTCGTGGTTGTCGAGGGCTTTTAGTACGGCACAGCCGGGCTCATGGGTGTGGGTGCAGTTGCTGAAACGGCAGTCGTGGCCAATCTGGAAGATCTCACGGAAGTAATGGGAGACTTCCTCGCGTTCAAAGTCGAAGGTGCCGAAGCCGCGGATGCCGGGGGTGTCGATGATGGAGCCCCCTGTGGTCCCCCAAGGGGGACGGTTGAGGGTTGAGGGTTGAGGGTTGAGGGTGCCCTCACTACCCACCATAGGTAACTCATACATCTCGGAGAAGGTGGTGGTGTGCTGGCCTTGGTCGTGGGCTTCGCTGAGGGGGGCTATCTTGGCGCGAGCGTCGGGAATAAGGCGGTTGAGGAGGGTGCTTTTGCCGACACCGCTGTTGCCGCTGAAAAGGGTGGTCTTGCCTTGGAGGTAGGGGAGGAGGGGGCCGGGGCCTTCGGGAGCGCTCGGCCCAACGGGACGCTTCACACTTGAAGAACCCTCAGGAACCGTAAGGCCCTCAGGAGAACCTTCGGGAACCGTAACCCCCTCCCCGGTTTCGGCGGAGACGGGGAAGCAGGGGTAGCCGAGGTGGCGGTAGAGGGCCATGACGGCGTCTAGATAGCGGCGTTCGTCGGCGTCATAGAGATCGACCTTGTTAAAGATGAGGGCGACGGGAACGCGGTAGGCTTCCGCGGAGGCGAGGAAGCGGTCGATGAAGGTGGTGTTGGTCTCGGGGTGCGCGATGGTGACAACCAAGCAGGCCAGATCTACGTTGGCAGCGATGATGTGGCTTTGCTTGGAGAGGTTGGAGGCGCGGCGGATGATGTAGTTGCGGCGGTCGTGAATCTCGGTAATCAGGCCCGTCTTGTCTGAGGCGTTGGCCTCGGACAAGGCGGGCTTGAATTCTACGCGGTCGCCGACGGCAACGGGGTTGGTGCTGCGGATGCCACGGAGGCGGAAGTTGCCCTTGACCTTACATGCAAAAAGCTGGCCGTCGTCCGTGCGGACGTCGTACCAGCTTCCTGTATTTCTAATGACCAGCCCCGTCATTACACGGTCATGATCTCCTTCTCCTTGGCGGCGAGGAGGGTGTCAATCTGCTTGATGTACTTGTCGTGCATCTTCTGGAGGTCGGCTTCGCCGTCCTTCTGGAAGTCCTCGCTGAGACCTTCCTTGACGGCCTTCTTGAGGCCTTCGATGCCGTCGCGGCGGGCGTTGCGGACGCTCATCTTGGCGTTCTCGCCTTCCTTGCCGCACTGCTTGG
>Ga0310697_10002245_pt1 | contig 20865 bp, 13 predicted proteins | sample 172DNAGHGlowgp2_FD_203883 | JGI IMG/M metagenome (GOLD analysis project Ga0310697, IMG submission 203883) | Sheep rumen microbial communities from Palmerston North, Manawatu-Wanganui, New Zealand - 1728 DNA GHGlow gp2 (v2) (version 2) | ecosystem: Host-associated > Mammals > Digestive system >... | reverse complement strand
GACCCTTTTGACAATTCTTTTTCTTCTTTTACATCGATATCTTCATCATCTTCTTCTGCATTTACCTCTTCTTTTTTTTCTTCTTCTGCATCTTCACTTGAAGAGCTTGAAGATTCTGACTCAATTTCTGGTGATTCTGTATTTGAGTCTGAGAATGTTGATTTCGATAACGATTCTATTTCAGACACTTTTGAAAGATTTTCTTTGTTTTCAGTTTCACCGTCTTTAATTCCACCTTCATTGGCACCTTCTATGTTTTCCTCTAATATAACATCTTCACCAACATCTTTCTTGGTCTTTTCTCCATCATCTTCGTCATTTGCTTCCTCTTCATCCTCTTCATCCTCTTCATTGACAGATTCATCCTCAATCTCGCTTTTTGAAATTGTTTCAGCAATGGACAACTGTTCTAATATGGATGAATTATCTTCCTTGACATTTTCATCAGTGATTACAGATTCTGACGATTCTGTGATTTGAGTTTCATCTTCTATCTCCTCTGCACTTAACAATCTAATGCATTTGTTAACTTCACGCACTAAACGGCTTATGCGAAGCTTGCTTTCCTTTACATCCGAATCGCTTACTTCTAACATCTTTGCCGTCTTTAAATTTGAATATAGACGTTGACTATTACGTAATTCCGACTCCAAACGGTCTATTTCTGAGTCTTTTTGAGACAACTCTTCACGGAGAGAACGAACGTCGGATTGCAACTTATTATAGGACTTCAGCAACTGACGGACCTCGGACTCAAAGTTGCGTAACTCTATGCGGTCGGTGTTGGTCATAGCGACGTCTTTATTTTAGCTTTATTTGTTCATCATGCTTCTGGCCTTGGCTGCATCCTCTTTAGATACTTTCTCGCGTTTGGCCAATATGATAAAGTGATATACGTATGTACTTGTCCATGGCTCACTGAATCCTAACATCTGTTGGTATTTACGGACTGAATAAACCGACTTGCGAGTAGCCTCGTCCTTCCAGCTGTCTTTAGTGAATATGTCATGTACTGTGCTGTCTATCATACTGCGCATCGCTTTCTTCAAGAAGGATGGAATGCGGAAACGCCATTTCAATATGGTGCCTACTAACATAACCAATTCTTGACTGTAACCTTGGAACATTACTAAGTAGTTGTTTACACTTTGTATGTTCTTGCATCGTTTTTTGATACTTGCGTCTATCTCCTTGAAAAAGCTGTCGTCTATTGAATATAGGTCCTGAATCAATTTTTTACAGGCTTTCTTCTCGCCAACACCTAACTTGTTGTTTACTGTCGCAACTTTTAAACTGCGCTTGAAAGTCAATAAATCAGGCAACTGGCTGGGATTGGAGATTCCGACCTGTGCGGCTATCGCACTTTGAAAGTATACGCGGATCAAGGTCATGAAATCTTCCATACCGCCTACTTTCTGCTTCGGTTTCTTACCAAATATCTTTGAAAATATTCCCATTGTGTAATTTTATTGTTTAACATTCTTTTATGGCAAGTAATATAAAACATTGTTTCTGTTGGTGAATCAAATGCTTTTATTTACATGCACATATATCTTTGCAAAGTTAGCAAAATTTATTCAATTATGCTAATATTATTACAACTTTTGATGAACATACTGATTTTCAACAAAAAATGCTGATGGAGTAATATCCAACAGCATTATATCATAATTAATTATATTCTAAGGACAGATTGACTCGAGACATTTTTTCAGTTAGAACTGGAAATATATAAACGGTTGCACGTCTGCACTCTTAATTTGTATCACGATGAAAATCACAATCACTATTAACAACGCTTGAGCAAATAGGGGCATAGTTGTTATTTTGCCCTGAACATTATCGCTTATACGCGATGGGAGAAAATGGCTAATCAAACCTATTGCCATCAACAAGGCAACACCCCAGTAGCCTACTAACCATTGACCTAACACGTCTATACTTAAATTATTCCCCATATTGTTAATAAATGTCATGGTGTTTTCCATTGAGCCCGACCTGAATAATATCCATAAAAATATGAATATGTGAAACGTAAGGAATACTCGAAGGAAACCTGCTAACCCTTTGGAACGGTTAACTATATTGTAATTTGGATTAAATCGCTTGCGAATTACCATATATAGTTTCTCTATTACAAGCAATAAGCCGTGAAGACCGCCCCAGAGAATAAATGTCAATGACGCTCCGTGCCAAAGACCACCTATCAGCATTGTCAAGAGTAGGTTGATGCACTGACGGAACAAGCCATGACGATTGCCACCAAAGGAGATATATACGTAGTCTTTTAACCATGAGGACAAACTTATGTGCCAACGACGCCAAACCTCCGTGATACTCTGGGACTTATATGGTGCATCGAAGTTCTTGGGGAATGTGAAGCCTAACATCAACGCTATACCTATTGCCATATCAGAATAACCGGAAAAATCGCAATATATCTGTATGGCATATCCATATACGCCTAAGATGTTCTCAACACCTGTGTACAATTCGGGCTGGTCAAACACTCGGTCTACAAAATTCACACTTATATAGTCCGATATCACTGCTTTCTTGAATAAACCTACCAAAATCAGGAAGATTGCACGGCCAAACATCTCTCTCGACACAAATAATGGCTTGCGAATCTGAGGAATAAAGTCTTTTGCTCGAACTATAGGGCCTGCTACAAGCTGAGGGAAAAAGCTTACAAAAAATGCGTAGTCTAAAAAGTTGGTCAGTGGACTAAGTTTGCCACGGAAAACGTCAAAGGTGTAACTTAAAGACTGGAATGTGAAGAAAGATACACCTACAGGCAGGAATATGTCTAACGCATCCCAATGACCGCCTGTTATATTTGACCAGCATTCACCAAAGAAATTTGTGTACTTGAAGTATACTAATATGCCTAAATCTACTAACAAACTTATTCCCAATAGCAATCGGTTTATTGGAAGCTTATGGGATTTCACACTTTCTTCACTTGTCAATCCGGCAACTTTATTGTTGCGGTCTATTAACAAGGCTATCACAAAATCGGATAACGTCACTATAAAGAGAAGAAAGAAATATATGCCACTGCTCTTATAGTAGAAAAAATATGAAAATGCTGTAACAAACAGCAAACGCAATGTGGTCTGCTTGCCTAAGATGTTGTAGATTAATGTGAACCCTAAAAACAAAAACAGGAATAGTCCCGTTGAAAATATCATTGGATTCTGTGGGTCATAACTGAATTGATCCAACAATGATTGCCAGTCTATATCAAACATTATTTCGCTTTAGTTTTATTTCGTTTCACTTGATTGTTTTTGAGGCCATATTTTTAATAACCTTTAATTCCTGTTTGTCAATTCCTAATTCCTAATTCCTAATTCCTAATTCCTAATTCCTAATTCCTAATTCCTAATACCTAATTCCTAATACCTAATTCCTAATTCCTAATACCTAATACCTAATTCCTAATTCCTAATTCCTAATACCTTACCTAACTCTCCTGCGGTCGTAGTTCATCTTGCCATTTTGTAACACGTCAAATAGTTTTTGGGCTATAAACTCTCCACCTTTAAAGTTGATGTGAGTTAAATCATTGGCAGCCATTTTCTTTGATTTTAAACGAGATATAGCACCGTCTCCGCCTATGGATGCACGCATATCCCAAAATGCTATTTTGTTGTCACTGGCCATTTTGCGTTGATAGTTAATCAGTTCTTTTATCCCACGCATTGTCCCGCCGCCCATTGAAGATGCACGGTCACCGGAGCCTAAAATAAGTATACTGCTACTTGGAAAATATTGCTTCATCATGTTGATCACAGGAGTGAAATCCTTAATATAATCGCTATAATCTGTTTGTGTGGATGAAGCGATGTTTAATCCATATTCGAACACTATCAAATCGTAAGGACGCAATGTGGATGTTCGGCTCAATATTGATGACGACAAATCGTTTAGATGCAAGCCTCTGCCTCCACGAAGACTGTAGTTATCAACACATATGCCTGTTTTACCGTCGAAGCTCACGCCGTAAACCGTTCCGCTGCCAGTAACTGTTAATTCAAGCTTGGATATATCGCCACTGGCTGTTAGACGTTGCATTCCGATACTGCCGTCTGAAACAAATGACTTGGATATACTGTCATTGAGAACGGCTGAAATGTGTAAAGAAGGTTCCATGTCAGCGTATATGCTTATTTCTTCTGCACTGGACAGGTGGGAACCGTATTGATGCTTTTGGCATTCTAATGTCAGATGACCTGTGGGAGATGGCATAAAATAGCTGCCTGCCATACTGGCTCTGGCTCCTATATAGCCGGTTTTTTGAGTGGCATAATGTTTTTGCCAACCTTCGTTGGTGTTTTTGATTGTATTGCGGAATTTCTCGGACACACAGGATATCTCAACCCAGCCCACACCTTTGCCACCATATGCTGATTGCAAATACTCGCGAAGTGCTGAAGTCAATATGTCACCTTCTATATAAGAGTCACCAAAAAATGCTATGCGAACCTGTCGGTCATGACTTTCATCCAATGCCCTGTAAAACTTATCCATCTCACGATGTTGGCCTGTCGAATCGGCAAAGTCTTCTATGGCAACCATACCGGAAGGTATGCTGTCCTTATAATCGGGCTTCATCACTTCTATCGGCATGCCATTGGAATCGAATAGACCTTCAAGGCTATCCATACGCAATTCTGCTAGTGGAGTGCCCATGGAGTCTTTTTCCAATATGTCTCCTAATATGTCTACCCTGCGTAATAGTGTGCCAAAGAAATTTCGGGGAAGAAAGAATAGAAGTAAGAGGATTAATATAGTAATCAATACTAATAAAAATGACCTCTTTCTAAAATTTTTGTTCCAATTCATTGAAAATGAAGACGTTGTTCTGGTTTAAGCAAAAAAATAATACTTTGTTGAATTTAAACTGCAAAGTTAGACATTTTTTCCCACTTTAATTAATTATTTTGTAAAATATTGAAATCTTTTTTTTAATTGTGGATTATTGTGGATTTTTTGTTTTATTCTATAAATGCTGTAGTCTGTTATTCTCTAGATTTCGATTTTTGTTTCTAAAAACACAATTACTCTTTTAATGCTTTTAACAACTCTTTTGTTGCTGTGTCTGCATCTTCATATTGGTCTAGCAAACTGACATATTTCGAACCTATTATTGCTCCGGAAGAATTGGACATTGCTGATTCCAGTGTCTGACGATTTGATATCCCGAATCCTATCATTCGAGGATTTTTCAAACCCATTGAATTCAAACGTCTGAAATATAATTGTTTATTTTTGTCAAACTCTTGTTGAGCTCCTGTTGTGGATGCGGATGAAACCATGTAGATAAAACCGTCTGTATGATCGTCTATGAAACGAATTCGTTCGTCGCTAGTATCGGGGGTTACAAGCATGATGATTCGTAAATCATATTTATCTGCTATTGGTTTGTATGTCTCCATGTAATCCTTGAACGGCAAATCTGGGATTATCATACCGTCTATGCCTATTGTGTGACACTTTTCACAAAATGACTCAAATCCATAATGCATGATTGGGTTCATATAGCCCATTAAGATGAGTGGGATGTCTATATGTTTACGGATGTCTGACAACTGATCAAAAAGCAAACGAACACTCATTCCGTTTCGAAGAGCTTGACTGGAAGCGGCTTGAATTACGGGACCGTCAGCCATCGGGTCAGAAAATGGAATGCCAACCTCGATCATGTCTATACCATTGGAAACTAATGATTTGATGATATCTGTCGTGCTGGCAACACTTGGATGGCCGGCACAGAAATATATTGATAATATATCTTTAGGCTTCTTAATAAATAATTGGTTGATTCTGTTCATTGTCTATTCTTTTTATGAATGTTCGTAATAAATCTGTGTCTTTTATGCCCGGAGATGATTCAAAACGTGAATTCAGATCAATTCCCCAAAAATTGGAGTGGGATATTTCTAATATGGAATTTACGTCATCTGGCCCGATTCCTCCGCTGAGTATAAATGGAATTCTGCCGTTATATGATGATAGATGACTCCACTTGAATTTCATGCCACTGCCTCCATAACTTGCACATTTGTTTTCAAAAAGAAATAAATCTGCGGATTGCTCATATTCTTTGCTTTGTAACACATCGTCTTTATGTGAAACACTTATGCTTTTAATGATTTTTACTCTTGATGGGAGTTTGGCTTTCAACACTTTACAGTAATCAGCATTTTCGTTACCGTGTAATTGAATATAATCTAATCGAAACTCTAATACTTTGCTTAGAATTGATGACATTGTCGAATTTACAAACACACCTACTCGATGGCATCGCTCTGGTAAATAAGAGGGCGTCTGTGGAACAAAACGGGGGGATTTATCATAAAATATGAACCCCATCAAATCTATACCTAACTTTTCAACACCTTCTATGTTTGTGCCGTCACGCATGCCGCATACCTTGATTTTTATCTTTGGCCTCAATTTCATTGATAAATGTTTTAAGGGTTTTACCGGGATCTGAACTCATCATAAATGTCTCACCTATAAGAAAACCGCGAAACCCGGCTTGACGTAATTCTTTTACTGTTTGGACTTGACTTATGCCGCTCTCCGATACTAATACTTGTTCTTTGGCTAACTTGGTGGCAAGATGGAATGATTGCGCCACATCGGTTACAAATGTTGTTAAATCTCTATTGTTTACTCCTACCATGTCGATATTGTCATTCAGATAATCAAGTTCGCTTTCGTTATGTATTTCCAAAAGTGTTTCAAGACCTAATTCGTGGGCTGTTGATGCTAAATGAAAACATTCTGAACGATCTAAAGCGCTGGCGATTAACAACACTGCATCTGATCCTATTATTCGTGACTCAAATAATTGATACTCATCTATGATAAACTCTTTGCGCAATATCGGTGTGGATAACACTTTATTTCGGGCTATTTGAACGTATTCGGGAGAACCGCCAAAATATTTTGTATTTGTCAATATCGATATGCCGCTTGCACCGTTTATCGAATATGAATATGGAATATCATCAGCTCGCCCTGACTCTTTTATCCAGCCTTTTGAAGGGGAACGACGCTTGAATTCGGCTATTATACCACTAGTGGAATTTAAAAGGCTGTTCTTCAGTGATATAGGTGTATGAACTCCAGCGTTGATATACTCCACTGTTTTTTTATAAAGGTCATAAGAAGACAACTTCTGTTTCTGAATTACAAGTTCATGGCATTTGTCGGATATGATTCTGTCTAATATATTCATATCATTCTTGTTTTATACTAGTTTAATTCTTTTGTTTAAATCTTTTATTTCCAATTTTTTATGTATTTCTGTGCTAAAGCCAATTCCTAATTCCTAATTCCTAATTCCTAATTCCTAATTCCTAATTCCTAATTCCTAATTCCTAATTATACTATATACTATTAATCTCCACAAACTTTTTAAAACATGTTAAAGCCTTGCCGCTGTCTAATGATTCGCGTGCTAACTCTATTGACTCTTCCATGCTGAGATTCCTGTCCATTATGCTGATACCACAGGCTGCATTGGCTAAAATAACCTCTTTTTGGGCATTGCTGCATTTGCCTTCTAACACATTGTCAAATATATGCATGGCATCTGTAGATGTGCTGCCACCATAAATATCTTCTGCATCTACATAATTTAAGCCCATCTCTTTAGGAGTGTAAACCTTTTCAAAATGATTGGTGGCTATCTTAAAACCGCTTGTAAGGGATATCTCGTCATAGCCGTCATAACTGGTTATAACACCGTAGTTGTCTCCTAATTTTTGATGAATGCTTGTATATAGACGCATTTGACTCTGAGTCGCTGTTCCGTGAAGTGAGTTCTTGGGCTTACACGGGTTTACCAACGGACCAAGCAGATTGAAACAGGTGGGCACCTTCATGGCTTTGCGCGAAGGACCAACGAATTTCATACCGTATGCAAAGAGGGGGGCATGAAAATAGCATATACCGCTCTCATCTAAAGAACGACGGTGAACATCTACGTCTGAACTGAATTTCACGCCATGACCTTCAAGGACATTGCTGGCACCGCTTACTGAAGTACTGGCACCATTACCATGTTTACTTACCTTATAGCCGGCACCTGCTATCACAAAGGCGGAACAAGTGGATATGTTGAATGTGTTTTTGCCGTCACCCCCTGTGCCTACTATGTCTAAAGTGTTGTAGTCTGACAGGTCTACTGGTTTACCTGTTTCTAACAATCCGTCTCTAAAGCCTAGTAATTCATCTACGCTGACACCACGCATCTGAATTCCCATTAACAAGGCGGAGATTTCTTGAACACTATAACTTTCTCTCGTTATATTTAGCATTATCTCGTATGTGTCATTTCTGCTTAGTTCATGACCTTCTATTAATTGTTCTAGATATTGTTTCATGATTTTTGATTTTATAATTATTGTGAATTTGTGTTTGGACGTATAAATAGACTGTTGTTTTATCACGCTGGATTGCTTCTGTTTAAATACAGCCAGTTATGTAAGATTATGCCGCCAGTAGGGGTTAACACGCTTTCTGGATGAAATTGCAAACCACGGATGTCGTATTTTTTATGACGGATTGACATAATTTCACCGTCTTCACTTATACTGGTTATTTCAATGACATCAGAAACGAATTCTTTGTCTATTGACCAAGAATGATAACGCCCTACATCTATCACGTCAGACAAACCTTCAAACAATGGGTCTTTTGAAATAACACGGATAGGTGTACTTACACCATGATATACTTCTTCAAGATTTATCAGGCGACAGCCAAATACCTCTCCGATGGCCTGATGTCCTAAACATATGCCTAAAATGGGCTTTTTGCCTGAATAATAACGGATCACTTCTGTTAATCTGCCTGCTTCTTCTGGGATGCCAGGACCTGGTGACAATAATATTTTGTCATAGCCCGACAAATCATTCATCTCAAATTGGTCGTTGCGGAATACATCTACAGATACACCTTGTTGTTTGATTATATGAACTAAATTATATGTAAAACTGTCGTAGTTGTCTATTAATGCAATTTTCATATCTATATAATTATTTTTTATTAATAATCGATTTACTAACTCTCCATATCATATGTTAAATATCTGAGGCTGATTCTATAGCTTTCATTAATGCACCCAACTTGTTTTTTACTTCTAATACCTCTTTTTCAACATCACTCTTTGCAACAATGCCACCACCTGCCTGAAACCACAATTCATTGTTTCGGCTTACAAAAGTGCGAATGGTTATTGCTTGGTTTAAATCTCCGTTTATGCCTATAAAACCAACGCAACCACCGTAAGCACCTCGATTGTGTGGCTCATATTCGCTGATTAATTCCATCGCACGCACTTTGGGGGCACCTGAGAGTGTACCGGCTGGAAAGGTGTCTATAAAAGTTTTGATAGAATTTGATTCTTCATTCATTGTGCCACTTACACGACTTACAAGATGGATGACATGGGAATATGATTGGAGGTCTTTGTAAAAATCTAACTTCACATCATGACAATTACGACTTAGGTCATTTCGTGCTAAATCTACCAACATCACATGCTCCGCATTCTCTTTCGGGTCATTTTGAAGTAATTGCATATTTTGACGGTCTGTGAATGCATCTCCTGTGCGTTGTGTGGTTCCGGCTATAGGGTCTATATATGCTTTCTTACCGGATATTTTACAATGGGTTTCTGGAGATGAACCGAAAATCCTGAATCCACCAAAATCAAAATAAAAGAGATATGGAGATGGGTTTATACTACGAAGTGAACGATATAGGTTGAAATCATCACCCTCATAAGGCTGAACATATCTGCGAGATATAACTATCTGAAATACGTCTCCTCGCTTACAATGAGCTATTCCTTTCCGTATGTTTGACTTGTGATCATCATCGCTTTGGGTTGAATAATAATCTCCTATGGCACGAAATGGATAGGGGCGGATATTACGATGGAGTATATTATGCTCTATATCACTTATTTCATTTGCGGAACCATCGCTTGTTAACTCTATTATGGTCATCTCATTACTGAAATGGTCAAAGAGAATCACTGTCTTAAATAATATATATTGCAAGTCGGGAGCATCGTTCTTTTCTTGAGTTTCGTCTTTTATGGATATGTTCTCAAAATAACGCACTGAATTAAATGTCGTATAGCCATATAGACCGCAATATTGACTGTATTCCCCTTCAACTGATATTTCGCTTAGAAAATCATTCAGAGCATTTTCCACGGTATAACTTCTGTCTAATTCTTTCTCTTTATGCAATCCGTCTGGATATTCTATGATTGCTTTACCATGAGATATTGTCACACTTCCAAGTGGATGATAACCTATAAATGACTTGGAGTTTTCCTTACCGTGATAATCCGAACTCTCCATTAAGACCGATTGCGGGTAATCGTCACGTAACCTCATATATGCACTCACTGGGGTTATCAAATCACCCAATACTTGCTTGATAATTGTTTTGTAATTATACATAATTCTCTATATTTTTTCTGTTGATTAATTTCTCTAACTCCTAATCCCTAATTTTTCTAAATAAGTATTCATGTCCTTGTCGCCTCTGCCACTTACTGTTAATACAACTATGTCATCCTTGGAGAAGTGTAGTTTCTTTAATGCGCCTAAGGCATGAGCGGACTCAAGAGCGGGGATAATGCCCTCTGTCCGAGTCAATTCTAAAGCTGCAGATAAGGCTTCATCGTCTGTTACTGATAATACTTGAGCTCGGCCACTGTCATGTAGATAACAATGAAGCGGACCTGTCCCGGGATAATCTAAGCCGGCAGATATGCTATATGGCTCTACTATCTGACCATCATCTGTTTGCATTAACTTAATTAATGAACCATGTAGAACGCCTTTACTTCCTATCGCAAGTGAGGCTGCGGTCTGACCGCTTTCAAGACCCATACCACCTGCTTCCGATAACACTATATTTACTCGTTCATCGTCTAAATAATGGTATATTGTTCCTGCTGCATTTGAACCTCCCCCAACGCAGGCTATCAGATAATCTGGATACTCTCTTCCGGTTTTATCCATTAACTGACTCTTAATCTCAGAAGATATCACACTTTGAAGGCGGGCCACCATGTCGGGGTAGGGGTGAGGACCTACTGTGCTGCCTATTATATAAAAAGTGTCTTGAGGATGACAGCACCAGTCACGGATAGCTTCGTTCGTAGCGTCTTTTAGAGTTCGGTTGCCGGAATATACAGGACGTACTTCGGCTCCTAACATTTGCATACGTTCTACATTCGGACGTTGACGTTCTACATCCGTGGCACCCATATAAACGATGCATGGCATGTTCATCAAGGCGCAAGCCGTGGCGGTGGCCACACCATGCTGACCAGCGCCTGTCTCGGCTATTATACGACTCTTCCCCATCCGTTTGGCTATCAATATCTGACCTAACGAATTATTAATCTTATGAGCGCCTGTATGATTCAAGTCCTCACGTTTCAAGTACAATTTACAACCATAACGGACACTCATGTTCTTAGCATAATAGAGTGGAGAAGGACGGCCAACATAGTCTCTTAGTAACTCATGAAATTCTTTACGGAAATCTTCACTCTCAATTATCTCAAGATATGATGACTTGAGCTCTTCGACATTCCTGTAAAGTATTTCAGGAATATACGAACCGCCGTATTCACCGTAAAATCCGTGTTCATCTACATTGTAATGCATAATATGAATTTTTTATGTGATTTTGTTTTGATATAATTATCCACGATTCTTCTTTTTTTCCCGTAGCATAAGCATAAAAAAAAGGAACCTGTCGTAAGTCTGACAGATTCCGGTATGTTGAACTATATGAAAATAATAATATCAATTGGCGGAATAAGCATGCTCCTTACGACTTTTGTGTCTTAAGTTCTGCCAACGCCAATATTTATTAATATTTTTCATATTGTTACTTTCAATTTCTTTGCAAATGTATGCTTTTTCTTTTAATCTGCAAAAATATTTTAACAAAAAAATGTAAATTATTACTTATCGTTCAATTATTCGGCAGTTCATTACAATCTTCTTCTGATAATTATAATATAAACAACCAACTCGTCAACTTGTCAACTTGTCTACTCGTCAACTCAAAAATCAATATGCACGTGCTATTAATACCCAATATTTGGCTTCCTTACCGCTAACCATATCAACACCTGGCTTCTGTTCGTAGCCGAATGGAACGCAACGTATAGTGGCTTGGGTCTCTTCTTTTATCTGTGCCTCTGTTTCTACTGTGCCGTCCCAAGGGCATAGGAAGAAACCGCCGTCTTTTATCTTTTCTTTGAATTCCGAATAGTTGTCACATTCATATATATGACTGTCACGGAATGACAATGCTTTTTTGTATATGTTTTGCTGGATATCATCAAGAAGATTCTTTACATATTCTACGATGCCATTCACGCTTACTGTCTCTTTCTCTAATGTGTCACGACGCATCACCTCGATGGTGCCGTTTTCCAAATCACGGGCTCCTAATACCAAACGTACTGGAACACCCTTCAACTCGTAATCGGCAAACTTGAAACCTGGACGCTTTGTCTCGGAATTATCGTATTTAACACTCACACCGAGTTTCTTTAGGCCGTCCATAATTTCTGAAGCCTTGGAGTTCAGAGTTGCAAGTTGTTCATCAGTCTTCCATATTGGAACAATCACTACCTGGAGCGGCGCTAAGGCTGGTGGAAGTACTAGTCCGTTGTCGTCTGAGTGGGTCATAATCAAAGCACCCATCAATCGTGTGCTCACACCCCAAGAGGTTGCCCAGGCATATTCTGGCTTGTTTTCTTTGTTAAGGAATGTTACATCAAAGGCTTTACCGAAATTTTGACCCAAGAAATGGGAAGTGCCGCTCTGAAGGGCTTTACCATCTTGCATCATCGCTTCTATTGTATATGTGTCTAATGCGCCGGCAAAACGCTCTGTCTCGCTCTTCACTCCTTGAACTACGGGAACTGCCATGTATTTCTCTGCAAATTCTGCATATATCTTCAGCATTAGTTTGGCGCGGTCTTCGGCTTCTTCACGCGTTGCATGCGCTGTGTGACCTTCCTGCCACAAAAATTCTGACGTACGAAGGAACAAACGGGTACGCATCTCCCAACGCATAACATTACACCATTGATTGCACAATATTGGTAAGTCACGGTATGATTTAACCCAATTCTTATAGGTGTTCCAGATTATCGTTTCTGAGGTTGGACGTATAATCAGTTCCTCTTCCAACTTGGCGGCTGGATCTACTACAACACCATCGCCACTTTCATTGGTCTTTAATCGATAGTGGGTCACTACTGCACATTCCTTGGCAAAACCTTCTACGTGTTCGGCCTCACGAGATAAAAATGACTTTGGAATCAGCAATGGGAAATAGGCATTCTGAACACCGGTATCTTTGAACATGCCGTCCAAGATGCTCTGCATCTTTTCCCATATTGCATAACCGTATGGCTTGATAACCATACATCCGCGAACATCACTCTGCTCCGCCAAATCGGCCTTTACTACTAATTGATTATACCATTCTGAATAATTTGTACTGCGCTTTGTTAGCTCTTTTAATTCTTTTGCCATTATTTTTAGTTTTGAATGTGTTATTGCTGCGTATTTGAAAGTTATTAATATCAACTTTCAACTTTCAACTCTCAACTCCCAACTCCCAACTCTCAACTTTCAACTTTCAACTTTCAACTAATTTAATGCAAATTTACACATATTTTTCCAATTATACATTATTATTATTTAAAATTCATTTTTATTATCTTTTTACTTCGTTTTTTTGGTGGTTATTGTTTTTTTCTATATTTTTGCAGTGGTTATAGATTGAAGAAATATTAATTGTTTTATTAATTTTAAATATTTTTATTATGAACAAAATGACTTTTGGTGCTATTGCACTTTCTATTTTAATGGTTTTTTCTAGTTGTGACCCAACTAACACTCAGAAAGGCCTTGCTATCGGTGGAGGAGCTGGTACATTGCTCGGGGGACTTGTTGGACACCTCGTTGGTAAAGACACTAAGGGCACTGTTATCGGTGCAGCCGTTGGTGCGGCTGTGGGTACAGGAGCTGGATATCTCATAGGTAAGAAGATGGACAATGCCAAGGCTGCTGCTGAAGCTATTCAAGCTGCTCAAGTAGAAGAAATTAAAGATGCTAACGGACTCGATGCCCTGAAAGTAACTTTCGACTCTGGAATTCTTTTCGCATCTGGAAAATCTGACCTCTCTGCTTCTGCTAAAGCTGCACTTGACAAGTTTGCTAATACTGTTTTGATTCCTAATCCTGGCATGGAAGTGGCTATTAAGGGACACACCGACAACACCGGATTTAGAGGTGTTACGTCTCAAGACGAAAACGACCGCAAAAACCAGCAACTTTCTCTCGATCGTGCTGGTGCCGTTTCTTCATACTTGATTAACAAGGGCGTTCTTCCTAAACAAATCAGTTCTGTTGAAGGATATGGTCCTTTCGACCCTGTGGCTAGCAACGCTACTGCAGAAGGTAAGGCTCAGAATCGACGTGTAGAAGTGTTCTTGTATGCTTCTGAAGAAATGATTCAGCAGGCTGAAGCTGGTACTCTTCAGTAATTTATTTGAATGCTGCTATTTTGATTACAGCATTATGCTGAACAGAAAAGATTTCAACAATCTTTTATAATTTAAGTCGGAATGCTTTGTCATTCCGACTTTTTATTATTATTAACCTTTTTTTTACGTTATTTATCTTCACTTCTGCAGTTTCTTAACAAAAAATATGTATTTTTGCATTTACTATTTATTGTTCTCTGAATATGGCTAAAAAAGATAAAGATAACGAAACTTCTATTGTGAGAAGAATCCTTAAAGCTACTTGGAAATTTTGCAAGTGGACACTTATCTTTTTCTTTACTTCTTCTATTTTGATGGTTTTGGTTTATAAATGGGTGCCCGTAAAATTCACTCCACTTATGTTTATTAGAAACTTTCAACAAACATTTGATGGAAGAAAATCGGTTACTGAACATCAATGGGTTCCTATGGAAGAGATTAATCCTGAGTTGGCACTTGCAGTTTGGGCAAGCGAAGACCAAAATTTCTTTATTCATAGCGGATTTGATTTCGAGGCTATTGCTGATGCTTATAAAGAGGCACAACACGGAGGGAGACAAAGAGGGGGAAGCACAATTTCACAACAAACGGCAAAAAATGTTTTTCTATGGCCAAACTCGTCATGGGTTAGAAAAGGATTTGAAGTTTATTTCACTGTACTTATCGAACTTTTCTGGTCAAAAGAAAGAATAATGGAAGTCTATCTTAATTCTATTGAAATGGGAGACGGAATTTATGGGGCACAAGCAGTGGCTAAATTCCATTTCGGCACCGATGCTAAACATCTCACAAGACAACAATGTGCACTCATTGCTGCATCTCTGCCTAATCCTATTAAATACAATAGTGCAAAACCTTCACCTTACCTCTACAAACGACAAAAGGCTATTCTTAAACAAATGCATAATCTTGGGAAATACCCGCCAGACAAGAAAGATTAGATGAAAAGTTGTATTTTGTTATTACAATGCTTTAAACGAATACTATTAATTATTATCTAATATGTATTCATGTTACTTTTTTTCGTGGAATTATCGTTTAATTTTTCATTTGAAAAAATGTTACTCGTTAACCTGTTAACTTCTCATTTTAAATCCACAAACAACTCGTCTACTTGTCTACTTGTCTACTTGTTTACTTGTCAACTAAATATATTTTATTATGAGACATTTATTATTTTTTTTATTTTCACTCTTTTCATTCTCTGTTTTTGCACAAGAAGAGAACGTTCGTGTGTCTACCAGAGATTCATTTGAAAAACTTTGGAAAACTGCTGAAGAATATGAAAACGATGATTTGCCGAAATCAGCGGAGAAAGTGATTTCGGTAATTTTGGAGAAGGCTATTAAAGAAAACAACTTTCAGCATTTCGCCAAAGCAACAATGAAAAGGACTGTTGCAAGAAAGAGTATATCTACGGATTCAATTCTTGTCGACCTTGATAACATGGAGAAATCATTATATGGCCCTATGGTTTCTAACGGTCCTGATGCTAAGTCTAAAACTGCTGTTATGCACGCTCTCATCGCTTCGGTTTATCAAAATGTCGGATATTCATCTCTTTCCCGAAGTAATGAGGAATTGAAAGCTGATGTCAACAATAAGGTATCTCTCCATGTGCAATGTGCACTTGAGGATAAGAATGCTATTGCTAATGTAAACGCTAATCCCTACAAACAACTATTTGAAGTGGGGGATGATAGCAAGTTATTTAACAACGATGTGCTGTCATTGATCTTGCTGTTTGTGGACAGGCAGAATTTAACAGCGTATGAACAACAACCTAAAGAAACAATGGTTGAACATCTGCAGCAGGCTTACGACATATATAAGGGCTTGAATATGAAGGATGCTACAATCCTGATTCAACTGCGTATATGGGAAATACAGAGAAGCTATAGCAGGGCCAACCAGAGGTTGTCGTATCAGGAATATAAAGAAAAACTTAAAGATCTCTGTGAACAGTCTGTGGGACTTGAAGCGGGGGCGGATGCATTCCTGGTTTATTATAATATGAAATCGTTCAATTCTAAAAAAGAAAGACTTGAACTCCTACAATGGGCGCAAAAACAATGGGGAAATACAAAACATGCTGATTATATTGCTGACTTGCAAAAACAATTGTTTGATAAACAGGTGGATATTTATGTGCAGGGGAATGTTGTCGCACAACAGAAATTTAAAATCGTTCTGTCGCATCAGAATGTCAACGAAATGCTTGTTACTGTAAGAAACAACAAAAACAATATTGTGCTTAATCAAACTATACGACATGATGACGAAAAACCGCAGGATTTGAAGAAAGACACAATCTGGACTTCGCTTCCTCCTGGAAAATATTTCGTAAAAGTGGAAGCTGATGGAAAGAAATATGAAAATGGCTTACAGATTTCTTCGTTAAAACTTCTGTCTTTTAGATTACCGGAAATGGGTACTGTCGTTTCTGTTGTAAATGCAATGTCGGGATTGCCACAGAAACAATGTAAAGTGATTCTCGGCTATAATGAATGGAAAGACGGTAAGTATGTCACTTCTGATTCCATTACATTAATCACCGACGATAAGGGACAGGTGAATATCGACTCTGAAAAATACTCATGGGCGTATGCTCAACTCAACGACGATGACATAAGCAACAAAGTGTCTCTGGCTACAAGGGATAACAACTTTGAACCCGATGAAAAGGTCTATACTCTATACAGAATCTTTACTGATAGGGCCATATATCGACCGGGACAAACGGTTTTGGTCTCTGCATACGCATACAAACAAAGAGGGGATGAATTCAATGTGGTTCCAAACAAGAAAGTAACTATCAAGGCTCAAGACGCTAATTGGAATGAGTTTTACAATAATAAACTTACTACTGATGAATTCGGTATGGTTACAGACAGTATTGTCATACCGAAAAACCTACTCAACGGCACTTTCTATGTCAGCATTAACGAAGAAAGTACAAGCTTTAAAGTCGAAGAATATAAAAGACCAACATTCGATATCCAATTTGAGGATTTCGACGGAACGATGGCGTTTGGGGATTCGGTCAAAGTGGTAGGTGTTGTGAAGACTTATTCAGGGGTGCCTGTTCAAGGGGCTAAAGTGGCTGTGGAGGTGGAAAACAGAAAAGTGGACTTCTGGAGAATATGGATGTACGGAAGGGAAAATTGGAAACAGGTCAACACCATCGAACTGGTCACTGATGATGACGGAAAATTTGAAGTGGATGTTTTCCTTGATGGAGACAGGATGGAAGGACAGTCTATGCAAGACTGGAGAGAGACTTTTGATGGGGTGATGCAATATAAGGTAAATGCTAAAGTAACGGATTTGGCGGGTGAAACTCATGAGCAACAGACTTTCCTCAATGTAACGGAATATGACTTTGGACTTTCTGTTCAAGGACCGGATAATCTTAATGTGGATAACCTTGAACCGTTTATTATCAAAGCGGTAAATGCCATGGGGAAAAATATGAACGTGAAGGGCACGTGGATGCTACAAAGATATCAAAGAAATTCTGAAAACGGAAGGATTGAGAAGGTAGACATGGATATCAAAGGGGAGTTTGAAACTAACAAGCCTATGGATATGGAGGTGTTTAAGAATCTGCCCCTTGGAGCCTATGCGCTGAAAGTCGAAACTTCTGACTCAAAACAGCATAAATACTCGTTAAGCAAGGATTTTGTACTTTTTGCACAAAAGGAACAGCCTATTTTCGTGAAGAATGACTGGATGTTTGCGCCTTATGATAAAATTACAGAGGATAAAGGATTGGACATCTATTATGCTCTCGAAGAAGATAATCCTTTCATTTACGCTTATATCATATCACAAAACAAGATTGAATGGCAAAAGGTGGAGACTGTAAACAATAATATCAAATTCGTACATATCGACTTTAAGGAGGAATATAAAAACGGAATTGCTGTTTTCCTCACTTATGTGAAGGATGATGAACAGCATCAGATTTCTAGGAGTTTTTATTATGTCGTTCCTGAGAAAAAACTGGATATCGAATGGAAGACTTTCAGGGATAAATTGATTCCGGGACAACAGGAGACTTGGACGCTGGTAATAAAGGATAAAGACGGAAAGCCTGTTAACGCGCAATTCCTCGCTACAATGTATGATGCAAGCCTGGATGCATTGCAACCGCATGGATGGAACTTCAACCTACCGTTCAGTAGATATGCGCCTCATATCTATTCCTACTCTTCTAATTCTGGAAGAAGTTCCATTTATGACGAGCTGAATTTCAACTCTACTAACCCTGTTTTAAAAAATAGAAAATATAATCTTTTGCAGGGATTCGACGCATTCGCATCTTATTCTCCGATGCGATTGAGAGCCGCATCTTCTAATTATATGGTTCTCGAAGAAAAGGCGATGGCTATGGATATGGATGATGCAATGCCACAAGAACAAATGAATGATAATGAAAATAATACCGAGAACGGTAACGAGGAACAGCAGAATAATGTCAAACTGAGGTCTAATTTTGCTGAAACGGCGTTCTTCTATCCTAATCTTGTAACTGACCTGGATGGCAATGTCAATATATCATTCACTCTACCGGAAACTCTTACGGAATGGAAATTCATGGGATTTGCACACACAAAAGATTTAGACTACGGTATATTCACTGATAACGCTGTGGCGCGCAAGGATTTCATGGTGCAGCCGAATATGCCTCGGTTCATCAGAAAGGGGGATAAGGCCGCTATTTCGGCAAGAATCATCAATCAGGCGGATCATGATGTACAAGGTGATGCAATTATCAAAATGATAAATCCTATTGACAACTCCATTGTATATGAACAAAAAGTGGAATTCAATGTCGAAATGGGTAAAACTCAGAACGTTACATTCAATTTTGAGGCTATTGACGATAGCGACATGCTAATCTGTGAAATTTATGCTATAGCTGGTGGGATGTCCGACGGAGAACGCAACTGGCTGCCAATACTTGAAAGTAAGAAATTGATAACCGAAACGGTGCCTTTCTTCATTCAGGCGAATGAAACTAAGGAAATCGATATTTCTTCTTTGTTTAATCACGGCTCGCAAACGGCTGTTGATAGAAAACTGTTTTTTGAATATACCGATAATCCTTCTTGGAATGTTGTGCTTGCTATGCATGCGGTAATGAATCCTAAAGACGATGACGCCATATCATGGTCTGTTGCTCTTTATGCAAATTCTGCTCTTCAGCATTTGGCTAATAGAGTGCCTCGACTAAAAGAATTGATTGAACAATGGAAAAACGAGAATATGGATGAGGATAACACTCTGCAAAGCGAATTGGAGAAAAACCAACAACTCAAGGACATCATTCTCCAAGAGGCTCCTTGGATGATGGAAGCACAAGCGGAAACAGTGAACAAGAAAACCCTTGTTGAACTCTTTGATACTAACTTGATAAATGCTAGATTAAATAAAGCTAAGGAAAAACTGGCTGACCTCCAACTCGCTGAAGGGGCGTGGACATGGTTCAAGGGAATGGAACCGAGTTATTACACTACATTCGCAGTATGTGATAATTTAGCTAAACTTTATGAATATTTGAATCATGTGAACGAGAAGATGGATGGCGATGTTAACGGAATGCTTCAAAGAGGACTATCGTATCTGGATAAAATCGAACTCAAATCTTATGAAGAATACATGAAAAAGCATAAAAAGGATATGCTCGACAACACAACATTGCATTATATGTATATGGTTGCAGTCACTCAGCATGAGATGAATTCGAAAACTAATTCCATGATTAAGGATTACCTCAAAAGATTGAAGGGTAAGGCTAAAGACATGACTACTTATGGAAAGGCTAATATTGCTGCTACTCTCATTGCTTTCGGAAAAACGAAAGACGCTATGCCGTATGTCAAGTCTTTGAGGGAATATACTATCACAAAACCTGGCATGGGACGATTCTTTGATGGTGAAAACACTTTCTACTCTTGGTGTGATTATAGAATCCCTTCTCATGTGGCGGCTATGAAGGCGATGTTACTCACTAAAGACCAATTTACAGATGCACAGGATTATCTCTATGACATGCAGATTTGGCTCGTAAGACAGAAACAGACCCAGCAATGGAACTCCATTACTAACACAATCAACGCGGTTGACCTTCTGCTTACTGTATCACCTGATTCCGCATTCTATATGGAACAAATGCCGACAGTGAAATTTGGAAATAAAGAAATTCAACTCGATGGACAGACTGCTGGACT
>Ga0310697_10002244_pt1 | contig 20865 bp, 17 predicted proteins | sample 172DNAGHGlowgp2_FD_203883 | JGI IMG/M metagenome (GOLD analysis project Ga0310697, IMG submission 203883) | Sheep rumen microbial communities from Palmerston North, Manawatu-Wanganui, New Zealand - 1728 DNA GHGlow gp2 (v2) (version 2) | ecosystem: Host-associated > Mammals > Digestive system >... | reverse complement strand
CTTTAGTCTCTACTTCTACAGACTCAAGGCAGTAGCAATCCACATCTTTCATGGGGATTTGATAATTCCAGTTTTTATGAAGAGGAAATTTTACTTCTATTCGATCGTTATATACCGTTACACGACGCATGAACCATAGGCTTAATGCGCTTAAGGTAGGAAAGAACATGAGGTAGACTAACAGGTAGACGAACATCACTCCACCTCCTTGGGCCTGTAGAATTACACTAATGAAATCAGCACCTGTAGCCAGATCAACAATTAGCCCTACAATGATGGCTATCGACAATACCATCATCGGGTTTACATACCATTTTAACTTGGAACGGGCAATTATCTCATTCATATTCTTCTATGTTGCTATTTAAATGATATGGAAATCAGTGGAGGAAGGTTGTAAATGATAACTTTTTCACTTCATATCGTTTCAATTCTTAGGAGATGCGAGTTTGTGAGATGTGATCACTTAGAACCGTCCCTGCTGATCTTTTTGCTCTTAATCCCAAACAGCAGTATGTAAAGAGTACTATTGTGATTTTTTGCAAAATCAGGATCAAGAGTTACAACTTTTTGCCACATGGCTTTAGCACCTTTTTTGTCACCTTTCATGTAGAGAATCTCACCTTTGCTGTCATAATAGTTGGGCTCGTCGGGGAGCGTCTCAATAGCCTGATCTATGGTAGCGATAGCTTTGTCGAACTGCTTACGATAACAATAAAGATAGGCAATTTCATTTAGGGCATCTGCTTTCAATGTCTTGTCACCATCTTGTGTTGCCACCTTTCCAAGCCACTTTAGTGCCTCTTCGTTATTTTTCCTGTCCCTAATCCGAAGATATATTTCCCCCAATTCAAACTGTACATCCACAAAGCCCGCTTCTGCACCCGCCTTTAACAACGGGAGTGCTTCAGCATATTTCCTGTCTTTTTTTAGTGCTTTTCCCTTGATAGCTTTTTTCCACGCATCAATATTCGAAACGTGATGATCAATTAGAGAATTTTCCACAACATCTTCAATGGTCTCACCACTTGGCTTACCGACAATTCTCAGCACGAAATTACGCTTGGATTTTTGTAAAAGGTGAAGAATTGCATCCCCGTTTCCCGAATTTAAGAAACCTTCCAAGATGGATATTGCGATTCTTTCATTTCCTCTATATTGCTTTAGTTCGTTTTTAACCTCGTCTATATGGCTGTCATCCATTGTCATCAATTGCACGAACCGTCCTTCCTCTAAGCTGAGTGTGCTTTTTATGTTCTTTTCATCGACATATGGATGCGCAATATTGTAATCAACCATTTTTTGCAGAAAAAAGTCATTCACTTCCGGCTGTTCGTCCAACCACTGAGCATAAGAAGCCATCCATTGCTGAGAATACTCAGTCATATTATCCATCATTTTTTTTATTGCCGTCACAGAGTGTTGCCAGGCTTCCATGCCATACCATCGCTTCTGAAAATCCAAGTCATCCTCCGTCATGATGCCATAACTCAGGTTTAGCATAATGGTGGAAATGTTTTTCCGTTGATACCTAAGAACAGCAGCCAAACGAGAATTATCATCCGAGCCATCTTCCTTTAACAACAAATTATGTAAAGGTGCAATTAGCGAAGTAATTAAAGCCGTATCCATTGATTCGAAATACTTCTTTCTGTATTTCTTCGGAATGTTTTTATCTGGTTTTACATCCTCTAAACGATCACCACGCCGAATAGTCCTATATGCACTGTTCATAGAAGAAGAAATCAATTCTCCTCCATCTTTTTTTATCTTCATTTTCAGGGCGACCTCATGCTCCTGAAAAATTTGTCCTTCTGGCGTTTGCATCAGCGCAGTGAGTTCTTTTAAATCCTCTAAACTCACGATGCCTTGAAATGAGGGTATCAACAGACAGTCCAGGAAATCGTCTTGAAGCTGTTCATCGTGGTATCTCTTTAATAAGCTGTCTAACTTGTTCTGATTGAATTCTAACAGCACACGATTGTTTACGTCTGACGTAGCTTTCCTCACATCAATATCTACCAAATCGGAAGGACGCACATTAAAATACTCCTTCAAAGCCTCACGATAGAGCGAATCCTGCGCCTGAACGTTTAAAACTCCAAGCAAAAATGCTATTGCAAAGGATGTGATAACTAATGATTTCTGTTTCATTGTTTTGAGTAATATGGTTTTGGAATCAGCGGGAAGGGTGCTGAGTAATCACAGATGATGTCTGCAAAGATAAAGAATATTTTCGGAACATCAAAGAAAATGCCTGAAAAGATTATGAAGGACATCTCAGGATAACAAGAAATCAGGAGGGTGTGTGATGCGATAAACACCGTCTGGAAGAGTATTTATCAGAATAAGGGGGCTCTAATTAATAGAGAACCATCATTCCAGTTTCCTTTCTTTCGTGCTCACATGCAAATACTTTCACCGATGGATTGGATAAATAGCCCTCCATTTTTGCTTTATAGTCCTCGTATGTCGGATGATACATGCAAGAAGCATAGATTGAGAATGCTTCTTCTGATAGTAGCCAATCTGTATCTCTACATATTGCAACTCTCATAATCAGTGGGGGATGGTTCTTGTATGGCTCCGAAGCTGATGCCCCCATGATGCCTATTTCGGCTGCTCAGCATCGAGACGGTCTACGGCACCGGTGGCGGGGTTGAGCCACAGATGGGTGGTGTAGCGCTTGTTGAAGAGCTCTCCGCTGAGCAGCTCGGTGGTCCCGAACTGGCCTGCGGGACACTCGTAGGTGTCGATGATGTCGTCGCCACGGAGGATGGTGACGCGCATCTTACCGGGCACGTTGACGTAGATGCCGCTCTCAGGCATCGGCTTCTTCTTAGCGGCCTTGCTGTCGACGATGGCAGCGGGTGGCAGGGCGCTGATGTCTTCCACCTTGATGTAGTAAGGTTCGCCTGAGAGGTCGTCGGCATCAACCATACCGAGCTTCTGCGAGAGACGGAAGCCTATCTGACGCTCCACGGGGCCGTCGGGACAGATGGTGATCACCTCTTCGACGGTGTCGCGCACGGTGGTTCCCTCGAACAGCTGCAGCAGCACCTTCTCTTGCGTCTCTAACTGGCTGAGCATGAGGCGCATCTGACTGCCGTCGTTCGGCATGAAGTCGGCCTGCCCCTTAATAAGGAGGTTACGGTTCTCGCGCAGGTCGTATATCTCATGTGCTGTCAGTTCAGCCATCTTACTGGTGCTGCCGGCAGACAGGATCTCCTCGCTCATGTACTGTCGCGGGTTGACGGGCAGCGGCTTGGGGGCAGGGGTGAAGAGGGCGGGCTCGGTCTCGGCGGGAGCCTGTGCGTTGATGGCCAGCAGGCGTCCGTCGGGGCTCAGCGACATGTTGGGGGCTACGGTCTTCGGGTTGAACTTCACCTGGTATGCCTTTGTCGTGTCGGCCACGCCGATGGTCTGCTTCTTGATGCTGAGGATGCGATGTGTCGTACTGGGTGTCAGCGCTACATCGTTCATGCGCAGGTAGCGCTGGGCATACTTGCAGTAGTCGCCCGGGGTGTAAGTGGTCTTCTCTATCAGTATGTTGAACCGCACGGCGGTCTTGGGCAGGAAGTAGACGATGCCGTCGTTGCCTTGTCCGGGCTGGTAGCTGCTCAGGGCGGTCTGCGCTGTGCAGGGGGTGAAAGCCGACAGTTGCAGACAGGCGGCTGCGATGATTCCCTTCAGTATCCGGTTCCCTTTTTTATTGATTCTCTTGGTTTCCATTTTTCTTAGTGTTATGATTATTATCTGTTCTCAAGTTCTTTTTTCAATTTCAGGAAGGCCTTAGGCAGGTAGTCGATGAGATCGCCTGCGATAAGGCTCTCTTCGCCCAGCTCAGCTGCTGCCAGGTCGCCGGCAAGGCCGTGCAGATAGACGCCGAGCATGCAGGCCTCGGGCCGTTCATAGCCTCGTGCCAGTAGGCCGGTGATGATGCCGGTGAGCACGTCGCCGCTGCCGGCGGTGGCCATACCGGCGTTGCCGGTGGGGCAGAATACGATGTGACCATCGGGCATGCAGATGGCGGTGTTGTGGCCTTTCAGGATGACGTAGCCCTGCAGTCGCTCGGCCAGCTGCCTGGCTTTCGACAGTCGTTCGTGCGAGTCGATGCACACACCTTCCATGCGTTCCAGCTCTTTGACGTGTGGGGTGAGGATGATGCCCTTGGGCAGCTGCTGCATCCAGGCGTGGCGGTTGGCCAGGATGTTCAGCACGTCGGCATCGGCCACGACGGGGCAGGCCGCTCTTCGCAGCTGGGCGATGGCGGCGATGGCCGTCTGCTCGCCCATACCGATGCCGGGGCCGATGCCCATAGCCTGATAGTCCTCGGTGGGGATGCCCTCAGTGAACACGAGTTCTTCGTGGTCGGCCTGCACAATAGCTTCCGGAACGGCTGTCTGCAGGATGGCGATGTTGCGCCTGGGCGAGTGGATAGTCACCTTGCCTACGCCGGAGCGCAGACAGGCTTTGGTGGCGAGGATGGCTGCCCCCGCCATACCGTAGCTGCCGGCAATGAGAAGGGCGTGACCCATCTGCCCTTTATGGGCGAAGGGCGGTCGCGGACGGAGCATACCGGCAACAGCTGCCTGTTCGAGGATGGTATAGCTGGCATCGGTCTTCTCGATGCCCTCCTGGCTCAGCCGGATGTCGACGACGCGCAGTTCGCCGACGTACTGCTGGTTCTCGGCAAAGAGGAATGCCAGCTTCGGTTGCTGCAGGGTGAGGGTGAGCGTGGCGCGGACGATGTTGGCACTGACGTTGCAGGCGTTGTCTTCGGTCATCAGTCCCGATGGCATGTCGATGCTCACCACGTCGGCCGGCGAGGCGTTGATGTACTTCACGAGCGAGGCAAAACCTCCGGCCAGGGGTTTGTTCAGGCCTGAGCCGAAGAGACCGTCGACGACGAGCATGCCTTTCTCCAAGCGTGGCGGGTCGAACTCCTGGGTAATCTCCGTGAACAGGGGGCGTCCTTTCTTGTCGACCAGGCGCTGACGGTTCTCGGTGCAGTCGGCTGAGAGGTGGCCGGTGATGTTGAACAGGTAGGTCTCTACGTGGTAGCCCCGGCCTGTCAGCATACGGGCCACGGCCAAGGCATCGCCGCCGTTGTTGCCCGGACCGGCAAAGACGATGACGGGCACCTGACTGTGCCATCGCTGACAGATGGCGGTGGTCAGTGCCTGCGCAGCCCGTTCCATCAGGTCGATCGACTCGATGGGTTCATGTTCGATAGTATATTTGTCGAGCTCCTGTATCTGGGCTCTGGTGAATATCTTCATACGCGTGTGAAATAAAGCGGTGCAAATATAAGAAAAAATATTGGAATGGAGTAAGAATGACATGGATTTTTACGTTTAAATAGGTTTTATGCCTGCGGCGCAACGCGAATCTGCGTGAATGAGACGCGAATATCCGTAAATGTTTTCTTTGCCGGAAACTGTTTACGCCTAATAGAATGGGCATCGGCGATGTCGCATCGTCGATGCCCTGTGCATTCATGTACTAAAAGCAAACAATAACCTAAAAAACAAATCTAAACATCTATGGAACATAAAAATTTCGAAACGCTATTCGCTTTTGTTCACGGTGCAAAGATAGAACAAATCTGCGAATCCCGAAAGGGGAAAACCCTAAAACGCCGTAGAGTTTTCCCTATAGTTGTGAGAGCTTCTCTGGGGGCTTTGTAACCTGCTGATAACCAGTTGGTTGTAATTCGACCTGAATTATGGGCAAATTCGGCCTGAATTAAGGCCTGATTTGGGCTGAATTAGCGGGTCGTTCAGCACGAATTGTAAAGAGGATGGAAGGGAAGGTGGAGGAAGGAGACGGACGGGGCTACATGAAAAGCCGTTCGAGCATGGGGATGACGATGCGCCCTCGGTGCAGTTCGATGAGTCCGCGCTGCTGCATACTGTTCAGGGTGCGGCTCACGTTCAGACGGGTGTCGCTCACCTCGACAGCCAGCTGCTCCATGAGGATGTGCAGCTCTTTGCGACCGGCAGGGTAGGTGGCGTGCTCGGTGAAGAAGTGGCTGATGCGCTCTTCGAGCGTCTGTGGGGCGCGGTGCCAGACGGTGCGGGCGCGGCGCTGGCTCTGCGTGGCCAGCAGGTTGAGCAGGTTGAGGCGGATGATGAGGAAATCGTCGAGCAGGCGCAGCATCTCGTCCTTGTCGATGGTGATGAAGTGGGCCTCGGTCTGGGCCACGACGGTCTGCGTGTGGCGTGTGGTCATGCCGAAGAGCGCTTCGGGCTGGACGAGCCAGGGGGCTGAGAGCCATTCGGTGAGGCGGTAGCTGTAGTCGTCGCTGCTGGTCTCAACAGTGACCTGCCCCTTGATGAGGAAGTAGAGGAGCCGGCAGGGGTCGCCGTCGCGTACGATGCGATGGCCGGCCGAGGCTTTCTGGAATCCCAGACGGGTGTTGCCCGCCAGCTGGAGCAGTTCGCCCTGACTCATACCTTGGAAGAGGGCAAACTGTAACAGGTGGTCGTAGAGTCGCAGCTCGTAGTTCATGAGGGGTGGGGGAAAGGCTCGTTGAGGGTGTCTTTCTACTCGTTGATCTTGTCTTTCAGCGACGACGAGTACCAGACGTTCAGCTCGCCCTGATGGTCGGCATAGATGAAGTAGGCCATCAGTTCGGGGTGACGGTCGAGCACCTCCTTGGCCGGGTCGATGCCCATGACCATGAATGACGTGGCGTATGCGTCAGCTGTAGCGCAGTCAGGAGCCAGGACGGTGGCCGAGAGCAGCGAGTGCTGGACGGGACAGCCCGTGTGCGGGTCGATGGTGTGGGCATACTTGCGTCCGCCCTTGTAGTAGAAGTTGCGGTAGTTGCCACTGGTGGCCATCGCGCGGTCGGTGACGTTGAGTACCGTCTGCAGCTCGCCTGCGGTGGAAAGGGTGTCGTCGGTGGGCTTGGTGACGCCGATGCGCCAGGGCACACGGCTGGGGCTGATGCCCTGTGTGACCACCTCGCCGCCAATCTCAACCATGAAGTTGCGGATGTCGCGACTCTTCAGCAGGCGCGCCACGACATCGGTGCCATAGCCCTTGGCGATGGCCGAGCAGTCGAGCATCATGCGGCGGTCGCTCTTCTGGATGCGTTCATGACCTTGCTGGCCTGTCAGCTTGATGTGCCGATAGCCTACAAACTGACGCAGACTGTCTACCTGTTGTTGTGTAGGCATGTCGCCGCTCTTGAAACCGAAGCCCCAGGCGTTGACCAGCGGAGCTACCGTGATGTCGAAGGCACCCTTGGTGTCGTCAGAAACGGTCATCGCCAGCCTGAAGACATCGAGGAACATGCGGCCCTCTTCGGTCTGGTCGACCGACTGCTGACCCTGGTTGATGCGGGAGATGACCGACGTGTCGTTGAACATGGACAGGGCGCGGTCGACCTTCATCAGTTCGGCCTCAATTTCCTGCTGCAAATCCTGCTCGCACTGGTAGGAAACGTTGTAGATGGTTCCGAACACGAAGCCCGTGTTTTTCTGATAAGGCATGGAGTGCTGCTGGCGGATGATGAAGATGGTACCTATAATCAGGAACAGCAGAAGCGGTATCTGCCAGTAGAGTTTCTTCTTTTGCATGTTTTAGAAAAGGGGGTGTTGTAATGTAGTTATTGGTAAATCTCAATGAAAAGGCATGTCGTCAGATGTCGATACTGGCATAGAAAGTGGCGCCGAGGTTCGAGGTGTCCTGTATGCCGAAGCCCGGAACGTACCACATCCTGCCTACGAATCCGTCGTCATGCGACATGCGGATGCGGTAACGCGCACTCCATCCTAAATGGAACGGCCCTGCAACCCTGGCATCGAGGCCGAAAAGAATCTCGCACCAGTGCTGGTAGCACGACAGACCATTCACTTCGAAAGACGTAGTCCACCCCCAGTATGGGTCGGAAAACGGACTGCGCGACAGGTCGACCTTGTAGTTGGTGTAGCCATATCTGAGCCCCGCGAAGATGCGGTTGCCGGTGTGCTTGTTCTTCATGATGTTCACGTCGGCACCGATCCGGAAGTAAGGGGCTGTCGTCTTGTAGCTCAGATTCGTCACGTCGTCGTTCTGACGGTTGGCATGTCCGAGGCCAACCTCAATGATGGGGAAGTACTGGTCGTGCAGATTCAGGCGCAAGGCTCCCTCATACTGTCCGTAGTCGCCCAGCTGCAACTGGGCAAATCCCACCAAATCGAACGACACAGCAAAGCCGCGGAACATCGGAATGGTGTCCTTCTCCAGTTTCAGGAATCCCTGTGCCCAGCCGCTGCTGCCTGCGAAAAGCAGCATCGTCAGGCTAATCGCGAGCCTTGAAACGTATGCGGAAATGCTTCTTTGTCGCATCATAGTTGACGTTTTTGTTGTTGATGATGATGGTGTCTATACCGTAATGGGTCGACACGACGCTGGTAATCGTATGGAAGAACGTGGCACTACACTCTACTGACTCGAAGTGGGGGGTGTTGGTCTTTGCAATCCTCACGGTGTCTGTGCAGTCGAACGTGCCTCGCCATTGGTGGAAATAGAGCGTGTCCTCGGACGAAATGTAGCTGATGGGCAAATTGAAGGCCGCCAGATTATAGCCCATGTTGTAGAGAATCGTGTCTTTCCCGTCTTTCTTGTGCGTGAAGACGGTGATCGTGTCTCTGAGCGTATCGGCTTGCTCATCGGCTCCTATGACCGAATAGGCCGTATAGACCCTGTTCTGTATGGGACAGTCGGCACTGTCGCAGGCGGCAGCGGCCAGCAACAAGGTTGCCAGAATAGCAGGAAGCAGGCTGTGCAGTGGGCCGTTCGTGTGACTTTTCCGTGTCATCTTGTCAGATGGTCTTCGCTGAATCATTTGTCGCTTTTGCGTTGTATCGTCAGACAGTCTTCGCTGAGTGAATGGTCATTTCGCGTCGTTTCGTCAGACGGTCTTCTCTATCTGATAGTCGTTTCTGTTGGTAGAAGAACGGCTGATCAGGTCGCCCAGGAAGCCTGTGAGGAACAATTGTGTGCCAATGATCATCATGGTCAGGGCAATATAGAAGTAGGGCGAACTGGTGACGAGGCGCTGGGGAATGCCATTGGCAAGGCACCATAGCTTGTCGGCACCGATGATGAAGGCTGAAATGAAGCCGATGAAGAACATGACCGAGCCGAGGAAGCCGAACACGTGCATAGGCTTTTTGCCGAAGGTGGAGAGGAACCAGAGCGTGATCAGGTCGAGGTAGCCGTTGACGAAGCGGTTCCATCCCATGAACTTCGACTCACCGTACTTGCGGGCCTGGTGATGTACAACCTTCTCACCAATCTTCTCGAAGCCGGCATTCTTGGCCAGATAGGGCATATAGCGGTGCATCTCGCCGTAGACTTCGATGTTCTTCACCACGTCGAGCCGGTAGGCCTTCAGTCCGCAGTTGAAGTCGTGCAGGTTCTTAATGCCGCTCACCTTGCGGGCTGTGGCGTTGAAGAGCTTGGTGGGGAGCGTCTTCGACAGCGGGTCGTATCGCTTCTGCTTGTAGCCCGACACGAGGTCGTAGCCGTCTTCCTTGATCATGCGGTAGAGCTCGGGTATCTCGTCGGGCGAGTCTTGCAGGTCGGCATCCATCGTGATGACCACGTCGCCTTGAGCCAGTTCGAAACCGCAGTAGAGCGCGGGGCTCTTTCCGTAGTTGCGGCGGAACTTGATGCCGTGGACGTGGCTGGACTGTTCGGCCAGCTGGCAGATGATGGACCACGACTTGTCGGTAGAGCCGTCGCTGATAAAGATGACTTCGTAGCTGTAGTTGTGTTCTTTCATGACGCGCTCTATCCAGCTGTAGAGCTCGTTTATGGATTCTTCCTCATTATAGAGAGGTATTACAACCGAAATATCCATGTCTGTTATGATTGTATGTCTTTGTTGATTCGTTTCACGTTCGACTTCAATAGTGCGGCGATGGGCACGGCCAGAATGGTGCCTATCATGATGTTGGTGGTCAGAACGTTGAGCGACATGTCTATAGGCCGCATAGACCTGAACTGGTCTATAGCCTTAGTCATCGTCTCACCCATGTTGTATTGCGCTATGAGCTGTTTGCCTTCGGCGGTATCCATCATGCTGTTCATGGCTTGGAACAGGTAGCCGTTGTCCAGATAGGTGAAATAGGCATATTGGACTAAGGCCAGGATGACAGCAGCATAGAAGAAGACCAGTGTGACATAGCCCCAGCCCCGTTTGAACGAGATGATGCCTTCGCGGGCATTGTCACGGAACTGCTGCAGCCGCTTGCCTACAAAGATGGGCGAGGCGAGAGCCAGCAAAATTGCCCCCAGTGACCAGACGGGATTGGAAATGCCTACTATATAGCAGACGAAACTGCTTACCCAAAGCAGGGAAAGCAGAAATCCGTCTATTCGTGCAAATGCTTTTAATTGTATGATTTCTTCGGGTGTCACTCGGCTTAATTGTATTTCAGAATCTGACCAGGACGTAAGCGCGCCTTCTTGCCGATGCGGTTCAGCTTGCACAGGGCGTTGACTGTGGTGCCGTGCTTGCGGGCGATGGTATAGAGCGACTCGCCTTTTTTCACCTTGTGATAGCGTACAGACGCGCTGTAGTTGCTGCTGCGCTGGCTTCGCTCATACGACTTACCCGTGTTCTCGCTATTCACGTCGGCAGGGTCGTAGCCATACTGGCCGTTGGCTCCGCGCAGACGGGTAGCCAGTAAACCATCGTGTACATAGTTGTCGCGGCGGAACATGTAGTAGTCGCCCGTGACATCCTGATTGGCAAAGTCGAACATGATGGCGGGGTTGAGGGCTACACCGCAGAGGCGGGTCTCGAAATGCAGGTGAGAACCGGTGCTACGGCCGGTGTTACCACCCAGGCCGATGGGATCGCCTGCGCGTACCTCCTGATTCTCTTCAACCAAGTGCTTCGACATGTGGCCGTAGATGGTCTCCAGACCGTTGTCGTGGCGGATGACGACATACTTGCCGTAGCCGCGGCGCTCATAGCGCACGATGCGGACTTTGCCGCTGAAGGCTGCGCGGATGGTATCGCCAATATAGACCTTGATGTCGAGACCTTTGTGCTGGCGTCCCCAGCGCGCCCCGAAGTTCGACGTGATGACACGGCTCGGTGTGGGCATGCAGAAGTTACGAAGGTCAATCTTGAATGAGTCGGGCAGCATGGTTGCGCGATGGGCATACATGTTGTCCCATTCTTCGTAGAGCTGGGTGGCGGGCGATTCCCATGATGCCTCGTTGGAAAGGAGCGAGCGCAGAGCGATGGAGTCTACCGACTTCATGCGCTTGTCAATGGGAGCTTGATTTGCTAATAGGTCTTGTCCAGCCACTGGTGTCACTGCCAACGCAGCAAATGCCAATAAGGCTATTTTTTTTGCTTTTTTCAAAAAAATCATCATTTGTCAGTGTTAATATTATTCCTCTTTTCTTGTGTTGCCAGACGTACTAATTACAATCCAATTAATACGATATGTCATGAACACGGTGCAAAGGTAAGAAAAAAAAATTAGAGGTCATGAAAAATAAGTGTATATTTTGCGCTTTTTAACAGAAAAACGTCTGTTTAAGCTACTTTTGGCTGTGAAATCGGCAGATTCGCCCTGATGGTTGGCGGAATTTACGGGAGATTGTAAATGGTTGGTTTTCAGGCGGTTACAATTCGACCTGAATTGTCTTGTAATTTGGCCTGAATTACGATGCAATTCGTGCTGAATTGCGAACAGGTTCAGCCTGAATTGCACGATGGTTTGTTTTTATTACTTTTTCGGGGTGATGTTTCCCTTGTTTGCGATGGCGGCTTTGCTCTGTGGAAAACCGGTCTCGCTCAGGCTTTCATCTGCCTAAAAGGGGGGATTGTTATTCTACTCTCCGGGCACCGATGTAGCGTCGGGCATAGTTGCTTTCGGTCGATTTGCTGATCTTTACGCCTTCTTTCGTGCTGGCATGAATGAAGGTGAAGTCGTTGGTGACAGGGTCAACATCGACGACAATGCCCACGTGTCCGACGTTCTTGCCCGAACGCGGACTGGTGAAAAACACCAGGTCACCGCGCTGCAGGTCGCCTCGCTTCACGGGGACGTTGCGCTGGTACTGCTCACGCGAGCAGCTGCCGATGTTTTGATTCTTCTGTTGTTTGTAGACATAGCTTGTGAAACCGGAACAGTCGAACCTGTTCGGCCCTTTGCTTCCCAAACGATAGGGAGTGCCCAGGTGCGACATAGCTTCGCGCATCAGGTCTTCTACGGCCGAGACGTCGTAGTTGAAGTCTTCGGCATTATCGTAAAGAAAATCGTAGTTGTCTATTTCCTTGTCAGCACTGACATAGACTTCCTCGTCTATTTGCGCCCACGAGGTGCAGACAGACGACATGAATAGAACCGCAATGCTGATAAAAAATTTGTTCATTCTTTAGGGTAGTTTGGGCTTGATTAGTTATGAATTCGGTGCAAAGTTAATAAGATTATCCGTGAAACGCGCCCCGCTTCGCGGATATTTAGTGTAATTTAACACCATAATTCTTCTGTTAAGAAATGGAAGCCCAGTTGATGTTGGTCTTGCGGAGCTCCTTCAGGCGGTTCCAAAGCAACTGGTATTTCAGTGACTGGCAGGCAGGGTCTTCGTCGATAATCTTCTGTGCTTCGTCGCGGGCCATCTGTACGATCTGACCGTCGCGGGCAATGTCGGCAATCCTCAGGTCGAAGGCCATGCCGCTCTGCTGCGTTCCCTCTAAGTCGCCGGGGCCTCGCAGTTTCAAGTCTGCCTCTGCAATGCGGAAGCCGTCGTTCGTCTCGCACATGATGTCGATGCGTTTCCGGGTGTCTTCGCTCAACTTGTAAGGGGTAACGAGGATGCAATAGGACTGGTCTGCACCACGCCCCACGCGGCCACGCAGCTGATGCAGCTGTGAGAGACCGAACCGTTGGGCATCGAGAATGACCATGACTGAGGCGTTGGGCACGTTGACCCCCACCTCAATGACCGTTGTAGCCACCAGTATTTGCGTCTCGCCCTTGACAAAGTGCAGCATCTCATCCTCCTTGTCTTTGGGCTTCATCTTGCCGTGTACCTTGCTCAGACGGAACTCGGGGAAGGCCTGTCGCAGTACTTCAAAGCCCTGTTCCAGGTCCTTCAGGTCAATCTTCTCACTTTCTTCTATCAGCGGGAAGACGATGTAGACCTGTCGTCCTTCGTGTATCTGGCGGCGGATGCCCTCGTAAAGCGAGGTGAGGCGAGAGTCGAAGACATGAGTTGTCCGGACGGGTTTGCGGCCGGGCGGCAGTTCGTCGATGACACTCACGTCAAGGTCGCCATAGAGTGTCATAGCCAGTGTGCGGGGAATGGGCGTAGCCGTCATCACCAGTACGTGAGGAGGCTGCTCGCTCTTGTTCCAAAGTTTGGCGCGTTGCGCAACGCCGAAGCGGTGTTGCTCGTCGACCACAGCCATACCTAATCGGTGGAACTGCACCGTGTCCTCAATCACGGCGTGGGTGCCCACGAGGATCTGCACCTCACCCGTAAGCAGACCGTCGAGCACTTCCTGCCGCTTCTTGCCCTTGACGATGCCTGTGAGCAGTTCCACCCGGACGGGCATCCCCTTCAGGAACTCTTGTATGGTGACTAAATGCTGTTCGGCCAAGATCTCGGTAGGTGCCATGATGCAGGCCTGATAGCCGTTGTCTAAGGCAATGAGCATCGACATGAGGGCTACGAGCGTCTTGCCAGAACCCACGTCGCCCTGCAACAGGCGGTTCATCTGCCGGCCGCTGCAGGTGTCTTTTCTGATTTCACGGATGACTCGTTTCTGGGCATTTGTCAGTTCAAAGGGCAGGTTTTCTTTATAGAAGGTGTTGAAGTTCTCGCCGATGCGGTTGAAGATGTAGCCCCGGTACTTGCGGCGCTGGTCGCTTGCGTACCTTAATATGTTCAGTTGCACGAAGAACAGTTCTTCGAACTTCATCCTCAGTCGTGCCCGTTCCAGTTGGCGGGCATCCTGCGGATAGTGCAGGGCGCGCAGTGCCTCGTCGCGACCTATCAGGTGGAGTGGGGCAGTGATGAAGTCGGGGATGGTCTCGGGCAGCGGATCCTTGAGCTTTTCTAAAAGCGTCTTGACAAGCCGTTCCACAGAACGGGAAGTGAAGTTCATCTTCTTCATCTTCTCCGTCGTGTTGTAGTAAGGCTGCATCCTTGCGAATTGTGGAGAGTGGGAGGCCGTCTCTTCATTTCCCGCTTTCCACTCTCCGCTGACTGCTTCCATCTCCGGATGCTGCACCTGTATGCGGTTGTTGAACACGCTGGGGCGTCCGAACACCAGATAGTCCTTGCCTATCTTGTAGTTCTGCTTGGCATACTTGCCGCCGTTGAACCACACCAGATCCATGATGGCCGTACCGTCAGAGAAGTGAGCCACCACACGTTCCTTGCGAGGCCCCATCTCGAACGTCTCAAAGCTGAGGATATGTCCCACGACTTGTACGAACGGCATGTCACCTGTCAGCTCCCTTACTTCGTAGACCTTGCTGCGGTCTACATATTTATAAGGATAATACTCCAACAGGTCGCCGAAAGTCTCGATGCCGAGTTCCTGACTAAGCATCTTCTTCCGGTTCGGTCCTACGCCGGGTAGGTACATGATGTCCTGTGAGAGTATGTCCAAGATGGTGTGTTGTTTAGTTAGCAGAGCTTAGCATGAATGCTGCGTATTTCAGGTCGGCAGGCGTGGTGATCTTGATGTTCTCACGGTTGCCCTCGACAAGGGTGATTCCGTGTCCGTATGATTCCACCACCGAGGCATCGTCGGTGAAGCTGTCCTGATAGGGTTGGCGGTTGGCAGCCTTCAGCAACTGGATGTCAAAGCACTGGGGCGTTTGTACCAACCGGTATTCGTCACGGGGAACGGTCTTTGAGCGTTGAGTAGCAAACTCTACACCATTCACTCCACACTCTAAACTGTATACGTGCCGCAGTGTTTCGACCACAGGCACCACCGGGATGACGGCTTTGCTTGCCTTCGCTTCCTCGAAACAACGTCTGATGACCTCGACCGACACGAACGGCCGTACACCGTCGTGCACACCGACCACCCCCTCGGCGTCGTCGGGCACAAGCGCCAGCCCGCTTTGCACAGAGTGAAAGCGTGTTGCGCCTCCATCGGCCAGCTGATAGGGCATGTCGAACTGGTGCTGCTGGCACAGGCTCTTCCAGTATTCCTGTTGCGCCTTGGGCAGTACCAGAATGATGTTCACTTCAGGCAGGGCTTCGCGAAACCGCAGCATGGTGCGCATCAGCACGGGCAGTCCGCCAATGGGCAGAAACTGCTTCGGCACCTCGCCCCCCATTCGCAGGCCTTTTCCACCTGCCACGATGATGATATATTCCATGTTTTGTAACTATCTGATTAATAGCGCGTTATAATTCGTACTGAATTGCGTCGTAATTCAGCACGAATTATCGCCTGATTTGGCCTGAATTACAGCCTAATTCAGCCTGAATTATCTGGCCATCAAATGTGCATAGCGCATGCCAACGGCAATCTGCTGGGCGGTGTCCTCATTGACAAGCTGTGCCAGGAGACTGTAGGCAAAGGGGAAAGCGGCGGCAGGCCCTTCGGCAGTCGTCACGTTGCCGTCGACGGTCACGAGGTCGGCTGTATAGCGGGCATTGGTCAGCAGCTGCTCAAAGCCAGGATAGCAGGTAGCCTGCTTGCCGTCGAGCACTCCCAACTGAGCCAGCACCACGGCCGGGGCGGCGCAGATGGCGGCAATCTTCTTGCCGGCAGCAGCCTGTGACAGTACGGTCTGACAGACACCCTCATGCTCGTAGAGGTTGCTGGCACCGGGCATGCCGCCGGGCAGGAACAACAGGTCGGCATCCGAGAAGTCGCACTCCTCGAACAGGCAGTCGGCCTCAATGCGCACCTGATGAGCCGTTTCCACTACTTGCGAGCTGCCTGCACAGCTCACTGTTACCACTTCCACACCACCGCGGCGCAGCACGTCGACGGGAATCAATGCTTCGACATCCTCGAAGCCATTGGCCAAAAAAACATATACTTTTGCCATGAGTTCAAATTAATTTTAGTACTTTTGCAGCGACAAAGATACACAATCTTTGCCAAATCAGAAAGAAAAAGCAAGAAATATGTCATCAAAACGACTCAGATTTGCCCTTTTCGGCAATGTCTACCAGCATCACAAGTCGGCTGCCATCAGGCAGTTGCTCGAATGCCTGCAGCGGTATGATGCCCAGATTCTCATTGACGACGAGTATTACGACTTCCTGAGTTGCTCGGAACTCATCGATATGGAGGCCGAGACTTTTGCCGGTTCTGACTTCGAGGCCGACTTTGCCGTATCAATGGGCGGCGACGGTACGCTGCTGAAGACGGCCAGCCGGGTCCGGAACAAACAGATACCCATCGTGGGCGTGAACATGGGACGGCTGGGGTTTCTGGCCGATGTGGGCGCCCAGGACGTAGAAAAGGCGGTCGACGCCTTGTTCCGTGGCGATTATTCGGTGGAAGACCGCTCGCTCATCCGTGTGGAGACCGACGGCGAACCGATAGAAGGCTATGACTGTGCGCTGAACGATGTGGCCATTCTGAAGCGTGACTCGGCCTCGATGATCTCCATCCGGGCCAGCATCAACGGCGAATATCTCACCACCTATCAGGCCGACGGTCTGATTGTCTCTACACCGACGGGATCGACTGCTTATTCGCTTTCTAACGGAGGCCCGATCATTGTGCCTCAGACGGGTGTGATGCTGATGACGGCTGTGGCTCCCCATTCACTCAACGTGCGTCCCATCGTGCTGCCTGATACGGCCCAGATTGAGCTGACCGTGAGCAGCCGCAGTCACACGTTCCTCGTAGCCATCGACGGTCAGAGTGGTAAGTTGCCCGAGGGGACGACCCTCCGTCTGACTCGTGCACCCTATACGGTAAAGGTGCTGAAACGTAGCGGCACCCGCTATTTTGCCACTCTGCGTGAGAAAATGATGTGGGGGGTGGATACAAGGTAGTCCCCATTTATGCCCTCCAAAGCTGGGGCAGACAGAAAGTGAGCATGAGGTTTAGTCTGAAAAAATACATCTTCGAGGGTCGCTCAGACTCAAAGAGTCCTAATCTGAGGGAATTGTGCCGCTGGCTTTGGAAAGCCTGGCGGGGCAACCGTTTGCAGGCTTCGCTGAATGCCGTTGTCGGTCTGTTGGGTGTGGGTGTCAGCCTGGCTACGGTCTGGGCTATGCAGCGGGCCATCGACCTAGCCACACGTTTGCTTCTTCCCACCGAGGAACCGTCGCCCTCTACCTCGATTTATTGGGCTGTCGGACTGATGGCCGCGTTGATTCTGTGTGAGTTCGGGGTGGGCATCTCACGTGTCTGGATACGAAACATCCTCGGTGTAAAGGCACAGAACCGCATGCAGCAGCGGATGCTGGCTCGCTTGTTGCGCTCGGAGTGGCGCGGTAGAGAGGCCATGCACTCGGGCGATGTGATCAACCGTCTGGAGGAAGACGTGAAGACGGTGGTCAATTTCCTCACCGAGACGCTGCCGTCGGTACTCTCGACGCTGGCGCTCTTTATCGGAGCTTTCTTCTATCTGCTGACGATGGACACCTGGCTGGCTGTGATTACGGTGTCGATCCTGCCCGTCTTCATCCTGCTCAGCCGTTTCTATATCACGCAGATGCGCCGTCTCTCGCGGAAAGTACGCGAGAGCGACAGCCACGTGCAGAGCATCCTGACCGAGACCATGCAGCACCGCATGCTGGTGAAGACGATGGAGGCCGACCAGCAGATGCTGGGACGGCTTGAAGACACGCAGTCGGAACTGCGCTCCCGGGTGAAGAAACGCACCGTTTTCTCTGTGGCCTCGAACCTGATTCTGAACACGGGCTTCTCGTTGGGCTATCTCATTGCTTTCCTTTGGGGACTTGTGCGCCTGCAGGCCGGTACGATTACCTTCGGTGAGATGACGGCCTTCTTGCAGCTGGTGTTCCGCATACAGGGGCCTGCCCGTGAACTGACGCGGCTGGCTCCCGCCTTTGTCAGCGTGTTTACGGCTGCCGAGCGACTGATGGAACTGGAGAAGGTGCCCGAGGAAGAGCAGGGTAGTTCTCTCCTCTTGCCGGCTCCGTGCGGCGTACGCTTCCGTGATGTCACCTATAATTACGGTGCAGAGGGACAGTTGCCTACAGTCAGTCATGCGAACTATGACTTCCGTCCCGGTTCCTGTACGGCCATCTTGGGGGAGACAGGTTCTGGCAAGACCACCCTCATCCGGCTACTTCTGGCGCTGGTCAGACCGCAGGAGGGGGAGATTGAGATATACAGCCTCACCCCCAACCCCTCTCCGACTGGAGAGGGGAGTGTATACCCTCAAGAACAGGAACAAGGACAGAAACAAAAGCAAGAACAGGAAAAGGAGCAAGCGGAAGAACAAGAGAAAGAACAGGGGAAAGAGCTGAAGAAAGAACAGAGGAAAGAACTATATACTCCCCTTTCCAGTCGGAGAGGGGGCGGGGGTGAGGCTTTGTCTCCTCGCCATCGCTGCAACTTTGTCTATGTGCCGCAGGGAAACACCCTGCTGAGTGGTACTCTGCGTGAGAATATGCAGCTGGGCCGCCCCGATGCGACCGACGAGGAGATGCTTGAAGCCCTCAAGACGGCCTGTGCCGACTTCATCAGCGAACTCCCTGCGGGGCTTGATACAGTCTTTGCCGAACACGGTGGAGGTCTCTCCGAGGGACAGGCACAGCGCATCGCTATTGCACGGGCGCTGCTGCGGCCGGGCAGCATCGTCCTTCTCGATGAGGCAACGAGTGCCCTCGACCCGGATACTGAGCGCCTGCTGCTGGAGAACATCATGCACCAGCAGCGCAAAACAATCATCTTTGTGACCCATCGGCAGGCGGTGGTCGACTATTGTGACTGTGTTGTCAGAACAGATGTATAACGGTCTTGCACGGCTGTTAAGCGATTTGTCGCTTTTTACGGGTCGAAAACGAAAAAAATGTAAGAATTATTTCGGAAAGACGAAATAAATGCTTACTTTTGCACGTCAATATTAAACAAAAAGAAAAGATGGCACAACTTTCTAACCGTTTACAACGGCTTGCACCGTCGGCCACACTGGCTATGTCGCAGAAAAGTTCTGAGATGAAAGCACAGGGGATTGACGTGATTAATATGAGCGTCGGTGAACCTGACTTCAATACCCCTGAACATATCAAGATGGCTGCTAAACTGGCCATCGATGAAAACTATTCGCGCTACTCTCCTGTACCAGGATATGCAGAATTGCGGCAGGCGATTGCAAGAAAATTAGAACGCGAGAACCAGTTGCACTATCAGCCCAGTGAAATATTGGTGTCGAACGGTGCCAAGCAGAGTGTGTGCAATACGGTGATGGCACTGGTGAACCCGGGGGAAGAGGTGATTATTCCTGCACCATACTGGGTGAGCTATCCGCAAATGGTGAAGTTGGCCGGGGGCGAACCTGTGATTGTAGAGGCAACCTTTGAGCAGAACTTCAAGATGACGCCCGAACAGCTTGAGGCGGCCATCACGCCAAAGACAAGGATGATCATCCTCTGTTCGCCCAGCAATCCGACAGGCTCTGTATATAATAAAGAGGAATTGCGCGCACTCGCGAACATTATTTTATCTCATGAGGATTTGTTCGTGCTGGCCGATGAAATCTACGAACATATCAACTATGTAGGCCATCATGACTCCATTGCACAGTTCCCTGGCATGAAAGAACGCACGATTATCGTGAATGGCGTGTCGAAGGCGTATGCAATGACGGGATGGCGCATCGGATATGTCGCTGCACCGGAATGGATTGTAAAAGGTTGTAACAAACTACAAGGACAATATACCAGCGGCCCCTGCTCTGTCAGTCAGAAGGCTGCAGAGTTCGCTTATACGCAGAGTCAGGAGTGCGTCGAACAGATGCGACAGGCTTTTGAGCGCCGACGGAACCTGATTGTGGAACTGGCTCGTCAGATTCCAGGTCTGGAGGTCAATGTGCCGGAAGGTGCCTTCTACCTGTTCCCCAAATGTTCCAATTTCTATGGTACTACTGCACCCGATGGTTCTGCCATCGGAAATAGCACCGATCTGGCTATGTACTTGCTTGACGAGGCTCATGTGGCCACTGTGGGCGGCGATGCCTTCGGCGATCCAGACTGCTTCCGCATGAGCTATGCGACGAGTGACGACAATATCCGCGAAGCCATGAGGCGCATCGGTGAAGCTTTGGCGAAACTGAAAAAATGAAAAAACGGCGGTTAAAAGTAGTTAAATAATGCCGAAGTCGGCTTTTATTTGCTATCTTTGCGCTTGATTTTGTCAAGTTGGCGTTTCGGCTACTTACGTCTGCTACAAGTCTCTTAAATCGAGCATCATATTTTAAACACTTATTTAATAACTAAAAAAACAAAAAATCTATTATGGCAACAACAACAAAGGCTACAGCCCCAGCCAAGAAATCAACGGGCTTCAAAGGTGTAAAGGAAGCATGGATTATCCTTCTCTTCTGTGCTCTCGCAGGTTATGCAGTGTGGTGGTTTGTTATGGGTAACCCCGACAACTTCCAGGGCGGTGACCGCAGCGGACACCCCATCAATCTGTTAGGCACTGTGTATAAAGGTGGTTTCGTGGTAGGTCTGATCCTTACCCTGTTGTTCACCGTTATCTGCCTTGGCTTTGAGCGTTTCCTCGCTATTAAGGCTGCTTCTGGAAAAATGAATCTGGCAAAGTTCACTTCTCAGGTGAAGAATGCTATCAAGGCTCAGAACTTCACTGAGGCTAAGAATCTCTGCAACAAGATGGAGGGTTCGGTTGCCAACGTGGTGCTTGCTTCTATCACC
>Ga0310697_10002243_pt1 | contig 20866 bp, 13 predicted proteins | sample 172DNAGHGlowgp2_FD_203883 | JGI IMG/M metagenome (GOLD analysis project Ga0310697, IMG submission 203883) | Sheep rumen microbial communities from Palmerston North, Manawatu-Wanganui, New Zealand - 1728 DNA GHGlow gp2 (v2) (version 2) | ecosystem: Host-associated > Mammals > Digestive system >... | reverse complement strand
CTGAGTACTGATTAGCTAATGCGATTAATACATCTCTTTGGACGTTTTCATACATTTTTGCCGCTTCTGCCACCTTAATATTTGATGCGCGAACGACCTCTGCGTTAATTACGGAACCATATAAATCCGCAACAAGCTCTAAAGACTGTTGGTTGGATGCAGATACTATTTTAGGGACGTTATCTAGCTGATGAATCTTATCACCAACATTTATGCGCTCAGGGGAATATGCCACAGAGAAATCCTTATTCACAACTAGACCTGACGTTTTTTCAAGTATAGGAATACATATTTCATCCGTCGTGCCAGGATATACAGTAGATTCAAAGATAACTATATTATTTCGTGAAAGAATGTTCCCCACCGCTTTACAGACCTCTTCCAAATGTGTAATATCGGGGAGATTTTCTTTATCCACTGGTGTGGGTACTGCGATTATATACACATTGCATTGACCTAAATCGCTCCAATCGCTAGTAATGTAAGATAGTCGTAATGCTTGAGACAATTCTTCATTACTTTGACATTTTCGCGTATCGGTACCTGATTTTAGAGCTTCAACTCTCAAAACATCGTTATCAATTCCCCAACAATCATATTTATGAGAAAAAAGCGACAAAACAGGCAGTCCAACATAGCCTAATCCAATAACACCGATTTTTATGTCTTGTTTATTCATTTCGTCAGTTCTTAATAAGAATTATCGTAAGCCATATGCCATTTAATGGGGCAAAGATACAACAAACTTATTATATATTAAGTTCCTTTGGCTTCACAAGCCTTGTGAAATTTCTTTTTTTTCATTACGAGGAAGAAGAAAGTTCTTCTTATACTCACTGACCAGCAGTTCTTTGATGTCAATATCCAAGAGACTTGCTATTTTCAAAAGATTGGTAATGTCAGGCTGTGACGAATTGGTACACCACTTTGAAACAGTTGATGGTGTTACTCCCAGCTGCCCAGACAGCCACTTGCTGGTACGCTTTTTCTCGACAAGTACTAACTTAATACGATTTATATCTTCCATATTATAGGTTTTTATGCCACAAATATAATGAAAATATTTCAATTTGTAATATTTCGCCTTTAGAACTTGCCCCGAATCATACCAGTATTATGTTTTTTTAAGTTTTATCTGATTAAATACGGACTATTTTTGATGCCTGAATTGTTTTATCGCATCCTGCATAATGTCATAATGGTCAAATGCCAAATGTGGCAAATCAAACAATGGCCACCATTCTGCTTTGGCTGCATCATCCTGACCAATGACAGCAATAGGCTCATCGATGATTGCCAAGTATGCCACAGTCACAGTCCTTCCTCTTGGGTCACGGTCAACCTTAGAGTACGTTCCAATCTGGTGAATATCCGACAATCGCAGTCCCGTCTCTTCCTCCAGTTCCCTGATAGCACACTGTTCCGTAGTCTCATCCATATTCATGAAACCGCCGGGGAATGCCCATGCGCCCTTGAAAGGTGGATTCCCCCGCTGGATAAGCAGCACCTTTGGCTTTGCCTCCCTCGTTATTACGATACAGTCAGCCGTAACAGCCGGTCTTGGATATCTGTATGTGTATGCCATAATCGATAAATTATATGAGCCTATACCTCATATTGATCCGTTATTTTAGGTCATCTACGCTATTTTTTATTTAATGACGCAAAGATACAACATTTTTTTGAAAGAAAAAGGATTTTAAACAAAAAAGTTGTTTTTCACATTGCATCGCCACACTCTGACTGCGGTCAGAGAAGGTTTGTGGAGCTTGTGGAGCCGTAGCTCGGAACTAAGGAACTACCGATTTAAGGAATTACGGAGCCGTCACCGAGTCGTTCTGAGAATGTTGACCCTCAGAAGTTTCAGGAAGATTATCGAAAAAAGGGATTTACCAGAAATAGCCCATGCGTTCGAGCATTGTTTGCTCTGAAAGCCATGTGTTTTTTTATACTCTATATACAAAATATTGTCGACTACAGAGTAGATAATCTTTATCTTTGAAATCACAAGATAGCCACGCAACTCTACACCGACCTTCTCTGAACAAGGTTCTATAGGTGCTGAATATGGAGAGACGCTTATTTTACGAACTGCATCCATTATTTGCTTACGCATCTTGGTGTACTGCAGTTCACCATGTTCTTCAAGAGTATATTCCAGAACTTCAGCAAGGCTCAGCAACGCAGGTTCCGACCATCTTGTCTCTAAACTCATACAATCGCTGATCTAAATAATGTTCTGCTTCTTCCTGGGAATAGCTCTTGCCTGCCATAACTTGGTCATGGCTGAGCTTCAAGATCTTAACCAGAATTTCTTCGTCGTTTGTCATAATTGTTCGATTTATGTTGCAAAGATAGATTTTTTTTCCGAACTATACAAATTTTTAAGCAGAAAAATCAAAAATAGTGATTTCACAAGCCTTGTAGAGCTTGAGGAGCCGCAGCTCGGAACTAAGGAGCTACTGGTCAATGAGGCCACATAGCGGGCTTCTTCGTGCATATAGAGCGCACCATTAATGATAGCAATGGAATAATCACCTCATTACTTCCTACCGAAGTCGGCAGGGACTTCGCCCCACTTGCTGGTCTCCCACTTGATGATGGGATTGCGCCACTGGTGGGTCTGTAACCAACGTTCGGCACGGGCAATAATCTGATAAAGCTGCTCCGTCTGAGGCGTACGCTCGAGTTTCGTCTTGCACTTACGGTTGTTCACCCAGAGAATGGCATTATATGAATCGCTATAGATTGTTTTGTCGTGCAGTCCCTGCTGTTGCATCAGTGCCAAAGCGTGAACGATGGCCAAAAACTCGCCGATATTGTTCGTGCCGCGAACAGGGCCGAAGTGGAACACACGGGCTCCAGTTGCCAAATCAATGGCTTGATACTCCATAGGGCCAGGATTTCCACTGCACGCAGCATCCACAGCCCACGCATCTGCCCTTACCTCCATGGGTAGGGGGAGCACCGTGTCGTGTCTATAGTCAGGAGGATTCTGAACCATTAACCAATAACCGTTAACCAATAACCGTTACATGCGCTCGGGGACTTCGATACCCAGCAGGGCCATGCCGTTCTTGATAATCTTCGCTACGTTCTTGGCCAGCATCAGGCGGACGGCTTTCTTTTGCTCGTCGGGCTCGTTGAGGATAGAGTAGTCGTGATAGAACTGGTTGAACACCTTTGTCAGTTCGTAGCAGTAGTTGGCGATGCCAGAGGGAGAGTAGTCCTTACCAGCCTGCTCTACGGCAGCACCAAACTCAGACATCTTCTGGATGAGCTCAATCTCCTTCTCGTTCAATTGACAGTTGACAATTGACAATTGACAATTTAGGCCTTCAGCCTTGCGGAGAATAGAGCGGATGCGGGCGTAGGTGTACTGGATGAAAGGACCGGTGTTGCCGTTGAAATCGATACTCTCCTCGGGGTTGAACAGCATGTTCTTGCGAGCGTCCACCTTCAGGATGAAGTACTTCAGGGCACCCATACCCACAATGCGGGCAATCTCGCGGCGCTCCTCTTCGGTCATATCGTCAAACTTGCCCAGTTCCATAGAGGTCTTGTAAGCATCCTCCACCATCAATGCCATCAGGTCGTCGGCGTCAACCACCGTTCCCTCGCGGCTCTTCATCTTGCCGTTGGGTAATTCCACCATACCGTAAGAGAAGTGAACGAGTTCCTTACCCCACTTGAAGCCCAGGCGGTCAAGCAGGATAGAGAGCACCTGGAAGTGGTAGTTCTGCTCGTTGCCCACGACGTAGATCATCTTGTCGATGGGATAGTCCTGGAAACGCATCTCGGCCGTACCGATGTCCTGCGTCATATATACTGATGTGCCGTCAGAACGTAGCAACAGTTTCTGGTCGAGGCCTTCGTTGGTCAGGTCGGCCCATACGGAGCCGTCTTCGTGGCGCTCAAAGAGACCCTTGGCGAGTCCTTCCTCTACCTTGGCTTTTCCCTTCAGATAGGTCTGGCTCTCATAATATATCTTATCGAACGCAACGCCCATCTTCTTGTAGGTCTCGTCGAAACCGGCATAGACCCAGTTGTTCATCTTCTCCCACAAGGCACGCACCTCGGGGTCGTTCTGCTCCCATTTCACCAGCATCTCGTGAGCCTCCTTAATCAGCGGAGCCTCCTGCTTGGCCTTTTCTTCGTCCATGCCCTGAGCCACGAGTTCCTTCACTTCCTCGCGGTAGTGCTTGTCGAAGGCTACATAGTAGTCACCAATCAGGTGGTCACCCTTCTTGCCAGAAGACTCGGGAGTCTCGCCATTGCCGTACTTCAGCCAAGCCAGCATCGACTTGCAGATATGAATACCACGGTCGTTCACGATGTTTGTCTTCACCACCTTGTTGCCGTTCGCCTCCATAATCTGCGCCAGCGACCAGCCCAGCAGGTTGTTGCGCACATGACCAAGGTGCAGGGGCTTGTTGGTGTTGGGGGAAGAATATTCAATCATGACGAGGGGAGAATCCTCAGTGGCTTGCTTCATGCCGAAACGGTCGTCCTGGTCCATGGCCTGCAGCAACTGCAGCCAGGCCCCCTCGCCAATGCTCAGGTTCAGGAATCCCTTGACAACGTTAAACTTACTGATAGCGGTACAGTTGGCAACCAGATATTCGCCAATCTCTTGAGCCGTCTGTTCCGGACTCTTTTTGGCGGCTTTCACAAAGGGGAATACCACCAATGTCAGGTTACCCTCAAACTCACTTCTTGTCTTCTGCAACTGCAACATCTTCTCTGTGGCATCCATGCCATACAGCGCCTTTACGGCCTCGCCTGCAGCCTTGCTAATCAATGCTTCAATACTCATACCTTTCCAATTTTGGGCGCAAAATTACCAAAAAAAAATGAGCTGACCAAATGTCCGCCCACCTTTTTGTTACTCTCCTTGCCTTTTAGTCTTTGTACTGCTCGAGTTTATTGAGGCAGTAGCGGCGGACGTCGGCCCAACGGTAATAGGGTGCGTTGCGTGTAGGGATAGGGAGCCTGGCTTCCTGTTCGTTGAGGAGAACCTTGACAAGGACATCGTTATCCTTTGGACTGCTGCGGTAGAAAATGAACTGCACGTTGGCTCCCATGGGGAAGACGCTGGAACACCACCAGCCGCGCTGTTCGAGCTGGTCGAGGCGATCGGTGGCGAGGTCGTAGCCGTTAATGCCCATAAGACATACTAAAGGCAGTAATACGGTGTCGTGGCCGAAGCGCAGCTGGGCTCCCGGACGGTCAAGGCGAATGCAACTGTCGGCATCGGCAATAAGCTGGCGCAGCAGGTGACGCTGGATAAAGGGCTGACGGCTGCCATTGAGCTTGCAGAATCCGAAGTGGATGTACCATAGGGCATTGTCAATCTGCCACATGCGGTAGAGCTCCTCGGTCTGGAAGAGACTTAGCAGGTAGGTATCGTTTTTCAGGTGGGTATTGAGAATGAAGAGTCCCATCTTCATGAGGTAGTAGTTGAAGAAAGACTCGTCGACGATTTCCTTGACGATGTCGGGGTTCTTGAATATCATCTCCATCAGGCGGCTGTTGCTGGTGAGAGGGGCGATATAGGCGTCGTAGGCCTTCTGTGCCTCGGGGGTCATATAGCCTTTGCGTAGCACGGGGTCCTGGAAGTTCATGTAGTGCTGCGTGCGCTTGGTAGACTCCATCGTGATTTGCAGTCGGGGGTTCGCCTGAACCAGTTCCATAAGGGTATAGCTCATCGATATCATGCAGCGCGGAACGATGGTGCTAAGGGCACTGACGTGGGCACTATCTTCGAACACTTCAGGGAATCGCGTAATCATACGACGGGCAATTTGGCGCTCCTGTTCACTACCGATGTAGGTCAGTTCGCCCCAGCGGTCCTCGGAGTCGTTTAAGATGCGTTTCATTTCCTGCAGCACTTTCTTGCCGGTGGGCGTGAGTTCGTCGACTTTCTCAGCCTGGCTCATCATCTTGTAAGGTGTGTCGTAGCCTGTGCGGTTGCTGATGTATCGCGAACCGTGACGGCCGTAATGCGATATGTAGAACGGTTTCTTGCCGGCTGGTGCTGGGGTCAAGTTGTCAGGAATGCTGTCTGGGTAGATGTCGTAGTTGCACGACGAGTAGGCAGGGTGCTGCTTGATAATCTCCATCACGGGCTGGGCGTGGATCATTGACAATTGATCATTGACAATTGATAATTGGAGGAGAATGAGGAGTATTGCGAATCGTCTCATAGCGTTATTGTTTCTCGTTGAGTTCGTCTTGGCGGATTTTCTCATAGCGGTAGAGCTTGCGCAGGTAGTAGCGTTTCACGTCGTTCCAATGGTAGTAGGGAGCACAGTCGCTCTTGAAGGGCAGACGGGCTTCGTGACCGTTGAACATCACCTTGATGAGCGCGTCGTCGTCGTTCTTGTCGCGACGGTAGTGAATCATCATGATGCTACCGCCTGGAGGGGCTATGCGGGTGTCAATCCATCCGAGAGTCTCGAGACTGTCAAGGTTGGCGGTGGCCACGCCGCAGTCGTCGAGCTCCATGAGACTAGCCAATGAGAGCAGCACGCCCTGGTTTGTATAGCGCAGATTGAACACGGGGTAGTCGACCTTCATGATGCTGTCTCCCATGTGTATCATGTTCCATAGCGGTTCGCGCTGTATGTAGGGTTGATGACCTCCGTTGAGGGTGCAGTTGCCGTAGCAGATGTAGCTCCAGGCATTTTGTCGGCGCTGGTGGCGTTGCATTTCGTCGGTGTCGAACAGGTCGTCGAGGTTCGTTGTCTTACCGAGTTCCGTCTGGTGGATGTTCTGCGAGAGGATGAAAAGCTGCTGGCTCAGTGCAGGAGCGTCGATGTTGGCAACGACGTAGTTCTGGTCGTTGAAGAGCGCGCGCATCAGTCGTCCTGCCCCGCTGTTGAGGATGGTGAAGCGGTTATAGCGTTCCATGGTCAGCGAGTCGTCACGCTCGGCAAGGAGGTCCTTGTCCTGAGCATTGAGCCAGGGCTGGTTCTTGTGCGACGCCTTGACGCTGATGCGGTCGGAACGGAAGTGGCGAGCCATCTCCACGCCGACTTCGTTGGCCATCTGGATGCAATGGTTCTGCATGATGCTGCGAATGTCGACAAAGCAGTCGGGAGTGAACATGGTTGGAAACTGGCTGAGCAGCTGCTGCACCTGCTGGCGCATCATCCTACCACCTTCGGCAGTCATCTCGCCGGAACGGTTCCAAGCCTCCTGTCGCAACAGGTCGAGACGGCTATAGATGTCACGGCCGAGCTTCGTCAGCTTACCTCGTTTGTCGGCGTCGGCGAAGATGGCATACGGCCCCTCGTAGTCTTGGGGGTTGAGCAGATAGTGGCCCGCGGCACAGCCGTAGTGATTGACGTAAAACGGTTTTTTGCCCTCAGGCACAGGTGTCTCCGTCTGTCCTTGTATGGTGACAGAAATCCGCATGACCAACAAGGCCAACAAACATCTCATAAGCAGGTGGTTGTCAGATTTCATAACTGCTATTCATTATTTGTGTGCAAAGATAGTGCAAAATTTCGATTTAGCGAAAGGAATGAGAATAAATTTTCATTCCTGTGCGTAAGAAAGTTACGAAAAAGTGAGCTTTTGGTCGCGCTTGACGGTTTTCGCTTGCGACTTCCATTTGTAATAACCAGCAATGGCGATGGCGACATAAAGACCGTAGAGCAGTGCCTTGAAAGGGATACCCTTATTGATGTAGAGCCCACAGCATACTGCGTCGACGACAATCCAGAACAGCCATTGCTCGACGAACTTTCGTGCCAGTGCCCACAAGGCAACTATCGAGAGGGCGTTGGTGAACGAGTCGAGCACGGGCACGGTAGAATTGGTCCACGTCACTAATATATAATAGGTGATGCCCCATGCCGCTAAGAAGAACACGACGGCGGGCAGATACTTGTCGCGCGGCATGAAGATAATGGGCAGCGACTCGTGCTTCTTGCGCGTCTTCTTGTATTTCCACACGTAGAAGCCGTAGAGTGCCGCAAAGGTGTAGTAGCACGCCATGCCCGCGTCGCCGTAGAGTCCGTGACTCCAATAGAGCCAGACGTCCAATGCCGGCATCACGACGCCTACTACCCACAGGGCGATATGTGCACGATACTCGAGCCAGATGTATATCAGTCCGAGTATCGTGGTAAACAGGTCGAGCCAGTGAGATTGCAAGAAATCTGCCATAACGTTTAAAAGTCAAAGGTCAAAATCGAAGCGTGATGTTGCCCATCATGGTGAAACCGGCTGACGGCATGTAGCCAATCTGGTAGTAGCGGTTGTCGTTGGGGTGTGAACCGCTGAGAATAGCTGAGTAAACCCAGCCGCCTGCGACATAGTGACGGTTGAAGACGTTGTTCAGCGACAGGCCGATGACAGTCTCTTTAAAGACCTTTGACCAATCCAGCGTATAGCTGATGTTCACGTTCGAAACGCTGAACGACGGCAGCGAGCGGTCCTTGCACTCGGTATTGTCAAGATATTGACGACTGACGAAATTGGTGTGCCACGTAGCCTGGATGCCACGCCAATGGAAGTTGACGAAACCGTTGAGCAATGTCGACGGCGAGAAAGCCAGCGTCGAGTTGTCGTAATGGATGGTTTCGAAGTCGCCCCAGTCCACCTGTACTTTCTCGTCGAAGTCCTTGATGCGGTTCTTGCTGAAGGCGGCGTTACCCTCGATGGTGAGCCACTTAGTCACATCGACGCCTGCCTGCAGCTCTACGCCCAGGCGGTAAGAGTCCTTGATGTTCGTGGTCAGGTTCTCGCCGATTTCCGTTACCTCACCCGTCTGTACGAACTGGTCAGTGTAGTTCATGAAGTAGCCGTTGATGCCAAAGCGCCAATTGTCGGCATTCAGTGTGTATCCTAATTCGTAGTCTGTCAGTTTCTCGGCACTGGGGGCGGGGTAGGTGAAGTTATCGGTGAAGTTGTTACGCTCTGGCTCACGATGGCTGATGGCCACAGAACCATAGACGCGATGCGGACCACTATGCCAAGAGAATCCTGCCTTGGGATTGAAGAAGTGGTAGTGTTTGTCAATGTCGAGCATATGCTTGTGGATGACGCCGTCGTCGTCGGTATAGTACTTGTCGTTATAGCCGCTGGTCTGGAAACCTACGTGGCGGTACTGCATGTCGGCAAAGACCGTCCACTCCTTATTAATGTTATAGGCCGCCTTTAGGAAGATGTTGCCGTCTTGTTTATGGGCTGGTGAGTCATAGTACTTGTATCTGCCATCCTGAAGCAGCAAGTCGCTCAGCTCGCGGTTCTCGATGTATGTCAGGTATCCGAAGTGGTAGCCGTCGTAGTTCTGCACGGACAGTCCGCCGATGATGTCCCAGCTGTCGTCCTTGTAGTTGGCATTCCATACCAGACCATAGGTGTGCTGTTCCAGTCCTTTTTTGCGGACGAAGTCCATCTTTTTGTACTTCTTGCCGTTGCTGTCGATGAAGTTCTCCAGTCCATATTTCGCCAGTTTGTTCTTGTAGCGGAACTCTTCGTAGTAGCCGTAACCGTAGGTGTAGTGCAGCGAGGCCGAAGTGGACCAGTGTTCGTCGATGTCCCAAGCCGCAGACAGGATGTTGTGGTTCTGCCAGAAGTTGTCGGTGGTCTTGTCCCACAAGGTGCCGTCGGCCATTTTATAACGCTCCGTCTGATAGCTGCCGTCTGCATCCTGAACGAAGAGACCGTTGTCGTCAGTCACCAGACGTTCGTAGAGCGAATTGTACTTGCCCAGACCAACGTTGCGCAGGTCGTCGTAACTCTTGATACCTGTTGCAGTGGTGTAAGTCCACGAGCCGTCGTCATAGCAGCCGTCCATCAGACTGTAGTCGTTGTTGCCTGCCGTCACACCGTTCCAAGCCTGACCCGTACGCTCGAAGTTGCCGATGTTCTTGTATCGGATAACCAGTTTGTCTGACACCAGATAGGTCAAGCCACCGTAGTACGAACCGCTGCGGGCACTGGTGCCGTGCAGATAGCCGTCGGTGGCTGTGGTATGGTAGGCACCATCCAGGATGAGGTGCTTCCACAGCAGGCCTGTCGAAAGCTTACCGCCTACGTTGTAGGTGTTCCGCGAACCGTATGATGCCGACAGTTCCAAGGTGGGCGTCTGTGAGGGTGTGGCACTGGCCAGTGCTACTGTTCCACCGAAAGCTCCGTCGCCATTGGTTGACGAACCCACACCGCGCTGTATCTGTGCGGAGCCCAGCAGCGATGCATAGGAGTTCATGTTGGCCCAGAACACGCACTGGTCTTCGGGTGAATTCAAGGGGACACCATCCAGTGTCACGTTGATGCGTGAGTCACCGGCACCGCGAATGCGCATGTGCGTCGTGCCGATACCCAGTCCGCTCTCGCCCCATGCCATCACACCTGGCGTCTGCGAGAATAGCATGGGCAGTTCCTGTCCGGTCTTCGAAAAATTGCCCAACTCAGCCTTCTTGAAGTTGCTGACGGCAAACGGCGCATTCTTCTGCGCCCGAACGCCCTTCACCACCACTTCCTGCAGCTGTTCCACCTGTGTCGAGTCGTACAGTGCCTTTGTGTTTTGCGCATGAGTAGCAACCGTTGCCATGAATGCGGTCATCACTAAAATTTTTTTCATCTTCTTTTTACCTTATTTATTTGTTAATACATTAAATAAGGGGTTGTTTTGTGTTACTCGTCATCCCTGCGTCGGCATTATCCGTATCAGGTTCTGAGGGTATCATCTCAGCCCACACACGTGAGCACCCCTTGATATTTGTTGTTTCAGCGTGCAAAGGTAAGGATTATTTTGGTTTCCTGCAAATCTTACAAGAAAAAAACTCAAAATTTCTTTTGTAATTTCCTCGTTTATTCGTAACTTTGTCCCCCAATGGACGCTAACACAAAACAACAAACCGAACAAACGGGGCGGTGTCTACAAGGATATTTTCGATGCCAGTGCCCGCAGCATGAACGTCGACAAGATTGCGAATACCATTTTTGTGTTGCCATGAAACGTTTTTTATAGGGTAATGCAACAAAAACCTATGGCTGTTTGCAGTTTTTTATGTAATTTTGCCGCGTAATTCTAGAACTATGCGACATTTTGCACTCTTACTGGCCTCGGTTTTCGTTTCGGTACTGGCTTTCGGTCAGGCCGGAAATTTCATTCCTTCTGAACGTTTCTCAAGTGGTCTCATCAATGACATTTGCCAGGATAAGTACGGCTATATATGGATAGCGACGGAAAACGGCCTGAACAAATATGACGGCTACCGGTTTACGACTTACTTGTCGCAGCCTGACAAACTGTCGTCACTGTCGAGTAATATCGTCACGAAGCTCTACTGTGACAGTAAGGGACAGTTGTGGATAGGCACGCGACTGGGCATTTCGCAGTACAACTATGTGTCGGACAGTTTTGTGCATTATTCCTTCAGCAATCACGAGACGCCGCGTGTGACGTCGATTCTGGAACGGAAGAGCGGTGAATTTCTAGTGGGAACCTCTGGTAGGGGTGTATATGCTCTGTCCGGCGATTCACTACAGAAGGTGCCTGACGGTTATACGACAGGTACTGGTAACTGGTATTACAACCAGATGTTTGAGGACAGTAAGGGGCGTTTCTGGAAATGTGGCTATGGCGAAGAGGTGACGATGAAGGACGACAGCGGTGTCCATCAATATTTTGTCAGCAAGGGTATCGTGGTGCGCATCGCTGAGATGGATGGTGATATATATATCATTAGTCTTCACGGTATCACCTGTTACCATCAGGGCCAGATGGTGGATGCTGACATCGACATGTCGGCACTTGGCGGTCAGGAAGTGGTGATGTGCAGTGCCTATCAAGACCGTAAGGGAAATATATTGATAGGTACGCGAGGTGACGGATTGTTCCTCTTGGAACAGGCTACCAAGAAACTGGTGCGCGTGGATTGTATCCTTCACGATTTGGATATGAACACCGCTAAGGTATATTGTATCAACGAAGACCATTATGGGAATATCTGGCTGGGGTGCCAGTCGAAGGGGCTGGTGATGATTCCCAGTACGCAGCCTCAGTTCTCGACATGGAGCTTTTCGGCTCAGGGCTATCGTATCAGTTCGACCATCACCTCTGTCTGTGAGGGCGATCAAGGCATTGTCTGGTGTACGGTTCAGGGTAGTGGTGTTTTCGGATTCGACAGTCGAGGCCATATCATAGCCCATCCTTCTGCTCCCGAGGCCGCCGAGTTTATTTTCCGTGACAAGAAGAATCGGTATTGGATTGGCAATGACGAGGCATTGTTCACGTATGACCCATTGTCAGGCAGGTATCAGCGACAAGCAGATTTCGTCTGTGACAAACTGAATGACATGGCGGATGTCGGTGGCGACGAAATCTATGTTTCGACCTATTCAAGAGGATTCAGCGTCTATAATACTGCGACCCACTCACTGAGAAACTATCTTGCCACGCAGACCGACCCCATAAAAGGCCAGCTCTGCAACAACTGGGTAATGGCCATGATGCCCGACAAGGACGGATTTATCTGGATGGCAACATCGTCAGGTGTTTCTTGCTTTAATCCGAAGACAGGCAGTTTCCGCCCGCTGGGCTGGGATTTCCTGTTGGAGGGAATGATGTGCTACTCCCTGTGCGAGACCAAGGATAACAATATATTAATAGGTACGGATCAAGGGCTGTATTTGTATAAGCGTGGCGACCAGAAGGCTGTCCGTTTCCCTGTCGGCGACGGACTAGCCAACAAGGTGGTTGGATATATCGTTGAGGCAAACAACGGTGACATCTGGTGTGCGACAACGATGGGCATCTGGCAGTATGACGTCAAAAAGAAGCAGTTCATCGGTCATTTTGTCGGCAACGGTCTGACGATGAAAGAATATGTGAATTGCGTAGGGATGCATACGGATGACGACCTGATCTATTTTGCCAATAATGACGGCCTGACGGTGTTCAACCCTGCAAAGGTGACGGGCGGTCATAAGAATCTGCCAGAGCTGAAGTTGACTGGCTTCTTCATAGCAGGCAGTCCGGTGAACAGCGAGACGAAGTCCAATGACCGCTTGGTGACTGACGGTCCGGTAATAGAGACAGACCATTATTGTGTGTCGTATCTGGACAATACCTTTTCGCTGGAATTCTCGTTGCTGGACTTCGTCAATCCAGAAAGCATCATCTTTGAGTACCGCATCAATGACGGTGAATGGATTCAGAATGCCGAGGGCGAGAATAGTATTCAGCTGAGCCATCTTCGTCCAGCAACGTATTCGATAGAAGTTCGCGCACTGTCTGCAGGTGTCTATTCGGCTTCGAAAATCATCACGCTGGAAGTGACACCGCCCTGGTATCGTTCGTCATGGGCTTACTTTATTTATATATTGTTGCTGGCAGGACTCATCAGCTTAATAGGCTGGACGTGGAAACGCCGTGCCAATCGGCAGATGGACGAAGAGAAGATGAAGTTCCTCATCAATGCCACGCACGACATCCGTTCGCCGCTGACACTGATTATGGGTCCCCTGAACAAGTTGAAATCTTTGGTGAAAGACAACGAAGGGAAGGGATATATCGACACCATCGACCGTAATGCCAATCGGCTGATGGTGCTGGTAAACCAGATTCTGGACGAGCGGCGTATCGATAAAAATCAACTACAGCTGCATTGCCGTGAGACCAATATGGTCGATTTCATCAGCAGTATCTGCAGATTGTACCAGTATAATGCCAGCCAGCGAAATATAACCTTCACCTTTGAGCATGAGAAAGACCATGTGCTGGCATGGGTCGATCGCATTCACTTCGACAAGGTGGTGAACAACCTGCTTTCCAACGCCTTTAAGTTTACTTTTGATGGTGGCGAGGTAAAAGTTGTGCTTAGGGAAACGGAAAAAGAAGTGCAGATCGAGGTGATGGATAATGGAGTAGGGCTGAAGAATGAAAATACCGACAAGTTGTTTGACAGGTTCTACCAAGGGCGTAATTCTGACGATTTGGGTATGCAGGGGACTGGCATCGGACTGAATCTCTGCCGTTCGATTACCAAGATGCATGGTGGAGACATTAAGGCCAAGGGACTGGAAAAGGGAGCGATGTTCAGTGTGACTCTTCCTAAGGGCAACGCCCATCTGCAGCCAGAACAGATTGTGACGGACAGCCCCGCCCGAGAGGTCCTTTCCGAGGGCGGTAACGGCAGTAAGCAGCATTTCCGCCCGTTCCGCATCCTTGTGGTGGATGACGATCAGGAAATAGCCGAATACATCAGCAGTGAGCTGGGTAATCACTATAAGTTCGACCATGCTCCCAACGGTAAAGAGGCCTTAAAGACGCTGCTAAGAAATCAATATGATTTGGTCATCAGTGACGTGATGATGCCTGAAATGGATGGTATCACACTGCTCAAGCGCATCAAGGACAATCCTCAGATTTCGCAGTTGCCTGTCATTATGCTTACCTCTAAGGCCGAGGTGGAGTATAAGCTGGAAGGCTTGAAATCGGGTGCGGATGCCTATATTGCCAAGCCGTTCAATATGGAGGAACTGCATATTCAGATAGATAACCTCATTGACAATGTCCGTCGCCTGCGAGGTAAGTTCAGCGGTGCCGTACAGCAGGAAGAACGAGTGGAGAACATCGAGGTGAAGGGCAACGACGATGCATTGATGGAGCGTATCATGCGTTCGGTCAATGCCCATATGTCCGAAACCGATTTCAATGTGGATGCCTTAGCGGTGGATGTGGGTATCAGCCGTGCGCAACTGCACCGTAAGATGAAGGAGATAACAGGTATCTCCAGCGGTAAGTTCCTGCGAAATCTTCGTATGGAGCAGGCAGCCCGACTTTTGCGTGAAGGACGGATAAACGTTTCACAGGTGGCAGACAGTGTTGGCTATAACGACCAGGCACATTTCTCAACAGCTTTTAAGTCGCATTTTGGCATGTCGCCATCAGAATATGCAGAGGCGCATAAAGAATAACAAATCTTTTTAAATAATCCTTAAAAGTAACGGCATGGCGTTGAATCTGTAACAAAATGCCGTTCTTTTATTGTTTGCAAGGTTTTCGAAAACCCATGAAACGTTTTCCTTATAGTAAATAAAGGAATTTTGTCTAAATTTGCACCCAAATTATTTTATTTTAATAAATTAATGCAAATGAAACAAAACCAATTCATGAAGAGAGCGTTCTCAACACTCGTGCTTACGCTGATGCTGGCGTTGACGGCCAGTGCTCAGCAGGGCATCCAAGTGTCGGGAACCGTTGTTGACGATAATGGAGAACCCGTTATCGGCGCTTCTGTGGTTCTGGAGGGTAAAAGCGGCGTTGGAACCATTACCGATTTTGACGGTAATTTCCAAATGTCTGTTCCCAATCAGAACAGTGTGATTGTTATTTCCTATGTGGGAATGGTCACTCAGAAGGTGAATGTTGGCAGCAAGAAGGACTTCAAGATTGTCCTGAAGGAAGATGCTGCCCAGTTGAATGAAGTTGTCGTCGTGGGTTACGGCCAACAGAAGAAAGCTTCTGTGGTGGGTAGTATCACACAGACGGATGCCAAGACGCTGGAGCGTCACAGTGGCCTGCCTTCGCTGGGTGCAGCCCTGACTGGTAACCTGCCTGGTGTTACCACGATGGCATCTACCGGTCTGCCTGGTGAAGAGGATCCACACATCGTGATTCGTGGTGCTGCCACGTTGACCGGTAGTGCCGACCCGCTGATTCTGGTGGACGGCGTCGAGCGTCCTATGAACACGGTGGACATCAGTTCTGTACAGAGCATCTCCGTACTGAAGGATGCTTCCGCCACGGCTGTGTATGGTGTGAAAGGTGCTAACGGCGTCATCCTGATTACCACCAAGCGTGGTCAGGAGGGTAAGGCTCAGGTACACATCAAGGCCAACAGCACTATGAAAGTTGTGTCGAAGCTGCCTGAGAAGTACGATTCCTATGATACCTTTATCATAAAGAACGACGTCATCCAGCGTGAGACTCCCGTCAGTGCGGGCTCTTGGGGTGCCTTCAAGGACATGGAAACCATCACTAAGTACCGTTATCCTGCTAATTCAACAGAATGGGACCGTTACCCCAACGTTGACTGGCAGGACGAGCTGTTCAGGAGCACAGCTATGTCGTACAACGTGACAGCTGACGTCTCTGGTGGTACGAAGGTGGTGAAGTATTACGCCGCTATCGACTACACACACGAGGGTGACATATTTAAGGATTTCTCGAATAACCGTGGTTATTCCTCAGGTTTCGGATACAACCGTATCAACCTCCGTTCAAACTTGGACTTCGACATCACTAAGACCACGCAGTTCACGATGAACCTGTTCGGATCAAACGGTGTACGCCGTTATCCTTGGGGCAACTCTGGCGGTAGTGATGCTTTCTGGGGTGGTATCTATCGTACGGCTCCTGACTCTTTCCGTCCTATCAACTCCAACGGTTCCTACGGTTTCTATCCTCCCCGTGACGCTGACCAGCCCAACTCAGTTGCCAACATTACATTTGCAGGTGACGAGCGTGCTACGAACACCCAGATTACTACTGACTTCATCTTGAAGCAGGATCTGGCCTTTGTTACTAAGGGTTTGAAGTTCCAGGGCCGTCTGTCATACGATAATACGATGAGAGAGGCGCGGCGTGGTATTAATGATACCAATTTCCATCCCTATTACGAGTACATCAACCCTGAATCGGGTGATATCAGCTATAACTCCCGCTGGAATCAGACAGAAGACACTCCCTATCGGGAGCAAGTATTGTGGTCAACCAGTTCCGGTAGCGTAGACAAGTATGCTACCTATCGTAAGCTGTACTACTCACTGCAGTTGGACTATGCCCGTCAGTTCGGTGATCATGAGGTGACTGCCTTAGGTTTGTTCAGCCGTGAGACAAAAGCCACGGGAGAGATGTTCCCCACCTATCGTGAGGACTGGGTAATGCGTCTGACCTATAACTATGCTTCACGCTACTTTGCCGAGTTCAACGGTGCTTATAACGGTAGTGAGAAGTTCGGTAGCAACAACCGCTTCAAGTTCTTCCCCGCTGTGTCTGCTGGTTGGATGATCAGCGATGAGCCATTTATCAAGAAATACGTAGGCAAGTATCTTGACATGTTGAAGGTTCGCGCATCTTGGGGTAAAGTTGGTGACGACAACCCTGGTGGACGCTGGCTGTATCGTGATGAACTTGCTTACCCAAGTAATTTCTGGAAGCAGGGTCCTGGCATGGACGACAGCTCTATTTATCAGCAGTACACGATCACCCGTTTGGGTAACCCTGACATCATGTGGGAGACTGTTGAGAAGAAGAACTTAGGTTTCGACTATTCATTCTTAGGTGGTCTGATTGCCGGTTCGTTTGATATCTTCTCCGACAAGCGTACCGACGTAATTGTTGATGGTAGCAAACGCGCCATTCCTTCATATTTCGGTTTTGATGCTCCTACCTCTAACGTAGGTGTTGTTAAGAATCATGGTTGGGAGTTGGTAGTTCGCTTGAACAAGGTGTTTGCCAACAAGTTACGTCTGTGGGGTAACTTCAACTTGACTCATGCTGTGAACAAAATTGACTTTGCTGATGACCCCGCTTTGCAACCTGCCTACCAGAAAAAGGCTGGTTATGCCATTGGGCAGACAACATCTTGGATTGATGCCGGTTTCCTGAACACTTGGGACGATGTTATTGGTGAAACCTCACGTAACACATTGGATGACCAGATACTGCCGGGTGACTACCGTATCATTGACTTTAACGCTGATGGTATTGTCGATAAGAATGATGCTGCACCTTATAAATATACAAGCACGCCTGAGAACACCTATAGTCTTACGCTGGGTGCCGAGTGGAAGGGCTTTGCCATCAGCTGTCAGTTCTATGGTGTTAACAATGTGACCCGCTTCGTCAACTTTGACGAATTCTACGGAGCTACGAACGGACTCTTCAAGGAAGGAAGTTATTATTATGCAAGCACCCACGCTGGCGAGCTTCCTCTGCCACGTTGGACAGCAAAACTGGATGAAACTTCTTTTAGAGACAGAGGTACCCGTTATTACTACGACGGCTGGTTCTTACGTATGAAGAATGCCGAGATTTCCTATACCTTCACTCAAAACTGGTTGAAGAAAGTTGGTCTTAGCCGCATGAAGGTCTATCTGAACGGTGATAACCTCTTGCTTTGGACCGACATGCCCGATGACCGTGAGTCGAACTTCAGCGGTGCCGGTAACAGAGGTGCTTATCCTACAGTACGCCGTTTCAACTTAGGTATTGACTTAAATTTCTAAATTATAAAGCGTTATGAAAATTAAACAATATATTTCCGTTCCTCTCCTGCTTCTGTCGGCACTTTTGTTGACAGCCAGTTGTAAAGACTATCTGGACAAGGAGGAGAGAAGTGATATTGATCCTACGCAGCCCTATCAGAACTTCAGAAATTTCCAGGGTTTCGTAGAGGAACTATATACTGCTATGCCTATTATGACGGCTCACCAGTATCACGGAGCATGGAACTTCGGTGAAGACGACTACTGGGAGCCCCAAGAGAGCCGTCAGTTGCCCAACGCTATCGACCAGGGTAACTACTGGGCATGGGACGATTGCTTCTATTCTTATTTAAAATCGAATAAGGATCCTAAAACGGGTGGAAAAAGAAGTATGAATACCTCTACATCAGAGCGTATGATTAACGACAACTCGACCAAGGGATACCTCTACGACCTCTGCTGGTTCGGTATCCGTAAAGCTAATATTGGTATCGCCAACCTCGATAAGATGGTTGATGCTACGACGGAAGAGAAGAACCTCATTGCCGGACAGCTCTATTTCTTCCGTGCTTGGAACCACTTTATGCTGATGCAGCTCTGGGGAGGACTTCCCTATATTGATACTGTGCTGGATGCAAATGCGGTATTTAACCTGCCTCGTCTGAACTATCAGGAGACTGCAGAAAAAGCTGCTGCTGACTTCCAGAAAGCTGCTGAATTGCTGCCCATTGACTGGGATCAGACCGCTGCAGGTAAGACGACTCTGGGTAAGAACCAAATACGTATTAATAAGGTGATGGCACTGGCTTATATGGGCAAGGACCTGCTATGGGCTGGTAGTCCCCTGATGAATCAGGAATCTACAGGTAGCGCCACTTATAATGCAGACTTTTGCAAGCGTGCAGCTGATGCCTTTGCTCAAGTGCTGAAGATTTGTGATGAGACAGGTCGTTACGAACTGGCTGACTGGGATCACTACTCTGAGATTTTCTATACTTATAAGCAGAATAAGATTAATGGTCTGAAGGAGGTGATGTTCTGGGAGAACACTGCAGCCTGCCACATTGGTGTATGGCGTTGGAACCTTGTCAACGACTGGCGTCCACCATTGATTAACAACTCTGGTATCAAGTGCTATCCTGCAGCCAACTATACCGACTATTTCGGAATGGCCAATGGTCTGCCTATCCCTGATATCACTAAGCCCGATGCTGCCAGCGGTTACAATCCTGAGTATCCCTATAAGGATCGTGACCCACGCTTCTATGCTAACTTCATCTATGATGGTGTGAAGACGGTGCTGGATGGTAGTAAGATCCTGAAGGATGGTCTGCCCGACGAGCGCAAGCAGTATGCCAGTCTTTTCGAAGGTGGTCTCTATCGTACGGATACTCCGTCAAAGTGCTGTTTCACTGGTTACATGAATAAGAAGTTCACTTCTCAGTACATGAACGACTTCGACGACTACAAGGAAGGTACCGTCCTGGTAATGCCACTCCTCCGTTTGGCCGATGTTTATCTGATGTATGCTGAGGCTACTGCCAATGGCTATGGTTCTGCTACTGCTACCGCTTCAGGCTATGGTCTCACCGCTGTTGGCGCTGTCGATAAGATTCGCGACCGTGCTGGTGTCGGTCATGTTGATGCTAAGTTCTTGGGTAGCGTTGACCAGTTTATGAGCGAGGTTCGTCGCGAGCGTGCCGTTGAGCTTTCTTTCGAGGGACACCGCTTCACCGACCTGCGTCGCTGGCTCCTGCTGGATAAGGCTCCTTATAACAAGAAGACTGCTGTCTATTTCGACCGAGCTGCTGATCAGACTGATAAGGAACGCTATGAGGATCCTACGAAGAACCATGTGCTGAACCTGCGCGAGGTGGTACTTACCGAGCGTAAGTGCAACGAGCCTAAGCACTACTGGCTCCCATTCCCGCAGAGGGATGTGCAGTTGTATCCTGAGTTTGCTCAGAACCCGGGCTGGTAATTCTAAAAATAGAAATTAGAAATTAGAAATTAGAAATTATGATTACTAAAGTAAAACATATTATTGTGCTATCGCTGTTGGTTGGTACCTGCCTGCCTTCAGCAGCACAACAGCTGTCTGACACGACACAGGTCAATGTTGCGTTTGGCACACAGGCCAAAGAGGATATCCTTGGTGGTGTCAGTGCTGTCAATGTGTCCGACTTGCTGAAGAAGGATTATTACACCAGTAGTCTCGGTGAGCTGTCAAGCTTGGTTAGTGGCTACAATGGTAATGTCTGGGGACAGGAAGCCCTTGTTCTCGTTGACGGAGCACCCCGTGATGCTTCTTACGTGGATCCTACCATGATAGAGTCGATTACCGTGCTGAAGGCTGCCAGTGCCGTTGCACTCTACGGCAGCAAGGGCGCCAAGGGTGTCATCCTGATTACCACCAAGCGTGGCCAGGCTACCCCTCTCCACATCGACGTCCGTGCCAATAGCGGTCTCTATTTTGCCAAGCGTTACCCGAAGTACCTCGGCGCCGCTGAGTATATGACACTGTACAATGAAGCTCGTGCCAACGATGGTTTAGCTCCTCAGTATGATGCAGCTACCATCTACAATACAGCTGCCGGTGTGAATCCCTATCGCTATCCCGACATGAACTTCT
>Ga0310697_10002241_pt1 | contig 20870 bp, 7 predicted proteins | sample 172DNAGHGlowgp2_FD_203883 | JGI IMG/M metagenome (GOLD analysis project Ga0310697, IMG submission 203883) | Sheep rumen microbial communities from Palmerston North, Manawatu-Wanganui, New Zealand - 1728 DNA GHGlow gp2 (v2) (version 2) | ecosystem: Host-associated > Mammals > Digestive system >... | reverse complement strand
ATTACTGTTGCCGTGCTCAAATGGTGCTTTGGAACATATTTTGAAGACCAGGATAAAATAAGACTTTCAGGCATTTTCCGTGATGTTTATGTTTTGAGCAGGCCTAAAAAGAGGATAAGTGATTATAGGGTAAAGACGGTTTTACATGGCCCGTCTGCGGTCCCTGAGCTTGTCGAAGGGCAATTAGAAGTAACGCCCTTTGGCTGCGACTGCACATTAATCCTGCAAAATCCTGATGGCGGCCTTATTTATGAAGGCCCCGCAAAAAAAGGTGAGACGGTCAAAATAAAAGTTGCATCGCCTGCCCTTTGGTCTGCAGAAAGTCCTATTTTGTATAAGCTCACACTTGAGACTGCAGATGAAGTTATTGGAGAAGAAGTTGGCTTTCGCAATATCACGGTTGAAAATGGAGTTCTTAAAATAAACAATAAGGCAATCAAGTTCCGCGGTACAAACAGGCACGACAGCTATCCAACCACAGGCTATGCTGCAAGTCTTGAACAGATGGAAAATGATTTACGGCTTATGAAGCAGCATAACATAAATGCAATCAGAACTTCGCACTACCCTAATGCTCCTGTTTTTTACAAGCTTTGCGATAAATACGGATTTTATGTTATAGACGAAGCAGACCTTGAAATGCATGGTAGTGTTTCGGTAAACAGCACTCCTCACTGGGACTGGTCTGATTATTCGGGAATTGCCCTAGCTGCAAGTAACAAGCTTTTTTATAAAGGCATTCTTGACCGCGAAAAGCTTTGTGTAACAAGAGATATTAACAGGCCTTGCGTTGTTATCTGGTCTATGGGTAACGAGTCCGGAAACGGGCACAATTTAACACAGGCTGCAAAATGGGTAAAGGATTTTGATAATACAAGACTTTTACATTACGAAAGCGTTCATAACCAGGGAGACACGACAGACGAAATATACGATCTTGTTTCGCGAATGTATCCTTCTCCGGAAAGCTGGAGCAAGTTCCCGCTTGATAAAAAAGAAAAAAGACCTTTTATTTTGTGCGAATACTGCCACGCAATGGGAAACGGTCCCGGCGACCTTGAAGATTATCATAAAGTTTTTCATAGCTCCGACCGTTTTTGCGGAGGCTTTATCTGGGAATGGTGCGACCACAGCCTTGTAATGGGCAAAACAAAAGAGGGCACAATTAAATATGGCTACGGCGGCGACTGGGGAGAAAAACATAATGATTCCAACTTTTGCTGCGATGGTTTAACTTATCCCGACCGCAGGCCCCATACAGGATTGCTGGAGGCAAAGCAGGTGTACAGGCCGGTAAGAGTCGCACTGCTGTCGCCTGCGGTCCCTGAGCCTGTCGAAGGGCCATGTAATATGACCTTCTCCTTCTGGAACCTGCTTGCCTTTACAGATGCTTCAACAGTACTAGACTGCAAATATGAAGTATGCATAGACGGAAAAATTGTGGCAGCAAAAAAGATTGAACTGCCTTCTCTGCCACCTCTTAAAAAGACAAAGGTACTTATAGAAGGGCTGCCAGACTGCACAGGCAAGGAAGCCTATATAAGATTTATCTTTACTGCAAAAGCAGACACCCTCTGGTGTAAAAAAGGCTTTGAAGTTAGTTTTGACCAGGTGCAGTTAGCCGCCAAAGAAGATGCAGACCAGGAAGCAGAAATCTTAAAAAAATCCTCATTTATGCCAATGCTTAAAGGACAAAAGGAATGGCTGCCGGGAAAGCGCAATAAAAAAGGCATTCAGGAAAATGCACGTGAAGAAATTCAAAAGCTCATAACCTTTACTCAGGCTGCTGCAAAAAAGAACGACACTCAAAGTGGCAATGGGCTCTGTTACAAAGTTACGCTTGGCAAAATGGAATACAACTTTAACCGAAGAAGCGGCATGTTCGACTCAATAAAAATCGGTGGAAAGGAAATTCTTAAAAAACCGCTAAGCTTTAACTTTATGCGGGCTCCTACAGACAATGACCCTATGCGTAATGAATGGTTTGATGCCCACCTGCACGACTTTGAAACAAAAGTCTATGGTTCCCGCATAGAAAAATTGGAAGATGGAAGTGTGCGCATTATTGTAGATCAGGGCTTTGTGTGGAGTATTAATCAGCCGTTTATGTATGGGACGGTGATTTATAATATAAGGTCCTTCGACCCCTTCGACAAGCTCAGGGACCACAGGGACCGCGAAGAAAATCTCAAGTTCCAGGAATATCCGTCTCTTTCTGTTGAATTCCACTTTACTGCAACAAGACGAATCTTCATGCTTCCACGAGTAGGACTACGACTCTTCTTAGACAAATCCTTTAATTCTGTAGAATATTTTGGTTATGGACCTACAGAAAGCTACATAGACAAGCATCAGGCAACTTATGTTGGAAGCTTTACTTCAAAAGTGAGCGACCAGTATGAGCCATACATCAGGCCACAGGAAAACTCTTCACACTACGGCTGCAGGTATGTGAGCATTAAAAACAAAGAACTTGAGATTTTATGCAGCGGAAAAAATCCTGAAAATAAGAATCAAAAATACATAAGCTTTAATGCAAGCCGCTACACAGAGGAAGAGCTCTGGAGCCGCCGTCACAACTACGAACTGCAAAAATCGGACTGTACAATTTTATGTTTAGACTATATGATGGCAGGAGTTGGTTCAAATTCCTGTGGACCGGCACTTTCGCAAAAATACAGGATTCAATTGCCTGATGTAACCGGGGAATTGAAGCTTTGTTTTATAAGTAAGGAGCGTGAAATATGAAAAAACTTATTATTGCAGCCACATTAGTATTGGCTCTTGCTGGCTCACTTTTTGCTAACGGTCTTGATAACAAGAATGCCATTGGTATGTATGTTATTGGAGCAGAAAATGCAGTTGGAGGAATTCAATATGAAAGACGATTCTCCGATTTATTCAGTACAAAATTCGGCGTTTTTGCCTTTTATAATGATTCAGGATATTCAGACCCATTTAATGCAAGCTTTACAGTAGAAGGTGATTTTACACTTTTTGAAAACACCTGGAAAGACAAAATAAGTTCAAGACTTTTTGCTTATGGTATGGTGGGTTATACTGGAACCTACGAACGTTCTTATGAATATGCCGAACCGGAATCAAAAAAGATTGAAAAGATGCATAACAATGCACTTGCAAGCGTAGGCTTTGGTTTCGACTTTATTTTCTTTGATCACCTTTCGGTACCAATTCAGTTTGGATTTATGGGAACCTTCCCGGATGATCCTCAGGTTGGATTTTGTGGTGGTATAGCACTGCGATATACCTGGTAGGAGAAAAAAAAGGGGCCCTTCGACTAGCTCAGGGACCCCTTTTTTTTATTTCTTATAAATACGTTTAACCTTTTTGGTTGTTGTCATTTCAAGTGGTTCATCAAGAATTGTTACCTTTTTGATTCGCTGGTAGGTCAAAAGATTCTTGTTTACTTCATCTATAATTTCATTTACTTTTGCAGTAACCTTTTCCATATCAGAAGGATTCTTTCTGTCGGCACCAAGTTTGCTTAATAAACCATCAGCAGGATAAACTAAAGCTTCAATTTCTTCACCGGCATCCTGACCTTCTGGGATAAAGCCCTGAACTGTAATCTGCTCAATATCATCATAAAGCTGGAAGGCATTTTCAATTTCTTCCGGATAAACGTTTTTACCACCGGCAGTTACAATCATATTTTTAGCACGACCAGAAAGCATTACATATCCTTCTTTGTCTATCCAGCCAAGATCCCCTGTTTTGAACCAGCCATCTTCGGTAAAGGTTGCAGCAGTTTCTTCCGGCATGTTGTAATATCCCTGCATAATCATAGGTCCTTTTACACAAAGCTCGCCTATTCCATTTTCATCAGGATCAATTACACAGAAGGCAACATCACGAAGGTTCTTTCCAACACTTTCAATCTTAAATGCATATACAGGATTAAGTGCAATAATAGGAGAAGTTTCTGTAAGACCGTAGCCCTGAACAAAGTCAATTCCAAGTTCGTTATAAGCCTTGAATACACTTGGGGCTAAAGGTCCACCACCACAAATTGCAATACGAAGTGTGTAGATGTTTGCCTTTTGCAAAACAGACTTAAACAAAACTTTTCCGGGATTGCAGTTTGTAAGCTTTTTAATAATATAAGAAAGTCCCATGAGAAACTTGATTATTCCGTAAACAAAAGCGCCCTTGTCTTTTATACCCTTCATAATTCCGGCAAGCAGCTTGTTAAACAAAAGTGGTACGCCAAGAAGCATTGTGATTTTTCCTTCGCGAAGCTCCTTCATCATGCGGCTAACGGCCATTGTTTTTCCAAAGACAACTTCGGCACCAACACCAATTGCTTCAAGAAAAACTGCTGTCATTGTATAGGCGTGATGAATTGGAAGCAGTGCATAGAAAACATCGGTTGAATAAATGTTCATATTTGTCTGGGCAAGGTAAACATCACTTACAAGATTTTTATGAGTGAGCATTACACCCTTTGGAGTTCCTGTTGTACCACTTGTAAACAAAATGGCAGCAAGGTCATCTTCGTTTGGATAGGTAATTTCTGGAACTTCTGAAGTGTTCAGATTATAAACATATTTTTCGGGATGAGAGGGAGAAAGTGAATAAACTCCAAAATCATATTTTTTTTCTGCAAAATAATCATATTTTTCGGCATCAACAAAAAAGAAGTTTGGTTTTGCAGTATTTAAAAGATTTTCGAGCTCTTCATTATGAAGACCATAATCCATAGGACAGATTGTTGCACCTGCATAAAAAGCAGCAAGATAAACTACAGCCCATTCTGGAGAGTTTTTACCAGAAACAGCAACACGGTCTCCATGCTTTACGCCATTTGCAGCAAGCCAGTTAGCCAAAGTTACAATTTTATCTTTTGCCTGGGCATAAGTAAGAGTGTTTCGGCTTCCTCCAGGACCATCAAAATCGGTAAAGCAATTTCGTTCGCCGTATCGCTTTACATTAATATCGAATACTTCTTTTAAAGTTGGCCAGGTTCCGGTAAAATCTTTGCCCCGATATTCATCAAGCCATTTAACAGGATCTGTTTGCCTCATGTTAATTGATGCCATTTTTTACTTCCTTAAAGAGATATTTTTGTTGAAAAATTATTACTTTAATTATGACACATTTGTGAAATATGTCAAGAATAAAACCGATTTTCCCTTCGACCCCTTCGACAGGCTCAGGGACCACAACTTATCTATCAGGGACCACACAGGGCTGTGGCTCTATACAAAGGCCTTTGCTTCAAACTCGTTTACTGGCAGAGGCTTGGCAAAATAATAGCCCTGAATAAGGTCGCACTGCTGCTTTGCAAGAAAATCTACCTGCTCGCGGGTTTCAATTCCTTCGGCAACAATCTGCATGCCAAGTTTTTTTGCAAGTTTGATTGTGTCGCAGACAATAAGGTCGGCGCGTTTTTTATCTTCAATATCACGGAAGAACTGGGCATCAAGTTTAATAATATCAAGAGGAAGTTCTTTAAGCGAATTAAGGGAAGAATAGCCGGCACCAAAATCGTCCATAGAAACTTTAAAACCAAAGTTCTTTAGTTTTTTGATTGTATCAAGCAAAATCTGTTTGTCGTCAAAGAAGGCACTTTCGGTAAGTTCAAGCTCTATATATTCATGAGGAACCTTATACTTATCGACAATCCCGCAGATATGTTCGGCAAGGTCGTACTGCGAAAAATGTGCACGCGAAACATTTACACTAATCGGAACAAGCTTCTTTCCTGCGGCCAGCCACTGGGATTGCAGCTTAGAAACTTGGGTGAGCATAAAATCATCAAGCTTTGTAATAAAGCCGTTGCGTTCAAAAATAGGAATAAACTTGCCGGGCGGAACAAAACCATATTCCGGATGAATCCAGCGTACAAGGGCCTCGGCAGCACTAAGCTCTTCTTTTTTTGTAGAATACTTTGGCTGAAGATACACTTTGAATTCATTATTTGCAAGGGCACGTTCCATATCATCTTCTACGCGGCGTTCCCAAACCTGTTCTTCGCGCATAGCTTCATCAAACCACAAAACAGTGGCAGGATTATTTTCCTGTTTAGAAATTGCGGCTCCGGCATTAGAGATTTTTTCTTCAAGATTATCAACGCGGGTATTTATGCGGCAGGCCCCTACACTAAAGGTAAGATGCTGTTTTGGTCTGCAATCATTTAAAGCCTGTGTAATAGCCTTCATTCTTATATTAAGCAGTTCTTCGTTATCAAAATGAAGCAGCAGAATAAAATCCGATTTTTCAAGATGGGCAACAAGTTCCTGGTGTTTTCTTGTAAGTTCGGTAAGCTTCTTGTAAAAATCTTCCATGAGATTTTCGCCCGCTTTAATTCCATAGGCAGTAATGTAGTTGCGGTATTTTTCCATACGAAGATAAACAGCAACATATCGGCGTGAACGTTTTTTAATCATTCTGGCGGCCTTTGGAATAAAATAATCCTTATTGTGACCACCGGTAACAGAATCGGTATAAATGATTTTCTGGATTTTTCGGCGCTGCAAAATAATCACAATCAGTTTGTAGTGCTCATAAATAAAAATAAAAGCAAAGATTATGACCAGAATTATAATCATAAAATAGTGGCGGGCCATGTCGATTTTTGTACGGACGCTTCGTTTTTCAATTGCAACATTTACACCGGGAATGGCAGTTTTATACAAAATCCACATAGAAGTTTCGCCGTCTTTTTGAATTGCCCATTTATAATATTTGGAAGAATTGAGCGAGGCAAAATCTTCTGCAAAATGAGAAAAGAAAAGTTTTATAGATTTTATATCGGGATCATTAATAGAAAAATCGCTTTCTACATCCGAAAAATAAAATCCGTTTTTATTAAAATCCACCCGATCAAAATCCCGGAGAAAATATGAATGATTAATGTCGTTATTACCATAAAGCGCAAGCACATTAAAATCATCATCAAGAATGTTTATAGATTTAAAAGTGTCGCCATCATATTTTAGAAAATTATTAAGTTCCTGCTCAGCATGGGCCGAAAGCGATTTTTTTGAAAGGTCCCAGCCCTTACCTACATCCTCAACAATAGCATTTGTATTTTCTATGCCCACCGTAATAAGGCTATGATTTTCGGCAATCATATCAACAATAAAAACAAGGCTAACTGCAATTACAAACGCAACCTCAACAATAAAAGTTTCAATAAACTGCGGCCACAAAGAATATTTTCTGAGCCGTTTAATTCGTTTTTCCTTCTTTTTGCTCATGAGGATATTATATAGAAAAAGGTGGGGTGTTTAAAGATATTAGAATGGATTCACAATCTTAAGGCCATCTACAATCTGGCCATTTGTAAGGTCCTCGGAATAACAGATTATACAGCCGGATTGGATGGCAGCAGACAAGATAAGTGAGTCCCAGAAAGAAAACTGATTTTTTATTGAAATATTTATAGCCTTTAGAATAAGCGGAACAGAGATTTGCTCTACTGTAAAAGAGTTTGAAAAATTTTCTACATATTCCTTTGCTTTTTCTTTTGTGCAAAGAAGTTTTCGTGTTGTAGCGGCAAAAAACTCTTGAAGGCTTTGAGTTGAAATTACTCCGTTATCGTTGATGACAGCATTTTTAATGAGTTTTTCTGCTATTTGCTGCTTTTTAGGATCAGCTCCGTCGGCAAAATAAACAAGGATATTGGAATCAAAAAACACTTTTGTTTTATCGCTCATAAAGCTCCTCTCGAGTCCACTTTTGGCCGTTTGAATTGAGATGAAGCTCGTCATTAAGCGCCAGAAGCTTTGTGTACGCCTGCATTTTGCGGTCTGGGATTATTTTTTCTTCTGTTTCTTTTTGAACCATTCCAGAAAGTGTTGAAAGGACTTTTAATTGCTCTGTATAAATGAGTTTTGGAAGCATTTCCATTATTGATTTGAGGTAGTATGAAGAGTCATTGGATGGAGCGGCTCCGTAAGAAGGCGTTGGCGAAGTAACTTCCAATGTTAATTTTTCAGGATTATCATAAGTTACTTTTTTTCCAGGAATTTTATTATCTATGATTACATCATATGAAACACGATAAAAATGCGCCAGTTGAACAATAGCTTTAAGAGGAGGCTCAACTTCCCCGTTTTCATATTTAATATACATCTGTCTTGAAACCCCAAGAAACGAAGCCACGGCACTCTGAGAATAATTATTCTGTTCTCTAAAATATTTTAATGAATCGAGCATAGAGAAAGTATAGTATGGATTGGGGGCGATGTCAAACTTTATTTACTTTTTTTGTATATTATATTATTGATAAATAAAACTGTATATTATATACTTTAATCAGGCACTTCGCAGTTAATGGCGGTCTTGTCTCCAAAATTCGACTACTTGCAGCAATGCTTGTAGATTACTAATTTCAGGAGGCTGCTATGAGTTTGTATGAATTTCTTGATTTGCTGATTTCAGCGATTCAGCTTTTCATCGACATTATTCAGCGCCTTCTCCGTAGACGGAAGAAGAAACGAAGAATAAAAAAATAGCACCCGCCAAGTGTTGACCCACCGACGGGTGCGAATCCTAGAAATCTAGGAAAGCATACTATGAGGCAAGACGCAAAACTGCGAAGTGCCTTTCTTATTTAAATAATACCACAACTTGCCATTGCTGGCAAGTTGTTTTTGGATGATGGTTGTAATATAATGTATATCAATGGCGAATACAGGGGAGATGATGCACTTGGCAAACTGATGCATGACTTTTCAACTCCCAATGCCGATGAAATGATTTACGACAGACTCGCCGACAAGGTAAGATTTTATAAACAGAATGAAACGGGGGTACAAATGGCAAGTAAAATTGTAGAAGAATACGGCGATATACGTGCAGCCGAAGCATTGAAGCAAGGTATTCAACAAGGTGCCCAGCAGACTGCCATCGAAAATGCAAAAGTCTTACTTGCAGATGGAAAATATACAGCAGAAGAAATATCTAATCTGTTACACATCCCTGTTGAATCATTCACAGATTCTAAATAACTATATTCGAAAAAGATTTTTCAGCGCCTTCTCCATAGACGGAAAAAAGGTAAGAATAAAAAATAGCCCCGCCACAATGCTCTAACCCTTTGTGGCGGGGTACGCTCTTAAATAGAGCACCACTATAGAGGCAAGACGCAAAACTACGAAGTGCCTTTCTTTTTTAAATAATTCCACAACTTGCCATTGCTGGCAAGTTGTGGTGGAGTAAGACTACTTCTTCTGGGCGAGAGAGAAGGCTGTACCAGAATTGGTTACTATTGCATAGCCGATTACTGGGTTTTCAGTTCCGTTACCAGAACAATAGCCCTTTCCGTCTATCACAGTATTAGAGTCCATTTTTCTATCTTTTGATAAGAAACTGTTATCGGTACAACTAGTAATTACACCAGCAACTGCATTATTATCAGCACCAACTGTCTTCTTCCATAGAGCAACATTAATCTTATCAACAGCTAGATCGGTAAGTGTTTCAGCAACAGGAACAATTGAAACATCCCAGTTTCCTGTGAAGTTACTACTTGAGTCTGTTCCTTGAGCTTTGTAGTTCATAGTTCCGTTTGAAGGAATAACCAGTGAAGCAACAGCAGGCTTCTTAGCAGAGTTCAGGTAGTAACTGATATATGGAACAACTTTGTAAGTTGTTGTACCACCACTAGTAAATGCTTTTCTACCAACGTCAATTGTAATCTTTTCACCGGTAATAGCATAAGAATCTACTGTCACAGCATCGGTTGCTTCATTATAGTTTGCACCGTAAGAAGCAAGATGTGCATACTTTAATGTGCCGTCTACGTTAGCGGCAATATGAATACTTCCATCAGGGCCAAACTTAATAGCACAGTGCTCACCACCACCAGTAAAGATTACTTTGTTTCCAGACCAGCCACCCTCAACTCCATTATCTTTTCCAGAGGTTGGGGTTGTTGTATATGCATAACGGCAGTCTTTTCCATCGTACCAGACAGCGACTACGATATCATTATAAGTGACAGTTGGAAGCGCACTTTCCTCAAAATTCCAATATGTGCCGGTATAGGTTACTTTGAATGGACCTTTACCAATATCCTGACTTTGAGTTAATGCAGTGTTATTCCTATAAATTTCTTTATCCCCAGTATTATTAACATTAAGTGTTGCTGGAGTATTTCTACCTCGTTGAACATTATTTGTAAATGTCATATAGAAGTAAGCGCCTGTTTCTACAGTAAAATTCGGAATTGTAGCTGTTTTAGCACGAGTATTTGAAGCTGAAGTATCATTAACAACTGGAGCTATATCTTCGGCTTCTCCTGGAATAGCATCTATTGCGACATATTTTGCTGCACCATAACCTGTATCGTAGAACCAGTTAGCTCCTACATGATTTGTATAACCATCGGTTCCTGCTTCATTCTTATACTTCTGCCAGTCACTTCCAGCTATAAGGCTGAAGGCGTTTGTGTTTGCTTCAAATACATATTTACGATTATCATTGTTATTATCACCTTTATGAGATGCTAAATCGCTATTTAAGCCTTCATTATCAACAAAATTTCCGAAATCACCTTTGCCACCTGGAACTTCAGAACCATAACGGAATCTAATCTGTTTCTGTACAGAATCATAATATGCAAGATAAACAGATGTTTTATTATCATGGGTAGTAGCAACAATACTTGGAGAATAGAATCTAGTTTCTGTCATAGTGAATTTACTTGGGTATTCACCCATTACATAACACTGTGAATCGCCAGGGAGGCCTATAGCTTCAAGACGGATTTTTCTTTCATAGTTATAGTTATCGTTCATTTCTGTTGTACTACTTACACCCCATTTACTTGTTTGGAAAGTAAAACGTCCAGCTAAAGTATTCTTATTTCCGCTTGGATAAGTATCCAAACCTGTAGTTGTAGCATAAGAGTTTCCAAGCGAATCATAACAAAGTGCTACATTCGAGAAGGTAGCATAGTTATGTTGGAATACCTGCCATGAAACATCATCTGCATCGGTATTCTTTCCCATTGGCATAGAGAAGTCTGCAGGACCACTTACAAAGGCTACACCGATTTTACCTGTTATAGGATTTATCTTCATAGCTGGTTCTCGGAGCTCACCACTTACTGGAGTTGCAGCGTCGACATCGAACTGCCAGATATCAAAGTAAACATCATCTGTCAAAAGGTTGTTACCTTTGTTATTCGGCATTCTATTGTAAGCATAATCACTAAGAACATTGTAAGTGCTTGAATCAGAAATTGTACCTGTATATGTACCCTTTGCATTGTTGTTATTCATGTTGTTAATTGTATACAGGCTTCCAACTTTCAAGAGGATTTCACTTGAGGTAGCAATATTGTCATTTGAAAGAGTTAATTTGCCATTTGTCATATCAACTGTGGTATCATTTGCCTGATTAGCAGCCTTTGTCTTTACATACTTTGCTCCTGTCAGGTTATATCCTGTGAAGGTAACTACTTCACCCTCTCGAACTATGTAATGACCAAGAGTTGTCCTTGTGTATGCATCAACAATACTTGTCTTGAGCGATTTTTTGAGAGCTGTCTCTACACCAGTGATATATGGAACAATATCCACCTGATAAGTTGGAGCTTTTGTTGCCTTATCCTTTGCTTCTTGAGTTGTGTCACCTGCACTTGGAGAACCTGTTGCATTGTCACCTGTCATTACAGTAACTTTTCCAGCTACATCTGTTGCACGAATATAAAGTTTTGCATTTTCTGCAACTACTCCGTTTATAGCAGAAGTATCTACTGCAAGTTCCCAGGAAACCTTATGACCTTTTTCATCAAGATAGGCTTCGGTTCCATTTACATTCCAGATGTCATTTTCATCTGCTGGAGCAGTCTTAACTGTAAACTTGTAGTGCTTGGTTGCATTAACAGGTGTTGCGTCTCCTAAAGTTCCAGTTCCTGTCCAGGTTCCTGATGAATAAGTTGCTCCGGTTGTATATGTAAGGCTGTTTGTAGCAGTATACGGACTAAGAGAAGTTTTTCCATCGGAGCTTACAATTGCCCAATCAAGTTGAGAAAGTCGCTTATTATCATAAGCATAACCACGGAATACAACTATACCAGAAACTTTATCATCTGTTGTTCCATAGGTTGAACCAAGTGTAGATGTTCCGAGGTCGCCCTTAAGTTCCACATGTCCAAACAATTCGCTGTTATTCTTATAAACACTATTATCAGAAGATGATTTCCAGTACAGCGGGCTGATTACAGTGTTTGGAGGAGTACTATCAAGAACTTCTATATTTAATGGCAGCTTGAGTTCGGCGTACTGGCTGTTTTCAAAATGAGTTGTTTCTTCGGTGCTATCCCAAATCTGGATTGTCCACCATCTTGTACCATTTTCGCCTTCATCATCTTCATCGACACGAATTGCATCCTTAAGCTGGTCAGTAGTGAAGTTTATAGCAGGGAGTTTTGTTGTTGTATAATAGCCCTGGTGTCCGTCATCATCAGTCTTGTAGCCTTCGTCGGTTGTACGTGTAACCTGCCATGAAGTATAGTCTACATTATTAGCATTTTTACCATAGGTTCCATTTGTGAATGTCGCTGTGTCATCACAATTTTCTGTAATATGGTAGCGGTAATACATTTCGTTATTGCCACCAATTATTTCAATTTCGACGTCTGTACTATCAACGACTCTCATGAATGGAAGTCCGGTAGCAGTTCCATCACTTGAAGCATTGAACTGCTGCAGAACCTTAGTAATTGAAGAAGTATTAGCAACATTATTGAATACGCGGGTTCCAAGTTCAACGTACTTAGTCTGTTTCTCACTTGCTTCTACTGTACCGTTACCGTTATAGTCTGTACCAACTGTAACACCGGCAATGCGTGGAGCGTTGTTGCTTACATAAGCTTTCTTGTTTGCATCGTAGATGTAGTCGAAGCCGGAAATAAGGTTGTTAGCGGCGGTTCCAGGAGTTCCATTTGCAGAAACATCGAGGGTTGTCTTTGCCTGATAATCTGAAAGACTCAAGTTTCCTACGATTCCAACGCTGTAGTTCTGGGCATTATCCAAAGCTACGTAGTGGATTTCGATAGGTCCATCCGGAATATTTGCAGAGTTAATCCAGGCCTCCCACTTACCGCTTGCCCATTTTTCCTGCATCAAGTCGCCGTCGTCGGCAGTTGCGTCGGCACTATAGTAACCGTAACCATATAATGAAGGATTTGTAATCTTAGGTCTTGTAACAGGATCAACAGATTCTGTCATATTAAAGTTATCGATTACCATTGCATAAGCAAACTTAGCTTGAGTAATTCCGGCAGGAGCATCTGTCTTAAGGGTAATTGTCAAACCATCAGAAGAAACAGAACGAATTGTATAGATTGTACCACCAATTAATACAAAGCCACCGGCATGGATATTATCATCCTTTGTTGTAAGTGTAAGAATAGAAAGGTCTGTATTATTACGTCCGACTGTCTTTGTATTCCAGAACATACCGTATTCGTAAGAAATTCCTGTTGTGTTTGTTGTTCCAGTCTGAATAGCAACAGACTTATCCTTCCACATTGGATCATATACTTTTGTAACCGGATTTGTTGCAGCAGTTCCACGTCTTACAAAGTAGAATGCAACAGCCTTCATATCACTTACAAGGTTACCACCTTCGGCATCGGTTGCATAACCAAAGAGACGATAGAAGCCGTTATCCTGCTGAACATTATAAGCATTTGCATTGTAATTTTCGTGACCGGCTGTACCAAGCTTTGGAGGTGTGTTATCAAAATTAACTTTTACAGTTTCTGTTGAACCATTATTGAATTCAGATGCTTCAACAGCTTCAAGAGTAAAGGTTAATGAACCGGAACCTGCATTTGTAGGAAGTGGAATGTAAATATCAAAGTTCTTTTTGCCTGCAACATTATTTATTGCAGCTTTACAATCATTTGCCTTTACAAAAATTGTTTTTGTTGCTTGAGAGGTAGTGATTGCAAGATTACTCTTAATATTTCCACCTTCAACCAGATAAATTGGATCAATACCTGTTATATTTTCATCAAGTTTAATTGAAGCAATACCTGAATCATCATAAACAGAAGCAGCAATATACCATTGACCCTTTACCCATACAGTCTGGCCAGGCACATAAGGCATCTGATTTGAAATTGCAGTCTGAGCCTGAGTATATGTCATTGCATCTGTAAGAGGGGTTTCAAATTGAACAAGCTTAAGCTGCATTACGTCTGTATCGGCTCCTGTACCTCCAATATGTGGTGCATTTGGATCGATTGTAAATTCCTGGATTACAGGTTCACTTACTTTTCCACTACCACCTACACCATAAATACGGATTGCCATTCTACGGGTTTCGCTTGTACCGCCAGTAACAGGGTTGAATTCCTTGTTAGCGTTAATTGGAAGATTTCAGTTGTCTGTTCCAACAGCTTTGATACCCAGCTGTGAGGTACCGTTAATTGTTCCAATTGTTCCAGGTGTATATGAGGTGTTCTTACCTGCTATACAAGTATCAAAGCCTGATTTCCAGTTTTCATCAAAGGTTCCGTCATAATCAGTATCAATCTGAACATATACAGCAGCAACATTACCTGTAATAACTTCGGCATTACCATAGATACGGATTGTTCCTGCCAAAGAAGGATGTACATCTTGAGCTTTATCTACAGGGTAGCTTAATGTAATAACCGGTTTGTCTCCGTTAGGTACGACAGATACAGTTCGTGACGAATAACCTGCGTTTCCACAAGCATCAACTGCCTTAAAGTGGATTGTCAATGGTTTGTTTTCATCGTGTTCAGTCATATATGCATCATCATAACTATAAACTGTTTGCATCCATTTGCGTAAAGTATCAGAAGGCAAACCATATTCTGCATCTGCCGAAGATCCGCCAAAGATTATCGAAGCCGAAATCTTCTGATCTTCAACTTCTATCCAGTTTGCAGCAGCAATTGTATCTGAAGCAGTAGTATCATTTGTTACTGCATAGTAAATCTTGTCTACGTCTGTTGCTGTTACAGAACCACCGATTGTAATTTTGTTTATACCGTATACAACCTGACCTTCGGCAACGTTGTTATCGATAGAAAGAGTTGGTGCGTCGCGGTCAATTACGAATACACTTTCCTGATTATTGTAAAGACCAGAGTTATCGTAAACCTTTACAGTAACAGTTACCTGACCATTTACATAATTGGTAATATTGATTCTTGAAGTTGTGTATTCATGATTAGAAGAATCATTTGTAGTTGCATCAACAGTACCTGTATTGGCATAAGTTGAAATACCAGTTTCTGAAACGGAATTATTTGAACGGTAATAAGTTGCTGTAGATGTACCCTGCTGTACTTTGATTACAATTCCCTTAACACCGTTAGCATCCTTTGCAGATACTTTAAGGTCTACAAAATTCTTGCTTGTACCACCAACAACACAGTTTGTACCAAGAGAAGTCAGGACTCCGTTCTTTGTAGTATCTACTTGTTGATTTTCACCGTTTATTACCTGTGTTTCCATATTAGCAGTAGCAGCTGTATAAGCCTGTAATTGTACAGAGTTAATTAATGGAGCGTTGCTGTCGCTGTTGTATGTAATAGCAGAAGAATTATCTTCCTTAGCATCTGTCTTATACTGCTTGTATGGACGAGTCAGCTGTGATTCTTGAGTTGTGTAGAATACATTGTCATTATTATCAACAATATAGAAGTAAACAGTCTTTGCTCCATCGGCTGGGCTGGCAGGTGTAAAGGTGTAATCACCGGTTGCGGCATTGAAGGTTGTAGTTCCTGTTGGAGTGGCTGTTGCAGAAGTAATTGGACTTGAACTTGCAATGAATGTCTTTACAACCTTAGCACTTGTTGCATCATCATCTGTAATTGTACCTTCAAGAGCAGCAGCGTTTCCGTATTTAAGGATATACTTAGCATTTGCACCTGTTCCTTCTTTTACAAGATTTGTAAACTTAACTACAGGGCGGTCGCTATTCTGGTCGATAGAAAGAGTCAAAGTTACAGGCTCATTTTCATTTGTTGTATCTGCATTTGAATCACTAACATTGTCGGCTTCATCTGTAGCTGTCAACGAGAGAGTAAAATCCTGTGCACTTGTTGTATTATTAAAGTCTATTGTATCAAGATTTAAAGACCACTGACCGTTAGCATAAGTTATATTTCCATTAGCTCCTGTTGGATATCCATAAGTCTTAGTTGTTGAACCACTTTCAGCAGTAAGAGTAATAGACTTAATTGCACTGTTACTTGTGTCTGTAATTCTTCCGGCAAGAGTGATTGTCTTGTTTACAGTTGCGTCTGCCTGATGTGAAGTAAAGTTTGGAACAGGAGCATCCTTATCCATGCTTATTGTTCCAATACTCTGAGAATTTGACTGGTTACCAGCCTGATCTGCTACAGTTACAATAACAGAGTTGTTACCTGCAAGTGTTGTAAGATCAGCTGCACCAATTGTTACTGTTACACGGTTCTTTCCATTTGATTCAGCAGCAACAGAAATTGAACTTCCGTTAGAACCACTTGTAATTGTCTTTGAACCAACTTTTACAGTTACAGAGCTTGCAGCTGTTGCAATTCCACTTCCTGTATCAGATACATCAAAAGAGAAGGTCTTTGCAAGAGTTCCGTTTGACAGAACAATCTGCTTGAAGTCATTTGTATTAACTTCTGAGATTACCGGCTGTGACATATCAACTTTGATTGTATAAGATGTAGAACCTGAATAGTTGTCTACCTTATCTTTTGCACGAACAACAAGAGTATGTGTTCCAGTTTCAAAGCCTGCAATATTTGTATTGAAGGTTCCATCTGTTGTTGGAATTTCCTGTTCAGTTCCATTATCCAATTTGTAAAGGATGGCAGACACACCGCTTCCACCTGCGTCTGTGAACGCTCCGTTTATATTCAAAGTTTCATTGTTGAACCAGGTTGTGTTTACAGATGTCTCTGCTGTTGTTCCAACCTTGAACAGAGATTTAGCAGGTTTTGCCTTGTCGACTACAACAGTAACAGGACTTGAATAGCCTTTGTTACCGGTACCTGCGTTATCTACTGCACCTACACAGAGGTACAAGGTTGTGTTTGCATCGTCAGAAGCTACAGTTGTTGGAACTGTGAAGCTTCCACTCCAGGTCTGGCCAGTGAGATTCATCTTTGTGCCATAAGCAGTCCAACTTGAAATTGTACTTGCTGTTGGAGTTACAGTACCTACTGAAGCTGTCTTTGTATAGTAAAGAGTAATTCCTTCAGATTCTTTTATACCAGAACCTACACCATCACTGGCAGAACCACTCAGAGAGATTGTTGAACTTGTTTTTGCATTTGCAGAAGGAGTGTTGATTACTACAGTTGGTGCACTTGTATCCTTCATTACGTTTGCAATTACGCGGGATGTTGAATTACCCGCATTGTCTGTTGCAGTTGCTGTAACTGATGCAGTTCCTTGTGGAAGAATTGACTGGACGTCTGCTGAATACTTTCCACTTGTTGAATTATAAGTACAGTTTACACTTCCTTCATCTGTTGTAAGAGTTACAGAAGCAATTCCGGAACTTCCACCATCAGTTACAGTAAGTTCAACAGGACAAGAAGATGCGTCTGCATAAACTACTCCTGTATATGAAGCAGAAATAACCGGTGTTTCTGCATCAACCTTTACAGTGTATTCCGCAACAGTTGAAGCATTTCCTGCTGTATCTACTGCCCATACTTTGATTGTATTTGTTCCGGCTGCAAGGTCTTTTATATTTGTACTGAAAGCTCCATCAGAAGCAACAGTCTGTGCACTTCCATAACTTCCAGAACCTTTCTTTAATTGATATTTGATTGAAGCTACGCCACTTCCATCATCTGTGAAGGTTCCGTTCAGGTTTACGGTTGTATTATTGAACCACTTTGTTGTACTTGAACCTAAAGTTGAAACATTTGTAGTATCAACAAAGACTCCGGAACTTGCAATAGAAGGTGCTTTTCTATCAACTACAATTGTAACCGGTTCAGAATATCCAGGGTTACCGGAACCAGACTTGTCTACTGCACCTACACAGATATACAAAGTCTGGTTGCTGCCACTTGCAGCTACTGCATCTGGTACATTGAAGGTTCCTGTCCAGGTCTGACCTGAAAGGGTCGGTTTTGTACCGTATGCAACCCACTTAGAAGCAGGGGTCGTTCCGATTGATGCAGTTGTTGGACTATTTGCTTTTACAGTAGAACTTGTTGTGTAGTAAAGGGTAATACCCTTATCTGCCGCATTATTAATTCCAGAACCTGTTCCATCACTTGCAGAACCGCTTACTGTAAAGCTATTGCTTGTCTTTGCATTTGCACCTGGTGTATTGATTTCTAATGTAGGGCCTGTAGTATCAAGCATTACGTTTGCAATTACTCGTGATGTTTCGTTACCGGCTTTATCCTTTGCAGTTGCTGTTACAGATACGGTTCCGTCGACAAGAAGATTCTTTATATCATATGTATATTTGCCGTTAGAAAGAGTACATGGAACAGGATCCTTGTCGCCTACTGTGAGTGTTACAGTATCAATATTCGAACCACCCTGGTCTGTTACGTTAAGTTCAACAGGACATGATGCTGCGTCTGCATAGATTACACCAGTATACTCTGCACTGATTGCAGGAGCCTTGTCATCAACTTTCACAGTATATTCTGTAGCAGTTGAAGCATTTCCTGCTGTATCTACAGCCCATACCTTGATTGTATTTGTTCCGGCTGCAAGGCCTTTTACATTTGCTGTATACTCACCGTCAGATGCAATTGTCTGATCTGCTGCATAAGCACTTGCACCAGCTTTCTTTACAGCATACTTAACAGAAGCTACTCCACTACCGTCTGTATCTGTAAAGGTTCCATGCAAGTTTACAGTTGTGTTATTGAACCATTTTGTTGTAGTAGAAGTTAAAGTAGAACCTATTGTTTCATCTATAGTTAATGAAGTACTTGCAGGTGCTTTTCTATCAACTACAATTGTAACTGGTTCAGAATATCCAGGGTTACCGGAACCTGAAGTATCTACTGCACCTACACAGAGGTACAAGGTTGTATTGTTGTTATTTGTTGTTATTGATTGAGCATCGAAACTTCCTACCCAACTCTGGCCTATGAGGGTTGGTTTTACAGTATATGCTGTCCAGCTTGAAATTGTACCTGCTGTTGGTTTAACAGTTCCTACAGAATCCGTCTTTGTATAATATACGGTGATTCCCTGTGTTTTATTAATTCCAGAACCGGTACCATCACTTGCAGAACCGCTTACTGTAAAGCTACTGCTTGTTTTTGCATTTGCTCCCGGCGTATTGATTGTAAGTTCAGGGCCTGTAGTATCAAGCATTACGTTTGCAATTACTCTTGATGTTGTGTTTCCAGCCTTATCTGTTGCAGTTGCTGTTACAGATACGGTTCCGTCTTCAAGCAGTGAAATTATATCTTTTGTATATTTTCCGTTTACAAGTGAACAGGCAACAGGGGCATTCTCTCCTACTGTGAGTGTTACGCTATCAATTGTAGAATTACCCTGATCTGTTACTGTAAGTTCTACAGGACATGATGAAGCATCTGCATAGATTACGCCTGTATAATTTGCTTCAATTACCGGTGCTTTGTCATCTACCTTTACCGTATAAGTATTGTAAGAAGAGTAATTTCCTGCAGCATCTTTTGCACGTACTTTAAGTGTATGACTTCCTGTTGTAAATCCGTCAATATTTGTATTATAAGTTCCGTCTGTTGTAGGAATTTCTTTTTCCGTACCGCTATCCAGTACATACAGGATTGAAGCAACTCCGCTTCCGTTTGTATCTGTAAAGGTTCCGTTTACTTTTAGAGTTGTCTTATTGAACCAGGTTGATGCAACAGTATTTTCTGCTTTTCCATCAACATTGAACAAGGTCTTTGCAGGAGCCATTCTGTCTACTGATACTGCAAGAGGTAATGAATATCCGTCATTTCCTGTTCCTGATGTATCTTTTCCTCCAACAGCAAAGTAAACCGGAGTGTTTGCATTTGCTGTTGTAAATCCTGATGTATCTACAGAACAACTCCAGTTCTGTCCGTCAAGAGTTGGCTTAGTTGTGTATGCAACCCATTTAGAAGCAGGTGCTGTTCCGATTGTTGATGATGTTGGAGCAGAAGCTCCCACTGTAGAATTTGTTGTATAATATAGGGTAAGTCCTGTTGTTGTATCTACGCCGGCTCCGTTTCCATCGCTTGCTGTTCCGCTTACTGTTACGGTAGAAGCAGTCTTTGCATTTGAAGCTGGTGAATTAATCTTTATTGTAGGACCAGCCTTATCTACCATAACGCTTGCAACAGCAACCTTTGTCTCGTTTCCTGCTTTATCTGTTGCAGTTGCTGTGATTGTTACTGTTCCGCTGTTCAATCCGGAAATCAGGCTCAGAGCATTTGCAGACCACGAGTCTCCACTTTCCTTTGTCATATTTACTGTTGTGTCTGATCCTTCTTTTGAAAGAACTACACTCTGGATTCCTGAACCTGTATCTGAGATTGTTGCATTTATAGTCAGCGTTCCGCTTCCGTTTGAGTACAATGTTGATGTATGACCTGATGTTACGCTTGGTTTTGAAGTATCAACCTTTACAGTATATTTTGTTGTAGTTGCACTTTCATTACCCATGGCATCTACAGCTTTTAATTCAAGAGTATTTGTACCGACTACAAATCCATCAAGGTTAGCTTCATAACTTCCGTTTGTTGTTGCCCAGGAACCAGCAACTTGAGTATTATTGGCTTTCTTAAGGGTATAATTAATTCTTGTTACACCACTTCCCGTTGTTAAAGAACCAGCTCCATCTGTATACTTTCCGGAAACAGTAAGAGTTGTTGCATTAAACCATTTATCGGTAGCACCAACAGCAGCTACGGTATT
>Ga0310697_10002234_pt1 | contig 20891 bp, 19 predicted proteins | sample 172DNAGHGlowgp2_FD_203883 | JGI IMG/M metagenome (GOLD analysis project Ga0310697, IMG submission 203883) | Sheep rumen microbial communities from Palmerston North, Manawatu-Wanganui, New Zealand - 1728 DNA GHGlow gp2 (v2) (version 2) | ecosystem: Host-associated > Mammals > Digestive system >... | reverse complement strand
CCGGGGGCTCCCGGCGGCCTCGCTTGCCCGGTAGCAGTATACGAGGAGAGATCGAGATGGAAGTGTCGTTGTACCGTGCACAACGCCCCGATCCTCCGGACGTTATGCACGTTTTTGGCCGTTTTCGTTCATAATGTCCCTGTTTTTCGGACGTTGTACACGCTCGTCCGTCCTCCCAGCACTCTACTTCTGTCCCCAGCACCTTTAGCAGTTTAAAAATCTGGCTACCAGGGGCACAGAAAAGTCCTAACGGCCCTGGCAGCACGGAAAAGACGTTACCGGGAGCAGAGAAGGATCCTGGCATCTCCGACAGCGATTGTCATCACTCTCTGGTGGACCAGGTCCTCTTTCTGGGGGTGTACCAGGTACACCAAGTGTGGCTCTGAAGGGCTTTTGAGGCAGGGGTGGTGGACCTGGTACAGGGCTTCAAAGTGGACCAGGTCCACCCGACTTTCCCTCCTGACTTTCACACCCGGTTTTCCCTCCCGACTTTCCTTTCACGGCGGCTTCGGGAAAAAGAAAAGTGGCCACCAGGGACAGTGAGAGTCCCCGGCGCCCCTCGTAGCAAAGAAAACCAGTTGCCAGGGGCTGAGAAGGGTCCCGGAGCCCCTCGCAGCAAAGAAAAACAGTTACCAGGGGCAGAAAAGGGTCCCGGCGCCCCTCGCAGCAAAGAAAAACAGTTGCCAGGGGCAGAAACGGGTCCCGGCGCCCCTGGCAGCGCCGGATGATCGATTGTTCGAGGCTGTGGGAAACAAGAGACGCGGACCTGGTGACTTCTGCTGGGGGCGGGCGTTTCCTACGACACTGATTTCGGCCTATGGGAAACAAAGACATCGCTCTGGTGGCTTCTGCTGGGAGTAGGTGTTTCCCACGGCGCTAATTTCGGCCAGAGGGAAACATGGATATGGCTCTGAAGGCTTCTGATGGGGGTGGGTGTTTCCCACGGTGCTGATTTCGGGTAGTGGGAAACACGGGAGTGCCGCAGGGCGTTTCTGTGGGGGGTGGTTGTTTCGCACCTGGGCGATGGTGCTGTCCGTGGATTGGCAGCGAGCAGACAAAGTGCCGTTTTTAGGAATTGCCTGATTGGCAAGAAGTTATACAAACCAACCGCATCGGAATCGACACGGTTGGTTTGCGTAACTTATTTATAGATAAAGCTATAGCGAAAACAGATAGACGGCGGTGACGGCGGTGAGGGCTGCCGTCTCCGTGCGGAGGCGGCTGGGGCCGAGCTGCACCGGAATCCAGCCGTGCTCCCGTGCCAGCGCTGCCTCTTCGGGGCTGAAATCCCCTTCCGGGCCGATCAGAATCATAATCGGCCGTCCGGCACCCCCGTTGCTACCCTCAGATTCGAAGGTAGGAGAAGGGACGCCGCTAGGCTGGGAGAGATGTTCGCTGATGGGAGGGAGGCCGCCGCCAAGCTGGGAGGATTGATCGATGGCGGGAGGGAGGCCACCGCCAAGTTGGGAGGGATAATCGATGGCGGAAGGGACGCCGCCTGGCTGGGAAGGATGCGCGGAGCCTGGGTTCGCGAGGGCGGCGGCGTCCGGGCGGAGGACGGACGTGATCGGGATCCGTTCGACGTCATCGAAGCAGTAGCAGATGAGTTTGAGGGCTTCGGCGGGGGCGGAGAGGATGAAATCGCGCACGGTGACCGGCTCGGCGACCTGCGGCACGGCGCCCTTGAGCGACTGTTTGGCGGCCGACAGGGCCAGCCGGCGCAGGCGCTCGGTCTTGAGGACCTTGCGCTCGGAGCGCTCGCCGATCACGGGCGCCACCACGTCCACGCCGATCTCCGTGGCCTTCTCAACGAACCACTCGTAGCGGTCGAGGTTCTTGGTCGGGCAGACCGCCATCGTGAGGTGGTAGGGATGGGCGCCGAAGCCGTGCGTGCGCTCCAGCACGCGCGCCCACGCGCCCTTGGCGTCGGCCAGTTCGAGCACGCAGCGGCAGAGCGTGCCGCGCCCGTCGATCACGAAGATCTCATCGCCCTCGCGGTGGCGCAGCACCCGCACGCAATGGGCGGACTCGTCCGGGTCCAGCCGGACCTGGGCATCCTGGATATCGTCTGAGAAAAAGAGTTCCATACTACTTGAATAGGGCCTTGACCAGCGCCGGCACGTCGGCGACCTTCACGACGCGGATCCCTTCGGGCTTCACCTCAACCTTGGCGAAGGAAGATACGAAGATCCGCTTGAAACCCAGCCGGGCGGCCTCCTGCACGCGGCGCTCGACCTGCCCCACGGGGCGGATTTCGCCGCTCAGGCCCACCTCGCCCGCGAAGCAGACGTCGGACGGGATGGCGAAGTCGAAGTTGGAGGACAGCACGGCGCAGATGACCGCCAGGTCCACGGCCGGGTCGCTGACCCGCAGGCCGCCGGCCATGTTGAGGAAGACGTCCTTGGCGCTGAGGTGGAAGCCGGCGCGCTTCTCCAGCACTGCGAGGAGCATGTTGAGCCGGCGGGCGTCGAAGCCCGTGGCCGAGCGCTGCGCCGTGCCGTACACGGCGGAACTGACGAGCGCCTGCACCTCGAAGAGGAGCGGACGCGTGCCGTCCAGCATCGCGGCGACCGCCGTGCCGCTGAGCCCCTGCTCGTGCATCGGGATCAGCATCTCGGACGGGTTGGCGACCTCGCGCAGGCCCGTCCCCGTCATCTCGAAGACGGCCAGCTCGGAGGTGGAGCCGAAACGGTTCTTGATGCTCCGCAGGATCCGGTAGGAGCCGCGGTTCTCGCCTTCGAACTGCAGGACCACGTCCACGATGTGCTCCAGGATCTTGGGACCGGCGATGAAGCCGTCCTTGGTGATGTGGCCGATCAGGATCACGGGCACGCCGCTCTCCTTGGCGAAGCGCAGCAGCGCGGCAGCCACCTCCCGGATCTGGGTGACGGAGCCCGGCGCGGACTCCACGGTGTCGGTGTACATCGTCTGGACGGAGTCCACGATCATCAGGTCGGGCTTCATGGACTCGGCCTCCTCGATCACGGCGCCGATCAGCGTCTCGCAGAAGATGAAGCAGTTGGAGTCGTCGCCGCCCAGCCGGCGGGCGCGCATGCCCACCTGGCGCGCGCTCTCCTCACCGGTCACGTAGAGGGTGCGCAGGTTGTTGCACATCAGGGGGATCTGCAGGCTGAGGGTGGACTTGCCGATGCCCGGCTCGCCGCCGATCAGCACCAGCGATCCCGGGACCATGCCGCCGCCGAGGATCCGGTCCACCTCGCCCATGCCGAGCGAGATGCGGGCCTCCTGCGAATAATCGATCTCGCGCAGGTGCTGGGGCCGGCGCCCGGAGCGCGGCGCGCCGCCGTGCGCGCCGGCCGCCGCCGGGCCCTTTTTGGGCTCCACCGGCGCTTCCACCATGGTGTTCCACTCCCCGCACGCCGGGCACCGCCCCATCCATTTGGGACTCTCATTGCCGCACGACGTGCAGTAAAAAACGGTCTTTGCTTTCGTGGCCATACAGACACAAAGATACGTAAAAAACGCTATTTGCTACGGGGAAGCTCGAAGACTTCCATGTCCTTGACCTCCCCCGCCTCGATCCGGAAGCGCAGGGCGGTGCGGACGACATGCCAGCCCTGGATGCCGGCGGCGCCGGGGTTGATGTAGAGCATGTCGAAGCGGCGGTCCTGCATCACCTTGAGGATGTGGGAATGGCCGCAGATGAACACGTCGGGCTTGTACTGGTCGATCAGCGCGTGGGCCCGGATGTCGTAGTGGCCCGGGGACCCGCCGATGTGGGTCATCAGGACCTTCAGGCCCTGGACCTCGAGATACTGGTGCGCGGGGTATTCGCGGCGGATGTCCTGGCCGTCGCAGTTGCCGCACACGCCGACCAGCGGCTTGAACGCCGCGATCGAGTCGGCGAAGGCGATCCCGCCGCCGAAGTCGCCGGCGTGCCAGATCACATCGACGGGCTCCAGGAATTTCCGGAACCCGTCGCTGAACACGCCGTGCGTATCGCTGATCAGACCGACGTACACGCGACTATTTGTTTGCGATGTATTTCTCCCAGTCCCAGGCGGACTTGAGGGTATCGTCGAGGCTGCGCTCCGCCTTCCAGCCGAGCTCCCGCTCCGCCAGCGACGGGTCGGCCCAGATGGCCACGACGTCGCCCGCACGGCGCGGCGCGAACTTCCAGTTGAGCTTGAGGCCGTTGACCCGCTCGAAGGTATTGATGAGCTCCAGCACGGACACGGGACGGCCGGTGCCGACGTTGAAGATCTCGTAATCCTCCTTCATCTTGCCGTCCAGCATGCGCCGGACCGCGCAGACGTGCGCCTTCGCGAGGTCCACGATGTCGATGAAGTCGCGCAGGCAGGTCCCGTCGGGGGTCGGGTAGTCATTGCCGAAGACAGACAGGCACTCGCGCTTGCCGATGGCGGTCTGGGTGATGAACGGCACGAGGTTGTTGGGCACGCCGCGCGGGAGCTCGCCGATCAGCGCGCTGGGGTGCGCGCCGATGGGGTTGAAATAACGCAGGGCGATGCCGCGGACGCCTGCGTAGGCCTTCACGCTGTCGCGCAGGATGTCCTCGCACATGGTCTTGGTGTTACCGTAGGGCGACTTCGCCGGCTGACGGGGGCTCTGCTCCGTGACCGGGAGGGCGTCCGTCTCGCCATAGACCGTCGCCGAGGAGGAGAACAGGACGTTGCAGCCGCCCTGGTGCTTCGCTGCGTCCAGGATATTGATGAAGGACAGGAGGTTGTTGCGGTAGTACTTGAGCGGCTCCGACACGGACTCGCCCACCGCCTTGAAGGCGGCGAAATGGATGACGGCGTCGATCGGGTATTTCTCGAAGAGCGAATATACTTCCGCCTTCTCGCAGAAGTCCATCGGGATCATCGGGAGCTCGCGCCCGAGGATCTTGCAGACGCCCTTGTAGTTGGTCTCGTCGCAGTTGGAGAAATTGTCGGCGATGATCACGTCATAGCCGGCCTGGGCCAGCTCCACGGTCACGTGGCTACCGATGAATCCGGCGCCGCCGGACACGAGTACAGTCTTCTTTTCCATATCTTGTTCGTTTTATTTCCAGTCTTTGTAGGGATGGCGGATCAGGCAGGAATTGTAGTACCGGCGGTCGCCCGTGACCTCCTCGCCCAGCCAGGCGGGGCGCTCGAACGGGTCGTCCTCCGACTCCAACTCGATCTCGGCGACCACGAGCCCCTCATTGTCGCCGTGGAACTCGTCCACCTCCCAGGTGTGCCGGCCGTCGCCGGCGGGCACCAGCCAGCGGGTCTTGTCGATCATCCCGGGCTCGCAGAGCCGCAGCAGCAGCTCCGCCTCGCCGGCGGGGATCTCCTTCTCCCACTCGAAACGGGTCAGGCCCTGCACGGGCCCCTTGACCGTGATGTAGCCCTGGTCGCCGCGGATGCGGACCCGCACGGTCCGGCCCGGGGCGGAGCTCAGGAATGCCTGTGTAATACGGCTGGCGCCGGAAGCCTCCTTGCGGAAGTCCCCGGCGACCAGGAATTTGCGTTCGATCTCCCGCAGCGCCATGCTACCTGCCGAAGATGATGCCGAACGACAGCGTGCGGGCATCGCTCAGCTCCTCCGGGAAGAGCGGGGTGAGGCCATAGCTGACGAACAGGCCCAGGGTCTTGTAGCTGACACCCGCCTCGACCGTGGCGCGGAACGGGCTGAAGATGCCGCTGTGGGGGGCGCGGTGTTTCGGGTTCTTGTACTTGGTGTAGCCCCCTACGCGGTACTCGGCGCTGGCACCCACGAAGGCGCGCACGTCGTCGGCCTGGAAGGTGAAGCGCAGCGGGACACCCAGGTACGTGGCGTGGATCTTGGACTTCTTGCCGTCATAGTCCGAGGCTTCCAGCGCGATCAGGGAAGGCAGGTAGGTGCCATTGACCGGCCGCAGGGTGATGCCGGGATCCTTGAAGGTGAAATCCATGAAGGTCCAGCGCAGGCCCAGGCTGATGTCCAGCGGACTCTCGTCGGCGGTGAAGTGCAGGGACGCCATCTCCAGTCCGTAGACGAAGTTCCGGCCGATCTGCGTGTCCATGAAATCCGTGGTCTTCGTGTCGCGGCCCAACTCCATGATGTCGGCAGGCAGGTGTTCGTATGTGGCCCAGGCGCCCTTGTAGGTCGTGTTCACCAGCGCGGAGGATCCGAAATACATCGGGAATCCGAGGTGCAGGTCGGCATGGAACCGGGAGTCCTCCTTCGTGAGGGCGATCTGGTTGATGTCGGGATCGATCTCCTGGGCGAAAGCGCCCGCGGAAAGGGCGGCGAAGGCCACCAGGACTAGCAAGAGTTTTTTCATAGACACAAATATACGCAAAAATCAGAATGTGAGGGCGCGACCGCGGTAGAAATCCAGCAATTTCGTCTGGTACAGGCACTGGAAGCGGGCCTGGATGTGCTCCGACTCGGCCCGCAGCCAGCTGTTGCGGGCGTCGTTGTAAGCGGCGACGTCGGACTTGCCGACCTTGTATTTCTCCTCCGTCAGCTCATAGTGCTGGCGGGCGCTCGCGGCCGACTCCCGGCTGCCCGCATAGCGCGCCTGGGCCGTGACGGCATTGTAGTAGGCCTGCTGGATCTCCTTGTAGAGGGCCTTCTTGACGCTCTCCAGCTGAATCTGCTGTCCCTTGAAGGAGAGCTCGGCGTTGCGGATGTTGTTGCGGATCGAGAAGCGCTGGAAGATGGGCACGTTCATCGACAGGCCCAGGTACTGGCTGAAGTTGTTGCGCAGCTGGTCCCCGAAGGAAGACGTCTGGTACTTGGAGTTGGTGTAGAAGTTGGTGCCCATGCCGCCGCTCAGCGAGATCGACGGCAGGCGGGCGCCCTTGGCCCGCGCGATGGCGAGCTCGGCGTAGTCGACCTGGAGCTCGGCGGCCTCGACGGCAGGCTTGACCGCGACGGCCTCCTCATAGATGGCCTCCGGGCGCATCAGCATCGTCTGCGAGACGTCGCCGACTTCGGGGGTCACGATGGAGAACCCTTCGGGCGAGGGCAGCTCGAGCAGCTGCGTGAGCTCCAGCACGGCCAGGCGCAGGTTGCCCTGCGCCTGGATCTCGGACTGGCGGCTCTGGGCCAGCGTGGCCTGCTGGGCGGACACCTCCGCGGCGCTCACCTTGCCGGCGCTCAGCCGCTCGCGGATCTGCTCCAGCAGCTCCGCGTCGTGCTCCGCCTGCTGGCGCGCCACGGCGAGCAGCTCCTGGTTGTAGAGTATCTGCACGTAGGCCTGCGCCACGGCCACGCGGATGTCGTCGCGGGCCTTCTCCAGGCTGGCCGTCGCCGCGGCCAGGTTCAGCTTGCTGAGCTTGATGCCGTTGGTGATGTCGAAACCCTGGAAGACCGGCAGGTCGCCGCCCAGGCTGAAGGACGTCGAGGTCGTGTTGGAGTGGGAATAGGTGTTGTCCTCCGTGAGGCCGCGGCCGAAGGAGAAATTCTCCGACGCGGAGGCGCTGAAGCCGGGCAGGCGGCGGCCCTGGGCCGTATTGAGGTCCAGCTCGCGCTGCTCCACGGTCAGGGCGCTCTGCCGCACCGTCAGGTTGTGGTCCAGCGCATATTCGATGCAATCCGACAGGCTCCAGGGGGCCTGCTGCGCGCCGGCGGTCACGCCGGCCAGCAGCGCTGCGGCTGCGAGGGTCAGAATCCGTCTCATAGGCTATTCCTCCGTGTTGATGATGCGGGGTCCGCGCAGCTTGTCGCCGGCGGTCAGGCCGCTCTTGACTTCGATGTTGATGCCGTCGCTCAGGCCGGTCTGCACCTGCACGCGGTCGTAGCCGCCGGCGGCGTTCTTGCGGTACACGTAGGTGTCGTCCCCGTCGAACTCCAGGGCGCTCTCCGGGATGGCGAGCACTTCCCTGAGGGTCTCCAGGACGATCTCCGCATTGGCGCTGTAGCCGGAGCGGATCATGTGGCCGGAGCCCGTCACCTGGACGGCCGCCTTGATCTCGAACTGGTTGGCGCCGTTGTTCTCCACCGCCTTCGGGGAGATGTACTCCAGGGCGGCTTCGGAGCTGTAGTCGGGCAGGGCGCCGATGCTGATGTGCATCGGCATGCCCTCCACGAGCGATCCGACCTCGGTCTCGTCGATGTTGCCGTCGAAGATCAGGTCGGACATGTCGGCCACGGTCGCGACCGTCGTACCGTCGTTCATCGTATTGGCCTGGATCACGGAGTTGCCTACCTTGACGGGGATGTCGAGGATCAGGCCCGTGATCGTGGAGCGGACCAGGGTCGAGCTGCCCGTGGTGTTGCGCGAGGACACGCCGTCGCGGATGACCTCCAGGGACTCCTGGGCGGCGGCCGCCTCTTCCTTGGCCTGGTTGTAGGATTGCAGGACCTGGTCGTACTCCTCGTCGCTGACGAGCTTCTTGTCGTAGAGGGACTTCTCGCGCTCGTAATTCGTCTTCGCCTGCTTGAGGTTGATCTCGGCAAGGCGCACGCGGGACTGGGCGGAGCTCAGCGAATTCATGTCCGGGATCACGCGGAGCTTGGCAATCACCTCGCCCTCCTTGACCTGCTGGCCGGCCTCCTTGTAGAGTTCGGCGATGATGCCGTTGATCTGCGGCTTGACATTGACTTCGTTGCGCGGCTCGATCTTGCCCGTCACCACCGTGGTGCGGTTGATGTCCATGACCGTCGCCTCCAGTTCCTGGAACGCCGCCTTCTCCGGGCGGGAATTCCGGAACAGATACACGAAGGTCCCGAGGATGAACACGCCGATCAGCGCGAAGATGATGTACTTGAATACTCGTTTCATTATCGTTTGTTTTTATTTATTATTCGTCTCTCATCGCATCCACGGGTTTGATGGCCATGGCGCGGGAAGCGGGCGCGAGGCCGGCAACCACGCCGAGCGCGGTCAGCAGCAGGGCCGCCACGACGGCGGTCCAGAATCCGATCTGGAACGCGGCGGTCCCGCCGCCGGTCGCCGACACGATCACTTCCATGAGCCGCAGCAGCTGCACGGCGAAAACAATCCCGAACGAACCGGCCGCGAGGGTCAGCGCGATGCTCTCCAGGATGATCTGGGAGAGGATGTCGCGCGGCGTGGCGCCGATGGCGCGGCGGATGCCGATCTCGGTGGTGCGCTCACGAACCGTGACCATCATGATGTTGCTCACACCGATGATACCGGCGAGGATGGTCCCCAGGCCCACCAGCCAGATGAGGAAGTTCACGCCCGTGAAAAGGTTGTCCACCAGGGCGAACATCTGCTCGGTGTTGATGATCATCAGGGCCTGCTTGTCCTTGGGGTCGAAGAGGTGCTGGCGGGAGAGGATCTCGCGCATCCGGGACTCCTGGTCGGACATCCGTACGCCGGACTTGCCGGTGGTGCAGATCAGGTCCACGTTGGAGCCGCGGTTGTAGATCTTCTGGGCCACGGGCAGCGGGACCGAGATGGTCTGGTCCGCGCGGCCGCTGATGCTGATGTTGCCGCTGCTGAAGTCCACGCCCACGATCTGGTAGTAGACCGGACCGGCCTTGATGAACTCGCCGCAGGGATCGCCCCCGTCTGGGAAAAGGTCATTGTAGATGCGTTTGCCGATCACGCAGACCTTGCGCTCCTGCTGGATGTCGGTCTCGTTGAGGAAACGGCCGTACTTGATCATCGGTTCCTCGATCTTGTCGTAGTCGGCGTAGATGCCCTTGACGTTGCCTGTGGCGGTATACGTGCCGTACACGGCCTCGCCGCCGTAGGTGGAGATGACGGGCGTGACGGTCTCGAGCTCCGGCATCATCTGGCGCAGGCGCTCCACATCCATGTGGGTCAGGCGCCAGTAGCGTCCCTCCTTGAAGCCCTTGTAGGGCCGGGATGTCTCGCTGGACACCAGGATGGCCGTATTGGTGGCGAATCCTTCGAAATTTTTGGTTATCAACTGCTTGAGGCCCTGGCCGCCGCCCATCAGGAAGAGCAGCATGAAGATGCCCCAGAACACGCCGAAGCCGGTGAGCAGGCTCCTGCTCTTGTTGCGGACCAGCGAGTCCGCAATCTCCCGGAAACTGTCTACATCGAATCTCATTCTGCGCGAAGGGCTTCTATGGGTCTGACCTGGGCCGCCTTGCGGGCCGGGAACAAGCCGGCGAACGTGCCGGCGACGATGAGCACGACCGTGGCTCCGAGGGCCACGTCCAGCCCGACGGTCGGGTTGACGAGCATCGCGATCTGCTCGTCCATCACGGACACGGTGGACTGCCCCACCGTCTTGTCGAGGACCTGGCAGGCGACCATCCCGAGCAGCATCCCGACATAGCCGAAGAACGCGGTGATGGACACGCTCTCCGCCAGGATCAGCTTCATGATATCCCAGGGACCGGCGCCGATGGCCTTGCGGATGCCGAACTCGTGCGTGCGCTCCTTGACCGTGATGAGCATGATGTTGCTCACGCCCACGATACCGCCCAGCAGGGTCAGCAGGCCGATGATCCAGAGCGCAGTGCTGAGGATGTTCCGACCCCTGTTCATCTGGAGGTTCTGCGTGAAGCGGTTCCAGATCCAGAGCGCGCGGTTGTCATCCGGGGCGGCGCGGTGCCGCAGGTTGACCGTGGCCCGGTACTGCTCCTCAAACGCCTCGTTGGCCTGCTCGGAGTCGAGTCCGTGGAAGGTGAAGGTCAGGTCGTCGATCTCCTGGCCCTTGCCGTAGATGGTCTTGACGGCGGTGTAGGGGGCGTAGAAGGTATTGCTGTTGCTCATCCGGTCGGACTTGGTGATACCGACCACGCGGTAGGACAGGTTGCCGATCTTGACGTAGCGGCCCACGAGGGGCCGGACGTCGGTCTCGCCCCCGTTGTCCGCGCCGAACGACATCCGTCCCATGCGGGCACCCGTGTCTCGGGAGCCGCCACCGAGCAGGGTCTCGGCCTGGTTCTCCGACAGGACCACCACCTTGCGCTGGTCCTGGATGTCCTTGTCATTGATGAAGCGGCCGTATCGGACCTCGATCTTGTCCATCTCCTGCCGGGCCGGGTAGTTGCCCTCGATGTATCCCGAGAAATGGTTCTTGCCGAGGTTGACGGTCACGTTCTGCCCCACCGTGGCGATCACTCGGTCCACGTGCGAGGCGAACAGTTCGCTGGCGGTCAGCGCCACGTCGCGGTCGTCCAGCGAGATGCGCCGGCCTTCCTTGAGTCCGTCATAGGGCTTGGACGTCCAGCCGCCGCCGACCTGCATGGTGTTGGTGGCGATGTCGTCGCCGCCCGTCATGAAGGCATTCATCAGGCCGTTGCCGGCGCCCAACAGGACGATGAGCATGAAGATGCCCCACGACACCGCGAAGCCGGTGAGGCAGGTGCGCAGCTTGTTGCGCCGGATGCTCTCCCAGATTTCGATGAAGACGTCTCTCATTTCATGATGGTGCTGGTGCCGAACACCGAGGCGTGGTGCTCGCGGTTGTCTTCGATCTGCCCGATGATGCCGTCCTTGATGTGGACGATCTTGTCCGTACAGTTGGCCACGCCGCTCTCGTGCGTGACCACGATGATGGTGACGCCTTCTTCGCGGTTCAGCCGGGAGAGCAGTTGCATGACCTCCTCCGAGGTCTTGGAGTCGAGGGCGCCCGTGGGCTCGTCCGCGAGGATGATCTTGGGGTTGGTGATCAGCGCCCGGGCGATGGCCACGCGCTGCTTCTGGCCGCCGGACATCTCGTTGGGATAGTGGTGAGCCCAGTCCGTCAGGCCGAGCTTGTCCAGGTACTGCATCGCCAGCTCGTGCCGCTTGTGGCGGCTGACGCCCTGGTAGAAGAGCGGCAGCTCGACGTTCTCGACGGCCGTCTTGAAGCCGATCAGGTTGAACGACTGGAAGATGAATCCGATCATGCGGTTGCGGTAGTCGGCCGCCTGCTTCTCGGTCAGGCCCTTGATCAGCCGGCCGTCGATGTAGTACTCGCCGGTGTCGTAGTTGTCCAGGATGCCCAGGATGTTGAGCAACGTGGACTTGCCCGAGCCGGATGCACCCATGATGGAGACGAATTCGCCGCGGTCTATGGAGAGGTCGATCCCCTTCAGGACATGGAGGGGCTGGCCGTTGTTGTAAGTCTTGTTGACGTCTTTGAGTTCGATAAGCATATAGTGTACTATTGAACTATTACACTGCAAAGGTAGTGATTATTTTTATTCCTGCAAGAATCTAACCAAAAAACTTCTACCAGGCAGTTCAAAATAGCGGGCAGGCAAAGATAGCGAATGTTATCGAAAAACAATAAATAATTATCGAATTTTTTGCGCTCGCCGCAAAAAAGAGGGCTACTGTGGGTAAAATCCCCTACAGTAACCCCGCTTTTCTGCGAGATACGATGTCGGACTAGATCTTGCCGCGGAGCAGGAAATAGTAGACGGCGAATCCGACCCAGCTGAACGCGAGGACCAGGACGGAGATGAGGATCTTCCCGATGATGCCGTACTTGCTGGTCTTGAAGATGTCCAGGACGCACCAGACAGCCAGGACGATACCGAGGATGTAGATGATTTTAGCTAACATGATTGGTAAATATTAAAGGGTTTGACGTTTCGAAAATTCACAGCCGCACCAGTTCTGGTTGTAGAAACACTGCTCACGCACGATCTCGTTCCGCCTCGGCTGCAGCCCGCCCTTCCGCCAGTTCTGCGACCAGAAGACCACCGACGGCAGCGAAGCGGGCGCAGCGGAATCGGCAGTCGCAGGCGTCGTGGAGACGGCAGCAGCCTCCGGAAACCGTAGCCACCCTCGGCTCCGTAAGAGGGAGGGGCCCGCTGCCGAAGGCAGTGGGAGGGGTCCGGCGCAGCCGGACGTTTCCGGAGGCTGGCTGCCGCGGAACGAAGCTGCGACTGCTGCACAGACGGATTCTCCGGCTTCGTTGACCTGGTCAAGGTCCTTCCAGCGGGAGGATGCGAGGGTCGTGGCAAGGACCGGGAGGCCGCGGGAGGCGGCGTACCGCGCGGCGCGGGCGAGGCGGAAGCGGAAGCAGGCCGCGCAGCGGCGGCCGCGCTCCGGCTCGTCCTCGAGCCCGCGCACCGCCTCGCGCCACGCCGCGTGATCGTACGCATCCTCCACCAGCTCCACGCCCATCAAGGCGGCGTAGCGCCGCAGTTCGGAGAGCCGCAGGTCGTACTCCTCCCGCGGCCAGATGTTCGAATTGCTGAAGAAGACCACCGGCGCGATCCCGCTGTCCCGGAGACACTCGAGGATGGCTCCGGAACAAGGTGCACAGCAGGCGTGCAGCAGGATTTCCCTTGCGCCCGTCGGCGCCTCGACCTTCAGCATGCTATTCGATGGAATTGATATCGATCAGGTTGTTCAGGATCGCATACACCGTCAAGCCTGGGACCGTCTTGATCCCGGTCTTGCGGGTGATGTTCTTGCGATGCGTGATCACGGTATTGACGGAGATGTGGTGCAGGTCCGCGATCTCCTTGTTGATCAGGCCGCGGGCCACGCTCACGAGGATCTCCTTCTCGCGCTCGGACAGCTCCATGCGCTCGAAGGCAGGCTCCGCGTCGGCGACCGCCCGGTCATGGGCCCGGCCCGGATTCTCCAGCAGCCGCACCATCGGCACGAGGATGTTGTCCTCGATATAGGTATGGCACTTGAGGTCCTCCTGCAACGCGAACACGCTGAACAGCAGCGTCATGCGCGCCCGCTGGTCACAGGCATCCGGCAGGGACTTCATCACCAGGTTCTTGAAGTCGGAGAGCTTCTCGTCGATATTGGAATGGTTCTCCTCGAAGCGGTCGATGGAGAAACCCTCCCGCCGCTGGCCGATGATCAGGCCCTGCACATACGGGATCACCTCCTGTTCCTCGAAGCCGAAATGGTTCTTGAGCTCGGTCTTGTAGCCCCGGAAGAAATTCCACACCACCTGCTGCTGCCGCGTCGAGCAGGGCGAGAGCAGCCACTCGATCGACTCCTCGATCTCGACGATCGCCTGGTTGAGGTAGTAGTCGTGCGACTGGTGGAGGTAGCGCAGGACATCCCCCACGTGGGCATGGCGCAGCACCTCCATCGAGGGCCTGAAACCCGGCGTGGAATACACCTCGCACAGGAGGATGACCGTATCCGGATCCAGTCCGGACTGCTCGCACACCTCCGCGACCGTCCGCTCGCCGAAACACCCGTCGATCCCGAGCCGGGCCAGCACGCCGAGCAGGCGATAATTGGCCTCCACGAGATCCGCAACCTTCATATTACTGGAAAACTTGTCCATATCCATACAAAAATAAGAAAAAAATTTTTGCGTTTATCAGAATAATCCCTATTTTTGCAGTCCCAAAGTAGAACTGCGGCAGTGGTGAAATGGTAGACACGCTACTTTGAGGGGGTAGTGGGCGTTGGCCTGTGTGAGTTCGAGTCTCACCTGCCGCACAAAGAGACAGCATCGCGAGATGCTGTCTCTTTTTTGTTTCTATAAGTCACTGGGATCCAGGCCGGTGCGTCACTTCGTCGGATGGCAGTGCGGGCATCCGGGGCCGCCCGTGCAGCCGCTGCAGCCGGCGGAGCCGCAGCTGCAGCCGCCGCGGTGGCCGGCGCGCACGTAGGAGCGCACCGCGAAGAACAGCGCCACGGCTACGATCAGGAGGACGATGAGGGTCGGCAGGTTCATGGCATCAGAAGAATAATCCCGCCACCAGATAGGCCAGCCAGGCCACGACCCACGCCACCACACACTGGAAGACGACCATCCCGAAGGCCCACTTGCCGCCGAGCTCGCGCTTGACGGCGGCGATGGCGGCCACGCACGGCGTATAGAGCAGGCAGAAGGCCAGCATCGGAACGGCGGTCAGCGCCGTCATCGTGGCCGTCACGTCGAGCACGCCGAGTGTCGCCACGACGCTCTCCTTCGCCAGGAATCCCGTCACCAGCGCCGTCACGATGCGCCAGTCGCCCAGCCCCAGCGGGGCGAAGAGCGGCGCCAGCACCCCGGCGATGGCCGCCAGCATGCTGTCCCCGGGCTCCACCAGCTGCAGGCGCCAGTCGAAGCTCTGCAGCACCCAGATCACGATCGAGGCCACGAAGATCACCGTGAACGCCCGCTGCAGGAAGTCCTTGGTCTTGTCCCAGAGCAGGTGCCCGACGTTCTTCGCGCCCGGCATGCGGTAGTTCGGCAGCTCCATCACGAACGGCGCCGCCCCGCCCTTGCGCGGCAGGTTCTTGCAGACCAGCGCAACCAGGATGCCCACCAGGATGGCCGACAGGTACAGGATCACCAGCACCAGCCCCCCGTGGCCGGGGAAAAAGGCATTCGTGAAGAAGGCGTAGATCGGAATCTTCGCCGAGCAGCTCATGTACGGCGTCAGCAGGATCGTCATCCGGCGGTCGCGCGACGACGGGAGCGTGCGCGTGGCCATCACGGCCGGCACGCTGCAGCCGAAGCCGATCAGCAGCGGCACGATGCTCCGGCCGCTCAGGCCGAGCCGGCGCAGCAGTTTGTCGGTGACGAACGCCACCCGCGCCATGTACCCGCTGTCCTCCAGCATGGACAGGAAGAAGAACAGGATGATGATGATCGGCACGAAGCTGACCACTGTGCCCACGCCGCCGAACACGCCGTCGACGACCAGCGAGCGCACGGCGTCGCTGACGCCCCAGCGCTCCATCCCGGTGTCGGTCACGCCCGCGAGCCACTGGATTCCCCGGTCCAGGAGGTCCTGCAGCGGGGCGCCCAGCACGTCGATGGACAGCCAGATCACCAGGGACATCACGGCCACGAAGATAGGAATGGCCGTCCACCGGCCCGTCAGGATCCGGTCGATGCGGCGGCTGCGGAGGTACTCCTTGCTCTCGTGCGGCTTGACGACCGTCTGCGCGCAGAGCTTGCGGATGAAGGAGAAACGCATGTCGGCCATGGCAGCACCGCGGTCCAGGCCGCGCTCCTGCTCCATCTGCAGGATGATATGCTCCACCATCTCCTTCTCGTTCTGCTGCAGGCCCAGGGCCCGCTCGACCGCGGCGTCGCCCTCCACGAGGCGGCTCGCCGCGAAGCGCACCGGGATCCCGGCGCGGGCGGCATGGTCCTCGACCAGGTGCATGATGCCGTGCAGGCAGCGGTGCACCGCGCCGCCATGGTCCTCCTTGTCGCAGAAGTCCTGGCGGGCCGGGCGCTCCTGGTAGCGCGCCACGTGGACCGCATGGTCCACGAGCTCGTCGATGCCTTCGTTCTTTGAAGCGGAGATGGGCACGACCGGCAGGCCGAGGATCTCCTCCATCTCGTTGACGCGGATGGATCCGCCATTGTTCCGGACCTCATCCATCATGTTGAGCGCCAGCACCATCGGGACGTTCAGCTCCATCAGCTGCATGGTCAGGTAGAGGTTGCGCTCGATGTTGCCGGCATCCACGATGTTGATGATGCCGCGGGGTTTCTCGTCCAGGATGAACTGCCTGGAGACGATCTCCTCGGAAGTATAGGGAGACAGCGAATAGATGCCCGGCAGGTCGGTGACGCGCGTGTCCGGGAACCCGCGGATCACGCCGTCCTTGCGGTCCACCGTCACGCCGGGGAAGTTCCCGACGTGCTGGTTGGAGCCGGTCAGCTGGTTGAAGAGGGTGGTCTTGCCGCAGTTCTGGTTGCCCGCCAGGGCGAAGGTCAGCACCGTCCCCTCGGGGAGCGGATCCTCCTCCTTCTTGTCGTGGAACTTGCCCGCCTCGCCGAAGCCCGGATGGGCGTCGGGGTCGACGGAATGCACGGACCGGTCGTCGGCCAGGTCGTTGTCCGCCTCGGGCAGGTCCTCCGCCGGCTCGACGGTGATCTGCGCGGCCTCAGCGAGGCGCAGCGTCAGGGCGTAGCCGCTGACGCGCAGCTCCATCGGGTCGCCGAACGGAGCATATTTGACCAGTTTGACGTGCGCGCCGGGGATCAGGCCCATGTCCAGGAAATGCTGGCGCAGGACTCCTTCGCCTCCGACGGCGAGGATGACGGCGCTGCCGCCGACAGGAAGTTCTCTGAGTGTCATCTTTTGCCTGTTATCCAAGGTGCAAAGATGGCATTTTAGCGCGGTTATTTCAATCCCCATTTATTGGGATTGCGATCGTGGCCTGTTTTTTGTCAGCAATGACGGAAAACACGATTATGAAATCCCTGAAAATCCTATTCCTCGTGCTTTCGGCAGGCCTGCTCCTGTCCGGATGCTCCAAAGACGTCTACGTGCAAGGCACGGAGATGACCTATTTCGACTATGACGTCCGCAACAGCCAATGGCGGGCCGGGGACGGCTACTATACGGTCACCCTGGATGTGCCGGCGATCACGAACCATGTTGTCAGGAACGGAAACGTCCAGGTGTCACGCTGCTACCTGGGCGAGACGGAGAATGACGATGTCTGGACGCCGCTGCCCGTCGTACGCGTCAACACGGCGCCCGGCGCCGACGGCGGAGAGTACTACTTCTCCACCTATACGGACTACGAATGGTCGGCACGGACCGTCAACATCTTCGTGACCACCTCGGACCTGTACATGGAGGACACCCCCGGCGACATGTCCTTCAGGGTCATCATCACGCAGTAGGGCCCAGAAACGCGCCCCTGCGCCTGGACGCTTCCCGGTACTCTTCCAGTTCCGGGAAGCGTTGCTTTAATACGGGGATGAACTTCCAGGGGACGGCCGAGAAGTTCTTGATGCCCATCCCCACGAGCTCGAGCACCTCGCGCACGCGCACCCACCGCCCGTTGCGGCGGGGGTCGCTGGCCTTGACGACGGTGGCGATGCACTTGAGCTGCAGCTTCTTGTCGCGGCTCAGCCGGCGGTCGGAGCGGTCGTGGACCGCGCCCGCCGCCGGCACCACGCCGCAATGCAGCTTGTGCCAGTGCAGCCGGTCGATCCAGTTGTCATCCTCCCCGTATTGCCGGAAGGCGGGCGAGAACCCGCCGACGGTCTCGATGGCGCGGCGGCTCACCAGCCAGTGCGCCGCCATCACGAACGGCACCTCCACGACCAGCCGGTCGTCGTGCCAGCCGCGCAGGGCCGCGTCGACGGCCTTGCCGCACTTCCTGTCGAAGCGGCGGTCGCGGCGCCCGTGCGCATCCAACTGCATCGGGCTGAGGATCCCCCACTCCGGTTTGTGGGCCGCCACGAGCTTCTCCAGCGTATCCTTCTCCAGCCAGGCGTCCTGGTTGAGCAGGTAGGCGAACTGGTAGCCCTCGTCCAGGGCGATGCGCAGGCCGATGTTGTTGGCCGCGCCGAAGCCCAGGTTCTCCCCGGTCTCGATGATGCGCGTGCCGGGGAACTCCGCGCGGATCCGCTCCAGCGTGCCGTCCGCGGAGCCGTTGTCGACCACGAGCACGTCGGCCGGGAGCGTGGATTTCTCCAGGCTCTTCAGGCACTTGCGGACCCATTTGCGGGCGTTGAAGGTCACGATGACGACGAGGATGTTAGCCATTGGCGAAACGGATGAAGATTTCCTTGGGACTGAGGCCGGAGAAGACCGTGTGCAGGACATTCACGGCCGTGCGGCGCATCAGGGTATTGCGTGGCGTGCGCGGCAGGAAGGCGTACTTGCACACCCGCAGCGCCTCGAAGCAGCAGATGAACAGCTTCAGGAGCAGCGGCTCGCCGTAGAAGAGCAGCGAGCCCCGCACGCGCGCCGGCTTGATGGCGGCCTCGAGGGCCGACACCGACCCGCCAGCCACATGCGTGATGGACACGTCCGCGTCCGTCCAGACCGAGCGGCCCCGCCGATTGAGGAGGTCCCCCAGGGCGATGTCCTCGGGGGTGAAGAAGAAGCGCTCGTCGAACCATCCGGCCTCCCGGAAGACGTCGGTCCGGATCAGGAAGCAGGCTCCGTTGAGGGTATAGGTCCGGAAAAGCCCTTCCTGCATCGTCCAGCGCGTGGGGCGGGTCTCGTCGACCAGGTGCAGGTAATGCCGCGCATAGCGCCAGGGGGTCCAGGGGCCGCGACCGCAGGTCTGGACCCGCCCGTCCGGGAAACGGATGCAAGGCGAGACCGCCGCGGCGTCCTCCGGCAGCCGGGCGAAATCTTCCACCAGGCGGTCGATGACCGGCATCTGCATGAGCGTGTCGTCATTGACGACGAAGCAGTACCGCCCCCGGGCTTCGCGCAGCGCGAGGTTGTTGTTCTCCGAGAATCCGCGGGTCCCGTCGCTCACGATCCAGCGCACCCACGGGAAATCCGCCTGCGCCCGCGCCAGGTTCTCAGGTGAGAAACGGTAGGCCACCACAAGGGTCTCGCAGGGCACACCCGTGTGGGCCCGGATCCCCTCCAGACAGGGATACAGGTTGTCCAATCGGTTCATGCACACGATGACGATACTGACCAGCGGCGCCTCCATACCGCAAATATACTATTTTTTACGCGTGCTTGGGTATAAAACCGCCGGCCTGTCACCGTCCCCTCTACATGGGCGTGATGAGCAAACTGTTGATACTGAACACTAACTGAAGATCAGTGGTGTCTCCAGAAGGACCAGTGATCTTCGTTTTGGACTGATAATCAGCCGATTGCTCATCACGCTCCTGATAGAGAGAGGGATAGAAAGAAGCTGATCATTTTCAATGCTGGTTCGGCGCGGGCGAATCACAGCCGCGCCTGGGATGACGCCGGATTTCAGCATGGAAACCAGATGCCCGAAAGCCGGGCCGAATCACTAGGAAAACCTGATGCTGGCCGGAGCAGATTGTTGATTGCTACGGGGATAAGTGGCTGGCCATAACTAGAGAATCTTTTAACTGACAAAAGATACTTTCAGCTGATCCAGAATTCCACTACTAAAAAGGCCTTGTAGCATGGTTTGGGTGGAATCCTTCTGTCATAAAACGCTTCAAACCCTGCCTCAGAAGCACTTCCGGGGCACATCCGGTGGACCTGGTACACATACCCTGCCTCAGAAGCTCTTCTGAGTCACATTCGGTGGACCTGGTACGACACCTGAAAGTGGACCTGGTCCACCTGTTTGCGTGTCACGGAGCCGGCCGGGGCAGAAAAGGGCCTTGGCGCCCTTGGCAGGAGGGAAAGGCAGTCGCCAGGGGCGGAGAAAGGCCTTGGCGCCCTTGGCAGGAGGAAAAGGGAGTCGCCAGGGGCGGAGAAAGGCTTTGGCGCCCTTGGCAGGAGGAAAAGGCAGTCGCCAGGGGCGGAGAAAGGCCTTGGCGCCCGTGGTGGCGATAGTTTTCGTTGCCGGGTGGACGAGGTCGGATTTCAGGGGGTGGACCTGGTACACATACCCTGCCTCAGAAGCACTTCTGGGGCACATTCGGTGGACCTGGTACGGCACCTGAAAGTGGACCTGGTCCACCTATTTGCGTGTCACGGAGCCGGCCGGGGCAGAAAAGGGCTTTGGCGCCCTTGGCAGGAGGAAAAGGCAGTCGCCAGGGGCGGAGAAAGGCCTTGGCGCCCTTGGCAGGAGGAAAAGGCTGTCGCCAGGGGCGGAAAAAGGCTTTGGCGCCCTTGGCAGGAGGGAAAGGCTGTTGCCAGGGGCGGAGAAAGGCTTTGGCGCCCTTGGCAGGAGGAAAAGGCTGTTGCCAGGGGCGAAGAAAGGCTTTGGCGCCCTTGGCAGGAGGAAAAGGCAGTCGCCAGGGGCGGAGAAAGGGCTCAGCGCCCGTGGTGGCGATAGTTTTCGTTGCCGGGTGGACGCGGTCGGATTTCAGGGAGTGGACCTGGTACACATATCCTGCCTCAGAAGCACTTCCGGGGCACTTCCGGTGGACCTGGTACACATACCCTGCCTCAGAAGCTCTTCTGAGGCACATCCGGTGGACCTGGTACGCCACCTGAAAGTGGACCTGGTCCACCTGTTTGGGTGTCACGGAGCCGGCCGGGCAGAGAGGGGCGTCGGGGAGATAAGCCACGAAGCCGGACGGGACAGAGGGGGTCGTCGGGGAGGTCAGCCAGGGAGCCGGACGGGAGAGGGAGCCGGACGGGGCAGAGAGGGACGTCGGGGAGGTAAGCCACGGAGCCGGACGGGGCAGAGAGGGGCGTCGGGGAGATAAGCCACGGAACCGACC